>Ga0302319_10001041_pt1 | contig 62272 bp, 55 predicted proteins | sample Bog_T0_2_FD_203319 | JGI IMG/M metagenome (GOLD analysis project Ga0302319, IMG submission 203319) | Peat permafrost microbial communities from Stordalen Mire near Abisko, Sweden - Bog_T0_2 | ecosystem: Environmental > Terrestrial > Soil > Wetlands > Peat | place: Sweden: Abisko, Stordalen Mire...
GCGATCGTGGTGACCACGCCCTCGGCCGTTTCGCTCGAAGATGCGCGTAAAGCGGTGCTGATGTTCCAGCAGGTGAAAGTGCCGGTGTTAGGCATGGTGGAAAACATGAGCTACCTGCAATGCCCGCACTGCGATGAGCGCATCGACGTGTTCAGCAACGGCGGCGGTAAGCGGACCGCGGAGGCCATGTCGATCCATTTTCTGGGCGCGTTGCCGCTCGATCCGCATGTGCGCATTGGCGGCGATACGGGACATCCGGTGGCTACGGCAGGCCCGGAAGATTCGCATGGCGGAGCGTATTACACACTGGCGGAGGCCGTGATGGAGCGGGCGCGCGAGGCTGCGAGCGTCGCGGGCCCCACCATGACTGTTTCCGATTAGTTCGCCTGCAGCGTCTTCACGTAGTCGGTGAGGTTGCGGATGCGCAGCTGGTCGACGGCGGCGCTACTGCCCATCGAGTGGAAGACCTGGCCCCACATCGGCATATCGCGCGTGCCGTGCGCGGCCACCGCGTCGTCGCCGGCAATGTAGCGCGATACGACCGCGTCCGGGAATTTATTGCCGTTCTTCGCGGCCAGTTGCGTGAGGTTAGCAGGCGCTTTGTTCAAAGCCTTTGCGGCAGGGCCATCGCCTTTTCCGCCGGCTCCGTGGCAGACGGCGCAATAGGCGTTAAACATCTCTTTGCCCGAAGCGGGAGACGTAGCTACGGGCGGAACTTTTTCGATTTTTGGCTGCGCGATCGCGGCCGTGGTCGCCATAGCGAGCAGGCCGAGCGTGGCGATTGCATTTCGTAGGTTCATACAGGGTCCTTCTTCGAGGCCGTATTCTTCGGGCCTCACCTTTATGCAGATTCGACGCCAATCCGGAGGCCGCATTTGCCGCTAAAAACGGGGCAATACGGCACGGATGCGCGCAATATCGCGCAGCGGTGCGTCTAGTGACTACGTGCCGGAATACTTCAGCATGGCCATGAAGCCCTGATCCATATGGAACTGGTTGTGGCAATGAAACAGGCTCAGGCCCGGGTTGCGCGCGATCAGTTCCACCTCCACTTCCTTCCACCCCGGCACCATCACGACGTCTTTGTACACGCCGGAGGTGGCTTTGCCCGCGAATTTCACGATCTCAAACGTATGCCGGTGCAGATGAACCGGATGGGCCATGGAACTCTGGTTATCGAAGAGCAATCGATACCTTCCGCCTTCGCGCACTACGATCGGGTCTGTCTTTGGCCAGGACTTGCCGTTGATCGTCCAGCTGTACTCTCCCACGGATTTGAACTGCAGCGGAAACGTAGCGTCCGGCGCGCCCTTCACCGAGGGCGCATCCCCAAAGGCCGTGTAATCCCAATCGTCATCCGGCACGCGGAGCCACTTCGCAGGCCCCTGAGCGCCCGCGTATTCGATCGCGATCCCCATTCCGGCGTTACGCTGCGCGTCGCGGGTTTCGCCCATAATCCAGACGCCGGGGCTGTTCATTTCGACGATGCAATCCGCGCGCTCGGCCGGACCCAGTTCCACGGTCTGAACGCTGCGCGGCGTCGCGACCGCGTTGCCATCGAGCGCGATCACCCGCAGGCTGTGCCCTGCGAGCGCGATGCGATGCGTTGCCGTCGCCGACGCGTTCACGATGCGGAACAGCACCTTCTGGCCGGGCTTTACGCGAACCGGTTCGCCAGCGCCCAGCATCCTACCGTTGACGGTCTGGAGTCTGTATTCGATTTCATCCTGCACGAGCGACGGCTCCCATTCGTGCAGCACGATCGGCACATCCAGGTCGTAACCGCCGGGTTCGTGAGCGCTCTCGACGATCACCACGCCAAACTGACCGGTGTACGTTCCGCGCTGGTAGCCGCGGCCTCCGCCCATGTGCGAGTGATACCAGCGCGTGCCGGCCGGCGTAACCGTGAACGTGTAGCGCCGGCTGGCATAAGGTTCCACCATCGGCGTGCCTTCTTCCATGGAGCCATCCACTTCGGGCGGTATGTGGAAGCCGTGCCAGTGCACCAGATCGGCGTCGGCGGTGTTGTTGGCGACCTCGACGGTCACCACCTGCCCTTCCTTCCAGCGAAAAAGCGGGCCTGGCGTCTGACCGTTGTAGGCCACGGTGCGGACCATGTGCTTACGCCCTACGTCGATGGTGGCTGCGGCGATGCGGAGCCTGAACACATCTCCGTCCTGCGGCGGCGGCTGCTGCGCGAACGTGGCGGAAGCGGTCAGAGCAGCGCCGGCCGAAAGAAAATCGCGTCTGGTCATCTGTGTGTCGTTCACGTATACGTAGCACGCCGATTACCAGCGGGCCGCCCGGCTAGCGCTGGTTTCCGCAGGTCGCCAAGGGAGTGTCATCGAAGGCACCTGATTTCGGCGTGTTATCGCAAAGGAAAACCGGGGCGCCGCCGGCAACGGTGAAGTGGTGAGTTTCACAGCTGATGTGCGGAGCGCCGGCAGCGTCGGAATAGTAGAAACAACTGGTGCCATACAACTGCGCCCCTTCGCCACTCAGCAGCGGCGGCATTTTTAACAGGTGCGCGGGCAGCACCGGCGTGGTCTCTTCGCCGCTCGCCATCAGATTTACAAAAGGCTTTGCCGAAGTTTTCGCCTGGCAGTCGCCCTGCGGAATCTCGTCGAATTCGGGTATGCCCACCTTCTTATCGGGCACCAGATGCAGAGCGAAAGTTTCCACCACGTTGCTCGCGGGGGCATCGCCGATATTTCTGATGAAAGCGCGCACGCCGCTCGAACTGATCCCGTTGGTGAGATCGCAGACAACCGGGTTCAGAAATTCCGGCGGCCGCGTGTTGACCAGGTTCGGCAGCGCGCCCTGCACCTCGCGGTCGCTTATGACGCGATGAATCATGAAACCGATTGCCGCAATGGCGGCGACGCCAAACACAACCAGAAAAGTTCTTATGAGGAAAAAGTTCCTGTTCAGCGCAGCTGCCCCGCGCGGGTCTGCAGGTCTCGGTTTTCTTCGCCGTTCTGGCCGTATGGGATCGGGCATGATGAGAAATCCGAATACTGCGCGCGCCACCCAGGGCAGTTGCCGCGCCGCCCGGTTAGTGTATCAAAACACACCTGCCAGTGCATTGCGAGGCGAAGAGGGCAAAGAGGTATACAATACGTGCTTATGAACCGTGCAGCCATCGCAGTTGTCTCCGCGATTTTCGCGCCCCTGTTGTGCCCCCTGTTGTGCCAGGCCGCCAGTCCGTTTGCCGGCCGCTGGGATTTTACCGTTCCGGGCGCCAATTCGAACAGCTCTTACTGGATCGGAGTCACCGATAAGAACGGCACTCTGGATGTCTGGTTTCAGCCCTCGGGCGGCAACGTGATTCAGATGAAGGATTTTCAGGCCACAGGCTCGCACCTGAGCCTCACCACCTCCGCAGCCACCGCGACAAAGCCCGCAACTACGTGGGAGCTCGATGCCGCCGGTGGCAAACTCACTGGTGCCATCAGGAACGGCGCCACGTCCACACCGGTGACCGGGCTTCCAGCCCCCGCGCTGAAACGTGCCGAGCCCAAAGCCTGGACCACGCCGGTGGCGCTGTTCAACGGTAAGGATCTCACCGGCTGGGTACCGATCGGCAACGTCGCCGCCAATCACTGGAATGTGACCGATGGCCTGCTGGTCAACGAGGAGCGCGGAGCGAACCTGAAGACTACCGGCACCTACACCGATTTCAAACTCCACTTCGAGGTCAACTGCCCGGATCTCGCCAACAGCGGCTTCTATCTGCGGGGCCGCTACGAAGTGCAGCTGGAATATGAGAAGCCCGGCACCGATCCGCCGGAACGCAGCATGGGGTCAATTTACGGCCGCATTACTCCGAGCCCCGAACTGCCGCGCACGCCGGGCCAGTGGGAATCGTTCGACGTGATGCTGGTGGGCCGCACCGTCACCATTTCCCGCAACGGCGTCATGACGACCGACCATAAGGAGATTGAAGGCATCACGGGCGGCGCCCTCGACGCCAACGAAGGCGACCCTGGCCCTTTCTACATCCAGGGCGATCACACCGGCGGCCTGAAGTTCCGCAATATCACCGTTTCCGTGCCGAAGCCCTGACCCGCCGCCAGCCTTGAAATCGACCTCCGCGGCTGTTACAGTTAGTTAAGTCTTTTTGTAACGGGCGCTGTAATCGGCGGGATTGGTGAACGATGCCTCACTGCGGTATCAGCACGTTTGTCGGTGAGCATGGGTTTCGAGCCAGTTTGCGGCTGAAGCCTCGTGACACTACCTTTGTGTCGGCTACGAGTCGGACCAAGGTGCCAGCAATGAGTCGGACGAAGGTGTCCGAATGACTAACGAAAAGTCCGCGAAGCATGGATATACGCTTTGCATCAAATGCAGCGGCGAGCTCTTTCGTTCGGAGATGCGCGGCTTTGGCGAGTTGCTGATCGCACCTTTTGTCCTGCCTTTCCGTTGTTCCCGATGCGGATGGCGGCAGTTCCGCTCCAGTTTCTCCCGCGTGCGGGATAAGAACAACTACAGACGCCAGACCGGCGACCACGAATAATCGCGGGTGCGTACATTTCCCCGCGATATGGACCGGGCACGTCGTAAAGTAAGCTAAAGGGAATCGTGGCGCAAAAGAAACCAGGACCATTTGGCGTAGACCTGTTCGCCGGTGCGGGCGGAATGAGCCTTGGCTTCGAGCAGGCGGGCTTCGACGTCGCCGCCGCCGTCGAGTACGACCCCGTCCACGGCGCCGTGCACGAGTTCAATTTTCCATCGTGCGTCACCATTTGCCGTAGCGTGGCCGACGTCGACGCAGCACATATTCGCCGCGTCTCCCGCATCGCCGATTCCCCGGTCGATGTGGTCTTCGGCGGCGCGCCCTGCCAGGGCTTCAGCATGATCGGTAAGCGAGCCTTCGACGATCCCCGTAATTCGCTGGTCAATCATTTCGTTCGCCTCGTAGTAGATCTTCGGGCTAATTATTTTGTCTTCGAAAACGTTCGGGGCCTGACGATCGGCGAGCATAAGCGCTTTCTTCGGGAGATTATGGAGGAGTTCCGCGCTAATGGCTATCGCGTACTCGAGGACTATCGGGTCCTGAACGCCGCGAACTACGGGGTGCCACAGAGCCGGCAACGCCTGTTCCTTTTGGGCGCGCGCAAGGGACGGCCGCTCCCGGAATATCCCGCGCCCACTCACGAGCACCAGTCCAATAGGAATGGCAAATCGTCGGACCTCTTCCTGCGTAAGACGCCAACAGTCCTCGACGCCCTGCGCGATTTGCCCGAAGCCGACGATTTCGAGGAATTGCTGGAACGCGATTGGGTCAGGTCGCGATTCAGGAATGCATCGGGTTATGCCGCCCCCTTGCGTGGAAGCGCGGAGGACGAAGGCGACTTCTCCGCTCCACGTACTTTCGACACCGGCCTTTTAACGTCAAGTATGCGAACGGTCCATACCGAGCTGTCGAGAAAGCGGTTCGCCGAAACAAGAAACGGCGAGACTGAACCCGTGAGCCGTTTTTTTAAACTCGATCCCGATGGAATCTGCAATACGATCCGCGCAGGAACGGCCAGCGATCACGGAGCCTTCACGTCGCCCCGCCCGATCCACCCGTTTTCCCCGCGCTGCATTACGGTCAGAGAGGCCGCGCGACTACATTCGTATCCGGATTGGTTTCGATTGCACGTCACCAAATGGCACGGCTTCCGGCAAATTGGCAACTCCGTTCCACCGCTTCTCGGACGTGCGGTTGCGGGCAAGGTGGCGGAGGCGCTCGATTTTGTACCCGCAAGACCGGGCCGTCCGGTCGACCTCGGAGATCCGTCCCTCCTTGCGCTCGACATGTCTCAGGCGGCTTTAAAATACGGCGTGCGGGCCGACGTCATTCCAAAGCGGACCAGGCCAGTAGTCGATTAAATTATGTCGGAAACCAGGACGCACGCCCGAAACCGTTATGAGGTCCTGATCCTGACAATCTTCAGGAATCGCTACAAACGAGGGATGTCCGATTTCGAGTTCGAACGATCGGAACTCGAATCGGTCGCGGAGAATCTCGGCGTAAAACTCCCGAAGAACCTTGGCGACCTGATTTATTCATTTCGCTACCGAAGCGCGCTTCCGGCGGAAATTCTCGCTACCGAAACCGGGGGGAAGGAATGGGTCATCGAACCGGCTGGCCGTGCCCGGTATAGATTCAAACTCGCGAAGATTAGTCGAATCGTCCCCAGGCCGGACCTTATTGCGACCAAAATTCCGGATGCTACTCCCGAAATCATCACAGCCTATGCGCTGAGCGACGAACAAGCGCTTCTCGCTAAGGTTCGCTACAACCGGTTGGTGGACATCTTCCTTGGTTTAACAACCTATTCGTTGCAGAACCACATGCGTACTACGGTAAAGGGACTGGCCAAATCGAGATCGACGAAGTCTACGTCGGTGTCAACAAGAACGGGCAGCAATTCGTCATTCCCGTTCAGGCAAAAAGTGGTTCGGACCAGCTCGCCGTTGTCCAGACCGGGCAGGATATTTCGTGTTGCAAAGAGAAATACCCAGGCCTTGGCTGCCGCCCGGTATCCGCGCAATTCATGCGAGACGGCGTAATCGCCATGTTCGAACTCACCGTGCAGCGAGGCGAGGTCGAGGTCGTTGAGGAACGCCACTACCGTCTTGTCCCGGCCAGCGAAATCTCCGGCGAGGATCTGCAACTTTACTCGTCGCGTTAGGCCGGCCAACTGGTCATGGACCACGTCTCAAGCGATATTCGGTCGAAGATCATGGCCTCGGTCGGTTCCAAAGATAACCGAACCACCGAACTTGCACTGGGGCGCATCCTCTGGGCTCACGGCCTGCGCGGTTATCGCAAGCAATGGCCCGTAGCGGGTCGTCCCGATTTTGCATGGCCAGGCTTGAAGGTCGCCGTTTTCGTCGATGGATGCTTCTGGCATGGATGTTCCTGCAAGTATCTTCCGCGGAGCAACAAGAAGTTCTGGCGGGAAAAAATTGAGTCGAACAAACGCCGCGACGCAAAGGTCGCCCAGCGATTACGACGTGCCGGATGGTCGGTGATCCGCGTCCGCGAATGCCGGGTCCGATCGGCCGCCACCATTCTACGGGTTCGGGCGACGCTGGAAAGTCGGAGAGGAATTCATTCCGAACCGCGATCATGAGCTTTTTTCACCTCGAATTCCAGCTCACGGCCGGATTCAGCGCAACAGCTATGCCCGCCGTGCCAACACCCCATTTGGTACACTGATCCTTCATGGCCACACGAGCAACATCCGGCGCAATCGGTCATCACCATCACCATCGCTCCACAACTGCGCGCCGGGTGCTGGCCTGATTTGAACTCCGAATCGAACGAAAGGACGCCCGCCGCAACACTGGCGGGCTTTTTTCTTGCCCACGCTCTTTTTTCGGGCGCACCCGCCAGCCAAAGCGGCGGCAACATGAACCAATGACGAAACCTGACTTCACCAAACTAGACGGACTGCTTCCGGCCATCGTGCAGGACGCCACATCGCACCGCGTTCTCATGCTCGGTTTCATGAATGAGGATGCGTGGCTGAAGACGCTCGAAACCGGCAGCGTCACCTTTTACAGCCGGACGCGCAACAAGCTCTGGATGAAAGGCGAAACCTCCGGCAACCGCCTGGTGGTGAAGGAAATCTTCAATGACTGTGATAACGACACGCTGCTCATCATGGTCGACGCCATCGGCCCCGGCGTTTGTCACGCGGGTTACGAAAGCTGTTTCTATCGCAGGCTCGAAAACAACGAATGGGTGGAAAGCGAAAAGCCCACGTACGACCCGAAGGCAGTTTACGGAGGCAAACAGTAATGGCGAAACTGAAGCTTGGTATCCCCAAAGGCAGTCTGGAAAACGCCACGGTCGATCTGTTTCGGCGCGCCGGGTTTAACATCAGCACCAGTTCGCGCTCTTACTTTCCTTCCATCGACGATCCGGAAATCGAGTGCATGCTGATCCGCGCGCAGGAAATGGCGCGCTATGTCGAAGACGGCATTCTCGACGCCGGCCTCACCGGGCTCGACTGGGTCTCCGAAGTCGGCGCCGACGTGGTTGCCGTGGCCGATCTCATCTACGCCAAGCAAAGTTTCGGCAAGGTTCGATGGGTCCTGGCCGTTCCCGAATCGAGCGCCATCAATTCTGCAAAGGATCTGGAAGGCAAGACCATCGCGACCGAGCTTGTTGCCACCACGAAGCGCTACCTTGCGAAAAATGGCGTAACCGCGAAGGTCGAATTCAGCTGGGGCGCGACGGAAGTCAAGCCGCCGGTGCTCGCCGATGCCATTGTCGAAGTGACCGAAACCGGATCGTCGCTGCGCGCCAATAAGCTGCGCATTGTCGAGACGGTGCTCGAATCGAACACGCAGCTGATCGCCAACAAAGCATCCTGGCAGGACGAGTGGAAGCGCTCGAAGCTGCAGGATCTGAAACTGCTGCTCGATGGCGCCATTGCCGCGTTGGGCAAAGTGGGCCTGATGCTGAACGTGCATCAGAAGGATCTCGCGGCGGTCCTCGGCGTGTTGCCCGCGCTCAAGCGCCCCACGGTATCTCATCTGAGCGACAGCGAATGGCTGGCAGTCAACACGATTCTGGATGAATCGACCGTGCGTTCGATTATCCCGCGCCTGAAACAGGCCGGTGCGGAAGGCATTGTTGAGTATCCGCTCAACAAGATCGTGATGTAGGCATGATTCGCATACTGAAATCCACCGATGTCACGCGCGTTCTGGCGCGCCGCGCTGCCCGCATGGATGAGGCGGAAGCGATTGTGCGGCCCATCCTCGAAGCCGTGCGCAAGCGCGGCGACAAGGGCCTGCTCGAATACGCGCGCCAGTTCGATGGGCTAACGCGAAAGAGCGTTCGCGTGCCGGTTGCCGAACTCAGCGCCGCCGCGAATCGTCTGACGCCGCAATTTATCTCAGCAGTGGAAGAAGCTTCGCACAATGTCCGCGCCTACGCTGAGAAGCAACTGCCGAAGGAATCGTTCAGCAGCTACAGCAAAGGCCGCAAGCTGGGGCAGATCGTCCGCCCGCTCGATACCATCGGCGCTTACATTCCGGCGGGACGTTATCCGCTGCCCTCCACGCTGATCATGACGGCGGTGCCCGCGCAGGTGGCGGGCGTCGCCAACATCTGCGTGGCTTGCCCGAAGGCGGTGGATGAAGTTTATGGCGTGGCCCGGAGGCTCGGCCTGAATCAGGTGTTCCAGATGGGCGGCGCGCAGGCCATTGCGGCGTTTGCCTATGGCACGAAGACCGTGCCGCGCGCCGATCGCATTGTCGGCCCGGGCAATATTTATGTGGCTGCGGCGAAGCGCTTGCTGGCGGGTGAAGTCGGCATCGATTTCGTAGCCGGACCCACGGAGATCCTGATCATCGCAGCGGAAGCCGATGCGCGTTTCCTCGCCGCCGACATGCTGGCGCAGGCGGAACACGATACCGATGCTTCGGCGATACTGCTCACCACGTCGCGCAGGCTGGCTGAACGCGTGGAGAAGCAACTGGAAATTCAGTTGAGCACGCTATCAACGGCCGCAGTTGCCCGCAAGGCTATCGACAAAAACAGCGCCATCGTTTTGGTCGATTCGCTCGATGAAGCGGTGGAAATTTCCAACCGTTTCGCGCCCGAGCATCTGGCGATTCATCACGCGGAACTGATCCCGAAGATCCGCCATGCCGGCAGTGTTTTCGTAGGGCCGTTCAGCCCAGAGGCCGCCGGCGACTACTGCTCGGGCCCGAATCACGTGCTGCCCACGAATGGCGTGGCGCGCCTGCGCGGAGGCCTCTCCGCCGCCGATTATGTGAAGGTGATTTCGGTACAGCAACTCGACGCCACTGCGCTGCGCAAACTCGCGCCGTCGATTACAACGCTCGCGCGAGCGGAAGGCCTGGAAGCTCACGCCAGATCCGTGGAGGTGCGGCTTGTGTAGTCTCACTCCACGCAAGGCCGTGCTCGATATGGCGCCGTACTCGCCGCCCACCGGCAATCGCCACCATAAGCTGCGTCTCGATTTCAACGAGAACACGGTAGGCTGCTCGCCGCGCGTGATCGAACGTTTGAAAGAAACGCTCGATACGGGCCTGCTCACCGTTTATCCCGACTATGCGCGCGTGAAGGCTGCGCTTGCCGCACACTTCCGCGTCACGCCCGACGAGTTGCTGCTGACCAACGGCACAGATGAAGCGATTCAGGTCCTGGTCAACACGTATGTGGATGATGGCGATGAAGTGATTGCGTTGCGGCCGTCGTACGCGATGTATCGCTTTTATGCCGAAGTGGCGGGCGCAAAGATCGTCGAAGTGGATTACCAGCCGCCGACGCTGGCGTTTCCTCTGACCGAACTGCTCGCCGCGATCACGCCGCGCACACGCGCGATCCTGATTGCGAATCCGAACAATCCGACCGGCACGGCGATCAACCTGAGCGGCATCGAACAGATTCTGAAAGCGGCGCCCCACGCCGCCGTTCTGATCGACGAAGCTTACTACGAATTCTTCGGCGTGACCGCGCTCAGTATGCTCTGGAAATATCCGCAGTTGTTCGTGAGCCGCACGTTTTCGAAAGTCTACGGGATGGCGGCGCTGCGCATAGGCTGCCTGTTATCGCAGGCCACCAATGTGAAATTCTTACATAAGGCGCAATCGCCCTACAGCGTCAACGCGCTGGCTGCGATTGCCGCCGAAGCCGCTGTCACGGACACCGAATACATCGGGAACTACGTGACGGAAGCTCTGGCGGCGCGCGAAATGCTGGAGCTGGGCTTCGAAAAGCTGGGCATCGGATACGTGGCAGGCTCGGCTAATTTCGTGCTCGGCTACTTCGGAGATCGCGCAATGGAAATCCGCGATGCGCTGCGGGAAAAAGCCATTCTGGTGCGCGACCGCAGCTACGAAATTCCCGGTGGCGTACGCATCACGGTCGGCACACGCGAGCAGACGCGCCGCGTGCTCGCGGAGTTGGAGAAAATCTGGTGAAGGATTTAATCGTATTCGATATGGATGGCGTGCTGGTGGACGTCAGCGAGAGCTACCGTGCGTCGATCCAGGCCACGGTGCTGCATTTCACCGGCACCCAGCCCACCAACGATGAAGTGCAGGTCTGGAAAAATCGCGGCGGCTTCAACGACGATTGGAAGCTTTCGCATCGCATGATTCAGGAGCTGGGCGAAGAAGTGGCCTACGACGATGTGGTGGCGCGCTTCCAGCAGATATTCCTCGGCTGCGATGCGGCCTCCCGCACCACGGCGCCGGGCGGACTCATGCTGCGTGAACGCTGGCTCGCCGCCGAAGGCCTTTTCGACCGCCTCGCCGGACGCCACACGCTGGCCATCTTTACCGGGCGGCTCGGCTGGGAAGCGCAACTCACTCTGGACCGTTTTGCGAAAGATATTTTCCGTCCGGTTGTTGGCGTCGATCACGTCTCACGCGCTAAGCCTCATCCCGAGGGTCTGCATAAGATCCGCGCCGCCGTGAAGCACGGCAAAGCATGGTATCTGGGCGACACGGTGGATGACGCGCGGGCATCGCGCGCCGCAGGTGTGCCGTTCATTGGCATTGCATCGCCAGCCGCGCCCAGACATGCCGAGTTGAAGCAGTTGCTCCGCAATGAAGGAGCCGTCGCGGTGCTCGACGACATCAATTCGCTGGAGGCCGCGATTGCCGAGAACCGCTAAAATCGAACGCAACACCAAAGAGACGCGCATCGCCGCCGAACTGCGCATCGAAGGCCGCGGACGCTATGAGATCTCGACCGGCATCCGCTTCTTCGATCACATGCTGGAGCTGTTCACGAAGCACGGCGGCTTCGACCTCAAGCTGAAAGCCGATGGCGATCTCGATGTGGACCAGCACCATACCGTGGAAGATGTCGGCATCGTCATGGGGCAGTTGTTTTCGAAGGCTTTGGGCGACCGCAAAGGCATCAACCGCGCGGGATATTTCGTGTTGCCGATGGATGAGACGCTGGCCGTGGTTGCCGTGGATCTGGGCGGCCGGCCCGCGTTGGTTTATAAAGACCTGGTGAAGGTGCGCCTCGTCGGCGATCTGCAAACGGAGCTGCTGACCGATTTCTTCGATGGCTTCGTGCATCATGCCGGTGCGAATCTGCATGCGAAGGTGCTTTACGGCCGCTCGAATCATCATAAGATCGAGGCGATTTTTAAATGCTGGGCGCGCGCGATGCGTTACGCGGCATCCACCGACGCGCGGCTGAAAGACCAGCTGCCTTCGACGAAGGGGCTGCTGTGATCGCGATATTCGATTACGGCGCGGGAAATTTGCGCTCCGTCCAGAACACGCTCGATGAAATCGGCGCGCAATACGAACTGGTGCGCGATGCCGCCGGACTCGAACGCGCGCCGAAGATTATCCTGCCTGGCGTCGGCCACTTCGGCCAAATGCTGCGCGCGCTCGACGAGATGCAGGTTCGCGAAACTCTTATCGCGCGCATCCGCGCGGATGTGCCGTTTCTCGGAATCTGTCTCGGTTTGCAGGGCCTGTTTGAATCGAGTGAGGAAGCGCCGGGGCAACGCGGTCTCGGCATCTTTCCCGGTTCGGTGGCGCGCTTCGATATCGACGCTCGCGTGCCGCACATGGGCTGGAGTCAGCTGGATCTGGTGCGCCCTTCGAGACTGCTCAAGGGTCTGCCGGAGCGCCCGCACGTCTACTTCGCGCACAGCTACTATGTGCCGGTAGTCGAACAGGCTGCCGCTACCTGCACCTATTCGATTCCTTACACGGCCGTGCTGGAATCCGGCAATACGTTCGGCGTGCAGTGCCATCCGGAAAAATCCGGACCGCTCGGGCTGGCCATTGTGCGCAATTTCGTGGAGCTGGAATAATGCTGGCGAAACGCATCATTCCCTGTCTCGATGTCACCGCCGGACGCGTGGTGAAAGGCATCAATTTCGTCAATCTGCGCGACGCGGGAGATCCCGTGGAACTGGCCGATCGCTATAACCAGCAGGGCGCGGACGAACTCGTCTTCCTCGATATCACGGCTTCGAGCGATGCGCGCGACATCATGGCCAGCGTGGTGGCGCGGACGGCGCGGCAGGTTTTCATTCCGCTTACGGTGGGCGGCGGAATTCGCTCAGTGGCCGATGCGCGGCTGATTCTGATGTCGGGCGCGGATAAAGTTTCGGTGAATACGTCGGCGGTGCGAAGACCGGAGCTCATCACCGAGCTCAGCAACGAATTCGGCGCGCAGGCGGTAGTTTTGGCTATCGATGCGCGTCGCCATGCACCCGGCCAGTGGCACGTTTTCACGAAAGGCGGACGCGTCGATGAAGGCATCGACGCCGTGGAGTGGGCGGCGCGCGGCGAAGCGCTCGGAGCCGGCGAAATCCTGCTGACTTCCATGGATACCGATGGCGTACTGACCGGTTTCGATTGCGAACTCACGCGCACCGTTTCGCGCGCCACGAAGATTCCGGTAATCGCCTCGGGCGGCGCGGGCAAGCCCGAGCACTTCCTGCGCGTACTCACGGAAGGCGAGGCCGACGCGGCGCTGGCGGCATCCATATTTCACTACGGTACGTATACCGTCGACGATCTCAAAGAGTATCTCGACCACGAAGGTATACCGGTCAGGAAAACCAGAACACAATGATCATTCCATGTATCGATCTGATGGATCGCAAAGTCGTGCAGCTGATTCAGGGCCGCGAGAAGGCTCTCGAAGGCGATAGTCCGGATGAAATGCTGCGCCGGTTCGCGGCCTTTCCGCAAATACAGGTGATCGATCTCGATGCGGCTATGGGTCGCGGCGCGAATGACGATCTGGTGGAAATGCTGGCGTCGAGAGCTGTGATTCGCGCCGGCGGCGGCGTGCGAACGGTGGCGCGGGCGCAGGCGCTGCTGGCCCAGGGCGCGTATCGCGTGATCGTGGGCACGTCTGCGTTCACAGCCGATGGACCCAATCACGCGTTCCTCGAAAGCCTGGCCGCTGAAGTGGGCCGCGAGCGCATCATTCTGGCGCTCGATACGAAGGCCGGACGCATTGTCATCAAGGGCTGGCAGGAAGCCACGGCGTTCACAGCGGAGGAAGTGATTCAGCAGCTGGAACCTTATTGCTCCGGCTTTCTCTGCACCTATGTGGATAAGGAAGGCATGATGCAGGGCACCGATCTCGACTGGTTTCGGCGGCTGCGTGACGCCACCACCATGGAGATCACCGCCGCCGGGGGCATCACCACCATGGACGACATTCGGGCGCTCACGGCGATGGATATTCACTGCGCCGTCGGCATGGCGATCTATACCGGGCGTCTGGATCTTGCCGAACTCGCTACTCTTCAGAGCGGCTCCGAAAATACACCGGCGCACGCACGAACATGCTAAAGTACAGCAAAGCGAACCGGTAGCGCGTTCCCGTCGCTCCTGGATTCGGGTCTAACTGGAAGCGAGGGGGAGCGACATGAAGGTCGGCTCTACAATTCTGATGCTGGCTGGCGTCGCGCTTTTCGGCGCATCGTCTTTGTTCGCAAACGAGGCTCTGGACCGCGCCCAGCAGATGGAGGACGCGGGAAATGCGTCCGGGGCGCGCGCCATGTTGACCCAGGCCGTGCAGAACTCGCCTTCGGATGCGGAACTGCTCTCCGGCTATGCCAGCTTCCTCGAAAGCAGCCACAATTCCGACGCAGCGGGCGCGTTTCGGCGCGCTGCCGCCGAATGGAAGAAGCAGAATAAGACGTCGAATGCGGCGGCTGCGGAGCATCGGGCCGTGCTGCTCGATCTGCTGGCCGGCGACCGCGCCGCAGCCGAGACCGATCTGGCGGAATACCAGGCGCTGGGAGGCAACGACCTCTCCCTGCCCGCTCCGGGCGGGGGCAGTGGCATCCCGCACGAAAGCATTACGATCCCCGGACCTTACCGGTCGTTCGCCAGGATGGCCGCGCTCTCGCCCGATGCCGGCCCGGCCGACATTCTGTCGGCGCTGGCCCGCAACGTGATCACCAGCGGCTACCAGGCGTCGCGCGGCAGCGATCAGCTGGAATCGACCGAGTATCTCAAGCTGGTGCAGCGCTATCTTTCTCAGGTGAAAGAACTCGACCAGCTGGCGGGCACCGAACATGTAATCAAGGTTCCGACCTGCGATTCCACGCAGACCAACGATCTGCTGCGCGTGCTCGGGTATCGTATGCGGGGCGGCTGCGGGAGTGAAGTGGTGCTCGAAACGGTCAATGCGGGCCGGGCTTTTCTCACCACCGATTCGGGTTTTCCGCTGTCGGAGCTGGAGCGGGCGCTGCAGGCGGACCGCCCGTTCGCGTACCCGTACCAATCGACGCGCGCGGACGTACTTTATAGCGCCGATTACTGGATGAACGCGAAGGAACGGGCGCAGGGCAATTTCCTTGAAGCTCTGATCGGCGACCCGGCGCTGTGCCGGTTTTATCTGGGGCTGTCGAAGCTGGATCCGGAAACCGCGGGCGCACTTCGTGCGGGGATCCCGGTGGTGCGGCTGCGCGGCTTTTCCGCGGTGCTGGATTTCTTCGGAGGCAACTTTGAGATTCGCCGGGGAAAGGCCGTTGTGCCGGGCGGCGCGAAGGCCGCGTCCGCATGGTCGGATCTGGCGGGAGCGTCCACGGACAAGGGTACGGAGTTTTTCGACAAGCTGATGAGCCGCGACGACGGGTGGCTGGCCGGGCTTTACGATGCGCTGGCCCGCATTCACGGCCCGGTGCAGGATTACCTCACCGATCCGGTGCGCATGAAGCGCTTTTACGCCGCGGTGCGCGGCAAGGTTACGACGCCCGGTCCCGCGCGTCCGGTCTTCAATTCGAATGCGGATCTGATGCTGCTCACAACGAGATTGCAGCTGGATGCGAACGGCAGGGCGCACATACCCGGCGGTCTGGAAGTGTGGAAGAGCCTGTTCTCAAAGGGTTCGAAGGACAAGTACGACCTGAAGCTCAGTACTTCGGCGCCGAACTGGAAGGAGCCGGACGATGTGCTGGAGGCGCTGTTCGCGCTGTGCCGCAAACCGGTGGAGAACGAACCGCTCCGGACCTTCATGGCGCTGACCGATATGGATCGTATGCGCCCGCAGCCGCTGCAGTCAGCCACGGTGGAGCGCCTGGCGCATGACTGGAACATCTTTGGATCGCAGTACGGTTTTTTCAGCGAGGTTCCGGCGCTAAGCGATCGCACCATCGTCGCGTGGATGGACACGGCGACAGCTCTGGATAAACTGCGTGAGCCGGCTTTCCGCCAGGACTCCATCGCGATGTATCAGGGGTTGACGGGCTTGTGGCAAATCTTCTGCCGGCAGGCGAGTATCGCGCCCGCGAACGCCGACGCGGCGCTGGCGGCGCTGATCGGCCCGTTCACGGGGATGAAGACGAACCGCGAGCTTTTCGATGCGGGCCGGCAGGGCCTGAATTCGCTGCTGGGAAGCGCGGCGGCAGGCAACGGACCGGTCCATGAACGCGTGATGGCAATGCTGGCCGGGAGTTCGCGGCCGGACGACGCCGAGATCCGCACCGAACTCATCCGGGAGCAGCAAAGGTATTTCGACGCGCAAGCGCTGTTCGCCCCCGATACGATTTTCGAACTGGCGGACAATCTGGAGGCGGTGGCAAAGGGCGAGAAGCTGAACGCGCAGCTGGCGGCCCGCCTGGCCGCGAAGGCAAACGATATTCAGCTGCCGCGCGCTTCGATGACGTTCGAAGAGAAGGGCTCGCAGGCGTTCGGATACTGGGTGGACCGGCATATCGGGGATCAGCGCAAGCTGAACCTGCGCGCGACGATCGACAAAGCGAGTAAGGATCCGGAGAAGCTGCGGGAGATTCGCGGGCAACTGGCACCGGCGCTGCGCGATACGATTGTCGGCTATAACTATATCCGCTACGCGCCACCGGGAGCGCAGATTCTGCTGACGAATCCTCTGTTTGTGCGCGGCCACGATTTTATCGGTGCGCAGGGGGGCGACCACGCCTGGCAATCGACCACGATGTATGGCAGCGGGTGGCCGTCCAACGCGGGCGGGCGGCTGATTGGGTCGCTCTCCAATCTGCCTTACGCGCTGGCGGAGGCGGAGAAGGATTTTCTGGTGCCCACGCAGACGCAGGCGCTGATTTGGGGCGATCTGGTGCCGCAGATGATCCTTTCGGCGACCCTGCCGCGGTACTGGAACGTGACGCCGGCCCAGATGCACTGGGTATCGGCAACCATGCGCCACGCCGAAGCGATGATTGCCGAGGCGGCGGTGAATCCGGCGGCTCGCGGCCGCGTGCTGGAGGTTGTGGATAACACGGCCAGCCTGATCCGGGCGGACGCGTTCTCGCGGGAGTTGGCGGCGGGGGATGCGCGGGGAGCGGTGAATTTGCTGACGCCATCGGAACTGTACGTGATCGGCCAGAGTCTGGCCGGTTCCGACGCCGAACTCGACCCCGCAGCCAGGCAGCTTAGTCATTTGCGGGCTACGGCTCCCGACCAGTTCAGCGTCGAGACAATCTCGCGCGTCTGGGGCACGTCGAAGCCGACGCTGACCGGATCGTACCGGACCGAGCTGCTCAATCTGAAAACGTTTCCGACGCTGATGGGCTACTCAAGCCGCATTATGGCGGAGAGCTGGGAATCGAACCAGCTGTACTGGGCATCGATTGCCGATGAGACGGGCGTGACGCCGGCGAAGCTGTCGGTGCTGGTGCCGCAATGGACGCAGCAGACGGTGGAACGGATCTTTGCTTCGCATCTTGAGGACTGGCCGGCGCTGTTGCGCAGCCTGCGGTCGGTGGGCGACGATGTGCGGGCGGGAAAACTGAAAGAACCAGCGAGGGATGAACCGTGAGCGCAAAGTCGTCCTTAACCGTGATCGCCGCAGGGTTGAGCGTCATAGCCGGTGCCGCGTGGCTGTTTGCGCAGGTGCAGGCTGTACCGGTGTTCCATTCGAAGGTCGACCTGGTGGTGCTGACGTTCACGGTTACCGACAGCAAGGGCAAGTACGTCAATGGTCTGAAACCGTCCGACCTCAGGGTAACCGAGGATGGAATTGCGCAAAAGCTTTCGACGTTTGCGGAGGGCGACCGGCCTGCGATGGAAGTGGGGGCGGGCGGAGTGCTGAAACCGCTTTCGCCACAGGCGGCGGCTTTGGTTGTGGAGGCGAACAGCGCGCCGCAGACCACCGATACATTCGCCGGGACCAGCGTTTTTGTTCTGTTCGACACGAGCAATTTCATGTACAAGGGCTTTGTGTACGCCGAAGATGCGATCGGCGATTTCATCCGCGGCCTGGACAAGGCGGATTCGGTGGCGGTGTATACGTTCAGCCGCAATTTGTCGCGCGCCGCAGCGCTCAGCAGCGATCATCTGAGTGCCATCAGCGGGCTCAGGACCGCGGTGGCCGGAGACGATACCGCGCTTTATAATGGCCTGCTGCTGGCGCTGCGCGACGCGGCGAAGGTTCCGGGACGCAAGGTGGTGATCGTGTTTTCCAACGGTCCGGACAATGCGAGCATGGTGGCTCCCGACGATGTGCGCACGGTGGCGGAAGACGAAGGCATTCCGATCTACGTGATCTCGACCAACGATGTGAACAAAGACCCGATTTCGAGCAGCGTTTTCCGGCGCATTACGCAGAGCACCGGGGGGAAGGCGTACTGGGCGAAGACCTGGCAGAAGCAGGTGGAGGCTTTCGATGCCATCCGCGAGGATATCGGCAATTCGTATGCGGTGACGTATTATCCGGCGGCCAATCCGAACGAAGGTTTCCGCAAGATCAATATCGAGATTGTGACGGACGCGGCGAAAAAATACCGGGTCCGGGCGCGGCCGGGTTATCGGCCGCGTAGTTACTGACCACGAAGCGGCGCCCTTAAAGAAGGCTATTTCAGGCTGGATTCGAGCGTGCGAATCTGCTGTTCGAGCGGCTTTTGCGGACGATCCGCCAGGGCCAGGGCAATCTGCGCCTTCGCGCTGACCGTATCGCCCTTCTGCTGCAGTGCCATGGCATAGTGATAGTGGTAGATCGGGTTGAGCGGCGCCTCGGTCACGAGGTGCTTAAACTCGCCGATGGCGCTGTCGGGGATGTTCTTTTTCAGATAAATCCAGCCCATCGTGTCGGTGACTTCGAGGAAGTTGGGCAGCTTCTGCTTGGCTTCCGTGGCGTAGGTCATGGCCTGATTCAGATCGCCGTTCGTCTCCGCGATCAGGTAGGCCAGATTATTGAGGGCGAGCGGGTTATTCGGATCGATCTTGAGGGCCTTTTCGTAGTAGGTGCGGGCCTTGGGAAGATCGCCGGTGGAGTCGTAAAGCAGCGCCAGGTTGGTGGCGACGGCGGCGTTATCCGGCATCGCCTTCGTGGCCTGTTCCATGAATTCGATGCTTTTGGGGAAGTCGCCCTTGTAGCGATAAGATTCGCCGATCCGGCTCCAGAGATCGCCCTTGAGCTTCATGTCGTTGGTGCCGTTCAGCAGCGCCTGGTAGGTGGCGATGGCGGCATCGAACTGGCGTGCTGCCATTTGAGCGTTACCGAGTTCCCTCTGCATCTGGAAAGACGGCATCTTCTGGGCGGCCTGACGGACCAGATCGACGCTCTTTTCGGCCTGACCGTCCATCAGCAGGGCCCGCGATTCACCGAGCAGGCCGCGGATGTTTTGCGGAGCGGCCTCATAAGCGCGGCGGAAATGATCGAGCGCATCCTTCGTTTTTTTCTGATTGAGGTCGAGAACGCCGATTTCGAGCAGCGATTCCACCTGTTTGGGATTCTTGTCGAGTACGTCGTTCAGGATTTTCCGCGCATCGTCGTAACGGTTGAGCCGCTGTAAGGAGGCGGCCTTCATGACACGGCCCTGGATGCTGTCCGGCTTCACTTTCAGAATCTCGTCGGCGGCATGGAGCGCGGCGTCATAATTCCCCACCACGATGGCGACCTGGGTCTGAGCATAGCGGGCGGGCAGATAATTAGGGTTCAGGTCGACGCATTTGTCGAACTGCTGGCGAGCCTGCTCGTATTCGCCTTTGGCGAAAAAGGCGCGGCCCAGATTGAAGCGGGCCACCCAGTTGCCCGGCCTCGCGGTGACCACGGATTGCAGGTCGGCCTGGGCTTCATCCACTTCTCCCTTATCGAGCATGAAGGTGGCGCGCAGCCCTTTGGCCTCGGGATCGTTCGGGTCGTTCTTCAGGATCTGGTCGTTTTTCGACTGGGCCATCACCACGTTGTTCTGCCGGATGAAGACCTCGATTTCGCGTTTGAGGTAATTGTTCTTCTGGGCGGAATCCTTCTGGATGCCGTCTTCATACTGTTTCAGGGAGTTATCGAACTGACCGATGCGGGAATAGAAATCTCCAGTCTCGAAGTAAGCCTGGGGGAACTGTTTCAGATCCTTCTTCATGTCGTTGAGAAGAGCCACCAGGGCATCCTGGCGATTGTTGCCGTAATAAAACTGCGCGAGAGTCAGGCGCAGATTGGAGTCGGACGGCACGGCCGCGATGGCGCTTTTCAGGATCGCCTCGGCTTCGGGCAGCCGTTTCTGCGCGTTGTAGATCCGGTAGAGTTCGTAATATCCGTTGAGATTTAGCTTATCTTTTTCCACCAGGCTCTTGAAGAGCGTTTCCGCCTCGGCGGCCTCGCCATCGAGTAACAGGGTGCGGCCCAACGCCAGAGTAATGATGTAATCTCCCGGTTTATCGGCCAGAGAGGTTCTGTATTCCTGAATCGATGTGGCAATACTCTGTTTCGCCGCGACCGGATTATTGGCGCGGAACTCGATCGTGGCCGAGATCAAAGAGATATCGCCGTTCAGCTTGTGGCCTTCCCACGAATTGGGATTGTTTTTGAGGAGACCGTCCACCATGGGCTGGACCTCTTTCAGCATTTGCTGGGGGTCCTTCGCCGACGGCGCGGACATCAGAATGAGTTCGGCCAGCTTAAGGGCTGTATCATCGGAATCGGCGCCGTTTTTGGGCAACAACTCATAGGCGCGGCGCAGTGCCTGGTAGGCATTCGCCACCTGCTGCAACTGGAGATCGACCAGGGCGAGGTGATAGTAAGCAGGGCCGAATTTACGGTCCTTATCAATCGCCTTGCGGTACATGATGCTGGCTTCTTTGTAGCGCTTCTGCTCGAAGTATTTATTGCCGCTATCCAGATACTTTTGCTTCAGATAGGCGGGATCGCGGCTACAGGAAACGAGTGTGAGGGCGGCCAGCGCGGTGCAGATCAGATGTCGCATATACATAGAAAGGTAAACCTCTTATCATTGTCCTACAAATCGGGTTGCAGCGGACGCCAGGGTATTGCGGCGACAATACCAGTACCGTCAAAAACCCGGGCGCGCGGACGTGAACTGCTCCATTATGACGGATCGGCGGTTTGGAACCAAGTCTTTACAACTAAAGTGATTATTAAATCCCCGCAGAAGCGCCCGGGCAGCTTTTCAGGTTGGCGAGAAGGCGAATGGCGGCGGCTATGTCCTTCATTCTACGGGCCGGGTCGCTGGCCTCGCGCTCAATCGACAGGGGTCCCTGGTAGCCGATGTGCCGGAGGGCGGCGAGAAAGCGCCCGATTCCGACAGCGCCCTCGCCGAGCGCCCGTTCCTTGCCGAGAGCTCCGGATACGCCGGGTTCGGGCCAGTCGCCATCCTTACAATGGACCGTCAGGACGCGGGGAGCGAGGGTTTTGAGGGCGTCGATGGGGTCGCCGGTGCCGTAAAGGATCATGTTGGCGGGATCGAAATTGATGCCGAGGTTGGGCCGGTCGACGTCGTTCAGAAAGGCGAGAAGCGTGCGTGCGGGTTCCTGGCCGGTTTCGAGGGCGAAGGTCTGGCGATGGGAGGCGGCGTGATCGCAGACGCGGCGGACCATGTCGCGGACGGCCTGGTAGTCGGGGTCATCGCGCGATTCCGGGACGAAACCGATGTGAGTAGCGATGCCGGGGGCGCCAATGATGGCGGCGAAATCGCTGGCGGCGAGGGTGCGGCGCTCGCGTTCCGCGCGGGTTGCCGGAGGGATAAAGCCCACGGTGCGCTGCACGGTTGGTATATCGGCATAGCTTTCGCCATGATAGGCGGCAAAGACGGTGAAAACGCGGAAACGGGCGGTTTGGAGGGCGTCGCGCCATTGCGGAGCGCAAGTGAGATCGAGATCTCCGGGCAGGCCTAGCTGGCCGGTGTGGATGCCGAGGGCGGTTAGTTCGGCGAGGGTTTGGACTGGGTCCTGACCGGCCCAGAACATGACTGCTGTTTCGTTTACCGCGGGTGCATTTACTGGGGATTCGGGTGTCATTTGGGGGTTTGGATTACCGCTCCTTCACAGTCGCGGCTCTGTAGCATCGTTTCAATCAGGGCGACGGCCTGGGCGGATTGCTCGGGCGGGCAGCGGTCGGGTGGAAGGTTGTGGATGGCGCAGTCGGCGAAATAGGCCAGTTCGGAGACGAAGGCGTCCTTCTCCGGCAGCGGAATGGACCGGGGATCGCCGTCGGCGGGGTAGACGCGAAAGTCATTGGCGGCGCTGGCGCAGTCGAAAGTGGCCGCGTCGATGGTGACGGTGAATTCCATGGAGAAGGGGTAGTGGCCGGGGTGGTGCCAGCCGCCGGTGACGATGACGGGCCCCTGATGGGGGTAGAGGAGGTCGGCGTGGATGACGTCGATGCCGCGGGTGAGATCGCGGTAGCCGCGGGCGCGGACGGCTTCGGGCATGCCCCAGAGTGAAATACAGAAATCGGCGTCGTGGATGAGCAGATCCATAATGCCGCCACCGCTGCGGGCGGGGTCTTTGAGCCAGGCGCTCCAGACCGGGGCGGCGCAGCGGCGGCGGAACAGCGCGGAGCGGACCGGGCCGGCGCCGCGCAGCGATTCCGCGAGCGTTTCGTAGGCCGGGAAGAAGCGGAGAACGTGGGCGGCCATGAGCAGGCGTCCGCTGCGTTCCGCTTCGCGGATGAGGGCTTCGGCGGTGGCGGCGTCGAGTGAAATGGGCTTTTCGGTGAGGACGTGTTTGCCTGCACGCAGGGCGGCGGTGGCGGCGGGGGCGTGCTCGTCGGTGGGAAGGCAGATATCGACGGCGTCGATCGCGGGATCGGCGAGGGCTTCGGCGAGGAGGGTGTAGCCGCGCACGCCGGAGAAGTCGAATTGCTCGCCCGCGCTGCCGAGATTGCCTCCGATGGCGGAGAGATCTCCGGTGAGTTTGCGGGGGTCGGCATCGACGACGGCGTGGAGGCGCACGGAGGGTATCTGACGCCAGGCTTTGAGGTGCGTGACGCCCATGAAGCCGAGACCGACTACGGCGATGTTGAGCGGCCGGGGCATCGGTTTACGCGGCAACGCGGCGGGCAACCATGATGGTGATGTCGTCCGACTGCGGGGCTCCGGCGACGTGGTCGGTGACCGCCTGCTTGATGGCTTCGACAATCTCCAGGGCGGGAAGATGGCGCGCTTTGGCTACGGCGGCGGCGAGGCGATCGGTTTCGAACTCGTCATCGGAGGCGTCGGCCGCTTCGGTCACACCGTCGCTGTAGATGACCAGGGTGTCGCCGACGGCGAGCGAATTGTGGTACTCCTGATATTCGATAAAAGGCAGAATGCCGATGACCGGGCCGCCGCCTTCGAGCTTTTCGTGTGCGCCATTGGCGCGAATAATGAGCGGCGGATTATGGCCGGCGTTGCAGAAGGTCAGTTCGCCGGATTCGCCGTTGAGGATACAGAAAAAGACCGTGATGAAGCGGTTGGCCGGGCAGTTGGCGCTGGTGAGGCGGTTGAGGCGCGTCATGACGTGGGCGAGATTGCGGGGCTCCTCGGCCAGCGCCTGGACGCGGGCCTGGAGGCCCATCATGAGCAGAGAAGCGGGCATTCCCTTGCCGGAAACGTCGCCGAGCACCATGGCGACGCGGCTGCCTTCGTAGGGGAAGAAATCGAAATAATCGCCGCCGACGGTGCGGCAGGGCATGTTGTGGCCGGCGAGATCGAGGCCGGTGATGGCGGGGGCGACGGTGGGCAGGTAGCCCTGCTGGATTTCGGCCGCCTGATCGAGATCGCGGGCCATGATCTGTTTGGCGCGCTCCATTTCGGCGAGGCGGGTGTGTTCGATGCGAACCGCCGCGACATTCGCCATGACGGTGAGCAGGTTGAGATCGTCTTTGGTGAACTGGCGCAGGATGGAGGGCGAATCGATGTAAACGATGCCGATGATGTCTCTGCCGGTTTGCAGGGGCACGGCCATCAGGCTGCGGATATTCTGCTCGACGATGCTTTTGCGCTCGCGCAGGGCTTCGTCGTTGGCGGTGTCGCGAACCAGCACGGAAGAGCCGGATTCGAGGACGCGATTGCGGACTGCGGAGGAGATGCGAAAACCCTCGCCACGGTTGGCCTGGGGGACGAGCACGCCGTTTTCGAGCGTGAGAAGGATGCCGCGATCGCCTTTGACGGCGTCGATGGCGAGTTCGAGGATGAAGCGGAAGAGTTCGGGCAGGGGCCGGTCGCCGGAGAGTTCGTTGCCGGCGCGAATGAGGGCGGCGACCTGCGCGGAGGCGAAACCCTGGGATTCGCCCTGCGCTTTGCCGTCCTTTGCTTCCTTCGCCTTCTCGTCGGCACGCATGATGCTTTCGAGATTGGTGATGACGGTGGTGGAGCTGGTGCCGGAGCCCTCGGCGGGGTCGGGAGCGTCGAAGGTGACGACGGGGGTGACGGTGCGGGAAGACATGCCGTCGCAAATCAGGATGAGATGGCCGGCCATGATGCGGTCGCCGCTTTTGAGGGCGGTTTTGGCGGTGAGGGGCTGGCCGTTGAGCATGGTGCCGTTTTTGCTGCCGAGATCGACGATGGTCCAGTGGTCGTCCTCGCGTTCGAGGAGCATGTGCTGGCGGGAGAGGCCGGAATCGTTGGGGTAGCTGAGGGCGACGGTGGTGGAACGGCCGAGGCAGATGCGATCGCCTTCGAGGGGGATCATGCGGTTCTTGCCATCGGGCGAGAGAATCTGAAGTTCTTTCATTGCCAGGATCTACCGTATTATGGCAGGATGGGGCGGGGTTTGCGAATGGATAAGGGTGTGGGTGGGTTAGTACTCCGTTTCGGAAGTTCGCACCTGTGTTTTCTGGCCGAAGGTGAGTTGGCGGTTGCGGATTTGCGGGTGGCGCGTGATTCGGACGCAGTTTCCCGCTTACATGTCCAATTTGTGTCCTACAATAGAGCAGACATTCTCAAGAGTTGGGAGAGAAATGCGGCCCTACTGCAAATTGGTCGAGAATCCGCCCGGTGCACCCGGTGAGGAAAAGTCCGCGCCGCGGTGGTCGGTATCCGCAGGTGAGGTCGTCGCATGCTGAATGATCCAGCGATCACAAAGGCTATCTCGTCCATACGAGACCGGGCCGACCGCCAAACGGATCAGCGGAAACTCGTGGGCGCTTTCGTCGACATCGGTCTGCTAAGCCAGATGAACAATCCGAACAACCAGATCATCTTTGGCCGGCGCGGCACCGGCAAGACGCATATACTCCGCGTCCTGCAATCTCATCTCGACTCGGACTCTCCCGTGGTCTATATCGACGCCCGGACCCTTGGCAGCAATTGTCAGTTCACCGATCCTTCGGCACCTCTCACTGATCGCTGCACCGCCCTGTTCCGCGACATCCTCAGTGAGATCTATAACGGCGTATTCGCCTATATCGTCCAGCAGGCGCCCCCCGGATCCGATGCCGCCCTTCCCCTGCTCGAGCAGTTCGGGACGCTGTCGCTCGAGCCCACACAGCGCGTCTCTGAGGCGCATGTGGAGAGCCGCTCCCTGGTCAAGTCGTCAGAGGAGACGAAAGCATCGCTCGATTTCTCCACTAAGAAGGGCGCTGGTGCCAGTTTTGGGCTCACGGACGAAAAGTCCGGCGAGCAGGAGCAAAAAACCAATTTCTCGCTCCGGCTTGAGGATAAAATTGTTTTTCCCGCCGTGTACCAAGCGCTGCGGTCCGTCACTGATAAGCTCGAATGCACGCTCTATGTGCTCATTGATGAATGGTCATCCCTCCCGATCGAGGTGCAGCCATATCTCGCCGAGTTCCTTAAGAAAACTTTTCTCCCAAACCCATCGGTTGCCGTCAAGATCGCGTCGCTCGAGCACAGGTCGAAATTCAATCTCGTGCGGGGCGGCGATATTATCGGCTTCGAACTGGGAAGCGATCTCGCGAGTTCTGTCAATATCGACGACTACTATGTTTACGATCGCGATCCAGCTGGTCTGCTCACCACATTCTCCAATGTGCTCGTTAAGCACCTTCAAAGCGAGTTAACTCCCGGTTACCTCAAGACGCGTTACAACGTTCGCCTCGACGCGGACCTGTACCCGTCCCTGTTCGGAAGCAAGTCCGCCATCGAGGATCTGGTCCGCGCATCCGAGGGGATCGTGCGCGACCTCATCCACGTCTTCACCTCCTCCTATTTCGCCGCACAAAACAAGAATCACACGCAAATCGAAAAGCAGAGCGTCCAGAAAGCGGCCCGGGCATGGTTTCAAAAAGACAAGGCTCAGAACATGGACGAGCCCACGAGCGCATTCCTCGACCGCTTGTGCGTGAATGTCATCGGCAAGCACTCGTCGCGTGTCTTTCTTGTGAGTTCCGCGCACGAGACCAACGCTTTCCTTGAGCGCCTCCTCGATCTGCGCATCCTTCACCTGCTCCGTCGTGGCTATGCCGAGCCGCAGCGGCCCGGCATCCGCTACAGCGTTTTCACCCTCGATTACGGAACCTACGCCGAAATGGCCGACTCTGTGCGGCGACCAAGCGGATTTATGAAAAAACAGAAGCGGCTCGGAGACAATGTTGTGGTTCCGTTCGAGGACGACGATCGTTATGTGAGCAAAGTAATCGTCGGCGAATCGTTCTTCCGCCAATACTCGGACGCATCGGACCCCGGCGAGCAGTTGGCCTCCACCGCCGGCGAGTAGCTGACAAGAAAGACGTTCCGAGCGGATGGTCCCCCACTCGGAGAATGGGTGCTGCCCTGCCACACTCGCTAAGAGTCCGGTTGTGGGAGATCACGGCGGTAAATCGCGCAGACGTTGTCCCGCAATTCCGGCTCGCGGAAGGTTCAGACTCCGCGGCCCCTGGTCAGGACGCCTGCTGCGGCTGTCTTGCGCGCTGCGCCAGGTAATGTTGATCGAGCGCGTGCCGCACCAGCGTCTTAATGACAGCCTGGCGGCTCACGTTGAGGTCCCGGGCCGCCCGATCGAGCTCCTCCAGCATGCTTGCTGTAACGTCCATGTTTACGCGTTGAATCGGCTGCACCATGCGGCCCTCGCCTTTGAAAAAGCGGGAAACCTCCTCGCCTTTATCGGCCAGGCGCGCAATTGCGTCGGCGGAGAGTACGCCAGGCTGCTTACGAGTTTTCTTCATACAAACGGATGTCCTCCTTCGTCGATTTCCAAAGGGTGGCCAGATGCAGGATTTCGCTATCTTCGTCCTCCCTGACTTCAAAGATGACGGAATATAGCCGCTCACCCACCCACCCAACGGCCAGGAACTGTTCCGGAACATCTGACCGCCTGTCGAGCCAATAAGGTCTGGTAAACAGCTCCCGAGCCTCTTCGAACCCTACACCCCGGCGGGGATTCTCCCTGAGGCGCTTGCTTTTTCGCGCGTCGAAGCTAAAACGTATCTGATGTGACTGTTATACCGCTCTGCCAGTCCTTCGATATGGCCGGCGAAGTCGGGTTGGAGGACATCGTCTATTTGGGACGGGTGGTGTTGTCCAATTTGGCGCCCGATTGTTTCATATTGCCGAGCGCAGTACGCCAAAATATTCGCCGACGGATGGATCGGACCAATTGTGGGACTGTGATGCATCGGACTGTTTCAGAAGCGCAACTCCTGTGATTTGGATAACATAAAAAAAACTGAGAATTCGCGGGTTCCACTGCACTGCTCATACGAGACTGTCATGAATACCAGCATTCTAATCGTGGAAGACGAAGGGCTGATCGCCATCGACTTAAAACGGAAACTCGAGCAAGCGGGGTATTTCGTTCCGACGATTGCCGATTGCGCGGAAGATGCGATTTCCGGGGTGGAAAAGCACCGGCCGCAGCTGGTGATGATGGATATCCGGCTGCGCGGCGAGCAGGATGGTATCCAGACCGCGGATCAGATCCGGCGGCTGTTCCAGATACCGGTGATGTATGTCACCGCGCACGCGGATCGCGAAACGCTGGAGCGGGCGAAAATTACGGAGCCGTTCGGCTACATTGTGAAGCCCTTCCACAGCGTCGACTTCCGCGCTCAGATTGAGATGGCGCTCTGGAAGCACCAGATGGAGATCAGGCTGCGGACCAGCGAGGCCTGGCTCTCGGCGATCTGCCGCAACGTGGCCGACGCGCTGATATCGAGCGACACGGACGGGCGCATTGCGTTCATGAACGGGCCCGCGTCGAAACTGACGGGGTGGGACTGGAGAGAGGCGCGGGGCAAGCCGCTTCTTGAGGTCTTTCAGGTCTTCGAAGAGGCCACCGGGCTGCCTGTGCTGCATCCGCTGGAAGCTATTTACGACGGCAGAGAAGTGGCCTCGAATGCGCGCACTTTCAAGCTGAGAAGCCGGAACGGGGACGATTCGGCTCTGGTGGAGGCACGCCTATCGGCCAATTACGACGAAAACTCGCTGTTGGGAATCATCGTCGTTTTCCGGGAAGTGACGGAACGGCGGCGTTCGGAAGAGCAGTTTCGCCAGCTGCAGAAGATGAATGCCCTGTCGCAGATGGCGACCGGTCTCGGCAAGGACCTGGACGATTCGCAGCGGCATATGGAAGGAGCGATGGCGAAGCTGGTGGCCGGGCTGGAACTGACGCAGGAATCGTCGGGGCTGTTGGCGGAGGTACAGAAGCGCGTCTCGCATCAGGAGGCGATGGTGGCGCAGCTGATCCGGCTGGGCGGGAACGACACGCGAAAAGCGGCCGCGGTGGATCTGAACGCGGTCATCACCGAAATGTCGCCGAAGCTGACAAGGTCTCTGGGGATCGGACGCAGTCTGAATCTTCAGCTGCAACCGGAAATTCCGGCGATTGAGGTGGATCCGGAGGAGTTGAGGGAAACCCTGCTGCGGCTCATCGTCAACGCGAGAAATGCCACGCCGGATGGCGGGCTGGCGGAAATATCCACGACCGAATCCGAGGATTCCGACGGACGGAAGAGCGTACGGCTGACGATTTGGGATAACGGCAAGAGCGTGCGGGCCAACGCGAGGGAGCGGATTTTCGATCCTTACTTCGAATCGCGGCCGGGAATCGGAAGCCCGGGATTTTCTCTGGCGCTGGCTTATCATTTTGCGACGCTCAGCGGCGGGACCATGGAAGTGGAAAGCGGCTCCAATGACGGCACGGCTTATGTGATGAACTTCCCTGCCGTGGACCGCCCGAGCGAGCATGTGCCCATTCCTGCCGGAGTCACGGAAAGCCAGACTCTGGGGGCTTCGGCCTGACGGCGGCGGCGCATGGCATGGCAAACCCGTCGGATCCACGCCCAGGCGATGGGCTTTTTGAGGTCATCGTCAGTACAATCTCGGACGTTATCCTGGTGGCCGGTCTGGATGGCGCTGTCCGCTATGTTTCGCCGGGCTGCGAGAGACTGACCGGCTACAGTCCCGAAGAACTGGTGGCGCTGCTGGCCCCTGGCGCATCGGTCCTTGAACTTATACATCCGCGGGACCGCCCCCAGACAATCGGGTTTCTACGGGATCTGAGTCAGGGGAAAAGAGGCACGCTTACTTATCGCCTGGTGCGGAAAGACGGGCAGCACGTGTGGCTGGAATCGTGCGTCGATTTCCGGCGGAACGCGCAACGTAGCCCAGACAGTACGGATGCGACCGACGTTGTGGTGGTCTCGCGCGATGTGACGGCACGCAAGAGTGCGGATGCGATTGCCGAGACGATCGACCCTGGCCCGACCGCCACGATCATGGTGGGCGCGGACGGCCTGATTTCGCTCGTCAACAGCCAGACGGAGAAGCTGTTCGGGTACGGCCGCGGCGAACTGATCGGGCAATCGCCCGATGTGCTGGTGCCGGAACGCTTCCGCACCATGCACGCTCAGCAGCGGAGCTGGTTTTACGCCGCTCCATCGACGCGCGCGATGGGCGCGGGCAGAGAGCTCTTCGGCCGGCGCCGGGATGGCAGCGAGGTGGCGGTGGAGGTGGAGCCTGGATCCGATCACCACGACGGACGGAGTGCTGGTGCTGGTATCGCTGGCCGATGTCAGTACCAGGCGCAAGGCCGAGGTCGCGGTACAGCTTCTGCGGACGCTGGTGGAGGGCGCGCGGGACTACGGCATATTCATGCTCGACCCCGACGGGAAGGTTCTGACGTGGAACGAGGGGGCGGCGCGGATGAAGGGGTATTCCGCGGGCGAGATTATCGGACAGCACTTTTCGGTTTTTTATACGCCGGAGGATATAGCCGCGGGTCATCCGGCTCACGAATTGCGAATCGCGGTGGCGGAGGGCAAATTCGAGGAAGAGGGTTGGCGCGTACGGCGCGACGGTTCCCGGTTTTTCGCGAACGTTCTGATTACCGCGCTGCGGGATAAAGATGGCAGCCTGAGGGGTTTCTCCAAACTCACGCGCGACATCACCGAGCGCAGGAAAGCGGAAGAGCAAATACGGCAAAGCGAGAAGAGCCTGCGCGAACTGGCGGAGGCCATGCCGCAGATTGTCTGGACGGCTCTTTCATCGGGCGAGATCGACTACTGCAACCAGCGGTGGTGGGAGGTGACAGGCTCGTCGAAGGATGAACCGGGCCCTGAAAATGTCGCCCCGATTCTGCATCCCGACGACTTAGCCGCGTATCTGGGCAATCGGGAGGCTGCGATGGCCGCGGGGCTGCCCTATGAGATCCATTGCCGGTTCCGCAATCGAAAGACGGGTGAATATCGCTGGCATCTGGGGCGCGCGCTGCCGCTGCGGGGAGAATCGGGCGAGATCGAAAAATGGGTGGGTACGTTCACCGATATCGACGATCACAAACGGCTGAGCGAAGAGCTGGAGCGCCGGGTGGAAGAACGGACGGAGGCCCTGCGCAAGGCGCTGGGTGAAACCACGATACTGCTGAAGGAGGTGCACCATCGTGTCAAGAACAATCTGCAGGTGATTTGCAGCCTGCTTTCGATGCAGATCGCCTGTTCGAGGGGCGACGAGTTTGCGCGGCCGCTGAACGACGCGCACTCGCGGGTGCTGGCGATGTCGCTGATTCACGAGCAGATTTATCAGTCGGAAACGCTGGCCGATCTGGACTTCGGCCGATACATCACCGTGCTTTCCGAAAGTCTGTTTTCCACCTATTGCATGGACCCGTCGCGAATACGGCTGAAACTTTCGGTGGAATCCCTGCTGCTCACCATGCATCAGGCGATTCCCTGCGGCCTGATCCTGAATGAGCTGATATCCAATTCGCTCAAACACGGGTTCCCGGACGGGCGCGAGGGTCTCATTTCGATTGCGCTCAGAACGCTGGACAACAAGCGCGCGGAACTGGCCGTGGCGGATAACGGGATCGGCTTCCCCGCGGATTTCCGCTGCGAGAACAGTACTTCGCTGGGTATGCAGGTGGTGGCTACGCTGGTCAGGCAGCTGCGGGCGGATCTGACGGTCTCCGGCGAAGGCGGGGCGACGTTCCGATTCAGCTGGAAGCTATCGGACGGTAATAGCCTGCGCGCGCGCCGGATGGCGCCGATTGCACGGCACGCGCCACCGGACTAAGATACTGGCGGCGGCAGGTGCCACCGGACTAAGATACTGGCGGCGGCAGGCGCCACCGGACGGGGCTACTGGTGGCCGCCGGGTCCACCCCGGGCGAAGGCACTACGTTCACCACGGCCTGCAGCCTTTTCGGTGTAGCCAGAGGGGACAGAGAACAGCGAAGAGCTCGGTTCGCCGGGGACCAGATTGGTCAGTTCGATCGTGTTATTGCCGCGCTGGGGATCGGTGATTTTGACTTCCACGGCGCGTTTCAACTCGCCGGAAAACCAGGTTTCACGAACTATGGTGATCGCCTCGGCATTGCCAATTCTGCCGGCCGGAATGACTTCCGTGCTGCGCGTTCCTGTCGCGAGAACGCCGTTTTTCAGCTGACTGCCAAGCTCCGCGCGGGTGATTGCCGCGCCGCCGGGACGGGCGGCAGGCGCCGCTCCCGAAGGCGTTGCCGGTCGTGCCTGGGGATTACCACGTCCGCCTCCGACCGCCTCTGCGCGCGCGATTGGAATCCGGCTGGAACGCGAGGTCATGCTGGAGGAATTGAGTTCATGCCTGACACCGGCCACGGGATCGGAAATCGTAATCATGGTGAAGGGTTGTTTGCCCGTTGAGGCGTCGGGAGTGATGGTGACTTCCGAGCGCGTCCGGCCGAGCGCGTCGCGGTAAAGCGTGGTTTGGGATGTCCGGTTGATCGAGTTGCCGTTCGCCAGCTGTTCCTGAAACTGGCGCACCTCGACCGCCGAGAAGGGCGCTCCCGTGACGACGCGCTCCGCGCCCGGCCCGCCCCTGCCGAATGCGCCTCGCCCGCCACCTGGGCCGCTTGGACGGGCAAAGCCGCCCGGACCCTGCGCGAAGGCCATGACGGCCGATAATAGCAAACACCCGATTGCCCTATTTTTCATCACTTAGCCCCCCGTCATTGGATTATTGCGAGAACGCAGGGAAAAGTTCCCGTCGATTCAGCGGGCCGTCACGTCGTGCTCGCCGCGGGGCAGGAGCACGGTGCAGTCGTTGTTTTCAGCGAGGCCGCTTTCCGTGAAGGCCGGTTTCAGGCAGGCCGGGGCAAACGCCTCATTATCGACTTCCATGGCGGCCGGCTTGCCATCGAAGCGCACAATGGCCCGGCTGTCGCTCTGGTATCGAAATCGCAGGCGCTTGCCGTCGACCGACGCCGAACGCAGCGTGGCGTTGAGATCGGAGACGGAAATGCCCTCCCGTTTCGGCGCGGGATCCAGCACATGAGCGCCGGCGGTAAGTCGAACCGTATTTTTCGCCTGAAAGGGCCAGGGCTTGCCATCCACCAGCGCGCCGGGCGCGGGCCAGGTAAGCTCGACATCGGTCGCCGCGTCGATCGAGATGCGGTGACTCGTCTTATCCTGCGCATACGCGGTCACTACCGCCGATGCCGCCGCCAGCAGTGGCAAATCCGGCTTCAGGATACTGTTTTCGAAATACAGCGCCACGCGCGGGAACGCCGTTGCCGCCATGTGGACCAGTTCGAACAATTCGGTTCCGGTCTGCTGTTTGGTGGGGTAGACATCCTGATAACGATCCACAATGTTGATATCGATGGCCAGCTTGTCGCGATGCGCGGTGAGCGGCGCGTAACGTCTGGCGATCTCCGGATAACGCGCCGGCCCCAGGTTCCAGACGGTGGCCGGATCTTCGATGAGAAACGAGAAGGCGTGACCATTGAGCAAAGGGAGTACGCCCGCGGCATCGGCGCCGACGGCATCTTTCATACCCGCGTCGAAGCGGTCGTCGACATGCGTCAGCACGATGTCGAGGCCGGGACGAAACGAGCGAAACTGTTCGGCGGCGTTGAGCCAGTCTTCCTGCATGCGGCGCGCCAGCGCGGCGCGGAAATCGAGGAACTGGCGCAGCGAGGCGGAGTCGGTACGCTGTTTCCAGAGCTCCAGAGGATCCCAGCCAGCCTGGGCGCGGAAGACCGACCGTACATTGTCGTTCATGGGAGTAAAACGGGCGGGATTGGCTGCGCCTTCGAGCGATTCGAAGTAGAGTTCGGAGAAGTTGACGCCATCCCAGTCGAAACGTTCCATCATGGAGCGCAGGCCTGCGCGCACGGCGGACACGCAGTCCGGGTTTTGCAGATTCATGAGCTTGCGCCAGTCGAGTTGCGCGTCCTGCAGCAGAGCGGTTTTTTCGCGCCATTGGGGATGCTCGGTCCAGAACTGCTCGCTCACGTGCGGAAGCTCGATCCACGCATAGACCAGAATGCCGTGGCGATGGCAGGCCTCTATTAACAGGCGGAGGTACTCGTCGCGCGCCGGATCGGAATCGTAGAAATGCCAGGACGCGGCGTGGATGGCGCTGATGCCGGCGGCGCGCCAGTGTTCGGCCAGATAGTCCGGATCCGCGCGCGCGCGGTAGGAGTCATCGAAAAACGCCCACAGCCGCGAAGCCTGGAACGAGGGCGCGAAGCCCAGATCGGCCAGGGCGTGCATCAGAAAAGGGAAGCGTTCGTAGCCGGCTGCACCGGGGCTGGCCGCGACCCAGAGAACGGCGCCGGCGCCCAGGTGCAAACCGGCAACCATGGGCGCCGAGGTCCAGCGCTCTTTGGCGAAGACGTGCACGCCGGCGGGCATTTCGTAGCGCGGAATATCGATGGCCTTGCTCCAGATCACCGGCAGCGCGGGATTGTGTTCGTCGACGATGTGAATGACCGAGACGGTGGCGGCGGTGGCGGTGAAGCCGAAGCTGGAGGCGAGCGGCGACGAGCCCTCCAGAATGAGCGCGGCTCCGTTCATGACTTTGGCGCGATAGTCGGGCGAAGCTGGCGCGTTGAGGGGTGCGACGACGATATCGGGTGTGGTTGCAATTGAGGATGGCGCGTGCCCGGCGGCGGAAAGAATAGCGGGCCACGGGCCAGGGGCGCCGGCGGGAACCACGAACGTTCCTGCCAGGCAGGGTAGGCTGGCAAGCAGAAGCAGCCCGACCGGTCTATTTGGTGAAGGCATACCAGACTCCGACCCGGAAGTCGTTGAAATTCGGGCGTCCCGGATTGCCCTCGTTGCGCAGGTAGACGCCGCGCACGGCGCTCAGGTTGATCCACATGGGTTTGGGGAAACCTGGCGGATGAATGCGAAAACCGGGGCCGGTTTCCATGAAATTGGCCCAGTACTGGCTTTTCACGTCGAACGTGAGGTTCTGATTCCAGAAAGTCTGGATGCGTGCGCCTTCGAACGGCATCGTGTAGCCGAAACGGCTTTGGGCGTAATTGATGAGGTCCTCATTGAAGTGGCTGATGTAGACGCTGTCGCCGTCGGTTTCGACGAACCAGCCGGGACGCTCGCCACCGAGCGCGGCGCCGTAGGTTTTCGCGTAGGCCACGCCGCCGCGGTAATCGCTCCAGTGGTTTCCGGTCAGATAGCTGGTGGCCGCTCCGGCTTCGAACCAGGCCGTGGCCCCATGCCAGGTGTCCGTGGCCACGCCGAGCGCGGTAATGAACGCGCTTTCCGAAAGACTCTCCGGCAACGGACCGCTGGTGGTGCGTCGTACGTCGCCCGCAAGGCGCACGGAAGCGTAGGGATGGAATGGCAGGCCCTTCAGCCGCAGTTCCGTCTTCACCTGGCCGTAGCCGAACAGGTCTGCCCAGCGCGACGAGAATAAAGGATAGAGCCAGACAGTGGTGCGGAAGCGACTCTGATCCGGACGCAGATTCGACCAGGCGCGCCTGGCTTCGGCGGCTACGGCTGGGTCGCTGCTCTGGCGCGCCAGACCGAACCAGCGCAGCGCCGCTGCATCGTCATGCAGCAGATTATTAGTCCACCCGAGTTTCAGGGCCACGGATAAATCGAGCGGGTTAGCCTCCTCCGCCTGCGTGAAATACTTCAGCGCATCCTTGAGAAATCCGGCCTGATAGCTTCGTTCGCCCAGTACACGCGGGTCGATCGCGCGCAGTTCCGCCGGGCTATCCGTCGTCTGGCGTTCCACGAGCACGGTTGGCATATTCAGCGCCATGCGGACGCGATTCGCCGTGGCTTCATCGCCGTGCACGAGCACACGGTTGAGCAGAGGCATGGCGCGGTCGTGAAGCTGATCGGCCAGATAGAGCAGGCCCAGTTGCGCTTCACAGATATAGTCTTCCTGCGCCGCTTTATCGGCGACGATGGCCGCGAACTCCTTCTCGGCGTCGTCTCTGGATGCATGGCCGTCTTCCGACATGCGCAGCAGCAGGTAGGCCAGTTCTTTGTGCAGCGCTTCGTTCGAAGGATCGAGCGCGACGGCCTCGCGGAATTCGTACACATAGGGATAGCGCTCCGGCAGCCGTTCGCGCGCCAGTTCGGCGGCACGGGGTTCGGGACCGCGTGAGGCCGCTATCAGCGCCGCCATCATGCCTTCGGTATCGCCCTGCGCCTTCGAAACGCGAGCCAGTTCCAGCAGCACCGATTTGCGCGCGGGCAGCAGCTGGAATGCCGACTTGTAGCTGGCGGCGGCAAGCAGCAACTCATCGCGCTGCTCGGCCAGTTGCGCGAGCTCGTAGTATGCGCTGAAGGTGGCGGGCGATGCGGCCAGCGCCTGTTGCCAGCGGGCGATCCCGGCGCTGAGGGGTTCATCGATGTTATGAAAGGCCGTGTCGGCGGTAGCGCGCGAATCGGCGTCGCCCCGGTCGCGGACCGCGGCAAAGATGCGCCGGGCTTCGGCTTTGCGCGCCGGAGCGTCTTCTCTTGCCTCGAAGCACAGGAAGGCGTATTCGAGCGCCACGTGAAAATCGGAGGGCTCCGCGCGCATGGCCTCGCCGAACTGCTCGCGCGCGCCGTCGCTGTCGCCGGTTTTCAGCAGCGTGTAGGCCAGGTTCTTGAGGATATCGGCGCGTTGCGGAGAGAGCGCGGAAGCCTGGCGGAATAAGACGATAGCGGCGTCGTAATTGTGGAGGCGCAGCGCGTCAAATGCCTGAGCGAGGGCTGCATAGGCAGGATCGTTAGTTTGGGTCTGCGGCGAGGCCGGAACCTGAGCCGCCACCGTCGCCGCGAACGCGCAGATGATTGCAGCTATTTTCATCCGTTAGGAAGATAAGTAGCGATGCAGCAGGATATTTCTCACATTTATGTGGAAGAACGCGTTCCTTTGCGTGTTACCGGCAAGGATCTTGGTTAAACCACCAAAAAACAATGCGCTAGACTTAACCCGTGTGTGCGCTGAACGATTGGATGGCGGTGTTACGCAATTGGCTGCCGGTGTTGGGCGGAACTACGCCGGCGCTGTTGAATTCTGCGCGCCAACGAGGTCAGTGGACGTGATGGCCGTCAGCACAATTGAAAGTCTGGCGGTTGGCCATCTGTATTCGAACGAGGATATATTCAGGTCGCTTCGGGTTTCTAATGCAGGCGGGATACGGCTGCACCTGCGGGACGCCACCGTTGCCCGGGCGGTAGTCATGACTGCTGTGCAGGGCGTTCACACTGTCGGTGAAAATCCCTTCCAGGACAGGCTTGAGAAGGGTATCCTGACCTACACGGCGGCGGCCCGGGTTGGAGAGCAGACGCTCGCGGGCCCAAACAAGAGACTGATTGAGCAAAAGGGCTGAACTATCTTTGTCCTGATCGCCAGCAGAAGGGACAAAACCGTCGGAGCGAGACGCCGGAAGTATCTGGGGTTGCTGGAATACCTTCGTCACAATCCGGATACTCAACTCGATGCGGACGGCAAGGTACACCGCGTCTGGCTTTTTGAGTTCAGGATTCATGACGAGGAACCGTTTGTGCCGCTCGCTGCCGACGCGGCTATCTCGGAGCGCACACTCGCGACATCGAAAGACCGAACGACCGATGACTCCGATGACGATGTGATCGTGCAGGAGAGCGATGAGCAGGCAGATGCGGTGCAGATCGAACAAACACGTCGCAGGCTGCTGGCTCTGGATTCGAGGCAGTTTGAACTTTTCATTAAGGACCTATTGGTGAACTGCGGCTTCGCGGACGTTTGCGTTACCAGGCTCAGCGCCGACGGAGGAGTCGACGTAAATGCCCGCGCAGGAGCACGTATGTGGGCACTGGAAAGACACATTGGTTCAGGTGCAGGCGAAACGCTGGCTGCACTTGGTCGGACGCCGGGAGGGTGCTGAGCTACGCGGCAGCCTGCAGCCGTTCGCGCGGGGCGCCGTTGTGACGACGAGCCATTTCTCAAAGGCAGCTATCAATGAGGCTCGTGAGGAAGGCAAGAATCCCATCGTTCTGATTGATGGTTTCAGATTATCCAGAGTGGTCCGTGACGAGGATTTCAGTTCCGCTAATTAGTCCCAGGAAATAACGCCGGGTGTCTTGTTTGCAGCTGAAGTGGAGTTTCTAACTGGAGGTAACTGTGAAGAGTGAGAATTGGTTTCGTAAGCAGGCTCGAAAACAATACCGTTGCGAGGCTCAGCTCGAGATTGACGATAACGCGAGCGCATCGATTGGAGATAATGGCGGGCTTACGGGTAGGCTTGGGTTTGAGTTTATACGGACGCAGCGAAGACGGCAGAGAAAATCGATAAACGCGCACCCGTTCTGAGAAGCTCACCCGCAAGGGACATGAGCGGCGACCCACAAGCACGGCCGGCTAATCGCAAGAATCGACGTCCTGTCAATTAACCGGAAATTCGCAAACCCAAAGGCCTGCACGGCGCGCCTTCCTTTTACGCGCCCTTACTCACGCGCCATTACTCACGGATTTTTACTAAGTAAACCCTTGTGAACTCTGTCCAAACGCCGTAACTGTCGTATGGCTCCGCGCGTTGTTACATGCAGAAGGAACACGCAAGGCTGAACAAAAAACAGCCGTAGCCAAATCAAACAAAGGGAAGGTAAAAGAAAATGAAAGCAATCACGAATTTCGGAATCAAAGTTATCGGCGCGATGATCGCCACAGGCCTGGTAGCGGGCGCGGCATTTGCCGCCAGCGGAGACACCCTCACCATCAACCTGCCGGAAGCGGCCACCGTCAACGGCTCCACGCTCGCCAGCGGACAGTACAACGTCACCGAATCGTCTCTTGCCGATGGCAGCAGCCTGCTCGTGTTCCGCTCCGATAAGGGAGATGCGACCGCCGTTGTGGCCATGAAGACCGCAGAACCCTCCGCCGATCAGAAGAGCGAAGTGGTCCTCTCGCACGAAGGCGGCACTCTGCACCTCGACAAAATGTTCATCGCGGGCGAGTCGGCCGGCTTTCAGTTCTCCGAGTCTAAGTAGTATGGTTCGGCTATCGGTTCCTTCGCGACCGCGCCCCGTTTCTTTAGCGGGCGTGGTCGTGGAGGGGTCATTGTTTTATTGGTCGTAAATCAAGCGGACTTTGGCCGTCGCCGCGCCTTCAGCGTTTCCCAGACCACGGGCGAGAGCGACAGTAGAATAATCGCCAGTACCACCTTCTCGAAATTCCTCCTCACCAGTTCCACCTGACCCAGCTGGCAGCCGAGCGTGGTAATGGCTGCAATCCAGATCACTCCCCCCAGTAAACTGAACGTCAGAAACTTCAGGTACGGCATTCTCGCAACACCGGCTATAAAAGGCGTGCAGCTGCGGACGATGGGGATGAAGCGCGCATACATGATCGCGCGCGCGCCGTATTTTTCGTAGAACATTCGGGTGCGCTGAATCTGATCGGGATGAAAGAACCGCGATTTCGGGCGGCTGAAGATTCTGGGTCCGGTCTGGTAACCCAGATAGTAGCCCAGATTATCGCCAAGAATGGCCGCGGCCATCAGCATCCCGGACACGAGCCAGATATTGATACCTGCCGCGCCGCCGGCCACTCCCACACTGAAGAGCAGCGAATCGCCCGGCAGGAAGAAGCCCGCCAGCAGGCCGGTTTCGGCGAAAATAATGCCTGCGAGGCCAGCCAGCCCGTACGAACTCGATAAGAGCGTGCGCACCAGTTCCAGCAACCGCTCGGCGTTGTAAAGAGACTTCAGGAAATCGACGATCGGATGCATCGGTTTGGGTCAGGAGTTTCGCGATTAACTGCGCTGGCGGTAACTGGCCAGAATCTGATCGATGACGTCCTGGTTGATCTTCAGCTTGCCGCTGGCCGTGAGGCTGTCGCGAAGACCCTGCTGGAAGAAAGTCACCCGGTCGCGGATCTTCTGCTGACGCAAATCGTCCAGAATTTTCGAGCGCTGGATGGCCAGACCTGCCGCATCCGCGGGGGTAATGGCAAGAATCTTCGCGATCAGCTGGCCGGAGGGGACGGAATCCGGTCCCAGGATGGCGCCCACCGGTTTGGTGAAAAGGTCGGGAACGCTGCTGGCGGTGCCCACCGATTCGATAGGATCCTGCCGGGCGACGTCAGCCGACGTCTTGAGAGTGATATTCATCGACTTGGCGGCCTTTTCCAGATCGCCACCCATGGCCTGCGTCTTCGACAGCAGTTCGGCGGCCTTGGCGGCCACGATCTTCTGCAGCTTCGCCTGCTGGGCCTTGTCCTTAACTTCGGTCTTCACTTCATCGAGAGTTGCCTGGTGGGCGGGCACCAGATTGGTCACCACCGCAATCAGCGCTCTGCCGTCCGGTAAAACCACGGGGCCGAGCGTCACTTCACTCTTCTTCAGCGCGGATACGGCATCGAACAAATCTTTGGAGACGCCGATGCCCGGGATTGGTTCGCTGGCTTCCACGTCGGGAACCTGAATCAGCGTGCCGCCGACGGCATCGGCGGTCTTCTCCGGATGCGTGGGATCCTGGCGGAGTCCGGATACCGCTTTGTCGGCGAGATTCTGCATTTGATTCGCGGCGCCCTGCTTCTGCAGATCCGCGGTCAGCTGCGCTTTGACTTCGTCGAAGGGCTTGATGTGCGGCTGTTCGTGAGCTTCCACCTGAATGATGTGATAACCGTACTGGGTCTTGATTAGGCCGCTGGTTTCACCCGGCTTCAGCGAAAAAGCCGACTTTTCGAATTCGGGCACTGTCTGGCCTTTGACGAGCCAGCCGAGTTCGCCATTCTGAACGGCGGAACCGGTATCTTCGGATTTCTCTTTGGCCAGCTTGCCGAAATCGGCGCCGCCCTGAAGCTGTTTCAGCAGCGCCTCCGCCTTTGTCTTGACCGCCGCGTCATTGGTTGCGTCGGACTTCAGCAGAATGTGGCGCGCCTGCACGCGCTCGGGGGTCGTAAAATCGGCCTGCTGATTGAGGTACGCGGAATGCAACTGAGCGTCCGAGATCTGCAAGCCCGCGCCGACCTTTGCGGGGTCGAGAACGATCACCGCCACGCTGCGCTTGTCCGGCACCTGGAACGACTGCTTATTACTGTCGTACCAGCTCTGGATTTCCGCCTCTGTGGGCTCGGAATCTTTACGGAAATCGGCGCCGGAAAGCACGGCGTACTGAATCTTCACCTTGTCGTTGCGCTGGTGGTATTCCTTTTCCACTTCCTGACTGGTGACCACAACACCGCCCGATACCAGCGCCTCCAGGCGCGCGATCAGCATCTCTCTTGTCTTGGCGGCTTTCATGTCCGCCAGGGTCGTATTGTTCTGCTGGAGCACGGCGCTGAGAACGGCGGGATCCACCTTGCCGTCTTTGACGTATTGGGCGGGAATGGAGTCGATGATGGCGTTATCGGCTTCGTCCGAAGTCACCTTCATCCCCATCTCGGTGGCCTTCCAGGCCAAAGCGCGTTCGCTGATGGCCTGCTGGATGACCTGCGGGGCGTAGATGGAGAGCAGCGCGGGGGGCAATTGACGGTTTTGCGTCATTTCCCGGATGGTTTGATTAATCTCATTGGCGGTCACTTTCTCATTGCCAATCTGCGCCACGACAGCGTCCTGGCCGGTGGTGGCGCCCGTTCCCGAACTGGGAATCAGATAAACCAGCATCGAAAGAGCGATCAATCCAAGAAGGAAGATCAGGAAGGCGCGTACCGCCTTGTCACGGCTGCGAAATACATCAAACATTTAAGGGGAGGCTCCTGCTGCAAAGTACTACTGAAATTTCATTGTAGCAGTGTAATTTCGCGGTCAGGAGGAGCCACGCCCGCCGGTATCGGATACTTCAACAAGATGGCCGAACGTCCGGTGAATATCCTCCTCGTCGACGATTGCGAAGGCATTCGCTTTCTCGTTTCTGAAATTCTGGAGGAAGCCGGTTATCGGGTGACGGCGGTTCCGGACGGCAATGCGGCGCTGCTCGCCGCGCGACGACAAATTCCCGACATCGTGATCACGGATCTCAGCATGCCCGGTCTGCCCGTTTCCGAGGTCATCCGGGTTTTGCGTGCGGATCATCCGGATATTCGAATTATCATCCTTTCCGGACTCATGGACGAACTGACATGCCAGGCAATTATGACCAGCGGCATAACCAGAAGCAGAGTGGATGCGGTAATCGACAAGAGCCTGGCGCCGGAACTACTCGTCGATACGGTGAAACGCCTGCTTGGTGAGGAAACGGCAACGATATAATCGTGTCGCGATTCGGGAGGACGAGGATATGCCGGTACGATGGCGGGTACGGATGCGGGCTGCTCCGTGACCCGAACCAAAGTTTGGCTGGGGGCCGGGATTGCGCTGCTGGCCGGAGGCGGAGCGCTATGGTTCGGCTGGCACGGGCTTGCGCCAGTTCCAGCGCCCCGGACTTACAGAATCGGCTGGACCGATTCGCCGCCCTTCGAGCTTGCCGGCGCGGACGGCCAGCCGGCCGGATTTGCGGTGAATCTGGTGCGCACCGCGGCTGCGCGGCGTGGCATCCGGCTGCAGTGGGTCTATTGGAACCGTGGTTCGGAGGCCGCGTTTCGCGAGAAAGCACTGGATTTGTGGCCTATGATGACCATCCTTCCGGAGCGCCTTCACCGCTTTTATGTCAGTGAGCCTTACCTGGAGACGGAATTCTGCATGCTGCTGCGTTCCGATAGCCCGCACGTAAAAATACAGGATCTGGCAACCGCGGTGATCAGCTTTTCCAACAGCCCGGTTGACGAGTGGCAGCTCAGCCAGCACTTACCGGACGCGCGCCGGTTATTGGTGGCAAAACCGTCGGTGGCCATGCAGGACATGTGCAGCGGGCGTTCCGATGCGGCATTTATGATTGCGCTCACTGGGACCGCGGTGCTGCTGGATAGGCCGGGCGCGTGCCAGGGGCTTGCTCTGCGATGGATTGCGGCGCCGGAAATCCGTTCGCAAGTGGGCGTCGCGGCAGCTTTTGAATATCGCGGCGTGGCTGATTCTCTGCGCGATGAAATCGGCGTGATGGCGACGAAGGGGCAGCTGGCGCCGATCCTTGGCGAATCGGCCTACGTGTCGCCGCAACTGGAATCGATTGAGGCGCTGTTGATGGCGAAACGGCGCGGGGAAATGCTGGCATGGGCGGCGGTCTTATTCGCGGTGCTGTTTCTGGTGGCTTTCTGGCAGAGCGTGCGGATTCTGCGGGAGAGGGATCGTACGCGGCAGGCGGAACAGGCGCGGCGCAGAACGGAACACAGGCTGAGCCTGATGGCGAACAACCTGAAGGAAATGGTGCTGGCGTATGACATGAACAAACGCCTCATTTTCGCCAATCCCGCCACCCGGTCGCTCACGGGTTACGACGTCGCGGAGATGGAAAATCTCGGCTTCGTGAACTGGATACACGCCGACGACCAGGTGCGCATGCTGAATCAATGGGGCCGCCTGTTCGAGGGCAACAGTTTCGAGGATGAAGAGTATCGCATGATCACCCGCGACGGCAACACGAAGTGGGTGTCGTCCACCTGGGGGCCTCTGCGCGATGAAAGCGGCAGACAGGTCGGAGTGCAGGGCAGCGAACGCGATATCACGGATCGAAAGCTGGCGGATGCGGCGCTGCGCGAATCGGAGGGCCGTTTCCGCGGCCTCCTCGAACATGTGCAGCTTCCCGCCGCGATGTACGACCTGCACGGGAACTTTCTTTTTGTGAACGACTACCTGCTCTCGATCGGCGGCTGGTCGCGCGAGGAAATGCTCGGACGCCAGGTCACCGACTTCATGACGCCGAAGGACCACGGACGCGTGCGGAAGATTATGGAGAGCCTGGCGCTGACGGGCGAACCGACGCACTGGTTCGCCGAGCCCGGACTGCTGACTCGGGACGGTCAGATCCGTCAGCTGCAGGTGAATAATGTGGTGCTGCGCGACGCCGCGGGCAAGATGGCCACCGTGGCGTCGCTTGGTATCGACGTCACCGAGTACCGCGCTCTCCAGGAACAGTACGTGCAATCGAAGAAACTGGAGAGCCTGGGCACGCTCGCCGGCGGCGTGGCGCATGACTTCAATAATCTGCTCACCGTGATTAACGGGTACAGCAAAATCGTGATGCGCGGGTTGGGTGAACAGGACCCCGCGCGGCCCAAAATCGACCAGATTCGCAGGGCCGGGAAGCAGGCGGCGGAACTGACTCAGCAATTACTGGCTTTCAGCCGCAGACAGATCGCGCAGCCCCGGCCGCTCGATCTTAACAGCCTGCTTGAAGAATCGGGCGAGATGTTCCGCTCGCTGCTCGGCGAAGATATTCAACTGATCTCGGAGCCGGGCCACCCGCTGGGCCTGGTAATGGCCGATCCGGGCCAGATGCACAGAGTGCTGATGAATCTGCTGTTGAATGCGCGCGACGCGATGCCGGATGGCGGCAAAGTGACCATCCGGACGCACACCATTCACGTCACCAGTGAATCCGGACAGGAGAATCCCGATGTCACTCCCGGGCCCACAGTTGTTCTGGTGGTCTGCGACACGGGCATCGGCATGGACGAGCAGACCCGCGGGCGGTTGTTTGAACCGTTTTTCACGACCAAAGAACCTGGTAAGGGCACGGGTCTGGGGCTTTCCACGGTTTACGGCATCGTGAAGCAGAGCGGCGGCTGGATTGGCGTGCGCAGCGCGAAAGGTTCGGGAACGACTTTCAGCATTCATCTCCCGTGCATCGTCGATGCAGCCCCGCCGGTCGCGGTCAGAAGTGGCGCACCCGCAGTCGTCTCGGCGGATATTGCGAGAGTGTCCAGCCACATGACCGTGCTGGTGGTGGAAGACCAGGAGCAGGTGCGCGGCTTTGTGAACGCGATCCTGGAATCTCTGGGCTACAACATTCTGAGCGCGGCTGACGGAGCGGCGGCCCTCGCGCTGGCGACGCAGCATCGGGGAGCGATCGATCTTCTGCTGACCGACGTGATATTGCCTGGCATGAATGGCAGGCAGTTGGCGGAACAGCTGAAACTGCTGCGTCCGGAAATCGCAGTACTGTTCACCTCCGGCCATCCGCGCAATGTAATTGCCAGCAGCGGAGTGCTCGATCCGGCTATCGCGTTTATCGCGAAACCGTACTCGCCGGAAGAGCTGGCCGCGAAGCTGAGCGAGGTGCTGGAGCGGCCGCGGCCGACAAAAATCAGTGAACGGCCAGCCCATAATGGTAGTTGAGGCAGATCGGACATAAGCCGTGGCTGATGCGCGGGTCGTCGCACAGAAATCCAGGTACCCAGTCCCAGCGGTCCGTCTGGCGCGGATGCCGCGTGCGCCGGCAGTGCGAGCATGTTGTGACAAGGCCGTTCTGGTCGATATAATCGTTGCCCGCCTCGTGGCCTTCTTCGCGGTGAGGGCCTTCTTCCGTCAGGCTATTCACAATCAGGAGGCCGGCTTCGCCAAAGGGACGAATGCTCATGTGAAAACGGCGGCGCAGCAGAGGCGACGAACATTCCATCACGTGAGTTTGTTCCTGTCCGGTGGCGCGGACGTAGTCGTACAAGTTCCGGTAATAGGCTTTCAGGCTTACGGGAACCGCATCGAAAACGCACCGGCCCTGCTGGTATTCCCGCGTGGCCCGGTTACCATTATTTTCGAGCGCGAAGCGATCCCACGCCTGGTTGCAGTGCACGATGCGGCAGTCCCGATCAAGCGCATAGATCACGGCCGGATCGGATTCGAAGGAATCCGTCCACTGGCCCGCAGATCCGCTCCCTGTCAGCATTCGTTCCGTTAGCCCATGCTACAACTGGCATTCGGTATGGACCGCCCGAACCGCCTTTTCGAGGCCGTCGCGCCGGACTGCGATCGATATCGTCAGTTCGCTCGATCCCTGCGCGATGGCAATGACATTCACCTTTTCGCGCGAGATCGCGGTAAAAATGCGGCCCGCGAGGCCCTGCGTGCCCCTCATCCCTTCGCCCACCACGGCGAGCAGGCCCACATTGCGATCGACCGCAATGTCGTTCACATAACCGTGCGCGAATTCAAGAGACAGCGCAACTTTAATAGCCTCGACGGATTTTTCGATCTCGTCGTTACGCACCAGAAAGCAAAAACTCTGCCGGTAACTGGAGCTGGACAGAGCAAGGATTTCCACGTTCACGCGGTCGAGCGCGTCAAGCGACCGCGCCATCAGATGAACGCCGCTGACCGCCGCACTCGCGGGTTCGAGCGCCACCAGCGCCACGTTCGCCATCGAGGTGACAGCCTTGGCGCCAGAATTGCCCGCGGTCAGCTGCGGCACAATGCGCGTGCCCGGCTTTTCGGGCGCGAAACTGTTCTTGCTCCAGACCGGAATTCCGCGTTCCACCAGCGGCGCAATGGTCCTGGGATGCAGCACTTTCGCTCCGGCCCAGGCCAGTTCCGCGGCTTCGCTGTAGGTGATCTCGGCGAGGATTTTCGCGTCCGGTACCAGACGCGGATCGGCGGTCATAATGCCATCCACATCGGTCCAGATCCAGAGTTCCGTGGCATCCAGTGCCGCCGCGAGAATACTGGCGGAGAAATCGGAGCCGCCGCGGCCGAGCGTGGTCGGCCGTCCATCCACGGTGGCCCCGTTGAAGCCTGTGACGATAGGAATGCCGCCTGCGTGCAGAATCGGCAGCAAACGCGCCTGCGCTTTCTCGCGCGTGGCATCCATCAGCGGCGAAGCATTGTTGAAAACAGCGTCTGTCACGATAGCCTCGGCGGCATTGACGGCTTCGGCGTTTAACCCGCGCGAGCGCATATGCTCACCGATGATGAGCGCGGAAAGGCGCTCACCCACAGCGATCGCTTCATCGACGGCGCGCACCGGACGATAGCCCAGCATCTGCATGCCGTTCACGATGCGGTGGAATTCGCCTACGAGCTCGGCAATCTCCGCGTTCACGCGATCTAGCTCCACAGCGGGAATCAGATCCTTCGCGGCTTCCAGATGGCGCGCGGTGAGCAGCGCCAGATTGCGGTCGATGCCGTCCTGGTCGTCCGCTTCCGCCATTCGCGTGGTATCGAGCAGAAGGTCGGTGATCTTAGACATGGCGGAAACCACGGCCGTGACAGGCCGCTTCGCCGCCTCCGCCGCGATCAGATCGCAGGCGGCTCTCATACGGGCGGCGGAGCCCACGCTGGTGCCGCCGAATTTCATAACGAGCAGATGATTCAATTAACTTTCCCTTTCGGTGGTGTGGTCGGCTTTCCCGTTGGAAAGCCTCGCGCGAACGAGCTTCAGAATGGCTTCCTGCACCTGTTCGGGCGTCATGCCGGTGGAATCCAGATAAGTCGCATCGGGCGCCTGTAGCAGCGGCGATTCGCTGCGATTCCGGTCGCGCTGGTCGCGTTCGGTCAGCTGCGCCGCGAGCATTTCGGCCTGCTCGCCGGGCAGTTCACCCGCCCGCCGCCGTACGCGCTCGGCCGGATCGGCGTCCAGAAATATTTTCACGCGCGCATCGGGAAAAACCACGGAACCGATGTCGCGGCCCTCCATGACGACACTCGCGTTTTCCGCAATCCGCCGCTGCTTCGCCACCAGCGCCGAGCGCACCGCGCCGATGGCCGCTACCTGCGAGGCCAGCCCGGAAATCTCAGGCGCCCGGATGGCCTCGGTGACGTCTTCGCCGTTCAGCAAAACCCGGCTGTGCGGAAGCAGTTCGATGTTCGCCGAGAGGGCGAGTTGCTCCAGCTTATAAACGTCGGAAAACGGTGTCGCGGTCTGCGTTGCCCACAGTGCGACCGCACGGTACATGGCGCCGGTATCGATGTAGATATAGCCGAGCTTTTCCGCGACCAGGCGCGCGATTGTACTCTTGCCCGCACCGGCGGGTCCATCGATGGCGATTACGTGGCCCATTAGCTTTGCTGTAAATAGCAGGTTAGCGCACGGCAGAAACCGGCAGGTTGAAGACTAACGGCGTGGCGTGTACGAGTTGCACGGAGAACGGGCGAAACTGGTGGCGAAGAGCCTGAAGACCGGACTTGTAGGTAATTGGCGGGCGCAACGTGTCCCAGTCGACGAGCCAGACTCGAAACGTGAATAGTTGCCACTTTATGCAGTCGGAGAACGGAGAGAACCTTGAGGCCGGAGCTTCGGAAATTCTGCGCGGCCGGGTCTATGACAAGATCTGTGGGTAGTAGTTGGAGGGAACGACGGAAGAAATGTACGCGACCACCACTTCCGGAACGGGACCAATTGTTCCTGTCAGCAGCAACACGGGCCGCAGCTTCATACCGGGGATATCGCCAAGGGAAATCTGGCGAGATAAATCTCACCGGGGCGCATTCAGCGGTTGTCCGTCTTCCATTGTGTAAATGTCCTGACGGGTATCGGACAAGTCCCCTGCCCACTCTTCGGCGACGCCGTGGGACCAGTGATTTCCTGCTGCATCTTCTTCCGGCAACAGCACGTTTAATCGCACTTGCCCGACAGGAAGTTCCGGTGGCACCTTGGCCGGTAGCCGATGCTCCTTGTCGATATCGCCAACGAGTTCGATGGCATTCATAGGTACATTATCCGCGATGGATGTGTTCCGTGGCTACGAGGGCCGGCACGTAGAATAATATGTCGCCGGGACACGATATCCTCTCCCAGGCTGCCGGCGATCATGGCGTAGCGAGAAGGATTGATGTTCCGCAGGTTCGCGGCAGACGGGAAGCGCATAGTGACCAGCAATCTGGAATTCCGTGATGCAGGCAACAAGCACTTCGGGGGGTGACGCTCGGGAGGTGGTGTGCGTGCCTGCAAGCGCAGGCGTTAACAGGAGCAGCTAAAGATTTATCTTCCGCAGTTCCAGAATTCCGGCATGTAATGATTCGGTGCATGAAGGAGGCGCCGGTGCATTCGCGCGAGTCCAGGCGTATAGCTTGCCTGCCGCGGTGAACGTCAGCTCGGTCCAGCGATCACGAGCGTTCTTATAGTCTGTATCCTCGTCTACCTGGACGTCGTTCAGGCAGAGAATCCAGGTCTCGATGTTGCGTTTGGGAATGAGGCGGCCAATCTGTTCCGTGTCGGCCGGAATCGCGAGAACTCCGGCGTCACGGAGTTTCCCGTCGAACTGCCGCAATCGTTGTTGAACGGTTTGCGCATCCGCGTCGATTAAGACAATGAGCTTCGTTTGCGCCTGACGGTTGCGGCAGGCTTCGACTTCGATCACAAATTGCTCGCGTACCCATTTCTCGGCGCTGCCTACACCGGAAGGCGACATCACAACCCGCATCGCATGTCTTCCGAGGCCGCCCCTTTGAAGATACTTAGATATGAATTGCTCATGGCGTCTGTCCTCCACAAGGAGGATGACCTGCGATGGCTTTGCCACCTATTCCCATCCTCGGGCAATCAGTTCGGCCGGCTGAAGCATTCCCTTCTGGTCCGGCTTAAATTTCTCTGTGCGCACGTGGCCGTTGTCTTCCCGAAAAAACCGCAATCCGTATTCACGTGCCCACTGATTCAAGGTCTCAGGATGGTGTGAGATTAGAATCAGCTGACCATTGTGCCCTTCAACCGCCTCTTCCGCGGAGAGCAGCCACGGCTGAATCTCACGAAGAGAAATGAAATTGTCGGGCTCGTCCAGGAAGACGGTGTCGCCTCGATTGATCAGGAAATTGAGGATCATGTAAAGCGCGACCAGACATCTCTGGCCTTCGGAAAGTTCAGAGATGGAATAGCTGACCCTCTTTTTTGTCGGCGCTACGAATTCAGCGCGAAGCTTCCTGACCCCGTCTTCCTCCGAGGAAGATTTAAGCGCCTGAAATCCGTCCATGCACTCCCTCAAAGATGCAAGGAACTTCACATTCTCTTCCGGATATGTCTGTAAGAGATAGCGATACCAGCCGGCAAGATTACCGAGCTCGAAATCCGGTTCGCTCTCTTCGCTGTCGGCAACCTCACCCATTTGTCCCGGATATGCGTCAATGTCGAAACAATGTACGCGATCCAACCATTCGACGAACCGCCGGACGTCAAGGTTGCTCAGCAGCGAAAGATGCAAAGCGGAACGGTTTGTCTGTAGAGGGACAGCCATCGAACTGCCGTCATTAGGGAAAAAGCGTATCTTGCCGTGCGCCAATTCAAAGACAGTCGCTCCTGAGACCTTCAACCGTTCCAGGTTCACCGTCTGTTCCCTTATCGCGCCGACGAAACCGATTTCGACGCGATACTCAAATGGCTTTCCGTCAAGTCTTGCCTCGATCTCGATTACCTGAAGGGGCCGATCCTGCCATCTGGTGCGAGTCGATTGGGTGAACTTGTTTGAATCACCTCGTACAAATAGCTTCAAACACCGAATTGCCTCAAGAAGAGACGACTTGCCGCTGCCGTTCGGGCCGAACAATAACTGTTTCGTTTCGGGTCTGTATTCAAAGTTAACGAAGCTCCGGAAATTGTCGATGTAGATCCGCGTCAGCATGTGTATTGATTATAGGGACTCTCGTAGCGATTATCCCTGATCGGTTCGGTGGCTGGTTGAGGTGAGTGCCCGTAGTAGCTGCTGAGACACTAACGGCCCGGGCGCTCCTCGTTTCTTGCAGGAACGTACCGGGCCGCTGGCGATCTATCGCGATTCGTGCTTTAGCTGCAGCCGCTCGTCCCGCCGCAGTTTTCGCACTTGTAGCAACTACCATTGCGGGTCATCATACCGCCGCATTCGGCGCACAAGGGCGCGTCGGAGGTGACCGCGGACGGGAACGGCAGCGATTCCTGCGGGCTCTCCTCAGTCGGCCGAAGAACCGGCGGCGCGCCAGCTTCGGTGACTGCGTACTCCGGTCCGATGAACTTCAGCCCCATCCAGCGGAAAATATAATCAGGAATCGACTTGGCGAAGGGAATCTGCGGATTGCCGGTCCAGCCCATCGGCTCGAAGCGGACGTGCCCGAATTTGGCGACCAGAAACTTCAGCGGCACGCCGTATTGCAGACAGTAGCTGATCGAGGTCGCGAAGCTATCCATGATACCCGCGATCGTGGAGCCTTCTTTCGCCATGCGAATGAAAAGTTCGCCGGGCGTGCCGTCCTCATAGAGCCCGACGGTGATGTAGCCTTCGTGGCCGGAGATGGAGAACTTGTGCGTGAGCGAAGTGCGCTCATCGGGCAGCTTGCGGCGCACGGGGCGGTAGACGATCTTTTCGACAATCGAGACCGCTTCCTTATTCGTCAGCGTCGACGCCGATGCTTTCTTTTCGCCCTTGGCCGAGCCGGAACTGAGCGGCTGCACTTTCTTCGAATTATCGCGATAGATGGCGACGGCTTTCAAACCAAGACGCCAGCTTTCGATGTAAGCTTCCATCACGTCCTCAACGGTGCACTCTTCGGGCATGTTGATGGTTTTCGAGATGGCGCCCGAGGTGAAGGGCTGCACCGCGCCCATCATTCTGAGATGGCCCGTGTAGTGGATGGTGCGCGTGCCGTTGGCCGGCCGGAAGCTGCAATCGAACACCGGAAGATGTTCCGGCTTCAGCGCGGGTGCGCCCTCAATGGTGCCCGTCGAGTCAATGTGGCTGACGATGGCTTCCACCTGATCGGGCGTGTAGCCGAGTTTGATGAGCGACTGCGGCACGGTCTGGTTGACGATCTTGATCATGCCGCCGCCGACCAGTTTCTTGTATTTGACGAGCGCGAGATCGGGCTCGATGCCGGTGGTGTCGCAATCCATCATGAAGCCGATAGTGCCCGTGGGGGCAATGACCGATACCTGACCGTTGCGATAGCCGTGTTCTTTGCCGGCCTGCAGGGCTTCTTCCCAGACTACCTTTGCACCCTGGAACATGCCGGACGGAATGTTGCGGTGGTTAATGTCACCGACACGATCGCGATGCATGCGGATCACGTCGAGGAACGGTTCGGCGTTCTTATCGTAACCGGGGAACGGGCCTGTGGTGGCGGCGATACGGGCGCTGGTGAGGTAGGCCTGGCCACTCATGAGGGCGCTGATGGCACCGGCGTGGTCGCGGCCGCGGTCGCTATCGTAAGGGATACCGAAAGACATCAGCAGCGCGCCCAGATTGGCGAAGCCGAGGCCGAGCGGGCGGTAATCGTGCGAGTTCTGGGCGATCTTTTCCGTGGGATACGCGGCGTTATCCACGAGAATTTCCTGCGCGACGATGAGCGTATCCACGCCGTGACGGAAGGCTTCCACATCGAACTGGCCGTTGGGGCCGACAAACTTCATCAGATTGAGCGATGAGAGATTACAGGCGGAATCGTCGAGAAACATGTATTCCGAACAGGGGTTCGACGCGTTGATGCGCGATGTGTTTTTGCAGGGATGCCACTTATTGACGGTGGTATCGAACTGCATGCCGGGATCGCCGCACTGCCAGGTGGCTTCGGCGAGTTCGCGCATGAGTTCGCGCGCCATATAGCGGTCTTTCTTTTCGCCGCTGCCGACCGACCGGGTCCACCATTCCTTGTCTTCGACCACGGCCTGCATAAAGTCGTCGGTCGCGCGCACGGAATTATTGGCGTTCTGGAAGAAGATGGAACTGTAGGCGTCGCCATCGAGCGAAGAGTCGTAGCCGGCTTCGATGAGGGTGTGAGCCTTCTTTTCTTCCTTCGCTTTGCACCAGATGAAGCTGCGGATATCGGGGTGCTCCGCGTTGAGAATGACCATCTTGGCGGCGCGGCGGGTCTTGCCGCCGGACTTGATCACGCCGGCAAAGGCATCGAAGCCCTTCATGAAGGAGAGCGGACCGGAAGCGCGGCCACCGCTCGAAAGCAGGCCGTTTTCTTCGCGCAGGGCCGAGAGATTGGTGCCGGTCCCGGAGCCCCATTTGAAGAGCATGCCTTCAGTCTTGGCAAGGTCGAGGATGGCTTCGAGCGAATCCTTCACCGAGACGATGAAGCAGGCCGAGCACTGCGGCTTCGCTTCATTGGTGAGCTTTTTAATGCGATCTTCCGTGGCGTCGTGGAAGTAGCCGTAGCCGCGCGATTCCTTCACCCCGACGTTGAACCAGACAGGCGAGTTGAACGCCGCGTGCTGGTGGAGCATCATGTGGGCGAGTTCGCTGCGGAAGTTTTCGCCGGCCTTCTTCGAGGCGAAGTAGCCGTCTTTCAGGCCCCAGTCGGCAATGGTATCGACGACGCGATGCACCAGTTCGGCCACGCTGCGTTCTCGCTCCGGTGAGCCGAGTTTGCCATGGAAGTATTTGCTCCCCACGATGTTGGTCGCGGTCTGCGACCAGTCGGCGGGGACTTCGATGTCGCGCTGTTCGAAGAGGATCGCTCCTTTGTCGTTGCCAATGGTGGCCGTGCGGCTTTCCCACTGCACCTCATCGTAGGGCGTCTTGCCGTCTTCGAGACGGGCGGTAAAATATCGTTCGAATTCGATTCCGGCGCGTGTCGGCGTCGGTAGTTTCTTAGTAGCCAATGCTTCTATTTTCGCACTTGCGGTGGTGGCCATGCTGGTTCCCCTCTGATTTCATCGCGGGCGCGGCGGAATTATCTCGCGCAGACCGGACAGTAGCAATCATGCCCCAAGATGTTGTGGGCGTCAAGGGTTTTGTAGCTATAAATTGTGTTTTGGTTACGTATTTGCAAACTACAGATGTCTTTCGGCATCATAGTAAACATGTTGCAAAAGACGGGTTTCTTCGTAGTCCTGCTCACGGCGGGTTTTTTGATGGGATGCGGGATGAGCAGCCCGGGACCCGAAGGCAGCAGGCATCAGACTGAGACGGGCGTTTCTGGGACCGGATACCCGGGCGGCCAGCCGGTCGATGCCGAATCGCCGGCGCTGAGCACGTCTACCGAGCAGAAATATGCGCGCGCAGAGCCCTCGGCGGAAGAACCGGTCGGCGAAGTGAATAAAACGCCCGCACAATAAGCCGATTTTTGAGATCACGAAGTTTCGGCAGAACATGTTCCGGGTCGCCGACAAGGCGCTCAGCGGCAAAGAGTTTATTGCGAACGGCGACCGACTTAACGGCGGACGTGAGGCTCCTGGTAAGCTCCTTCTGTAATAGGAGGGAACTGAAATGCCGCAGCATCCGACATTGCTGAATAAAAGAAGAGGCGTCCAGGCTGATTGCAAGCATCCAGCCCGTGCGCTGGCGGAATGCCCTCGCCCTGATGACGGAAGGCCGGGAGCGGTTTTTTGCCGAACAACCGTCTCAGCTGCGGATCCCCTTCGATCTTGCCTTCTTTGCCGCCATTTTGCGTGACCGAATCGAGTCGCTCGAAAAGGAATTGGACGGCTCTTCCGCTGGCGACTGGGGGAAGGCGCGCAATTGAGAATGAGCGAACGCCAGGCCAACAACTTCGTCGCGGTGCGCCGCGATCAAAGGCTTCAGGGTGCGCTCCTCACACTGATGAACGGCGCGTATGTGCGTCAGTGCGGGAATGTGAAACAGGCGATAGGAGGCGGGTGGGTGCCTATCGAACAGCTGAGGCCCGAGAGTCCGTTCGACTTTCTGTTTATGGTGATGGCGATGGATTATGCCCTCAGGCCCGGTCAGCCCGCCAGGGTCTTGTTGGAGACTCCAGACCTCCGATGAAGTCAGGCTTCCTCTGCAATCGATGACGGCGTACTGCGCGCGACAACAACACTAGACCGGCGCGAGTACCGGGGCCTTACGGTTGGCCCGGCCCACACCGGCATAGTCGAATCCCGCGGCACGCGCCGCTTCCGGATTGAAAAGATTGCGGCCATCGACAAGCACCGGCGTTTTCATGCGCGTCGCCAGATCCGCCAGATCCAGAGTGGCAAACTCCGGCCATTCCGTCACCAGCAACACCGCGTCGGCATTCTCCGCCGCATGCACCACGCTTGAACAATAATGCACGCGCAACTCGGGGTACTGCTCCTGACACGCCTTCATCGCGACAGGATCGAAAACCCGCACCCTCGCCCCCAGGCGAATCAGTTTTTCCGCGATCTGAATACTGGGCGCATCGCGCAGATCGTCGGTATTAGGCTTAAACGCCAGGCCTAGCAACGCGATCGTCCGCCCCTTGAGAATGAAAAGCTTCTCCTGGAGCTTCTGAATGACTACCTGGCGCTGCAAACGGTTCACGGCCATGGTGGCATCGAGCAGGTTCGGATGATAGCCGTATTCCGCCGCCGTATGCAGCAGGGAACTGATATCCTTGCCGAAGCAACTGCCGCCCCAGCCGATGCCTGCGTTCAGAAATCCGGTGCCGATGCGTGAATCGAGACCGATGCCTGTCATGACCTCTGTCACTTCCGCGCCCACGCGCTCGCAGATGTTTGCAATCTCATTGGCGAATCCGATCTTCATGGCGAGGAACGCATTGGCCGAGTATTTAATCATCTCCGCGCTGGTCAGGCTGGTGGTCACCAGTGGCACGCCGGTGACGTGACGTGGCCTCGGCGCAAATGGCGGCGGAGCGAATTTCTGTTCGGCGAGCGGCTTGTAAAGTTCGCGCAGCAGGCTGAGCGAACGGTCGTCTTCCGTGCCGAGCACGATGCGATCGGGATAGAGCGAATCGTGAATGGCCGAGCCCTCGCGCAGGAATTCGGGATTGCTGGCCACGCTGAATTCGATTCTGCCTCCCGATGCCGGAACGCCTTCCCGGATGAGCGCACCCACCAGGTTGCCGGAGCCCACGGGAACGGTGGACTTATTGATCACCACCCGATAGCGGGAAGAATCCATGGCCGCGCCAATACCGCGAGCCGCGGCTTCCAGATAGGCGAGATTCGATTCGCCGGAAGGCAGCGGCGGCGTACCCACGGCGATAAAGATGGCATCGCTGTCCCTTGCCGGTTCGGTGGCATCGGTCTGGAAATCGATGCCCCCGCATTCGAGCGCCAGAGCCAGCAGTTCCGCCAGTCCCGGCTCATAGATAACGGGATCGCCGCGTCGCAGCCGATCAACTTTGCTCTGATCGGTATCCACGCAGGTGACGCGATGCCCCAGAAAAGCCAGACACGCCCCCGTAACCGTACCCACATACCCTGTGCCTACGACAGTGACTCTCATCTTCCTTACAGGGTATCGCGATGAAAGTGGTCGAAGCCGCGCACCGTGAGTGGTTCGCCCGCCAGGCGGACTTCGCCCGGGACGCCGGATATGGCCATGCCGATGCGCGTCAGCGGCAAACCTTCAAAGGCCGCGGGCACGCTGGTGCCGGCGCGTACGAAGAAGAGCAATTCGTATTCTTCGCCTCCGTGCAGCGCCTGGTCGGGCGTCGCGCCGGGGAAACGGGGAGGCATCGCGATATCCGCGGCGACGCCCGATGCCAGGCAAACGCGTTCCAGATCGAGCGACAAGCCGTCGCTGATATCGATTGCCGCCGTCGCCCGCAGTTTTTCGCGTAGGAACTGACCGAGAGCCAGGCGGGGTTCGGGATTCAGATGTCGTTTGCGGGCTTTTCCCTTGGCACTGCCTGTTAAACTGCTCAGGCCCAAAGCGGAGCCGCCCAACAGCCCGGAAACATAAATCTCGTGCCCGACCCGCGCGCCGCTGCGCAGCAAAGCCATGCCGCGCGGAACAGCGCCGCAAACGGTCACATCGGCCGCGAATTTCTCGCCGCGCGCCAGGTCGCCGCCCGCGAGAATAGTTTGATGCTGCGCCGCCGACGCTGCCATGACTCCGAAAAAGTCGTCGATCCACCGGTCGGACGACCAGGCGGGCAGACAGACGGAAACCAGGCAGAAACGCGGCGAGCCACCCATCGCCGCGATATCGCTCAGACTGCGGGCCAGGGCGATCCTGGCAACATCGGCCGCTTTGTGCGTCTCGCGGAGAAAGTGGATTCCCTCCACAAACAAGTCGGTGGTGAACAGAAGGTCGTCCGCGCTGCCTCGGGGGCGATAGATGGCGCAATCGTCGCCGATTCCGGCGATGACGGCCGAAGACGGCGGGATTTTAACGAGTCCACGGAGGCGTTCGGTGATGGTTCTTTCGTTCTTCAAGCCGCAGTCTAGCATTACCGGCCACTCGAAAAAACAATGCCAATTTGAGAGTATCGTCTACTTTGCCGATATATTTCAATCACTTACATGTTGAAACTTGGTGGCAGTATGCTTTACTGCGATCAGGAACGTCGTTTTACCGCCCCGGAAACAGGGTCAACCCGGAATAGTCCGCCTTTACCGACTACCGGTTGAACCTGATCCCAGGCTGTGAGACAATTTGTGACGTTAAAGACACAAAGGCGCCTGAACCGCCGCATGTTTCAAGCGGATTCCGCGCTTTTCAGGAGAAGGTTTGTGAAAGAAAAAGGTACAGTCAAATGGTTCAACGCTGCCAAGGGCTTCGGCTTCATCCAGCGTGAGAGCGGAGACGACGTGTTCGTCCATTTTTCAGCGATTGCGTCCACAGGCTACCGCAGCCTGGATGAAGGCGCAGCCGTGGAATTCGAGGTCAAGCAGGGCCCGAAAGGGTTACAGGCTGAAAACGTCACGCGCGCGTAGGCCGCCGCGCAGTCTTAGTGAAAAAAGTAAAGCCTCGGAATCACTCCGGGGCTTTTTTCGTTATCTGGAGGTTATACCCGGCTCCAGATAAAGCCTGACGCGGTTGCTTTCTTCGCCGCTCACTACAATGCGAAGCTCGCTCGCGCCGCGATTCACAAACGCGGGAATCTGCAATTCCACCAGATAATTTCCGATCAGCGTTGGTGCCAGCGTGGCGCTGAGCACCTGTACCGGGCTGCCATCCAGAAACGCAGCGACCGGCGCCACAACCGAGGGCGGGGAATCTACGGGCGCCGGCGTATTCGTCGGCCATTCCGGCGTCACTTTTCCCAGTCCCGTGGCCAATACCTGCACTCTGGCGCCGGGGCGAAGAGGCGTTCCCGCATCAATGACCAGCTGGCTGTTTGCGTCCTGGAGCATGGGCGCGCCATCGGAGTCCACGAAAATGGCGGGCGCAACTTCCTTCACGTTGAGCGGCGCCGTCCAGTTGCCGCCAGCGCCCTGCACCACCAGTTGCTGAATACCGGGCGAAACTTCAAATGGAACCTGCAACTGCGAACTTTGTTCCGTTGCGAGTAACACCGGATACGCGTTCCGTCCGCTGGTAGCCTGTCTTACGCTGGCGCCGAGCACGCTGATGAGCGACCCGGGCGCGGCCGCGCGATCCGTCATATCCGCGGCATTCACAATGCGCGGCGATTGTGCGCGGTGCGGCGCGATTGTTTCAAACGCGCCATAGCCATCCAGCAGCACGGTGAGCGTGCCATCCATGTTGAGCCGCACGTCCCAGGCGGTGGCGATAGGCAGATCGCCCGTCACCGAAACCCACCTTGCGGGTACGCCATCGGCCGCGTTCAGCGAGAGCCGCCCGGAATGGATTCCCGTATCGGTGGCGGCGTAGACCACGCCGGCCGCACTATCGGCAGTGAGGCCGTGAATTGCTCCGGCGGCAAGCGTGCCGGTAACCGGGTCCCAAAATACTCCGCCGTTGGTGGTGCGAAACAGGCGGGCGCCGGAAGCGGCGAGCGCCGCCTGCGAATTCGCGGGATCCACCCACAAACTGTCGATGGATGCGGCGGAGGCAATCGCCGAATCCCTCCACGTGTTGCCCCCATCGGCTGAAATTTTCACCAGTCCGCCCGCCGCCATTCCGGCGTAGATGAGAGATCCGCTCTGCTCGGCCACGGTTGCGACGATGCCCGCCCGCGTCGCCAGCGTCGCGCGCAACGCGGTTTCCGGAGCCACGCCTTCGGCCGCAGTCCACTTGCCGGCCGTCACCGAGGCTAAAGCGGAATCGGCCAGAACCACCGTTCTTTGCCCCACAAAACTGCGCGCATCCAGATTCGGCAGATCGGCGTTCAGGCTCTGCCAGGAAAGGCCGGCATCAAGAGAACGCCACACGCCGAAGCGATTGGCCGCCGTGATATCGAGGGCGCTGGAAGGTGAAACAGCCAGTGCGGAAAAGCCGCCTCCGATTATCGAAACGCCGTTGAAGCCCGTGAGGTTGACCCAGATGCGATCTGTACTAACGTCGTCTGTTCCATAGATGTTGTCGCGGGTCACCGAATAACGGCGCGACCCTGCGGTGGTGACCTGAACGCCCGAATCCGGATTCGCCGCCGTGACAGGTTTCGCGGGGGCCGGAGGCACGGCGTCGGAAGAATTGAGCTGCCAGTGCTGAAAATCAGTGGTCTCGAAAACGCGGCCCGATTGCGTCTGAGCCAGCAGACGATTGCCACCGGCGGTATACCAGACCGCCTGTACGGGGCCCGTGGCAGGTCCGGCGAGTCCGAGATTAACGGTGTAACCCGCGACTGGACTCCACTGAGGCGCGGTTTGGGCCTGCGCGCGGTCTGGCAGGGCAGCAGCAATCATAACCGTGATCGCCAATACGCCTGCCGTCGCTGAGCTTTTGACCCTCATCCTATATGACGACCCGCTCCATCCCCTCAATTCGACACAAACACAACTTTGCTGTAGCAGCAGCGGCGCTTGTATTTTAGCGACACACAGCCGTGTCCCGATTCTACTCCATTTTTGCCGGTAGCGGTTTGGAACCATCTGATTCGCCGGAGTTTGCAGATTAAAATCCATTCGGAATGGCAATTTCCATGCACGTCCTGGTGGTATTCTGTGAAAAGTATCCAATGGCAGGTCTGCCAGTTGCGATGAGGCGTGCTCTGACTGTCTCCGTCATGATGACGGCGATGGCGGCGGGGATGCTCGCGCAATCTCCGCAAGTGGCCCGGCAGCCTATGGCGGATACCGGCAGCGCGGCAAACCTGGTTACCGGCGGCGGCCGCATCGTGGTGCAGCGCAACAATTCGCCATGGCGTCTGGAACCTGGCGAATACGTTTACCCCAATGAAGTGATATCCACCGGCGACGATGGCTGGGGCATGTTCAAGGTTTCCGATGGCAGCACTTTCGAGATTTATCCGAACTCGAAAGTAGCTTTCCGTACCAATCGCGGCAACTGGGAAGATTTGCTGGAACTCTGGCTCGGCAAGGTCAAGGTTCAGATCGAGCACCCCGGCGGCTTGCCCAACAACAATAAAGTGCGCACCCCTACCGCCGTGATTTCCGTACGCGGAACCACCTTCGACGTCGAATACAAGCCGGATGACGATTCCACTACCGTCCTGGACGAAGAAGGCTCAGTTGAAGTGGCCAGCGCCTTCAATCTGGATAACAAGAAACTTCTGAATGCGAACGAGATGATCGTGGTCTACAAGAACACCTCGCTCGCGCGGAGAATCGATACGGGCGGTATCTTCAAGCGCGTGTTCCAGTCGGCTATGGATGCGTTGACCCGGGAGGCGATTAATTCGCGTTCGAGCGCGCCCTCCGGCGCCGGCGCCGCAACCTCGACTGGCACGTCGACTACCTCGGGCGATAAGAACAACAATCCAACGCCGCCGCCACCTCCGCCTCCGCCGCCAGCGCAATGACCGCGCTCGTTTTGCTCCGACAGTGCTAGCCTGAGTACGGATGCGTCTGCGCCCGGTCTTTTTCGCGATCCCGATCGCCGCGGTCACCGCCTGCTGGCTCGCTGTTCCCGCGCAGCAACAGTCGCCGCAGGCAGCCCAGGATCGGACTTTCGTCGATTCCTCTGAAGTGCCCGTCATCGCAACCCGGATTTCCGAGCGCTCCGAGCATCTCAAGCCGATGTTGGAGCAGGTACATGTGACCGAATGGGTCGCGAAGGGCGCACCCGAAGCTTATGCCTCGCAATGGAAATCGCTCGGCGAGCAAAACCAGGCCATCGAGACCGATATGACCGCCATCGCGGGCCATCCCGAAGCGATGCAGGACGTCATGAGAGCGCTGTTTCGCGTGCATCGTTTCGATAGCGATCTCAACGCGTTGCTCGGCGCGGTGCGGCGTTACCAGAATCCGGCGCTCGCGGACCTGATCGAGTCGGTGGCGGTGAGCGACCAGGCCGGCGTCGATAAATTGCAGCAATACGTGCTCGATCTGGCCGATGCAAACGAAAAGCAGCTCAGCGTCGAAGACGAGGAAGCGCAGCGCTGCCGCGCGACCCTGGCAAGTCAGCCGCCCGTCCGACCCGCTGCGCCGAAAAAGACAAACGGAACTTCGAAATGACACCAACCACATTCACCTGCAGTATCTGCGACGCGGAATCGACGCGCATCTGCGCGCATTGCACGAAGGACGCCTGCGTCAATCATTTGTGCGATCGCTGCGGCCGCTGCAGCGATTGCTGCAACTGCGAACTCAAACTGGACAACGAGCCGTCGGATCACGACAGCGTTAACTGACAGGCCAGGCTTCATCCACGCGGGCGCGCGCGAAGGCCAGGTCCTTTTTCATGGCGTTCACCGCACTCGTGGGTGCATAATCCATATGCATGGATACCGGGCCGTGGAAGCGCGCGGCGGCGAGAGCGGAAAAGAATTTCTTCCAGTCGATCACGCCTTCGCCAAGCGCGCACAGGCGCGGCTTTACGGTTCCGTCGGGGTCCGGATCGAGCGTCACATCGGATAGCGCCACGGCCCCCAAACGTGGCAACGCTTCCTGCAGCGCCGCTTCCCACGCGTTTGCGGCGCGACCTTCCATAATGGCCTGCACGGGATCGAAACAGTAGCCAAATGCCTTCGGCTCGATGCCGGTGAGCATCGCCTCCACTTCCGGGATGCTGCGCCCCGGATAGCTGCCCGCATGGTTTGCCAGCAGCGGCGTGATATTACATCGCAGACCGGTGGCTGCGAACTGGACCAGATCGTTGCGCATCATCGCGGCCCGTATGGTCGCCAATTGCCCGGAAACTTCCGTCTGCAACGGTGGCGGCCAGACGCCGAGACGGCAAAAGCGCGCGCCCAACTCAGCGGAAACATACAGGATCGCGTACGCGTAGTTCTGCGAAGGGGAGACGAAGTTCGTGGTCACCATCGGAAGTTCAATGCCGGCGTCCTGGAAGGTCTGGAAAGCGCGGTCCAGATCCACCATGTAGCGGCTGGGATCCACATGGCCACCTGGCATGACCGTCAGATCCATGCCGTCATAACCCATCGCACCGACGATTTCCGGCAGCTGCGGATACGGGATCTTTGCGAAACAACCGGAGTACGCACAGAGCAGAGGCCGCGCTCCAGGCTTCAAACGGGCCGTTGCGACTTCCGGCGTCACCCTCTGCGGAGCCGCCTGGGCAAAAGCTGCGCGCGCTGAAATCGCCACGGCACCCAGAGCCGAGATCGCATGCCGTCGATTCATCGAACTTCGTCTCATCTAATTGCGCAGCGGCTTACCTGTCTTGAGCATATGCTGAATGCGCTGCTGCGTTTCTTTGCGGCCGCACAGACTCAGGAACATTTCGCGCTCCAGATCGAGCAAATACTGCTCCGTCACCTGCGGCGTGCCGCTCAGCTTCCCGCCGCTCAGGATGTAAGCCAGCTTCTCGCCGATCACGGCGTCGTAATCGGAAATATAGCCGCCCTGGCGTGCCATCCAGACGCCCATTTGCATCAGCGCGTAGCCGGCTTCGCCCGATACAGTGATATCGGTTCTGGGCGTACCGGGCGCGTAGCCCGAAACGAGCGATAGCGCCAGTTGTTTCGCGTCGTCCACCAGGCGCTCGGGATTCATCGAGATGCGATC
>Ga0302319_10001042_pt1 | contig 62246 bp, 59 predicted proteins | sample Bog_T0_2_FD_203319 | JGI IMG/M metagenome (GOLD analysis project Ga0302319, IMG submission 203319) | Peat permafrost microbial communities from Stordalen Mire near Abisko, Sweden - Bog_T0_2 | ecosystem: Environmental > Terrestrial > Soil > Wetlands > Peat | place: Sweden: Abisko, Stordalen Mire...
CTTCGACTCACTCGGTCTTCCCCACTTGGCCGCGGGGTAACTCAACTCCTCCGAACCGCCGTATGCGGACCCGCATGTACGGTGGTGTGGCAGGGGCGAGCGGGCGACCGCTCCCCCTATGCCGATTTCATGCGTGATGCCAGTGTGGCGGCGGATGCAAGATGCTCGTGTGGTGACGGACGCATTCGTCCGTCCGGCGAGCGAAGCGAGGCGCAAACCCACGCCCTTCGACATTCCCGATTGCAAGTAGCATAATTCCAACATACACAGAAGGAACTCATCCATGCCCCCGCATCCCGACAGCACATCGCAGTACATGAACTACGCGCCACCAGATTTGAATCCACAAAAAGATCTTCCCGGCGGATTCTTCGATTTCCTGTTGCCCCTGCACCAACAATTCACCCCGTGGCAACAGAAGCTGATCGCCAAACGCGCGGAAGTTTTGCAAAAGTCGCACAGCGGCCATCCACCGAACTACCTCCCCGCTTCAGAAGCCACAACTTCCGACTGGCGCATCGAAATCCCCGACTGGTGCGCCGATCAGCGCAACCAGATGACCGGCCCCGCCGACGACGCCGAGCTGACCGTAAAGCTGTTGAACTCCGGTTCTCCCGCGGTAATGATTGACCTCGAAGACTCCATGGCGAACGCATGGGAGCAGACTTTGCTCGGCGTGAAAAATACTCTCGCCGCCTACAAGTACGAACTCAGCTACGACGACAAGAAGCGGCAGAAGACAGTCACGGTGCAACGCTCGAAAACCGTAACCTGGGTGCGTCCGCGCGGCCTGCACATCAGCCAGGGCGGAGTGATAAAAAACGAACTCATCTCCGCTTCCCTGTTCGATCTTGCACTGATCTCGTATCAACTCGACCCGGCAACTCTGCCGCATAACTTCTCGGTTTACATTCCCAAGAGCGAGTCGGCCGAAGAAGCTTTCTGGTGGCGCGATCTATTCCAGACTCTCGCCAAACAGAAAAACCTGCCCAAGGATTACATCAAGTGCATGGCGCTGGTGGAGTCGCACCCGCTCGTCTATCAGATGGAAGAATTTCTTTTCAACCTGCGCGAGCACTGCCTGGGATTGAACTTGGGCCGCTGGGACTACATGGCCTCGCTCATCGATTTCATGCTAGAAGACCCCAACTGGATTCTGCCCGACCGCAACACCATTCCGCACGACGTCGCGTTCTTCCAGAACTTCCGCACGCTGATGCCGGAAATCTGCCACAAGCACGGCGCGCTCGCGATCGGCGGCATGACCGCACTCTTCCCCAGCCGCACCGACAAAGAGTTAAACGCGCGCGCCATGAAAGCCCTTGAGCAAGATAAAAAGAACGAAGCCAACTGCCTGATGGATGGAGCCTGGACCGGCCATCCCGATCAAAACGAAATTGCAGTCGCGCAGTTCCCCTATCCCAATCAAATCGCGAAGCGCCCGAACCTGCCGAATTCACATCCCGATCTGCGGCCAATCCCAAAAGGCGTCGGCGAAATCACTCTAGCCGGAACCCGAGCCGCAGTGCGCACCGTGATTCGCTATCGCAACGGCGTGCTGAACGGAAAAGGCGCCAGCCTCCTCGACGGCTACATGGAAGATTTAGCCACCGACCGAATCTACCGCCTGATGATCGCGCAACGCGTGCTGCATAAAGTGAAAGTAACCGGCGACGACAGCAAACCGATAGAGCACAGCTCCGCATTAATCACGCGCCTGTTCGACGAGGAACTGGCCAAGATTCAAAAAGACTTGCCGGCGGAAATCGACAAGAAAGCGTCAGCAACGTTACCCGAGGCCCGCCGCATAGCAGAAGAATTGATAGTGCAAGGCCACCACTCGCCGGTGTAAACGAAAAGAATGTCCATGTGGGGACAGCCGCCCTCGGCTGTCCATCGAGCGAAGCTCGATCCTCTGTCCTGCACTTGAGTTCAGAGGAGTCGCTAAGGCCAGTCCTGCGCACCGTGATAGATGCGAGAAATCTCAACAGCGTGATCCTTGATCTAATAAACGGCGATATAGGGAGGAAAAACCAATTCGCGCCGCCCGCTCATGCGTCCGGGCCCGCCACGGTGCGGAAATTTCGTCAACGCCTGGCAGCCGTCATAGATCGCTTTCACCGTTTCGCGGGCTGCGGTTGGATTGTCTTGAGCTATGCGATCAAAAATGCGCTCCAGGTCTTCGGCCGCAACCGTCGACCACCGAACCTCCATCAGGAACGGAACAGCCGGTTGAGCCGCTCCTCGACCTGTTCGTGCGTGAGATAATCTCCGCGCTCCAGTGCCGACTCGCCAAGCTTGACCGCTTCAACAAAGCGGGCTTCTTCTGCGAGGTACCGGCTGATGGCCTCTTGCGCGAGTGCATCCGCATCACGGCCCCGCTGGGCAGCAAGTTCCGCAAGCAACTGCTGTTGCTCCGGGGTGAGATGCACTTCCATACCCGCAAGTGTAGGGTTGTAGTCAGACCTGTCAACGAGACTATCTTTCGGGATTTGCCCGCCGCCAGCCAGCAGCGCCACCGCCCTCCGAGAATGCAGAAAGCCAGGTGTAAAATGTGTCGTTAGAATGCACAGGAAACTCCACTTGCATCCTCATCAGCAAACAACTTTACGAGAACCGCGCACCTTAACTCTGGCTAGACGCGCCGCTTATGGAATAATTCTCTACTCCTCCGAGCCGATCCGCTGATGCGCGCCCTGCGTCTCGCCGCCATTGCAGCACTGTGGATATTGTCGGCTTGCCTCACCATCTGGGCGATGGCCGCACTGTATTCTGATTTTTCACGCGCCGGTCGAGAGTGGTTGCTCCCGGCGCTCTATCTTCTAGTCCTCACGCTTTTTCTCAGCATTCTAAAAACCCGAGCTTCGAGAATCTGCGCCTGCCTCATCGGCTTTCTTATTGTCCTAGCCTGCTGGTTATCCCTCAAGCCTTCCAACGATCACAACTGGCAGTCGAATCTTTCCCAAACGCCGTGGGCCGAAATCAGCGGCGACCGCGTGACCATCCATAATTTTCGCCACTGCTACTACCGCGAAGAAGCGCAGTTCACCTGCGACTGGCTCACGAAAGAAGTGTTCCTCTCCCAGATTCGCGGCGTCGACTTCTTCGTGGACTACTGGGGTTCGCCCTGGATCGCGCACCCAATCCTCAGTTTCCAGTTCGGCGACAATGACTACGTAGCGGCCTCCATCGAAGCCCGCTACCAGACCGGCCAGGGCTATTCGCCCATCCGCTCTTTTTTCCGGCAATTCACCGTCATCTACGTGCTTGCCAGTGAGCGCGATGTCATTCGCCTCCGCACCAACTATCGCTCCGGCGAGAGGGTCTATCTCTTCCACACCACAGCCAGCCCGCAATGGTCGCGCGATCTCTTCCTTCAGTATCTCCGCCAGGCGAACCGTCTGCGGGACGAACCCAGATGGTTCAACGCCATCACCAACAACTGCACCACGGGAATATTCGCCAACATGGCCGCCACAGGCCACATGCCGGCCGGGACATCGCGATACTCGTGGTGGGTTCTGTTGAATGGCCGCGTGCCGGAAATGCTCTATCGCGGAGGAAACTTCGCCGGCAACCTGCCTTTTCCCGAGCTCAAGGCGCAAGCCTACATCAACCCCGTCGCAAACACATCAAGCGACGCCCTCGACTTCTCCCAACAAATCCGCAAGAATCGAGCGGGCTTCGAGTTTCTCCATCCCGGAGATATTGCATCACCGCCAGCCCAACAAGAGTAGGGTTCGTTAAGTGAGGCAAGCTCAAGAAAGGGTTTTGATTGAAATGGCGATATAGCGCCAATATTCCGGATGAAAGCGTAAAATTACAGGACCCGGTTCGCGGGTCGTGCGGGGAGAGTTCACTGAGATACCTGCTGATAACTCAACTGCTGCTTCTCTCGTCCGTGGCACTCGCTGGTGATAAACCTGCCTCGTGCGAGCTTGCGGGTAGGAGCGTGGCGAGCCGTTCTTCATCCGGGCTCGCTCAGGTTAGCAACTTGGGAGACATCCAGATTACTTGCAGCGCCCCGGCACGGCCCTACTCGTGGGGTGAGAGCCGGAGTCTTCTCAAAATAGCGACTGTCGCCTACGAACTCTTCCCAGATGGCAGCAAGAAATTGGTACCTTCAGAGACGAACCAAACGGGCGGCAGTTCCACCAGCGAACCCGAATTGATTTACTTCCACCTTCATATTCCGCTTGAGCCCGCGGAACGCGATGCGGAGGCTAAGCGGTTACTTGCCAAGATGGAGAAGTCGATGCCATCTGAGCAAGTTACAGAGGAGTCGCACCAACGGGCGCTGAAACGGCTTCGCGAGTTCGTTTACCAAGGTCATTTTGAAGTGGAGTGTCGAATCATGGACGGTGACCGCGTGGTCGGTGTAGCTATCGTGGAACTGGAGATTTTATTCAAGGGCCGCTTCTCTGACAGTGGGCTGCCCGGCGTTTCTCCGGCTTAAGACGCATGCAAAGGAATCATTAACTGCTGCAATCCGGCCACTACACTCAGAACCCAACCCACGAGTTCTCCGGCGGCGTCCCACCAATCGATCACTAAGCACTCCAATCTAAGCGTACACATCAATGTATCGCCCCCGCCAGCCAGCCGAACTAGCCGAACAAAAAAGGTATTGCGCGATCACAGTGCTTTCAACCGGACGGCCCCAACCTAATCCAGAGACATACTCCCCGCCCGAGCGTCCCGCCACATCACCGTGCGAATCCTCCACCAGCGTTCCGTAGATGAAATTCGCCTCGCCCCGGCGCGTCGCAGACGACCGGGTGAAAGCGTCGCCGGAGGGAACAAGACTAATTTTGCCAGACCGCGAAGCGATCGCAACCGAAGCCAGAGGCACAAGGCTGTTCGACACATCGGATGCCTGCGCAGGGTCGACCGCATTCACCGACGCCGGCAGCAGTTTAATCGACATGAGAAATCAGTTGGCCAACTCTCAACCTATCGGCAGTTCTGGCCGATCTAAAGAACACGGCGGTACTTTAGCCCCGTGCCGTTCCGCGCCGCGAAACAATCGCCGGTGGAATCGAAGCGGACTCAGAGGGAGAGAAGGCCAATGTCGAGACAGCCGCCCTCGGCTGACCCTCCTGGCAAAGCCCGGGGTAGTTATGTAACACGGCCTACCCGCTGCCAAATAGCCTAGTCATTCCGAAGGCGAGCTCGGCGGGCGGAGGAACTTGCTGTCAGCCCGAATCACCCGTCCAGGAATTGCCCTCGATTCCAAACCAGAGAGCGGCGCGTGATGGTCGGCCTCTAGGTTCATACGATGGCGCATCCCGAACAACGGTTGAGGTTGCAAGGCGCACAGGCTATCGCACGCTAAAGCTGTGGCCCTACAAGTATCCATCTCGGGCAACCGGATTGACGAGGTGGTCTGGAGGCCAGCGCAATCATCCATTTGGCGCACTCCGAAGATGATGTCAATATGCGATTTGACATCATATTCGCTCTTCCGCCATGAGACGCAAAAAACCGGCGGCCACAGCCGCCGGTTCGCTAGTCTTTTACTGATTATGTCTGTTTAATTCGACGAATCATCGCGCCGCTTCAAGGTTGGACGGTCATCGTCAGTAGTCGAAGTTCCGCTGCCGGTATCGCTACCAGCGGATGTTCGCCGCAAACTGGGCTTGTTCGCGTCCTTGGGGTCGATAACCTTGTGGCGATTTTCGATCGATGCCAGCCGCGCTTTGACTTCATCGAACTCCGAGGTGGTCACAATGTATTGCTGCTTCGACGGCAGGATCTTTCGGATCTCTTCCTGCGACTTCTCAATGCGATCCGCAGTCGGCGGGTGAGTTTCAAACGCCTTGGCCAGAGTGCCGGGCTTCTTCTTCTCCATGGCTTGAATCTTTTCGAAGAAGGAGATGAACGCCGAGGGGTCATAGCCGGCGCGGTACATATACTGCACGCCGAGGTAGTCGGCCTGCGCCTCGAACGTGCGCGAGAACTTCAGAAAGGTCATGGGAATCGCGAGGCCTGACGCTTCGTAGGCTCCGTAGCCAATACCGCCGCCGATGAAGATTAATGGAACCGTAGCCAATTGCAATAGCTGCGCGCGCGTCATTTCACGGCCGTAGTGGCAAGCGGCCACGTGGGCAATCTCATGCGCCATCACGCCAGCCATTTCAGCTTCTTCGTCGGCCGCGAGGATCAGGCCTGAGTTCACATAGAAGAATCCGCCGGGAAGCGCCATCGCATTCACGACATCGGAATCGATCACCTTGATGGTGAATGGCACCTGCGCATCAGAATTGCGCACCAGGTTCTGGCCGATGCGGTTCACGTACTCCGTGACCACAGGATCGTTGACCAGCTTGATCTGCGATTCAATCTGCTGGGCGTAGACTCGACCGCGCGAAACCTGGCCTTCGACCGTGTACCAGTTGCCCATGCCGCGCGTGCAACCAACGTTTCGGTTCCCTACCGCATCCACGTCAGCTTCAGAGCCGTCGTGCTTGATCTGGTCGTCGTCCTTAGTCGGCAGCGCCGCGGGAGCCTGCTTCGGCGCGTTCTGCACGTCGCTGGCTTTGGGCTGGCCGTTGTCGGGATCGTGAGACGGGGTTTGAGTCTGCGTCGGAGTTTGGGTTGGAGGGGGAGTTTGAGTTGGAGCTTGAGTTGGAGCCTGACCAGGAGTCTGGGTTTGTGCCACGATCCAGGGTCCTGCGCTGAACGCCGCCATTGCCACAGAGATTGCCAACCAACGCGATTTCATGGGGAACTCCTTTGGCCCGCGTACTTATTACCGACATTATACGCCCGAAGCACAAGCACGAATCCCAAACTTCTGCTTTCACTTAGACGCATGACTTTCCATTGGGGTTATCCGGAAAACCTCGCCAGACAAGCCTTGACACGCTAGCGCAGCGCCCGTATATTCGAGCCGTTCTGCAATTCCCCCTAGCAGTTCCGGCCTCTTTCCCCGCGTGACGTTCGCCCAAGGAGGACTTTTTTCCATGAACCGACGGGTTTTCGCGATCAACCGGTCGCTCCTACTCTTCGCATCCTTGCTCGGCATTATTGCGGCTGGCACTGCGGCCCTGGCTCAGCAGAGCGCCGTTCCCTTCGTCAACCAGCCGCTCTCGCCTACGAGCATTGCGCCGGGACATGCCGCCTTCACTCTCACCGTCAACGGCACAGGCTTCGCCTCGGATGCGGTGGTGAATTGGAACGGATCCGCTAGGGCGACCACATTTGTTTCGTCGAGTTTGCTGCAAGCAGCGATTACCGCGGCCGATGTCGCGCAGCCGCTAACTGCCTCGATCACGGTCACGAACCCATCGGCTGCCGACAGCATTTCGAATGTTGTTTACTTTATGGTGAGCCAGTCGCCGGCGGCGGTGGCTTTTGCCCGCCTCGACACGCGCGTCTCCCTGCACGCAGGGGACGGTGTGTCCGGGTTTGCCGTGGCTGACTTTAATAACGATGGAAAGCTCGACATCGCCATCACTACCGGCACCTCTACCATTGAAGTGTTCCTCGGGAAAGGAGACGGCACTTTCCAGCCGCCGATCTCCACCACGTTCAACATCAACATCAACACGGGCAATCAAACTTGCGGTGGAATTAATTCTCCCGTGGTGGGAAACTTCAACGGTGATAAAAACCCGGATTTGGCATTTGGGTATTCGTGTGTTTTTATTGACAGCAGCAGCGCGTACGACGCTTTGTTTATCGCTTTGGGCACGGGAGATGGCCACTTCACCTTGGCGGAACCGGAGCGAACGCCGGGCAACCGCTTTCCGCTGGCGACTTCAACGCCGACGGCGAACTTGATCTGATCACCACGACCGAAAAAGCACCGGGCGACTATTTTTTTGACGACTACCTGGGTCGAGGCGCGGGCACGTTTGACGGCGAGATTCGCTTCGATGGCACCTCCGCGGCAGGCATTCCAGCGGTAGGAGACTTTAATCACGACGGAAAGCTCGACTTGGCTGTGCCGGACAACTTGAACGAAGAGTCATTCGTTGACGTGGGTCTCGGCGACGGTTACGGGTCTTTTCGTACGCCGGTTATCTATACCTTACCGTTCGGCGTTCGCAGTCATTATTCTGCGGGCACAGCTGCCATCGGCGATCTGAATCGTGACGGCAATCTGGATATCGTTGCGGGCGGCCTATCCGTTCTACTCGGCAACGGCGATGGCACTTTCGCCACCGGAGCCGGGTCTGAGCTGTATTCAGAGACCGGCAATATACGACTCGCAGACTTTAACAACGACAACAACCTGGACGCCGTTTTACTAACGAATACAGTGTATTGGCCTCTGCAATTCGCCACGTTATTGCTCGGCAATGGGGACGGCACTTTTCAGACTCCTCAATACTGGAATGCGCCTAACTACGTCAACTCTCTTGTCGTCGGGGATTTCGACGGCGATGGAATGCTCGATCTGCTCGCGGTGGGGACCGACACAGCGGGTACCTCGACTATCTCGCTCTTCCCGCGGACTACGCTGAGCATTTCTCCGTCATACCTGAATTTCCAAAACGTGCAGGCAGGATCAACCACCACGCTCACCTCTACGCTGACAAATATCGGGCAAGCAACCGAGTCCATCGATTCGATTGAACTGGAGAATCCAGGTGGACACTTTACCGAAAGCAATAACTGCGGGGCCTCGCTTGCTCCCGGGGCAAGCTGCACGGTCACCGTCACATTCTTCGCGACCATTGGCGAACCCGTCGTCGCATTCGTGAATGTCGCATACGGAGGAGCGATCGGAAGTCCGCAATCAATCGTATTGACCGGTACTTACTAGAGCGTCGATTTACCTTTTCGCGCTTGCTCGCAGGAAACCAATGGTCGTACCATAGCGCCGTCCGTCATTCGTGCAGGCCGGAGGGCTCATGCTCGATCGCCGTCACTTTCTCACCAGCGCAACTGCCGGAGTCGCCGCTTCCCTTGCCTTCCGCGGCAATTTGTTCGCGCAGCTCGAAAAGATTCCGGCGCTGCCTGACCCCTCCCTGCTCGATCAGGGTAAGAACGACAAGAACGAAGACGCTTACTGGGCTGAGATTCGCAAGCAATTTCTGATTCCCGCCGACGAGATTTATCTGAACAACGGCACCGTTGGCTCCAGCCCTGCGCCCGTGCTGCGCGCCGTTTTCGATGGCTACACCACCACCGAGAGAATGGATCAGCAGGATCCGGAAGACTACCCCATCTGGGGTTACGGAGCGTGGAACGAGTTTCGCGATCCTCTGGCTGCATTCGTCGGCTGCCATCGCGATGAGATCGCTCTGGTGCGCAATGCCACGGAGGCGAACAGCTACATCGCCAACGGCCTCGACATGAAACCCGGCGATGAAGTGCTGATGACCGACCAGGAGCATCCCGGTGGCGAGCATCCGTGGAATTTGAAGGCCAAGCGCTATGGCGTCGCGGTGAAGCGAGTCACACTGCCCCGGCCGGTGAAAGATGCGGCGCAGGTTTTGAATTTGTTCAACGATGCGATTACGCCGCGCACCCGCGTCATCTTTTTCAGTCACATTACGACATTTTCGGGCGTCGTGTTGCCTGCGAGAGAAATCTGCGGGCTTGCCCGCTCAAAAGGAATTCTCTCGGCCGTCGATGGCGCGCATGTGACCGGCATGATGCGGCTCAATGTGCACGACCTTGGGTGCGACATGTATTCATCGAGCCCGCACAAGTGGCTGCAAGCGCCGAAAGGATCTGGCTTTCTCTATGTGCGCGATGAAGTCATCGATCGCATGTGGAACACGATCGTCACCGAAGGCTGGGACGACGCCAGGATTCGCGCCGAACGCTTCCAGCGCATTGGCAGCTCGAACGTGCCGGCGCTGTGGGGGCTGCGGGCGGCGATCAAGATGGCAAACGACATTGGTCTCAACAGAATCGAAAGCCGCCATCGCAAGCTGGCCGATTACATTCTCGAAGAAATGAAGAAGCGCGGGGCCGAATCGTGGACCTCGCCGGATCCCGCGCTGCGCTGCGCGATTGTAACGGCGAATGTGCCGCCCGTTCCGCGCATGGATTTGGAGAACTGGATGTGGAAGACGCACAAGATCCGCATCCGCGGCGGTGACCCGCACAAGTTGCGGCTGTCTACGCCGTACTATTTGCAGAAGAAAGATATTGACCGCTTTTTGGAGAGGTTTGACGAGTATAAGAGGGAGAAGAAACTGGCGTGATGTCGTTCTGGTCATCTCAACTTGACCATATCTGCTATAATGTGTCCATGAAGGAAATTTCTGCGGCAGTCTTCAAGGCCCAATGCCTCAGTCTGATGGAGGATGTTCGCTCCACCAAGCGTCCGCTGGTGATCACGAAGCGCGGTAAGCCGGTTGCGAAACTGGTACCCATGGATGAACCGAAGGACGACTTCATAGGAAGGCTGAAGGGCGTGTTTGAAGTGGTCGGCGATCTCGATGCCGATCCGCCGGAGGCGTGGGAGTCCGCGTTTTGATTTTGCTGGACACGCATGTGCTGTTCTGGGCGGTAGATAATTCAAAGTCGCTTTCGCGTCCGGCGGCTTCCGCCATCCGCCGCGCCCGTCGGCAAGGCGGGATCGCAATTTCTGCTATCACCGTTTGGGAGCTTGCGTCCATGCTGGCGCGCGGTCGCATTCGCCGTTACGGAACTCTTGGATCCTCGCTCAACCTGCTGCTCGAAGGAGTCACCGTGCTGCCGATCACGCCAGAGATCGCTACCTTGGCCGCCCAGTTCCCCCGCGAGTATTCTGGCGATCCCTCTGATCGCATCATCGGAGGCACAGCCCGCGCCGGGGGTCTGACTCTGGTCACTCACGACGAGAAAATTCGGAAAAGCCCGCTTCTTCGGACGGTGTGGTAGCGACCGTTGTTAGAATTCAAGAGATGGCAACGCTGATTCAGGCCGACTCCGGTGCTCGAGAGCTTCTGACCGAGATTCTCGAAGAGGCGCAGTGGTGGCGCACCCTCGTCACCCTTGTAAAATTCCTCGATGCCCGGCAGGTAGAAACGGTTCGACTGGAATTCGGGTATGTTTTGGGTCGCGACTTAGCAGGGCATCAGCAAGCTTTGGATGAGATCGTACAACTCAACGATTTGGAGCACGTCATCAGGGCGGGATTTGATGACGGGACGATCGAATGGAATCGATCTTCAGACTTCCGCTTTTATCCGCTGGGAATAGAGTTTGCCTTCATGCTTTGCAACGATGCCGACCTGCATTTCGCTTCCTCTGACTCAGCGCTCCTTGCAGAAGTCGCGCAAACGCTCCGCACCAGCGGAGTGAAAGTCTACGATTCGATCGGGCCCTCCTGAATTGCGCGCCCTAGTCGTAATACTCCAGCCCCAAGTGCGTGATCAGCTCCTCGCCCTTCAAATGGCGCAGCGTGTTCTTCAGCTTCATCAACTGGATGAAAAGATCGTGTTCGGGATAGAGCCCCGGCGCGGTCATCGGAGACTTGAAGTAAAAGCTCAGCCACTCCTGAATTCCAATTCCCTTCAGCTCGGTCGAGCGTTTTGCGAGATCGACCAGCAGCACCAGGTCGAGAACGATCGGCGCGGCGAGAATCGAGTCGCGGCACAGGAAGTCGACTTTGATCTGCATGGGGTAGCCGAGCCATCCGAAGATATCGATGTTGTCCCAGCCCTCTTTGTTATCGCCGCGCGGCGGATAATAGTTGATGCGAACTTTGTGGTACATGTCGCCGTAGAGTTCGGGATAAAGTTCGGGCTGAAGAATGTGCTCCAGCACCGAAAGTTTCGATTCTTCCTTGGTCTTGAAGGATCCGGGGTCGTCGAGCACTTCACCATCGCGGTTGCCAAGAATGTTAGTAGAAAACCATCCACTCAGGCCCAGCATGCGCGCCTTGAAGCCCGGCGCGAGAATTGTCTTCATCAGTGTCTGCCCGGTCTTGAAATCTTTGCCGCAGATCGGGGCCTCATTCTTGCGTGATAGTTCTAGCATCACCGGCAAATCCACCGTCAGATTGGGCGCGCCGTTGGCGAACGGAACGCCTTCCATCAGCGAAGCGTAGGCATAAATCATTGAGGGCGCGATCATTTCATCGTTCTCGCGCAAAGCCTTCTCGAATGACTTTACTGACTGATGCGCTGCGGTGGGTGCAATGAAAGACTCCGTGGAACCGCACCACATGGTAATGAGCCGGCTCACGCCGCTGGTTTTCTTGAAGTCGCGGATGTCGGCGCGCAACTGCTCGGCAAGATCCATCTTCGTTTTGCCCTTCTTCACGTTTGGCCCGTCGATCTTCTTCACGTAGTTGTGATCGAACACGGCCGCGCGCGGCGTCACTGAAGAAAGAAAAGGCTTCAACTGGTCGAGCAGGCGTTGGTCGAGCACTCCCGCATGCGAGGCGGCTTCGTACATGTTGTCGTTGTAAATATCCCAACCGGTAAAGACAAGGTCGTCGAGTGTGGCGAGCGGCACGAACTCTTTGATCTTCGGCGAACGGCCATCGGTGCGCTTGCCCAGTCGCACCGTACCCATCTGTGTGAGCGAACCGATGGGTTTCGCCAGCCCTTTGCGAATCGCTTCGACGCCCGCGACAAACGTGGTCGCAACCGCGCCCATGCCCGGGATCATCACGCCCAGCTTTCCTTTCGCGGGCTCGATCGTGCCTTCGGGCTGCGGGTTATCGCGATTCTTCACGTATTCCTTGACTTGAACGCGGGGAGCCTTCGCTGATTTTTCGATCTCGGCAGACTTATTCTTTGCAGACTTATTCCGTGTCGCCATATTTTGGCCGCTTCCTCAGTAAGAATCTATATGGATGTGCAAACCCTATATGTTCTCGTATGAGGCAGGAGTTTTGCAAACGCGAGCGGCCGAACGCGCAGAAAATCGATTCAACGGGGCAGTCGCGTCATCGAGCGGCGAGCGCGCATTTTGATTGGTGACATAAATTATTTGCGTTGGACTCTAGCGCGGACTTGCTTCATAGTGGAATCACTTCGCAAACCAGCTCTGCAGCCGGTCCCGCGAAGCTGATATTCGCAGGCCAGCCCTGATGTTGGCCGTGCAATTCTCCTGACCCTGTAGTTCTCCACTCCATTTGAGCATACGCCAGTCGGCCTTGCGCCGGTTTGTGCTCTTCTGCCCACAAGAACAGGAGACTAAAATGAAATCGATTCGCAACTTCGCCTACGCCGCTGTTTTAACCTTGAGTGCCTTGAACTTCGCGCCCAGCCTGGCTTCAGCCCAGGATGCAGCGGGGAGTTTCACCTTAACCCACGAAGTACACTGGCAGAATGCGGTTGTGCCTGCGGGAACGTACAGGTTCGTCATTGAACCGGATGGTCCTGCGGCAATGCTCACGCTGCGCAACCTGAGCGGCGGGAAAAGCTTCATGATGCTGGTGGTCGACACCGAGGATTCCAAACCGAAAGACACCAGCGAATTGGTTATGGTGCCGAGGCCAGCTGGAAGCTTCGTCAGTACGCTGCAGCTTCCGGAGTTCGGAATGACACTGCACTTCGCCGTACCGCCCGAAACTCATGGAATAGCGCGAGCGGTCGCAAGCACGGGCACGGTCCAGACTGCATCGGCCGCACACTAGTTCATCCGAGGCCTACCCCGGGAGCAGATCTGACCGTTTAGATCCGCTCTCTTTTTTTTGTTGGCTCGATTTCCTCAGGCAGGCTTCGGCGCGGATGAATTCCCTCTCACTTCGTCGCTGAGCACAATCGCTTCGGCGATCTCTTTCATTGGCTTGCGCTTCTGCCGGCTCTGCCGTTGCAGGGTGAGGTAGGCTTGTTCCTCGCTCAATCCCAGATCGCGTTGCAGAATTCCTTTGGCGCGCTCCACTACTTTGCGCGTCTGCAACTGTTCCGACAGGTTGAAGTTGGCATCTTCCAGCCGGGCCATCTCGATTTCGGCGCCCACCAAAAATCCAATCGTCGAGATCAAACGGATTTCCCGGGGACGGTAAACGTGATGCTGGCGATGCTGCAGATTGATCACTCCCACAACGCGGCCGCGAGACATCAAGGGCACCGACAGAAACGCCTCGTAACTATCTTCGGGCAGCTCGTGGAAGGGTTGAAAGCGCGGATCGAGCGCCGCGTTTCCGGCAACCGCCACCGGCTCCGCGTTTTCCGCTACCCAGCCAGTAATGCCCTGCCCCACGCGCAGTTTCAGGCGATCGACAACTTCGGGGTGGGGATTCTTTGAGGCGCGCAGCACAAGGTCGTCGCCTTCCAGTACATAAACCAGGCAGGAATCGCACTTCACCAGCGCCGAAGCAAAGTCGACCACGCGAGTCAGTACATCGTGGAAGCCGTCGGCCGTGGCCAAGCGGACGCCAATCTCGTGCAGCAAATCAACATGCGAATCCTCAACTGATATAAGAGAGTCCATGGCTAAGGGTATGGGCAGAATGGAGGCTTGTCTAATTCCAAATTTCAATGACTGCTATAAAGGATTTCCCGCAGGATTGTAACCGGCGTTTAACATCTTTTGTAGAAGTACTGCATCGACTTAGTGCCGCGGGCAGCTTGGCTACGCCCCTTCGGCAGGCTCAGGGCAGGCTTTCGCGGGACAGCCGAGGCGGCTGTCTCCACATGATTCGCGTCAGCGCAATCTTCATCTGTGTTACAACCTTTGCGGACTTTATTCCTATGCCTGAGAAAATCGCGCTCATCACCGGTTCCTCCAGCGGCTTCGGATTGCTCACCTCTATCGAACTGGCCAAGGCCGGATTTCGCGTTGTAGCCACTATGCGCGATCTCGGCCGCCGCGAACGCCTCGACCAGGCCGCAGCTGCAGTAGGTGTAGCCGCGCAGCTTGATATTCGCGCACTCGACGTCACCGACTTTGATTCTTTGCCCGCCTTCGTTGATGCCGTTGTCCACGACTACGGACGCCTCGACGTCCTCGTGAACAACGCTGGATTCGCCGTCGCCGGATTTCTCGAAGACATCAAGCTCGAAGAACTTCGCCGTCAGTTTGAAACCAACTTCTTCGGTGCCGTAGCCATGACCAAAGCTGCGCTGCCCGCCATGCGCCGCCAGCGCTCCGGTCACATCATCATGGTTTCATCCATCGGAGGATTGCTGGGTACGGTGACCATCGGCAGCTATTCGGCGTCGAAACACGCGCTGGAGGGCTGGAGCGAATCGTTGCGGCTTGAAACCAATTCGCTCGGCATCAAGGTCGTGCTGGTTGAGCCTGGATCATTTCAAACCGATATATGGACGCGCGGCGCGATGCTGGGCGATCAGGTTACAAAGGAGACGTCTCCAAACATTCAGCGCATGTTGCGGATGCGTGATCTGATCCAGGCTCTTCCGAAAAACGATGCTATTGAAGTGGCGCGCAAAATCACCTCGATCGCGCAGGATCCCAATCCTAAGCTGCGCTACGTGGTGGGTCGCGATGCCAAAATACAACTTGCGCTCAAGCGCATCCTGCCGTGGAAGTGGCACGAGAAGATCGTCGCGAAATATCTGAAGCTGGATTAGAACCAGCCTCGAGTCGCTAGTCCCGAGCCCCGAGTAAAGTTAAAAGCATAGAAAGCTTTTCTAGCCTGGATTCGCGCTCGCAACTCGGGACTCGGGACTCGCGACTACTTCTCCAGATCCATCGTCTTCACCGGCAAATCCCAGTGCGCGTCGAGAATCTCAAACCGCCGCTGCTCTTCGCGCTGGAACGTTTCCTGATCGGGATACATCTGCTTCTGCAGCGCGGCCTCGTCGAAGGGCTCGTTGGCCACTGTCGCGTTCTTGAAGACTATGGTCACGCGAAAATCCCAGCGGCCGTCTTCCGTGGTGTGATAGCGCGGTTGATCCATCCAGACTTTCGCGATCCGCCCCATCTCCGTTTCTTTCTTCAGCACGGGATAGTGATTTTTCTTGAACAACTTTAGAAATTCATCCGCATGCCCCCATTTCGCTTTGTAGTAGTACTCAACCACGAACGGCGGTGCAGAGGTTGCGGGCGCGGATTGCGCACGGGAAGCGAGCGGCAGAGCGATTGCATAGAAAAGCAACAGCGCTAAAGTACGGGACATTCGAATCACGGAAGCCTCCTAGTAAATGCCACCTTGTACACTAACAAAAAGAATGGACGCAAGGGAGATGCAGGTGGAAGCCGACGAACAGCAAATCCTAAACCTCTTCGAAGAGGGCGACCGCGCCATAATCGCAGCCGACCTGCCCGCGCTGTCGCGTATTTTCACGGACGACTATATCCAATACGACGAATCCGGCAAGGCGTTCACCAAACAGGATGTGCTCGCGAGTCTCAAGTCCGGCGCGATCCGCTACGTCTCGATGACCTCGACGGGTCGCCGCATCCGCCTGCCGAAAGAAGATCTAGCTATTGTTCACGGCTCGGAAGATGACGAAGTCGAACAAGATGGAAGACGTTTCACAGTTCGCTACATTTACATGGATGTGGTGGTGAAGCGGGAGGGCCGGTGGCAGATCGTGGCGTCACAGTTGGCGAAGATTTCATAGTCCTCCTTGATCGGCAGTCGTATTGCGATTTCGCAGCGATTCTTCCAATCGTCCGAACTTTGGATTGATGGGAAGGCCAAGTTCCCTCGCCAGTTTCATGCCGGCGCTGTGTGCACGCGTTCGTCGAAAAGACTCGATCGGCCAGGCGAACAGCCAGGCGTGACGAATCGCTCCCCTCCATGTGTAAACGTAGCGGTCGCCGGCGGGCGACAATTTATAATCGCCACCTTGCGCGTGCTTTTGATGGATGACTTCAGCGCGCGCCATGAATTCGGCCAGTTCACCTCGTTCATCCGCTAGAACGGAATGCTGCGAAGCAAAAAACTGTTCCTTGATCTTGCGATGCAACCGGTAAAGGTCATGGGTCGAACGCACGTCGGCAAACCGAAAAACATGAAATCTGGGATCCGGTTCAAAAATTGGTGCGACGTGAGAATTGCTGGTCTCAAACGCGAAGCCGTCGTCGAATCGAGCTTTGAAAACCACAATATGAATTATCTGCAGGCCTGACATGATCCGCCCCAATTGCGCAGAATCTTTGTTCGCGGGATGGATGAACATCGCGAAATGCGCCAGAACATTCCTGCCTGCGGGATCCTGCACCAACTCGCCAGCAGGTTGAAATCCCAGGCTCAACAAGGCGTCAACGCGAGGCTTGGGAAATTCCGGCCGGATCGGGTTTTCGGAAACTCGATAATCCGCCCGCAATGGCCGCCAGTTTTTTGTATACAGCAGGTATGGACCCTGCACAAAAGGCCAAAGAAAAAATGCGATACATGCTGCCGAGGCAATCTCGAAAACGTGCAGCGAGATGGCATGCCCCGTGATCGCCGCCAGGATTGCGACAAACACCCACACCGCGAAAATCTGCAGCCGGCTCACCGGCATTCTCGACCACCGCAGAGCCATGGGCGTGATCTTGTGCAGTTTTTTCGATTCTTTTTCGGGGACTTCGGGCACGTGGTCTCCGGAACAGCCGCGCGGATTATTCCACCGTCTTCATCCGATTCTGCCAGTGACTCCAAACAAACCAGGTCACAGCTGCGAGCAGCACGATTCCAATCACCGCGTCAAACTTGTGGAAGTACTTGCCCAGCTCGCGCCAGTTCTCGCCCAGCTTCATTCCGAGATACGCCAAGCCCAGACACCACGGCCACGATCCCAGGAATGTGTAGAGATGAAACCGTCCACGCGGCATGCGCGCTATGCCGGCCGGCAACGCAATAAAGGTTCGAATCACGGGCAGCAGGCGACCGATGAATACGGCAAGGTATCCCCAGCGCGCGAAGAAGCGGTCGGCCCAATCGAGTTCGCGGCGCCCCATCAGAATCCAGCGGCCGTAGCGCTCGACTAAAGGACGCCCGCCATAGCACCCAATTTCATATGCAACCAGCGAACCCAGATTGCACCCAATCGCCCCCGCGGTCGCCACCCACAACAGCTTGAACGTCCCGGTGAAAACCAGATAGCCGGCAAACGGCATGATCAACTCTGAAGGCAATGGGATGCACGCCGACTCGATTGCCATCAGCAATGCGATGCCGGCATAGCCGGTCGCGCTGATCACAGAACTGATGAACATGAAGATGACGGCTAGAAGTTTTTCAGTCATTAAAAAGCAGTTCTCAGTTCTCGGTTCTCAGTTAAAACCGCGTGCTTAGACAAACTGGGAACTGGAATCGGAACTAAATCAGTGTATCGGAAAATCCCCGCGGAAAAGCTGGACGTGCAAGCATCTCTCAGCCAGCGACTCTGCATCACGACTGAGAATTGAGAACTGACTAAAACGAGCCGTCCTGAGTAAACGTATATCCGGGCAGGGACGCGCCTTGCGGGCTCTTGGCCACCTTGATGCGCACGGTAGGGGAATCCGGAGCGGTAATCCCTGCCGGACGCAACATCGCATATTGCGTGAATACTTCGCTGTAAACCTTAGTGACCAGGTAGTCCTGGCCATCGGCATCATTGCGCCAGACCTGCCCGAGCTGAATGGAGTTTACGGCCATAAGATTCGGAAAAGATTGCTTGAACTCCAGACTACCGAGGGACATCTGTCGAGTCAATCCTGCCTCTGGTTACCGAGGTCTCTGCTAAGATGTTGCCCTCATGCCCCGTGGAAGTGCACCCCGCCAACCTGCTCGCACCGGCCGTCAAGAAGGCGTGCCGCACACTCTTCCTTCGACATCGCTCAGGCCAAAATCCCGCGCATCATCGGGTCGGAGAACAAAAGCTGCCTCGAAGGAACGAAAAACAACTGCGGCCGTTTCAAAGGCTGCGAAAGGATACAATCCTCTCGCACCCGACCGCATCGCCGAAATCCTGAAGCGCCTCGACGAGCTCTATCCCGACGTTACCTGCGCACTCACGCACACCAGCGCATGGGAGCTTCTGGTTGCGACCATCCTTTCCGCGCAATCGACCGACGTCAACGTCAACCGTGTAACTCCCGAACTCTTCCGCAAATATCCCACGGTGGAAGCATTCGCTGCGCTTGCGCCGGAACAACTCGAACCCGACGTGCGATCCACCGGCTTCTTCCGCAACAAATCGAAGTCAGTGGTCGGCGCGGCCAAGAAGGTGGTCGCCGACTTCGGCGGTCAAGTTCCTATGAACATGGAGGGTCTCCTCACCCTGCCCGGCGTCGCCCGCAAGACTGCGAACGTCGTGCTGGGAAGCTGGTTCAAAAAAGCCGAAGGCATAGTCGTCGACACCCACGTGCACCGCATCTCGCGCCGTCTCGAACTCACTACGAACAATGATCCGCAGAAAATCGAGCAGGATTTAATGCGCATCATCCCGCGCGAGAAATGGATTCTCTTCTCCCACCAGATCATCTGGCACGGACGCAAACTCTGCATCGCGCGCAAACCCAAATGCGTCGAATGTCCGCTGGAAAATCTTTGCCACGCCGCCGACAAGACCTGGAGCACGGTGGAGATGCACAAGAACGCGAAAGCGTGATCGCCGCGGGACCCTTGCCCGTTTTGATCCTGACCGAATGCTGCATAGCAAGCCTTTCCCTGGTTTCCAGTGCAATTGCAGCAAAAATAACTTAATGTCCGATGTGGCCTAAGCCGTCCGTCCGTGGCTGCAGGGTTTCATTGCACCCGAGCTGCGAGTGCGCGGGGCTGAAAGGCAGTGCACAAAAGGCCTTGACGAATGCCCCCTCTGCGCGTCTAACCTAAGATTAGTGGGGTAGCTGCTGGGGGTTCGCTCAACGTGTTTGCGCAACTGAATCCTGGGAAACCGACGCGGCGACGAGTGCTGGCCGTTTCGCTCGTGCTGCATGGGATGCTATTCGCTTGGCTACTGCATAGCCCGGAACCACAACTTCTGATGCCGGCGTCCGTTGCCATTGGGCATAACGGCAAGGTGGTTTCGCATCTTTACTTCCCTACGCAAAAGCCAGACGACAGTGATACGAGTTCGTCGGACAGCGCAACCGAGGCGTATCGGCGCCAGCGGCTGGGGCACGAGAAATTGACTTGGAAACCTGCCCCAGCGCAGGTCGAGCCGGCGTTGCCTTTGGCTCCGATCATTGCTTCAGGGGCGGAAGACAGCGCGAAGACGGCGACCCTAACCAAGCTGGGACATGGCGCGCCTGCAGGACTTCCCTACGGAAGTGTGCCGGGAGGGCCAGTGTATGGCGATGAGATTCGTCCGGCGCTACCGATTGCGACTGCCGATCCGGTGATTTATCCGTGGCAACGGCCTTTGTCGGAGGGAAAGGTGGTGATCGAGATTACGATCGACGAGACGGGGGAGATTGTCCGCAAGACGGTGCTGCAGAGCCTTGGTCCGGAGATCGATAACAAGTGCCTGGCGGCGCTGGAGAGCTGGCGTTTTCAGCCGGCTACTCGCAATGGCTCGCCTATTCCTTCCAAGCAGGATGCGATTTTTCCCTTCAAAGCGCGCGGTTAGTTGAACCTCGTCGCCCACGGCTCATCGCGCAGCGGCTATGATCGCCGCTATAATCGAGATGTGAGTGCTAATTCCCTTCAACCTGTCGCATCTGCAGACTTCCCTACGCGCTGGGGCAAGTTCCGGATTTACGGTTTCCGATCGGAAGCCGGCTCCAATAGCAATGGCGCGGTTGAGGAAGCAGTCGCGCTTGTGATGGGCGATATTCGTTCCACTCCTCCGCTAGTGCGGATTCACTCGCAATGCCTTACAGGCGACGTTTTTCATTCTCTGCGCTGCGACTGCCGACAACAGTTGGAGATGGCGCTGTCGATGATTCGCGAACTGGGCGCAGGGATATTGATTTATGAGCAGCAGGAAGGCCGCGGCATCGGCCTGATGGCGAAATTGCAGGCTTACGAACTGCAGGATTCAGGTTTGGATACGGTTGAAGCCAATGAGCGGCTCGGGTTTAAGGCCGACCATCGCGACTTTGCATTGCCCGGCCAGATGCTGAAGGCGCTGGGCGTGACCCGAGTGCGGCTGCTTTCGAATAATCCTGAGAAGGTGGAGGCTTTGCAGCGCGCTGGTATTGAGGTGGTGGAGCGAGTGCCGTGCGAAGTGAAACCCAGCCCCCACGCCGAAGAGTACCTCAAGACCAAAAAGGAAAAACTCGGGCATATTTTTACTGAGCTTGGTACTTGAGCTGAAAATATGCGGCCTCCGGCGCTCGCGACTGCATTTTTGATGGCATAACCGCGCGACTGAAGTCGTGCCCTTCCCGATCCTTGATGGGCGGAAGTTTTCCCGCAACCGCCGAAGCCGCGCCTTTCAAGACAACCCGGGAGTGATCTGCTATTGAACGCTGCGTCAACTTTGCATGAATCTTTAAGCCATGCTTTAATGCGCTAACTTCTAGCTGCCGAAATGCCCGCACCTGAATCTGGAAATCGCCGGTCTCGTTTGGCCGCTGTCGCTCTGGGCCTTGCGCTCATAGGGGCGGCCGGCATGGTTTACTACCAGTTTGGTTTGTTCATGCCGCGAGTGCAAAGTGTGCGCGAGGCGAAGCATTTGGCCGGCAAATATTCTTTTTGCAACGATTTTTATCCCATCTGGCTGACATCGCGGGAGTGGCTTGCTGAGCGACGCGATCCCTATAGCGCGGCGAACACGCGTGAGATCCAAATCGGATTGTTCGGGCGCCCGCTCGATGCAAGCATTCCAACCGACCCTCCTGCGGACTATCGAACATTCGCTTATCCCGCATTCACCGATCTTTTGTTCTGGCCGGCTAGCGAAGTTCCGTTTCTTCGTTTGCGGATTGCGTGGGCTGCGCTTCTGGCCGCGCTCACTGCTGCGGGAGTTTTCTTTTGGACGCAGGCATTGCACTGGCGCGTGAGCCGGGTATGGTTGGCAATCATCATCCTATTAACGTTGTGCAGCTATCCCGAACTTGAAGGCCTTTATGCCGGACAGTTGGGGCTGCTGGTGGGATTTCTTCTGGCCGCGTCCTTGCTCGCACTGCTGCGAGGCCGGTTGTTGCTGGCTGGAATGCTGATGGCACTGACCACGATCAAACCGCAAATGACTCTGCTCGCGATTTTGTACTTGCTGATTTGGAGCGCGCAGGATTGGCGCCGCCGCGGCCGCTTGAGCGTGGGTTTCTTTGCCACTATGTTGCTGCTGGTCGGCGCTGCTCTGGCCGTCTGGCCGCACTGGATACGGGAGTGGACGGGCGTGATGCTCGGCTACCCTCGTTATGCCATGCCGCCGCTAGCCAGCGTTCTGCTCGGGTCGAGTCTGGGATCGCTCGGCGGCACGGCTGTGCTTGTTGTGGCCTTGATAGCAGCTCTGGCGCTTGCCTGGCGCTACCGCACTGCTGCCGCCGGTTCGCACGAATTCTGGCTTGCGCTGAGCTTATTGCTCGCCATCACGGCGATTGCCGTACTGCCCGGCCAGTCCGTCTGCGATCACATCATTCTTCTGCCGGGGATTTTCTTGCTGGCCAGCCGCGAGCCGCCGCAGCGTTCGAGCCCGATCTTTCGCGCTCTTCTTGCTCTTGGGATCGCGGTTTTGTTATGGCCCTGGGTGGCATCGGTAAGCCTGATCGCGTTACGCCCATTGCTCAGCCCGGAACTATTTGACTCGAAGGCGGTATTTGTTCTGCCCCTACGCACCGCCGCTCCGTTTCCATTTGTTGTGCTGGGATTGCTGGCAATGGCATGGCGCGCGATGTCGCGGAGGAAAGCGGAACTAACTTCCGCGTCTGTTCCGCGCTGAGGATTTCAGCGCTCGCACAAGCGCACTTTTATTTTTTCCCGGCAAGTACGCCAGCGCCGCTTGGGATAGAGACAGGTAAACATCCTGCGCGAGAGGAAACCTGCGCAAAGTGTGGAGATGGCGCTTCACAGTCTCGATGTCGCCGCGGATGATAGGTCCGCTGAACGCTTGCGCCGCTTCGAGGGCCGCGTAGTTGGCCACGGTTTGCCGAACCAGCGGGAGAATCATTTTCTTTGCCGCTTTTCGCTCGATGCCGGCCGCGGCGGCCACATGCTCGCCGGTCACCAGAAGGGCGGTCAGCAAAGGGGATGCGAAAGTTCCCCACGCGTGATAAGCGGCCTTGTCTTCCTTCTGAAGGGAATAAGCTCTGCCGCCCAGATTCTTCACGATGCGGCGTGCTACGCGCACTGCCGCGGAATCGCCTTCTATGGCAAATGGAACTCCCGCAAGCGAGGGGCGTGAACCGGGCACGAACGTCATCAACGGATGAACCGATGCGATCGTTGCTCCTCGGCTGCGCAGCGCGGCAAGTTCATCGCTGGCCAAAGCGCCGCTGGAATGAAGGGCCACTTTGCCGGACCAATCCGCTGATGCTGCGAGGAAGTTTGCTGTGGCGGCAATGGCTCGATCAGGCACGCAAAACCAAACTACTTCAGATTGAATTCGCCCTCGCGAAGTAATTGCCGCGGACGCTCCCACTTCGCGCGCCAGACGCCGGGCCCGCCGCAGGGACGCTGGCTGAAGCTGCGAAACGATTTGCTCGATCTCGTATCCCGCTTCGCGGAGGGCATGGGCCAGCGCATTCGCCAAATTCCCTGCGCCGACAATCGTGATGCGCGGCTTGGCTGATAGCTTGCGAGACATGCCCGGCAGCATAGCAGAACTAGAAGTTGGCATGCGCTTGGACGACAGCCCTGCTTTGCATTCAGACTTCTCACTTCTGATTCGGGAACGAAGAAGTATGAAGTCAGAATGAAGAAGTAAGACCGCAGTTCCGTGCTTTATATTGTTGTGATGCCCAAGTCTCCACGCTCCAAGTCGAAGGCGGTTAAACCCAAAGCTGGTTCACATCCCAAAGCGCGATTGATTTCTTCGCGCACGGTTTATCGCGGGCCGGTCTTTTGGGTGACCACGGACGAAGTTCAGGAGCCCGGCGGGGTTCGTGCCCGCCGGGACATTATTCACCACACTGGATCGGTGGTGGTGTTGGCCATCGACGAATCGCACTCGACACCGCGCGTGCTGCTGGAGCGGCAATATCGCCACGCTGCGAAGGACTATCTGTGGGAACTTCCGGCCGGGCGCATCGATCCCGGCGAAAAGGCGCTCCCGGCGGCTCAGCGCGAACTGCTTGAGGAAACAGGATACTCTGCCACGCATTGGCGGCGCATTCTCAACTTCTACGCCAGCCCCGGCTTCGTTGCCGAAACCATGTCCGTTTATCTGGCCACAGGCCTTCGAGCCGGCAAGGCGCAGCCAGAAGCGGACGAGGTGATTCGCAAGCGCATGGTGCCGTTACCTGCGGCGGTTCGGATGGTATTGAAGGGCACGATTCGGGATGCCAAGACCATCTCGTCGGTACTGTGGCTCGATCATCAGCGGCGAGGAAAATAGGCTTTTTTTGGGGCTGGAGTCAGGTGAGCCTCGCTGCGCTCGGCCGGACCCTTCGGCGCCGCTCCAGGCAAACTCGCGAAGCGGCCGTCCTACACGACCCCTGGATGTTTCGCAGCCATTTCATCTTGACACTCCCATCCTTATCGTTTCAGAATGCATCTTAAATGCGGGCACGTCTTCTGGCCCCCCAACTTAGACGTGCGAAAAAAGGGGGTTCACGTGGAACGTCTGAAAGGCACAGTAAAGTGGTTCAATAACGCGAAGGGTTACGGATTCATCGGGCGTGCGGATGGTCCAGACGTTTTTGTACATTACAGCGCGATCTCTTCCGAGGGATACAAAAGCCTGCAAGAGGGCGACCCGGTGGAGTTTGAAATCGCCGAGGGTCAAAAGGGACCCCAGGCCGCTAACGTTAGCAAGAGCGCCTGACGTGGCGAGTCGTCGCGATGTATCCGAAGCTTGATGCCGGTCCGGAAGACTTTGCGGTCGGCTGCGCGAAATCTGTTTTTGATTCACGTCTCTTCTCTGTCGCCAGCACTGGCCGCGCGAGCCAATCTTGTTTAATCTCTAGTCTGTGGACAACAAATCCATCGCCAACATTTTGTACGAGACTGCGGACCTGCTCGAAATCGATGCGCAGGATTCTTTCCGCATCCGCTCCTATCGCAACGCCGCCCAGGCTATCGAAAACCTGACCGAGCAAATCAAAGATATTGTTGGCGACGACAAGAAGGTGCTTGCCATCCCCGGTATCGGCAAGGGGATGCTCGCCAACCTACGGCAACTATTTAAGGACGGCACGCTCAGCCTGCAGGCCGAACTACTGAAGAAGTATCATCCGTCGATGCTGCAGTTGATGAAGATTCAGGGACTGGGACCGAAGACGATCGCACTGATTTGGAGTGCTCATCAGGTTTGCGACGTTGACGGCGTAGAAAAGCTGGCGCGTGAAGGCAAGATTCGCGAGCTGCCGCGCATGGGTGAAAAGCACGAGCAGAAATTGCTGAAGGCGATCGAAGATTACCGGCGCATCTCAGGACGATTTCTCATTGATGCTGCTGAAGCCGAGGCGACGAAACTCACGGAATATCTCGCGAAGTATCCTGGCATCGACCGCATCACGCCGGCGGGCTCGCTTCGCCGCGGACGTGAGACCGTCGGCGATCTCGATATTCTCGTGACCGGCACAGCCTGCTGCAGCGAACTCGATCGCGCGAATGCCGTGGAGTACGTTGCCAAGTATCCGCCGCTGATGGACGTGATTGCGCGCGGCGATAATAAGATTAGCTTTCGCCTGCGCAGCGACCTGCAGGTGGATGTTCGCCTGCTTCCTCCGGAATCGTTTGGTGCGGCCATGCAATACTTCACGGGATCGAAGGCTCACAACGTTGCCCTGCGCCAGCGCGCCCTCAAGATGGGTTACACCCTGAACGAGTACAGCCTCGCCGACCTCAAAACCGAGAAGCCTGTCGCCGGTAAGACAGAAGAGGAAATCTACGGAAAGCTTGGGCTTGATTACATTCCTCCCGAACTGCGGGAAAATCTGGGGGAGATCGATGCTGCGGCAAATCACACGCTACCCGTGCTGATCGCTTTGGACGATCTGCAGGGCGACGTGCACATGCACACCGTCGAAACCGATGGAAAGAATACGATCGAAGAGATGGCGGACGCCGCCAAAGAGCGCGGTTACAAGTACATGGCCATCACCGACCACTCCAAGAATCTTGCTTTTGCCAACGGCCTCGACGATACGCGGGCGCTGGCGCACATTCAGCGGATTCGTGATGCCAACAAGAAGATTGATGGCATCACGATCTTCGCCGGAATCGAAGTGGACATCCTTGCCGAGGGCGATCTCGATCTTTCCGACGATGTTCTCGCGCAGATGGATGTCGTGATTGCCAGCGTGCATTCAGTGTTTAATCAGGAGCCGGCGAAGATGACCGAGCGTCTGCTTAAGGCGATCGAGAATCCGAACGCCTCGATTATCGGACATCCCACGGGTCGATTGCAGCTTCGGCGCGATGCTTATCACTTCGACATGGACGCGGTTCTGACTGCGGCGGCAAAACACAAAGTCGCGATGGAATTGAACTCCTACCCTGATCGGCTTGACCTTAATGACGTCCACCTGCGGCAAGCCAAGCAGCGCGGGGTGAAGATCGTGATTAACACCGATTCGCATCACACTTCGCATCTCGACAAAATTCGTTACGGCATCCTTCAGGCGCGACGGGCATGGCTGACTAAAGAGGACGTGCTGAATACGTTGCCCGCAGCGAAGTTTGCCACGGCGATGAAGCACGTGTGGAATTGAAGCGGACATCGGCTGCGTAGTGGCTCAGGTTGACAGCGCAATCCAGAAAACCTTGAACCACGAAGGACACGAAGTAACACGAAGGCTTTTTGTCTTGTGGATTTTCCTTCGTGTACCTTCGTGCCCTTTGTGGTGGCAGGTTTCAAATTGAGCCACCACGGGGCGGTCGGGCTTCGGGCTTTGGCAATTCCGGGAGTAGAATTCGGAGTACGCTCCGTTGAGAGGTGCTGCACGCAACGCAGATCATTCCTGAAGGGCGCGGGGGCTGTTACCGTCGTGGCCGTTGGCGGCGTAGTCTGGCGCGCCTACGACAACGGCGTCTTCAGCGTCGGCGAAGGACCCGCGTACGAGCCATGGAAGAACTGGCGCACGGATTCGAATAACGGAGATGGAGCGCTCGCGTTGGTGCGCGCTGCGATTCTAGCTGCCAGTCCGCACAATACCCAGCCCTGGCTGTTCAAGGTAACGGCATCACGGATTGAGTTGTATATCGACACGAAGAGGAACGTCGGTGCGCTCGATCCCTATCTCAGGGAAGAGTACATCGGGATGGGCTGCGCTCTTGAAAACCTGATGCTGGCCTCGGCTGCCAATGGCTACCAAGCCACTGCGACGATGGTTCCGGGAAAACTTGGACCTATTCCGGCGGAGGGCGCGCCGAAACTTGTGGCCCGCGTTGATCTCGCTCCGGGCAAACGCGAGGAGAGTGAGCTCTACGATGCCATTCCGCGGCGCCATACAAATCGGGGCGCGTACATTCCGCAGAACCCGATCCCGCCCGAGTTCATTGAAGCTCTGACCCGCTTGACGGGCGACGAATCGGTGGTCAAGATGTTTCTCTTCACGGCGGAGGCAGACCGAAAAAAGATCGTGGAAATCAGTTCCTCGGCGAACGACGAAATTTACTCCGACCCAGCAGTCAAGGCTGCCAGCGATCGATGGATTCGAATCAACTGGAGTTCGGTCCAGAAATTCCGCGATGGCCTTACCCTTGATACCTTCGGACAGCCGCCGATCGCCACAGCGGTTGCCAAAACCATACCTCTCTGGATGCTGAAATGGGCTGCGTCGCGCGAGCCAAAGGATGGGTATTCGAAGCTGATGCTCAGCGCGCCGATGATTGGCATCCTTGCGGTAAGCGACCGCTATGACCAGGAGAACTGCCTCAGAGTCGGGAGAATTTGGCAGCGGGCGCATCTGCTGGCAACGGCTCGTGGTTTGGCGGGACGTCCCTGCAATGAGGGGGTGGAAATAATCGACCACGACAAGGCGCAGGGCAAGTCGGCCAAGCGAACTGCCTCGCTCGCAGATGTGATAGCGGACGCCGTTTGGCAGCCGACTTTTGTTTTCTATATGGGCTATCCCACGCTGACGGCCCGCGCCAGCCCGCGAAGGCCGGTCGAGAGCGTAGTTTCTTAACGTCAGCTTACGTAAGTTCTGTTAGGGGAAGAAGAGAATAAGCATGCCTGATCAGATTCCCAATCCCGCTTCTCCTACGGCGGCATCGAGTGCGTCGCCGGACACCAAGACGGGAACACAGCGCGGGCCCACGATCCACATCGCCGACGAATTTGGTACGGCCAAGCGCAACCTGCCCCCGGTTAAGATCCTGCTGATGGCCACCGCCGGAGTGCTTATCATCGCCGGCATCGCGGCGTTTTTTCAGCGCGCCAAGCCGCAGGGCGCCGGCTCGCTTGTCGACGTTACCAGCGTTGCTATCCCTGCACAGAATGCCACTCTGGTCGCCCTCACGTTCACCCTGCGGAACTCCGGGGAGAAATCACTTTGGGTTCACGGCATCCAAGGGAAGGTTGTCACATCCAACGGAGAACTCAGCAGCGACGCGGTTTCCGCGGTCGATTTCAACCGATACTTTCAAGCCTTTCCCGCGCTGAAGGAGAATGCGCAGCCGGCTCTCGCTCCTGAGGACAAACTGCAACCCGGCCAGGAAATCAAGCGAACGGTGATCGTCAGCTTTCCTTTGGCCTTGGCCGATTTCAAAGACCGCCGCTCAGTTAGCGTAGTGATCCAACCTTATGACCAGCCTGTTGCCATAAGTTTGACCAAGTGATTTTGATCACGTGACCGACCGATGAAATCAACTTCGAGTTTTTGGAAAACGCTCACTACGCTGCTGGCATTCGTCTTTTCGGCCGTATTGACTGGAACTGCCGCCCCTGCCGCACACAAGAAGTATCTGGTATACGTCGGTACCTACACTGAAGACGGTAGTGAGAGCAAGGGCATCTATGCCTATCGCTTCGACGAAAGTACCGGAGCGATCACATCGCTCGGATTGGCCGCGCAAACTATTAATCCGTCGTTTCTCGCAGTACACCCCAACCACCGTTTTCTTTACGCGGTTAACGAAGTACGGACCTACGCGGGACAGGAGAGCGGCGCCGTCAGTGCCTTCGCCATCGATCGAGTCACAGGCAAACTTAAATTTCTAAACAAAATGGCAACCAAGGGTGGCGATCCTTGTTACATCACCGTCGACAAAACCGGAAAGCATGTTCTTGTGGCGAATTATGCGGGTGGCAGCGTGGCCGTTTTTCCAGTGCTCGACGATGGCCGACTGGGTGGGGTTTCAGCTTTCGTGCAGCACACCGGCCACGGCACGAACCCAGCGCGACAGGAGGGACCGCACGCCCACTCCGTCGACTTATCGCCCGACAACCGATTTGCCATCGTGGATGATCTCGGGCTGGATGAAACGCTCGTGTACAAGTTTGACAGCGGCACGGGATCGCTCGCTGCCGATCCGACGTTCGCCAAAGCTGATCCCGGCGCCGGCCCCAGGCACTTTGCCTTTCATCCCAACGGCAAGTTTGCTTATGTGATCAATGAGATGGGATCTACGGTTGCGGCTTTCAGCTTCGACGCGGGCAGTGGGGCCTTGCATCCGTTGCAAACGATCTCAGCTTTGCCCAAGAGCTTTAGCGGGCAGAATGGCGCTTCCGAGATCGAGGTGCATCCTTCCGGAAAGTTTCTCTATGCTTCGAACCGGGGCCACGACAGCATTGCCGTATTCGCTATTGATGGAGACAAAGGCACTCTTACACCCATCGAAGACGTTTCTACCAAGGGCGCGAGTCCCCGCCATTTTGAGATAGCTCCCGGAGGATCGCTGCTCTTCGATGCCAACGAAAAATCAGATAACCTTGTGATATTTCGCATCGATCCGCAAACAGGACGGCTTACGGCCACGGGTAAAGTTCTGGAAATAGCCGCGCCCGTCTGCGTGAAATTCGTTCCGATCGATTGACGCTTGCAATCGGGCTCCAGAATTATTTTTTCTGGATGAATCTTCGCCGTACCAGGTGGGTGTTGGCGTCGGGCTTGATCTCGTCATATTTCAAGCAGCTGATCGAGCCATCCACTTCCAGCACAGCCAGAGCTACGTCGCAACAATTCGCAATGCCGTGCTCGCGCACGGCACGATTGAGTTCATCCATGCTCACGTGCTCGCGCTCCATGTGCGATTCAATGGGCTTTCCGTCATGAATCAGAAGGCTGGGTTCGCCTTCTACTACGCGGCGGAAGCCGCGATTCTTGCCCGCAATCGTCCCGACTAAGTAGTTCATCAACAGCAACGTGGTTGCCGCCACGATGCCGCCGAGCAGCGACGTGTCAGGCCCGGTCATCGCATTCTGCACGGAATTGGAAAGCAGCAAGAGAAGCGTGAGGTCGAAGGGCGTCATCTGGCCGACTTCGCGCTTGCCGCTGAGACGCACTCCGATCAGCACAACCAGATAAATTGCGCCGGTGCGTAGCACGATCTGCAGTGCAACGTGGACGCCCGCCGGGAAAAGCACTCCGTTCAATTGGCCGTCACCGGAACGGGCGCGCCCTTGGGCGTGCTCAAATATCCTGTCGCCTTTTTCTTGTCGACATTCCACACAACAAGTTCAAACAGCAAGTGATCGCGTCCGGAATAGAACTGAATCGGTTCGGAGACGTTGCGATCCTGTTTCTCGATGGTCCTGTCGTCGGCAGTCACGTTCAATGAGTACTTGCCGCGCTTGGGGTCGGTCCTTTTTAGCTGCAAACTCACGGTCGCGACAGGCTGCGGCTTCGCACCACGGAGCAAAGTAAATTCGTAGTAGTTGCGGTCACCCTTATGTTTCAAAGTTTCCAGATCGCCGCGCGTGTTCGCGATCAATCCGCTCTGCTTGCCCAAATCTCCAATCGTGGACTGCAGACTCGCCTTAGTGGTTTCAAGATCAGCCTTGGTGGAGGCTACGTCGGTCTTCACGCCGCCGACGTCACTCTTAACGCCCGCGACTTCCCCGCTCACTTGGCCAATCTGTTCCTTCTCTTTGTTGGCTTCGTCTTGCAGGCGTGATTCGGCGGCCTTCTGTTGCGCCTGCAGTTCGCTGGCTCGCTGGGCTAATTCTTTCTTGGTCATGCCAAGCTTCTGGCCCAAGGTCTCTTCCTGGGCTTCTGCCGATCGCATGCGCTTTTGCAGCTCTCCGACCTGCGACTGGCTTTCGCTCAAGTCCTTGGTCAGTTTGTCTACATGCTGCTGGGTGGTTACATATCCATAGACGGACGCCGCGACAAATACAATCGCTAGAACAACCAGAATCCACTTCCCAACAGACGACTGCTGCTCACTGTGTATCAGTTCGCCATCTTCCGCCATATTTCCTCCCAGGGTAGACCGCCTTGGCTATGGGGTCCCTTTGATTGTTTAGCACAAGAGCGCTAGTGTCAAATTAGAGCTTTAAGGTTGCTTTAGGGATGCCCGACGCGCCTGCTTCTACAATGCTCGAATGAAGAGTTGGGATGTAATCATCATCGGCGGCGGCATTATTGGCCTCTCGCTCTCGATTGAACTCCGCAAGAAAGACGCAAGCGTTCTGATCCTGGAGCGGGGCGAACCAGGGCGGGAAGCGTCCTCTGCCGCCGGCGGCATGCTGGTCGATTGCCCGTTCGAAACGCCTGCCGCTTTACAGCCCCTGGCCGCCGCCAGCGCAAGCATGTATCCGGAGTTCGTGCGTGAGCTGGAACTGGAATCCGGGATGAAGATCGACCTGCGCAATCAAGGGACAATTTTATTTCCTTCCGCCGCACACGTTTCCCATCCTGCTTTCGAAGCTGCGACCCAGATTCCAGCACCGTTGGCCGAGTTTGAACCCGCGCTTGCCGAGGTTGATCGACCAGCGTTTTACTTGAAAGAGCGCAGCGTCGACCCGCGCGCTCTCACTCCAGCCGCGCTGAAAGGGGCGAGACGCTTGGGCGTTGACGTTTCCTCGGGCGAAGAGGTTATAGCCGTGAACCTCTCTGATGGACGCGTCAGCGGAGTAACCACGCGGAAGACTTCATTCCTCGCCGCGAAGGTCGTCAATTGCGCCGGTGCATGGTCTGGTCAGATCGGGCCCTACGCCATCCCCACCCGTCCGGTGAAAGGGCAAATGCTGTGCCTCGTGTCGGCTTCTCGTATGCTGAAGCACGTAATCCGTTCGCCTGAGGTTTACGTAATCCCACGCAGCGATGGGCGCATCATCATCGGCACCACGGTGGAGGAAGCGGGATTCGACAAGCGGACGGACGTCGCGGCAATTCAGTGCTTGCGCGCGGCCGCGATAGCCATGGTTCCGGAACTACGCAATGCGAAGATTCTAGAAGACTGGGCCGGGCTGCGGCCTGGAACTCCCGACGGATTGCCGATTCTTGGCGCAACCGGCACGTCCGGCTATTACGTTGCCACGGGCCATTTTCGCGACGGCATTCTGCTGGCCCCAATCACGTCCCAAGTCATGACGGCTGTGATCGAGGGAAAAAATCCTGAGCACGATCTTGCTCCGTTTTCGCCGGCAAGGTTTTCAAGCTAGGCGGACGCCTCGCACAGCCCTCACATTCCTTCGGGTATACTGGAGCGTTTTCGCATAGAAAGGATTACTCCATGGCTTCTGCCGCAGTCGATTTCGCTCGCAATAATCAGGCGCGTTTTCTTAGTGAACTCAAAGACCTTCTTCGCATTCCCAGTGTCAGCACGCTCGAAGAGCACAAGCCAGACGTTCAGAAAGCCGCCCAGTTCGTGGCCGACGACCTGCGCCGCATCGGCATGGAAAATATAGAAGTCATTCCCACCAAGGGTCATCCCCTTCTCTATGCCGATTGGCTGCATGCCCCCGGCAAGCCGACTGTGCTCTGCTACGCGCACTACGACGTGCAACCGCCCGACCCTCTCGATGAATGGAAAACTCCTCCATTCGAACCGACGGAGCGCAACAACAACATCTACGCCCGCGGCGCAGTCGACGACAAGGGTCAGCTCTGGATGGAAGTGAAAGCCCTTGAATCGCTGATGAAATCCGGCAACGGCAAACTGCCCATCAACGTCAAAGTGATTTTTGAAGGCGAAGAAGAAGTCGGCGGCGAATCGATCACGGAATATGTCAAGAAGCAAAAAGCAAAGCTCAAGGCCGATTTCGCTCTGGTCTGCGATACCGAACTTTTTGCTCCCAACCTTCCCACGTTGTGCGTCGGGCTGCGCGGGCTGATCTATACAGAAATCGAAGCAGTCGGCGCGATGATCGACCTGCACTCCGGCGTTTACGGCGGCGCGGCGCCCAATCCTTTTTTCGCTCTCATCGAAATCATCAGCCAGCTGAAGGACGCGAAAGGCCACATCCTGATCCCCGGCTTCTACAAGAACGTGAAAGCGCCCAGCAAAGACGAACTCAAAGCCTGGAAGCGCTTGCCCTTCAACGAAGAACACTATCGCAAAACCGAAGTCGGCTCGAAAGCGCTCACGGGCGAGCCCGGCTTCTCAGTTCTGTATCGCACTTGGGCGCGGCCGACGCTTGAAGTTCACGGCATGCCCGGAGGATTCACCGCCGCCGGCGCGAAGACTGTAATTCCAGCTAAAGCCACGGCCAAAGTTTCCATGCGTTTAGTGCCTAACCAGGATCCGGAAGACATACTCAAACGCTACACAGCCTTCGTGAAGAAGCTAACGCCCAAAGGCATCGAAACGAAAATCAAAGTGCACAGCAAGGGCCCGGCTTGCGTAGTTGGAACGGATAATCCTTACATCAAAGCCGCGACCGAAGCGTTGCATGACACATTCAAGAAAGAAACTGTCTTCATTCGCAGCGGCGGATCGATCCCCATCGTCAACGATTTCTACCGCGAGTTAAAAATCCCCAGCGTGATGATGGGCTTCGGGCTCCCCGACGACAATCTGCACGCTCCCAACGAAAAGTTTCACATCCCTAACTTCCACCATGGCATCGAAACCATCTGTTTGTTCTTCGAGAAGCTGGGAGGAAAATAGGATCGGGCAAAACGTGGCGACAGCGCCTCACCTGGTCACTATCGCCAATGAACTTACTTGACCTCGTTGTCGGCAAGCCCATTCGAACGAGCGACGAACGCGCCGAGCAAATCGGTCCGGCGCAGGGCGTTCCCATCTTTGGTCTCGACGCTCTTAGCTCGGCCGCCTACGGCCCGGAAGCGGCTCTCAGCCTGCTGATCCCGCTCGGCCTTCTTGGCGTTCGCTTCATCGTGCCCATCAGCGCCGCGATTATCACGCTGTTGATCATCGTGTACTTTTCCTATCGCCAGACCATCGCCGCCTATCCCTCCGGCGGCGGTTCTTACACGGTGGCGCGGTTCAATCTCGGAGCGCCTGCCAGCCTGCTCGCCGCAGCCGCCCTTCTCGCCGATTACATTCTCACCGCCGCAGTCGGCATCTCCGCTGGAGTGGGCGCCTTGATCTCTGCTGTGCCTTCCTTGCAGCCGCACACTGTTTCTCTCTGCGTGGGGATTCTGATAGTCATCACGATTCTCAATCTTCGCGGCGTACGCGAGGCCGGGAGTGCTTTCGCCATTCCTACTTATTTGTTCGTCGGCACTCTCGTGATCACAATTGTGGCGGGAATCGTGCGTGTTCTGCTCAGCGGAGGTCATCCCACGCCGGTGGTTCCGCTACCAACCCCTCCGCCAATCACGGAGGCTGTCAGCTACTGGCTGCTGCTCAAGGTCTTCGCCAGTGGCTGCACCGCCCTCACTGGCGTTGAAGCGGTTAGCAACGGCGTGAAGGCGTTCAAAGAGCCGACCGTGAAAAATGCCCAGCGCACTCTCACGATCATTATTTTTCTGCTGGCCGTGCTGCTGGCAGGAATTTCTTATCTCGTCAGGGTTTACGGAATTGCCGCGACCGATCCCGGCCAACCCGGCTACCAGAGCGTGCTTTCCATGCTCACGGCCTCAGTTTTCGGCAAAGGCTTTTTTTATTATTTGACCATCGGCTCGATTCTTGTCGTTCTTTCTCTATCCGCGAACACCGCCTTCGCCGATTTTCCTCGTCTTTGCCGCGCGATTGCGCTGAATAATTATCTGCCGCACGTCTTCGGCTATCGCGGGCGCCGGCTGGTCTACACCTATGGCATCGTCGTTCTGGCGCTGCTGTGTGGCGGCGTTCTCATACTCTTCGGTGGCGTCACCGACCGGTTGATCCCGCTCTACGCCGTTGGCGCGTTTCTGGCCTTCACGCTTTCCCAAGCCGGAATGGTCATGCACTGGAGGAAGCATCGCGGCCCGAACTGGCTGAAGAGCGCGTTCGTCAATGGACTCGGCGCTCTGGTCACCGGCATCACAACTTGCGTCGTGCTGGTTGCAAAATTCGTTGAAGGCGCATGGATCACGCTGCTGTTCATTCCCTTAACCATTTTTTTCTTCTCCCTCGTCCGGCGCCACTACCATTCGGTAAAGCTCCTCACCAGCTGCAAGCTTCCGGTCGATGCGGCAGGGCTCAACCAGCCTCCCATTGCCGTGATTGTGATCGACCGCTGGAGCAACATTACCCGCCAGGGCATCGAATTTGCGGCCCGGCTTTCGCCCGAAGTGATTGCTCTGCACGTGGATCCCAGCGAGCATTCCGAGTTGCTGCAAGACGATTGGGAACACTACGTCGAAAAGCCGTTCCGCGATGCAGGCAAGGAACCACCTCAGCTTCACGTGCTGCCCTCACCTTATCGCTTTGTCATCGTTCCCATCGTTCAATTCGTTCTTGATCTTTCGAAGAAAAATCCGGCTCGCAGCATTATCGTGGTGATACCGGAACTCGTTGAGGACAGGTGGTACGAATACTTCCTGCACAATCAGCGAGGCCGGCTTCTGGAGTGGGCGCTTCTCGCTCGAGGCAATGAGCGAATTTTTACGGTCAACGCGCCCTGGTACATCGGGGAGAGAAAGTAACTCGATGACGAGTGAATCACGCACATTCAGAGTGCTCATCGAACGGGATGGGCACGACTACTACGTCGCGACCGTGCCCGCGCTGCGGGGATGCCATACTCAGGCCAAGAATCTCGATACGCTTATGAAGCGCGTGCACGAGGTAGTGGAATTGTGTCTTGGGGATGCCGGCTAGAAGTATCTCCGCTCGAGGTTGGGAGCATCCCGCAGCAGAAGCCACCTGAAGACCTTCTGATTTAGCACTTCCCATTGTTTTCGCCACCGGGCCGCGATACCATAATCCTGCTCTCGCGATTCTCCCGCCTCGTCTTTCCCTCACCTGTAAATCGACAATTTGCTGCAATGTGTGTGCAACTTAGCGCGGTCGGTCGCAAGGCCATACAATATATAGTGTTATATTGCTTGACCCCGCCCCGATTTCACCGTTACAGTAGCTCTAATTTGTGCCTGTCCATTTCAGGCGCGGGCAGAATTGATTCGAGCAAACGCAGCTCAGATCACCCAGGTATCGGTTTAGTAAACAGGTCAGCGAGCAGCAGAACTGGCAGCTGGTCACTGACAACTGGCAACTGTTTTTCCCAAGGAGTTCACGTTGCTTAAACTGAAGCGGCTTCAGATTCTCGGCTTCAAATCGTTTTGCGATCGCACCGACCTCAAGTTCCACGGGGATGGCATCGCCGCCATCATCGGCCCCAACGGCTGCGGCAAGTCAAACATTGCCGACGCGATCTCGTGGGTGCTGGGCGAGCAGTCCGCCAAAACCCTGCGTGGCGCGCGAATGGAAGATGTGATCTTCGCCGGCACTCGCGACCGCAAGCCCACGGGCATGGCCGAGGTCTCGCTGACCCTGATCGATCCCGAGGAGTATCCCGGCCCGGACGCCGATGCGCCCACAGAGATCGACATTCAAGATGAAGTTCCGGTCAGCGCTGAAGCCCTGCGAAGGCCGGCGCCCGACTGGGACGAAGCTGAAGTTCGCGCCCGCGCTGCCGAAGAAACCGAGCGCGCAGTGGAAGACGCTCAGCCCGGCAAGACAGAAGAAGTCGAAATTCCGCGGTCGAAGATCGCAACGATTGCGGTCGCATTCCCAGATGATGAACCTGTCTTCGCCATGCCTTCAGGATTTGTGGCAACTGTGACGCCGATCAATTCCGCCGCCGTGCTCGCAGCTCCGCAGGTCGTGCTCAAGATCCGGCGCAGGAAATTCAACCAGCAGCAATTCCACACCGGAGAAATTGTGGTTACGCGCCGCTTGTTCCGCTCCGGCGATAGCGAGTATTTACTGAATGGCAAACTCTGCCGTCTGCGCGACATTCAGGAACTTTTCATGGGTACTGGTCTTGGCCCAGAAACGTACGCGCTCATTGAGCAGGGAAGAATCGGCCAGATTCTCAGCAGCCGGCCGACTGATCGCCGGGCGATTCTCGAAGAAGCCGCTGGAATCACAAAGTTTAAAACCAAGAAGCGCCTCGCCGAAGCGCGCCTGGAAGATGCCAAGCTGAATCTTGCGCGCATTAACGATATTTTTGACGAAGTCACGCGCCAGATGAATTCGCTGAAGCGCCAGGCCTCCAAGGCCGAGCGCTATGCAAAACTCCGTGACGAGATGCGTGCTCAGCTTCGTATCGTTCTGGCCAGCAAGTTCGCTGCGATCGAACAAGAAAATACCGAGCTCGAAATCCAACTCGGCGATCTCGCCGAAAATATGCAGCAGCGCACCGAAGCGGTGCAGCAACTGGAATCGGAGCACGGCGAAGGCACCGAGCGCGGCTACGCGATTGAAGCCGAGTTGCGCGAAAACCGCGAGCGCCTCAGCCAGATCGATTTGGAAATCGATCGGGCCCGCGCGCGACGGAATCACAATGACGAACGTTGCGCGGAGTTGGTCGCTCGATCAGCTTCGGCTGAAGCAGAACTCGCTCAAGCTCGTCAGCGCCTGACTTCGCTGGAGGCTGAGCGCGATTCCAATCGCCAGGTGTTGGAATCCGCTGCGGCTGATCTCGCGTTGGCCCAGGCTGAACTGGCCTCGTCGCAGCAGGAAGCTGCCGCAGCGTCCGCTGCATTAGACGAACTCGAACACCAACAGGAAGAATCTCGCGTCGCTATATTTGACACGGTGTCGTCGGTTTCCCGTCTTCGCAACCAGCTTGCGCAAGCCGAAGAGCGGCGCGCCGGCGCCGATCGCGATGCGCAGCGTCTGCACACCGAAATCGCCAATGGCAGCCTTCAAGTGGAAGCGTTTGGTGGACAGCGCGGCCAACTTGCCCTTGAATTCGAAACCGTGACGCAGCGTGTCGCCGGAATTACCGAAGAGATCAGCCAGCTTCGCCGGGCGATCGAAGCGAAACGTTCGGAAGAGACTCGATCGAAGGGTCATCTCGATCTGCTGCGCGCCGAGTTCGCCACAGCTCTCGGGAAAAAGGGATCGCTCGAAACGGTCATCGCAGAGCACGGATACTCGACAGAATCGGTTCGCCGCCTTTTCCAGTCAGGCGTGATGCAGAGCGGATTCGCGCCGGTCGGCGTTCTCGCGGATTTTCTTGAGGTCGAGCCGCGCTTCGAGCGCGTGGTCGAAGACTTCCTGCGCGATGAACTGAACTACATCGTCGTCAAGTCCTGGGATGCGGCCGACGAAGGTTTGCGGTTGCTGCGTAGCGATGTGGATGGTCGCGCAACTTTCCTGGTTCATCCTGAGGATTCGCAGGCCAAGTTTTCTTTCATTCTCGACGAGGCTGCGCATTGCGCTCCGCCGACTGCATCGATCGTACCGCTGAAGAATACGATTCGCGTTCTCGATGGATTCGGAAAGTCTCTCGAAGTAATTCTTCCGAAGCTGCGCGACGGTTACATCGTTCCCGGTTCCGATACTGCACGTGGACTCGCACTTGAAAATCCCGACGCATTTTTCCTTTCGCAATCTGGAGAATGCTTCCACAACGTAACCGTTACTGGAGGCAAACAGCGCGCTGAGGGGCCGCTTTCGATGAAGCGCGAGCTTCGCGAAGTTCTGCGGCAGCTTGAAGAGTTGGAGCGTGCTCTTCGCGAAGAAGAGATGCGCGTGCTCACGCTCGGGCGCGAAATCAAAGACTTCGCTTCCCTGCTGGATCGCCTTGAGGGAGAAAAGCGCCAAGCGGAACATCAATCGATGACTTCAGGCCACATGCTGCAGCAGCTCGATTCCGAGATGGCGCGTGTAACCGAGCGCATGAACATTTCTCAAGCCGAGTTGCGGCGGCTTGCCGCTGAACGGAGCGAGCAAGAATCGATCATCACCGCGCGCCAGGAAGAAATCGCGGTGCTTGAACAAACGCGAGCTCAACTGGAACAGCAAATCTCCTCCGCTCAGGAATCTCTCGGCATTCTGCGGCAGCGCCGCGAAGACGCAGCGCAAGCCAGTTCGCAGCGTGTCGCGCGTGTCGCGGCGCTGGAGGAACGCCATCGCTCGGCGACGGCAGTGCTCGGACGGATTGAATCTCTTTTCAGCGAAATGAGTGAGCGGCTTCACGCTTTAACCTCACAGATTGAAGCAGCCGCTGCTGAAAAGCTGCAACGTGAAACCGAGAATCTTCAACTCGAACAGCAGGTCGAGGACTTCGCCGCAGAGCGCAACGCGGGCCAAGCGCGCGAGGGACTTCTACAATTTGAGAAAGATCAGCTTCGAGCTCGCCTGAGCGAGATCGATGAACTCTTGCGCAACGCGCGCCAACTTCTCGATCAAGCTCGCGACCGTCGCGGCGAACTGCAGGCTGCGCTTGCCAAGCTGCAAGCCGACGCCATGTATATGGCAGACACTTGCCTGAACGAACTCAACATCGAACGCGATGCTCTGCTTGCCGACACAACGCTCGTCCTCGTAACCGGCGACGAACTTGCGGCCTGCGACCAGTCTTATCGCGAGATGCGCGCCAAGCTTGAGGCGATGGGACCTGTGAACATGATGGCGCTCGAAGAGTATCGCGAAACCGCCGAGCGTCACACATTCCTCGACACCCAGCGCAAAGATCTAATCTCATCGATCGAGAACACAACCGCTACCATCCGTGAGATCGACGAAGTCTCGCGCCAGAAGTTCCAGGAAGCTTTCGCCAAGATCAATGACAACTTCCAGACTACGTTCAAGAAGCTTTTCGGTGGCGGCCATGCCTTTATGAAGCTCACCGACGAAGAGAACTCCGCCGAAAGCGGAATTGATGTGGTCGCATCGCCTCCCGGAAAGCGCCTGCAGAGCGTGTTGTTGCTCTCAGGCGGCGAGAAGGCGCTGACCGCTCTGGCATTGCTCGTCGGCATCTTCCAGTACACGCCGAGTCCATTCTGCATCCTCGACGAAGTCGATGCGCCGCTCGACGAAGCGAACATCGGCCGCTTCACGGAACTCGTGAAAGAGATGAGCATCAAGACACAATTCGTGCTCATCACGCATAGCAAAAAAACGATGAGCATCGCTCCCGTGCTCTACGGTGTGACCATGCAGGAACCGGGAGTGTCGAAGCTAGTTTCAGTACGCTTCGGCGCGGCGTAGTCTGTGGATAATGGCCCGAAAATAATTCCTCAAAAGCCGTAGCAACGCTCGTTGCAAATCGGGAAAACCGTCGATTGCCGGGGTATCCCCCTCCCCACCCTCCTCCGGAATGCCTTGCTGGGCGCGGGTTCTGCAAAAACTGTCTGCAAAGTCTTGATGGCAAAGATCTTAGGAGCCAAAATCTTGAGAACACAGGGGTTACGACCCGCCTTGTGCGGGCTCAGACACCGCCTTCTCCTTCGCCATAATGAGCCGATTGAATATGGAGCGCAAGGTCAGATGTCACACCTCAGGTGTGGAAAACTTTTACGTGCAATGGCGGTTTTACGTGACTTTAAGGGGCTCCGGAAAAATCGCCGCGCATGCGAGAAGCGTACCCAGGCGCTAAAGTGCAGACCCTCTTAGCGGCATGACGGCACCCTTCAGCTCCGCTCAGGGCAGGCTTGAATTCGTGCCCTTCCCGAGCCTGACTTGTTGGTCACAGATCTCAAACCGCCACGATATCCACTCTCGTCCTCAGCTTTTCCACAACCACCTGAGGGCAATTCTTGAGTTTGTGTTCGCTTTTACGATTGCCCGTGAGCCAACGTTTCCCCAATCAACAGGATACGGGCGTCTTTCCCGGCTGTAATTTCTGTCGTTGACAAAAAATTCTGAGAGTCTAAAATACGCCTCGCTCTTTCCCTGTAAAATTTCACTATGACTAATAAACTTCTCGATCCCGTAATTTTACAAACCGATTTTCCCGATCTGCAGCTTCTGGCCAGCGGAAAAGTTCGCGACGTTTACCAGTTGGATAATGAGCGCCTGCTGTTCGTGGCCACCGACCGCATTTCCGCGTTCGACTATGTGCTGGCGACTGGGATCCCTCACAAAGGCCGCGTCCTAACCCAGATTTCGCTGTTCTGGTTCGACTTTCTTTCCGATGTTGTGCCGAACCACGTCATCACGGCGGACGTCGATGCTTATCCGCAAGCTCTGCAGAAGTATGCCGATCAACTGCGCGGCCGATCGATGATCGTGCATCGTGCCGAGATGTTTCCCGTGGAGTGCGTGGTGCGCGGCTACATTTCAGGGTCCGCCTGGAAGGAGTACCAGGCGACCGGTAAAGTTTGCGGCATCGCGCTACCGGAGGGGCTGCGCGAATCGGAAGCCTTCCCTGAGCCCATCTTTACTCCGTCCACCAAGGCGGTGACCGGCCATGATGAAAATATTTCGTTTGCGCGGATGTGCGAGATCCTGGGCGCTGAGACCTCCAGCACATTGCGCGAGCTGACTTTGCGAATTTATAAGAAGGCCGCCGCATACGCGCGCCAGCGTGGAATCATCATCGCCGACACCAAGTTTGAGTTTGGCCGTACGCCGAAGGGAATTACGCTGGCCGACGAGGTGCTTACGCCGGACTCTTCCCGCTTCTGGCCCGCCGACAAGTACTCGCCGGGACGAGGGCAGGAATCTTTCGACAAGCAATACGTCCGTGATTATCTGGAAGAGATTCGCTGGAACAAACAGCCGCCTGCTCCGGCTCTGCCGGAAGAAGTTGCGCGCCGCACCAGCGAGAAGTATCTCGAGGCTTACTTTCAGATCACAGGGCGCAGGCTGGATGTGTAAGCGCCGGGCTGGCACGACGGCGGTTGGGAGAACAGCATGACCGCGGCGGATTGGCTCATTGTCGTGGCTGTGCTGTTGAGCGTGGTGATGGCGGCCATCCAGGGCTTTTTCGCCGAGATTCTGAGCATGGCTGGTCTGGTGGTTGGTTACATTGTCGCCGCCTGGCAGTATCAGCGCCTGGCGGAATGGTTGATGTCGTTTTTGAAGAACGAGTGGCTGGCCGAGATTTTCGGCTTCCTCATTATTTTCTTTGCGATCATGATCGTGTTCGGTATTGCAGGCAGGATCGCTCGAAAATTGATGAAGGAAGTTGGCCTGAGTGGGTTTGACCGTTTTCTGGGCGCTTTGTTGGGGCTAGTGAAAGGTGGGTTGGTGGTGGCCGTGGTGCTGATGGGATTGACCGCGTTCACACCCACCTCAACCATGCTGGAGAAGTCGCAACTGGCACCGTATTTTCTGGTGGTCGGAAGGGCCGCGATCTGGGTGGCGCCGTCGGCGTTGCGGGCGCGATTCTACGAGGGACTCGACTTTCTGCATCGGGCTCCGAAAGAATTGACCGGACCTCCGGCTTCGCATTCGAAATGAAATCCGTGGCGGCCAAGCAGATAAGACAAAGACATTTGAAAGAAGAGAGAGACTAACGTGAAAGATCAACTGGAAGCACTCATCCTGCAGATGTACAAGAGCAACATCCTTTATTCCGAGGGCGTGCGCGAATTTAAGAAGCGCTTTATTCTCACCGTCCTTCAGGAGAATAAAGGCAACCAGTGCCGCGCTGCCCGCGAGCTGGGAATGCATCGCAATACCCTCAGCCGAACCATCGATGAACTCAAGATCGACGTACGCCAGCTTCGGGATGGAGCGAAACGGCCGCCCCGCAGCGCGCGGCCAGTATCTTTGGATCGGGACAAGAAAGCGATCCGCTGAGTGCAGTTCTGCCGCAAAGCATTCCTGTTTCTATCTCCAGAAAAAGTTAAGGCAGCCCTCGCGGGCTGCCTGAGAGTTGGACCGAGCTCGTGTCAGTTCGCTGCCGGTTTGTGGTGCGCAGGAGCGGCCGTCTTGGGCTTCGGCAGCTCTCCCTTTTCCATTGTCATCATGAACGGGTTGGGCGTGTACGAGGCAGGTACGCCGACAAAGTACTCCAGGGCCGCGCCTTCTTTTGGGATGTGAAGTTTTACAATAGGCGTTTCGAAGGTGAGCGTGACATCGGCCTGCTTGGCATCGATGTCGTCGAGGCTGGCAGCGATTTGCAGTTCCGTCGCACTCGCCTTGATTACCGTTCCCTGCAGTTTCACGCCTTTGCCTTTGATGGCATTCCAGACGAGATCCTGATCGGCTTGAGCGCCGTTGGAGAGGATGAACTCCCACTGGGCGAAGTCCATCTGCGTGGGATCGCCCGCTGCGGCCATGGTGTGAGCCTGCTCGGCGGGGGTGGGCGCAGGTTTCACTGTTGGGATGGGGCCGGGGCCAGCTTTTGCCGCAGCCAAGAAATCGTTCCAGCCGTCGTCACCGCCGTGGAACCTTACGTATTGGCTCTTGGCATACTTTTCGAACGACTGCTGATATTGCGGCGAAGGAGCCAGAACTGAGGCGCGAGCGTTATACCAAGCCGAACTCAGCGGGTCGGCAGGAAATTTCGGATCTGGCGGCTTGGGCGGGACGTAAGCCTGCGTCATCGCATAAATGAGCGTAAAATCCTTCTGCGACTCCGGACTCGCGTCGATGGCTGCCTTCAAGTCTTTTCGTGCCGTGTCATAGTCATGATCCGCAAAAGCGGCAAGACCTAGGGCGGCATTGAAAACCCCAGTCATCGAATCCTTCATTTTTTGGAAATCGGCGTCTGACGTGCCGTCGGGCTTGGCGAATTTCGGAAGATTGTCCAACCCAGCCTGAGCGTATTTTTTGGCGTCAGCCAACTTTTGCTGGGCATCAGGGCCGGCGCTTTGCGCTGCGAGACGATCCATGTACGCCAGCAAGAACAAGGCCCGCTCGTTCGTGGGATCGACGGCCACGAGCTTGGTGGCTGCATCCAACGTTTTTTGCTGATTGCCCGTCTGCTGGTAGTCCTGCATCAGGGTTTGCAGTACGGCAACCTTCATCACACTATTGGGATACTGGGCCAGATACGCTTCGAAGCCGCTTATTTGTGCCGCGGGGTCTTTCTGCTGGAGTGCACCCATGTAAGCGTTGTATTCGGTAGCGTCCTTAATTACCGGCTGCGCTGCTGCGGGTGCTGGTGCTTGGCCTGACGGCGCGGGCGCGGCTGCCGGTGTTTGCCCTTGTGCGGGGGTCGCGGGGGCTGGGGTTTGCGTCTGCGCGGGTGTCGCGGAGGGTTGTGGAGTCGCTGTTTGCGCCAGCAGCGCCGCGTGGTTTGCTGCCGCCGTTACAGCAATTCCAAGCACGACCGTGACCAGAATCTTTTTCATCAGTATGGCTCCTTGAAAGTATGGCTCCCTGAATCGTCGGGAATTCACAATGTCGCGAAATCGTACTCTTTACTCTTTACTTTTCGGTTGCTTCGACACTGACAGCTTTTAGCGTTCTACATTCCGCTTTGGAAGCGCCAGGTAACGATCCCAGCGCGCCCTGGAAGAGAGGGCGAACTGCGGGACGCAAGGCGAGTGCCCCTATCATCCCGGTTGCCGGATTATAAGTACCTCTTTCACCGAAGGCAAGCCTCTTCCCCTTGCTCCCTCTAAGCTATTGTATAAGATGCAAAGCCAGCGCCTCGCGGATAGCATCTTAATTCAGAAGGGCACGCGGCATACAGATGAGAAGAGTCGCGGCGGCCGAACGGGAGCGGAGGCGGTCTCAATGAGTACGGCTGGAAAACATGCGGATGGTCCGTTGGACGGGCAAGTGGCCGTGGTTACTGGAGCCGGCCGCGGTATTGGAGCAGCCATCGCGCTGGAGTTATCGAACCTTGGCGCTATCGCCGTTCTGTGCGGACGCACTCGTGAGGTGCTCGAATCGTCGGCGCAAGCGATCACGCAGGCTGGAGGAAGGGCCGAAGTCGTTATCTGCGACGTGACAAGCCTTCAATCGGTCGAGGCGGCGGCGAAGCAGGTGGTGGCTTCGCTCGGGCGCGTCGACATTCTGGTTAACAATGCGGGCGTTGGCGGATTCGGTGGGCCGCTGCATCAACTTCCTCCCGACGCGTGGGAGCAGATTCTGAATACGAACTTGCGCGGCGTTTACTATACGACTCGTGCTTTCGCGCCGATGATGATTCGGGCGCGATCAGGCCACATTATCAACATCTCATCTTTGGCCGGAAAGAACGCGCTGCCGAACGGCGCTGCTTACGCGGCTTCGAAGTGGGGATTGAACGGGTTGAGCTATTCGCTGGCGGAGGAACTGCGTGGCCACAACATTCGTGTGGCGGTGATCTGCCCAGGGTCGACCAACACTGATCTTAGCCCGCATGCCGGTAAGGACCCCACGAAAATGCTGCAACCGGAAGATGTGGCGCATGCTGTGGCTATGCTGGTGACGCAGAGTCCGCAGTCGTTTGTGAGTGAGATTCTTCTGAGACCCACGCAGAAACCGTGAGTGGGGCAAGCCCCGCGCGATCTAGTTCGATTTCTTATTCTCCGCGGACGCGCGGCAGTCCACGTGCTTCGTGCGGTCAAGGGCCGCGTGTTGCGGGTCTTGCGTGAGATGAATGTGGACGGAAACGGTTGAGCTGTTGCAATCTTTGAATAGCTCCACGCCAGTGTCTTGTACGAAGTCTGCGGGAACCAGCGAGCTGTTCTTTTCCAGAAAAGTTTTCACGTAGCTGGCATCGAAAACCGCTCCTGTTTCGAGTTCCCAGCGGGGTTGCAGCTTGTCTGCAATCTCTGATGGCCCAACGATCTCGAGCTTATCCATTCGATACTGCCGACCTTCCTGCACCTCGATGTTCAGGTTTACGGACGAGCCGGAATCGAAGCGCGTGTCCGGAACCGCAGAAAAGTCCAGGAAACCCTGTGAACTTAGGATGCGCGCCATACCCTCCAAGCCCGCGCCGATCTTGGATTTTGTGAAAATGTCGCCATTCTTTATTCGGAAATCGGCACGCAATTCCCGAGCGCTAAGAGCGTGGTTGCCGTGAAGTCGATGGTCGACAACCGGTATCGCGCTCCTTCGTTAACCTGAGCTTCCATGCGGATCGGTTTGGGAGAGGCGAGTGGGTCGATGACTTTGATGTCGAGTTTTTCGACTTCCGCTTTGAAGTAGCCGCGATCCTGAAACTGCATGCGTACTCGCTCGCTCGACTCGTCGTTATCATCGTTGAAACGCGAGCCCGACATGCTGTCGGTGATGTCGGCCAGTTCCGCCGTGTCAACGGCCCGCGTGCCGGAGATGACGAAGCTCTCGATGACGACTTTGTGCGCGGCAGAAGTTTGATCGCCGCTTTGGGCGACGCTAGCCTGGCAGGAAACGAACAGAAGAATTGAAACTACGAAGGCGCTCGCGATGCGAAATCGCATAAGAACTCCAATCCGAGCCAGGCTTGCTTGGCCTTGTATTACTTCTTGAACAGATTCTCGAATGCCTGCCGTGCGTCGTTGGGACGCTGGCTGGCTGGGGTCGAGGTTTCCTTTTCCCGCGTCACGCGAATCTCGTAGAACGTGCAATCGTTGCGGGCGTCTTTCTTAGCCACACGCTCTTTCACTGGCTGCATGCACTCGAAGCGGCTTCCGGGATCGAAGTACATGCACTGTTTACAAGAATGAAGTTCGAATTCGCACTTGGGACACAATCCCGTCGGCGGAATCTCCTGTAACACGGTGCCGCATTGTGCACAGCGCGAGACAGAGCGCGTCCCGGGCATATTCACCGGCTTTGGCCCCATGCTGTAGTCGCGCCGTGCTGGCGGCACTGGGGCTGGCTTTTCTACGGATTCTTTGCGAGGCGTAGATTCGCGGTCGCGGTCCTGATATCCATGCTGACGGTATTTGGCTGCCACAGGAACCTCCCGGCACGCTGGCGTATTGTCTCGCCAGCCGCGCCCCAAGGCAAGTCTGAACCTCGATCCAGTTTCTACTGGGTACTCACCTGGTACCCGCAACTCGCTACAATGGAAGCATGATTCACGAGATCTTTCCCGTCGGGCCGCTCCAATGCAATTGCTCGATCATCGGCGACGAGACCACGCGCGAAGCGATGGTCATTGACCCCGGCGACAATATCGATAACGTCCTCGCGCTTCTCCGCAAGCATAACCTGCAAGTCAAGCAAATCGTCATCACCCACGCCCATATTGATCATGTCGGAGGCGCGATGAAGTTGCGCGCGGCCACCGGAGCGCCCATTCTGCTCAACCAGAATGACTATGCCCTGCTGAAGATGCTCGACGAGCAGGCCGTATGGGTCGGCATGGCGGAGCCCGGCGCGGTCGAGATCGATCAGAGCGTGAGCACCGGCGATACCGTAAAAGCTGGGTCGCACGCAGCCAGCATCCTGCACACACCGGGACACACCGAAGGCAGCATCTGCCTTTACTTCCCTGCCGAAAAAACTCTGATCGCGGGTGACACGCTGTTTGCCGGCTCCATTGGCCGCACCGACTTACCCGGCGGATCGATGCAGAAGATCATGCAGTCACTGCACGGCACGGTGCTCGCGTTGCCCGACGATACAGTCGTGGTTCCCGGGCATGGGCCGCTGACGACCATTGGAGAAGAGCGAGAAAGCAATCCGTGGCTGGTGAAGAGGTAGGCGTCCCGCGCAGGATGCTGACGGCCGTGAGGTGTGCCTGAAATGTAGTTCTGCTTCCCGTTTTGATCCTCGTGAGAATTTACAGCTGCCCGAGGTGACGGCCGTCACCTCTAAACCCACTTCCTTCCGTGTAGAGATTCGTATCAGGGCACGGCTTCAGCCGTGCCGCGTCGTCACCCCGAGGAGGAGCCGGCTTTAGCCGCTGCCTGATGGCCATCCCGTCTCGTTATGCCGATCCACTCCACGCCGTTGCGGGCGCACGCACGTTCTTCGTCACTTCATCCATCTCCGGCAAGCGGAATCTCCTGCAGTCGGACCGATCTGCCGGTTTGTTAGTACGGGTCCTGTACGACTATCGGGCTCAGGGAAAATTCCGTCTGCACGAATTCGTAGTCATGCCGACCATTTTCACCTCCTAATCACAGTCGAATGTGAAACGACTGTTGAGCGAGCCGTGCAGTTCATTAAGGGCGGCTTTGCTTTCCGGGCGGGGCGAGAACTAGGGTTCGCGGCACCCGTGTGGCAAAAGGGATTTTCGGAAGTGCGTATCCTCGATGCAGCTGCATTCTTGCACACGAGTCAGTACATTCGGAACAATCCCGTCGCTCGAAATCTTGTTTCAGAGGCGGAACAGTTTTCTTACTCTTCGGCCCATCCAGGATTTGAGCTTGATCTGGCGCCGCAGGGGCTGAAGCCCGTTCTTTCGCCAAGCCTGATTGGCACGGCTAAAGCCATGCCCTGATACGAATCCTGGGGCCTTGACGGCACGGCTGGAGCCGTGCCCGATACTCCTGCGTTAGCCATGCAACTTCTGCGCTAAAGCGTGCTTAGAAACCCCGTGATCTCCGGCGAATTCCAATCCACAGGCCCGATCAACTTGCGGCGCAGCACTCCCTGGCGGTCGATGATGTAGGTCTCGGGCCAGCCGAAAGTTCCGTATAGCGCGCTGCTCTTCTGCTCCGGGTCGCGGACGGTCAGGAAATTGACGTCACGCTCTTTGAGGAAGCGGTGGTAGAAGTCGGAATCGACATCGATGCTGACGCCCAGTACGATCACGCCTTTTGCCTTCATGCGAGTCTGCATGGACATCAAGGAAGGAAGTTCTTCCACGCACGGCGGACACCAGGTGGCCCAGAAATTCAGTACCACTATGTTGCCGCGAAACTGGCTCAGCGTAACCTTGCGGTCGGAATCTTGCACCGTGAAATCCGGCGCCACCGTTCCAATACGCGAGGGGCGCGAGCTGCTGTAGCAGCCGGGCAGAAGAAAGAGAAGCAACAGGCTTGAACTGAAGAGAAACGACCTCACTGGTTGATCATCCAACATCTTCTTTCTTGAAGTAAAGCGAATTGTTTTCGGAGTGGCAACATTTGGATCAGGAGCCCACCGTCGCCAGCAGCCGCCGAACTCCCTCAGCAAAATCATCCGGCATGGTAATCAAGCTCAAGATCAGATAGCCGTCGCTGGGAAAGTCATAGAAGTGTCCGGGATGCACCAACACAGAATCTCGTCTCAGCAAATCAACCGCTAACTCTTCATCTGTCTGCGTCACTGGGACACGCACCACCGCATACCACCCGCCTTCAACATACAAACGCTGGCAAGTCTTCTGTAGCGCAAGCTGGCGGTCGAGTTCGGCGAGATTGCCGAGGACGCGGTCTAGCAACTGCTGCTGAATACTCTTGCGCTGATCGAGGAGAGCCGGAGTCGCGAATTGGATGGGCGCGTTCATCGAAAGATATGTGTCGGCGATTACTTCCAGCCGCGCCAAGGCTGGCTCGACCTCCGCTGGTGGGCCACTGGTTGCGATCCATGCCACTTTCATTTGTGGTAAGGCCGAGATTTTTGAAACTCCACTCAGCGTGAAGGTTAATGTGTCTTGATTCGACGCAAAGCTTGACGGCGCAGTTTGATCGAGGCCGTAGTCGAGGAACACTTCGTCGGCAATCACAGCAAGTCCATGTTCACGGCAAAAGTGATTCAGCGATTGCCGCTCGTGCGCATGCACGAACGAGCCCGTGGGATTATTGGGATGAACGACGACCACACCACGGGTGCGCACCGTCACTGCCTTCTGCAGCGACGGAAAATCCATCTGCCAGCCGTGATCGTAGATCAACGGATAAGGGACCAGCGTGACATCTTGCAAATCTGCGAGAAATTCGAACAACGGATAGCTGGGCTTTGGAACCAGCAGTTCTTCTCCGGGATTGCAGAGCAGGCGGAACACGAACGAATAACCTTCACTCGTGCTCGTGGCCAGCACTAACTGCTCCGCATCGAAGCCGCGAACGCCGTGCTGCTCTCGGTAATAAGCTGCCGCGGCTTCGCGCGCGGTGAGCAAGCCCTTCGGCTGGGGATCGTAATCCATGGCATGCGGCGAGGCGAGCGCTTGGAGAATGCGCGCGTTATCGTAGTGCAGCCCGGCCCGGGTGGGATTCGAGATGGTTAAATCGAGTACGCGCGCGCCGGTCGACCTGACTTTTTCGAGCGCCTCCGTGAGCCGATTGCGCGTGAGCTTCCAGTTGGTGCGGTCCGAGAACATCCTGAAAGAGAGTAACAAAGTCTCTCTTATTCATTCGCGGGACGGGGCTTCAGGTCGTTCCCAATTAAGGGCTTCAACCGTGGCTCGGGAAACTGCCGCGCGCTGTGCTCACGCGATGGATGCGCCACGCGAGACAAGCGCCCTTCTGCGACCAGGTGTTTGTACGCTTGTTGCCAGTCTGGCACGGAGTCGCCCTCTAAAGCCCAATGAGCGTACGCGGCTTCATCGCACCACTCCGCAAGACGCGGCATTACTTTCCCGTGTGCAGCCGATCCGCGAAATGCCTTCATTGCCCGCTCATCCTGCCATAGCGTCAGGGTCCAGAACGTGCGCCGGCGGTCGATGAGCAGCTTTCCACCAGAGAACCCAGGTGCGCGTACGACTTGGCGTTGAGAAAGAAACGTCTGCCACAAGAACGCCGGAAGATACCTCAGTGAGCGAACCCGAAGACGGGTGACGGAAGCGAGCACGGTCCCTCCTACGACTTTCGAAATGCTTCCTTGTTTACGACGTACGGCATCTTCGTGAGGTCACCACCGTAGTTCGCTTCCAGCACGTCGATCAATCCCTGCACGCACCGGCCTGCCATGCCTTTATTTGGATCTGTCGAGAGGCGCGTGATGCGGGCCGCGCTGGCGAAGTGCGGCATAAGTCGGCAGCGATCAGCGATCGCCGGATCGCGCAACGGCGAATCGGCGGGCAGCGGCTCCTTTTCGTATACGTCGAGCGCGGCGCCGGCAATCCAATTCTCGCGCAGAGCTTTCACCAGCGCAGTTTCGTCGATCACCGGCCCGCGCGAATCGTTCACCAGGTACGCAGTCGGCTTCATCAGCCGCAGTGTCTTCTCGTTAAACAAATGATAGGTGGGCGTCGCGCTTTCTTCCGGACGCAGCAGCGGGACGTGCACGCTGACGAAGTCGGCCTCGCGCAGGGCGTCTTCGAAGCCAACATATTTGATCCAGTTCTTTTCCTGCGAAATGCCGCGGGCGTGGCGCAAGTCCATATTCTCTTGAATGGCCTTGATGTAATCGTGGTTCTCGTAAGCCGGGTCGTAGCACAGCATGTTCATATCGAAGCCGGCGCATTTCTTGATCATCGCCAGTCCGATGCGTCCCGTGCCGATGATCGCGATGGTCTTGCCCGTAACCTCGTCGCCTAGAAACGGCAGATAAGGATGCCAGTATCCCCACTGATTGTCGCGGGTGAGGTGCTCGGCCGGCCACATCTTGCGCGCCAGCATGCCCAGCATGAAAAAGGCGAACTCGGCCGTTGCCTCGGTGAGAACGTCGGCCGTGTTAGTGAAAGGAATCTTGAAGCGGTTGGCATCGGCGCGGTTAATGTTGTCAAAACCAACGGCGTACTGGGCCACAACCTTCAGCGTATTCTTGCCAGCCTCGAAGACCTCGGCATCGATAGGATCGCGCAGAGTGCTGATCAAGCCGTCGATGCCAGACTTTACCTTCTCGATAATCAGGCTCTTCGGCGGAGCCTGCGGATCCGGATAGACCTCGACCTCATAGCTGCGCTGCCGCAGCAGGTTGATGGCTTCCCCAATGTCACAAGTGGCAAAAACGCGGAATTTATTAGTCATGAGTTTTGTTCAGAACGACTGCGGTTCAAGTAGAAAATTCACGCCTGCATCCACATCGCGTGCGACATCCGAAACATCATACTCGTCAGGGCGGAATGTCCGACAGACGTGACGACAATGCCAGGCTTTTTAAGCGGACCCAGGGCCAGTCGGCGAAATGGGTGTACAATTGCCGCTTTCCATTCCTGAAAGGTGGCTTCATGTCAGCCAGTGGATTTTCCGGAAGGTGCGTCCGCCTCTTCTTAAAAACTTTCTTCGCTGCATTCCTCGTGTCGTCACTATCTTTTCTGTCGCTCGCCCAGACCACCGTCAGCCAGGGCAGTATTCAAGGAACGGTCACCGACCAGACCAACGCGGTCGTTCCGAACGCGACCATCACGATCAAGTCTCTCGCCACTGGGCAGGTTGTTACGGTGAAGACATCGTCGGCAGGTACCTACAACTCGGGCGGCCTGTCTGTCGGCGATTATCAGGTTCGCGTGCAGGCTAAAGGTTTCAAGACTGAGCAACTGACTATTGCTGTCCAAATCACCGTCACATCCTCTGGGAATGTGAAACTCGAGGTTGGCCAGGAAACAACGACGGTTGAAGTACAAGCCTCTTCCATCACTGTCAACACGGAACAATCCGCAGTGCAAGGCGTACTGAATGGCGAGCAGATCGACAACATGCCCGTCAATGGACGCAGCTTTCTCGACCTCGCCCAGTTGGAGCCGGGTGTCCAGATGCAGGACGGACAGAACTTCGATCCCACCAAGGTCGGCTACAATTCCATTTCCATCAATGGCGATTATGGCCGAACCCCCCGCATCGAAGTGGATGGCCTCGACGTCAGCGACGAAACCGTGGGCACCACGACTCAGAACATCGCTTTAAGCTCTATTCAGGAATTCAGCATTGGCCGCTCCTCGCTGGACATTTCGACCGAGATTACCAGCACGGGCTCTGTCAATCTGGCTACGCGTTCAGGCACGAATCAGTACCACGGCCAGGCGTTCTATCTGTTCCGCGATTACGCGGTTGGTTTTGCCGATCTTCCGGGCGCGGTGTCTCCGCAATTTCAGCGGAATCAGTTTGGCGGCCGCTTCGGCGGCGCACTCATCAAGAACAAGCTTTTTTTCTTCATTGATTCCGAACGGCTCAAGCAGGATAGCGCCAACTCGATCGTCGCCGGCGCTCCCTTTCAATTCCTGACGCAAGGCATCGACTCTCCTTTCAAAAGTTCGCAAGCCAGCGGCCGGCTAGACTGGCAGGCTACGCAGCGCATAAGGGTTTTCTATAAGTTCGCCTACGACTGGAACTACTCCACGTCATCCGCCAGCACCGGCTTCTCCTATTACGCCAATCGCGACTACGCCCCCACTCACGCAGTGGGCGTTGATATCAGCGATGGCAACTGGTCCCACAGCATCCGCTTCGGATATTTAAAGTTCCATAACCAAATTATCGGGGACACCAACTCGCAGCCACTCTCCATCAATCCCTTCCCCTCGGCCGAAATTTATTTCAACGATACCAGTTTGTACACGGGACCGAACTATCTGGCGCCACAGCAGACTTTTCAGAGCAACAAGCAGATCAAGTACGATGCCAGCCGGGTACTAGGTGCGCACATCATTCGTTTTGGCGCCACGGTCAACCGCATCTCCACCGGCGGGTTCGCCTCTTTCAACGGAATCGCCCCGTTGCTGTATTCCTATGTCAACTTCAATCTGCTGCCCGCCGGAAGCGTGCAGACAACGCCGTTTTACTCCTGCAACCTCGGCACCAACTTCAGTGGCTGTGATCCCAATATCGCCGACTATCCATTCACCGGCGCTTACCTGGGTAATGGCCAAGGCTTCAGTACTGAATTGCCGGGCTTCGGCTATCCTGCTGGTGGCTTGTTCGACACCCGCTTTGGGGCCTACGTGGGCGATTCCTGGAAAATCAAACCCAACTTCACTTTGAACTATGGCCTGCGCTACATCCGTGACACGGGACGCACCGATAGCGACCTGGCGCCCATCCCCTGCTCGGCTACCACTTTGATCACTTGCACGGGAAATCTGCTGGATCAGTGGGGAGCTGGATTGGGCAACCGCGTTCGCCAGCCCAATCTGAATTTCGCTCCGCAGATTGGTTTTGCCTGGGATCCCTGGCACAATGGAAAAACCGCGATCCGCGGCGGCGGCGGCCTGTATTACGAAAACAACATCTTCAACAATGTTTCTTATGATCGCAGTGACAAGCTGGCGACTGGTTTGTTCAACCAGACGCCTTATCTCAACTGTGAACCCGGTGCAAGTGCAGGCTCACTGCCCTTCTACATGCCTCTAGCAGGCAGTACCCAGGGAACCCCAGTTTATTCAGTGGATGGCTACGATCTGGCTACGCAGGTTTGCTTCGCGCCTCTAGGTCCTAGCTCCATCAACGCAGAGGGCGCGGCCAAGGCAATGGCCGATTTGCAAGCCCAATACATTGCCGCCACGGCAGCGGTTGGCGCTGCCGGAGCGAATCCAAATTTTGTGGGCAATACCCTGGAACTCGGTTACCCCTACAACCCCAATTTCCGCACTGCTCGTTCTTATCAAATGAACATTGGCATTCAACGCGAACTCACCAAGGGCGGCGTCTTAACCGTAGATTACCTGCGAAATATTGGCCTGCACTTTCAGGTCGGTGTGGATGTTAACCATGCCGGCGATTCCCGCTACCTGGAGATGAATGCGGCGCTCAATGCCATCGGGTCTACCGTCCTGTACGCCAACAACGGCGCTGCTTCCGGCTGTTTCCCGGGAAGCGGCGTGACCCAGGCCAATGCCTCGGCTACAGTAGCCTGTTACATCGCGAATACTCCGGGCGCCAGCATCAATGACTTCGCCGGCAACGGACTGGATTCCGGCGGTCCCTACTACGGAGGATATTCCGCCGCTTACTATGGACTCACTGCCGACACGGGTGCGGCCTTCGGCGGTATCAACCCCAACGTGGGAAGCATGTTCATGAACTATCCCATGGGCCGCTCTGTGTACAACGGCCTGCAAAGCGAGTGGCGTCAACACGTCAAGAATCCATTTCGAGGCGTTGGCAATCTCGACCTCCAGGTCAACTACACCTTATCCCGCTTCGTTAGCGATGGAGGCAGCGACCAACACTTCACTACGAACGCCTGGGATTTCCGCAACCCCACCGCCTTTATGGGCCCCACAGCAGAGGACCGCACCCATCAGTTCAAATTCGGCGCAACCTTCGAATTTGCTCATCGCGGTCCTCGCCTCAGCCTGATCGGAGGCTTTGCCTCGCCGCAACCGTCAGATCTCCGGTTGCCTACGCAAGGAACCGTGGGAGAAATCTTCCGCTCCGACGTGACCGGGGACGGCACGACCGGCGATTTCCTGAACTCTGCCTCCAACGGCATCGGACATCCCGGGACCTTCATGCGCTCGGTCTCGTCCGGGAATCTGAATGCCTACCTCACCAACTTTAACAACACGGTGGGCAACGGCAGCACGCTCACGCCAGCCGGCCAGACTTTGGTCACAGCTGGTTTGTTCACACAGTCTCAGTTGGTGACTCTGGGTGCGGTGGTTCCAACAGTCCAGGCGCCGCCCGCGAACAACGCGGGGAACGGCTATTACAAAGACGTTGACACAATCCTGAGCTGGCCCTTCAAATTCCGCGAGCGAGTGACCATTTCGCCCAGCGTTTCGTTCTTCAACACTTTCAATTTCGTAAACTTCGGACCTCTAAGCGGCCTGACTGGAGGAGGCGGCGCAATCAATGGAACAGTCTCCGGCACCAATGCAGATACCAACACTGTCCGAATCGGGCGCGGTAGCGGCGTATTCGCGGTTGGCGCTCCGCGTGAAGCCGAATTCGGTTTGCGCTTTGATTTCTAAACTCGCGGGCGAATTCCGGCGGAGGTGACGAGACCCACTACTCGAATTTCCAGCGCGTGGATTTTCCGGCGAAATGTTTCTCCCACAAGCCGAAGACGACGCGCGGACGCACGGCGAAGACTGGTTCTTTCATCGAGAGAATGTCGTTCTTCATTCCCGATATGTCGAACTTGTATTTGCGCTCGTAAACCGGAAGGAACTTGCGGCGCGCGAGCAGATCGGCAATTTCGGCTGTGCCCTCGACGATGACCGCTTCGTTGGCATCCTCGGTGCATACAACACACTCACGGTTCTCCGCCAGGTTACGAGCCTTTCGCGATTTGCTGCCGGTGCTGAAGAGAAACCGTCCGTCCTGCCATAAGCCCCAGACCACCATTGTGTGAGGCGAAACGTTGTGCGGCGAATCATTCCGCGCAGAATCACCGGGCTTGATGGTCGTAATCCAGTAGTTGTGCGACTTCTTCAGGCGCTGCTCAGCCCAACTCCACGGGAGCAGGCCTTTGTTCCCTTCCGGCAAGCCATAGCCGGGCATGTCAGGACGGCTCGCCTTGGGAGCGCGGTGCGACTTTGCTCTTTTCTTTGCAGCTTCCAAATGGAGTTTTTGCTCTGCCAATGCTTAATCGGATTCCCAAGTAACTGTGAAACTGCTTCCATCCGGCGACAGCGACGACGGCATTGCGTCTTCTACGCCGCTATTCACGATGATGGACTTCCACACGTGCCCGCCGAAATCACCGATCTGGCCTGAAGTCTTGGAGTCGGCCGCGTAATTCGTGCGCCCCACAGAGGTGTAGTCCTCGCCAAAAGAAACCGTGCCGAAATCGGAGAGAAAGTATCCGTTCGCCTCGGCTATCCATTCGGCAGACGAACGCGTCGCGGACCCCGGAGGATGGCTTAGAGTGAAGGATTTTCCCGTGGTCTCGTTCGCCATGGTGACCACGAAATCCGAGCCGTTATAAAACACTTCTGCCGACATTCGGTCGCCAGGCGAGAGCGGCACGCTCGTGATGGTCACGCCGCCTGCCGGAATAAACTCGTACCAGGCGTAGTAGACGGGCGTCTCACCATTGCAATCGGAATCCGTTCCAGTCTGCTCCACGGTGTCGTTTTCCCATCCATCAATTCCCACCCAAAACGAGACTGATGAATTCGGCACGGCGCGGCAGTCAACGGCGGGAACGATCCACGAACCCCGTGCTTGCGTGAACAGAGCGCCTGTGACCGCGTAGCCGCCCCAGTTGTTGCTCTCCGTAACCGTAACATTATCAATCACCCGGTCGGGATGAACACCGGTGATTTGCCGCCGCGCGCTGTGGCGGATGGTGATTGCTGTTGATGCAGAAAGCGAAATTGGCGCGCCAGCTTCAGACGAAGACGTCTGCGCAAGCGCTGGAGACAGGGCGAGCAGCAAGGTAACTCCAAAAATCCCGACGAGTTTTGATAGCATGGAAATTTGCTCCAAGCAACGGACGCGATGAATGTATCACGTCACAACCGTCGGGGGCACATGCGCTGCATCGCCCTTACTCCTTATTCAGAATCCCAAACCACCGAGAAGCTCGTGCCGTCCGATGAGAGCGACGACGGTACCGCTTCATTCGCACCCGAGGTGCTCACCATGATGGACTCGTAAATGTTAGACCCAAACGCACCAATTGCCCCTGATACGGAAGAATCGGTCGCATCGTTCGTACTGCTTACCCCGGTATAGTCATCACCAAAGTACACGGTGCCGAAGTCGGATAGCGGCAGGATGCCACCGCTTCTGGTGCAGCAAGGGGCTTCCGCAATCCACTCAGCCGACGATCGTTTCGCTCCAGAGACCTTCGAACTTTTGCTATAAGTCTTTCCGGTCGTCTCGTTGGTCAGTGTGATCGTGAACTCCGTGCCGCTATAGGTTACCGATGCCGATATGTGGTTGCCCGGCGAAACCGACACACTGGTGATCTCATAGGACGGGTTCGGATAGAACTCGTACCACGCGTAATAGGATGGACTCGAACCATCGCAGTCGGAATCCGTTCCCGTTTGCTCGACGGTGCTCGAGGTCCAACCGTCAATGCCCACCCAGAATGAGCTATACGTATTGGGCGTCTTCGAGCAGTTGACCGTCGGCACTGTCCATGAGGCCAACGCCTTAGTGAAGGAAGAGCCTTCCACGGCGTAGCCGCTCCAGTTGGTGCTGTCCTCGACCGTGACATTGTCAATCACGCGAGCCGGCCGACCCGGATAGACTCTTCTTGGTGCATGCTGGCGAGGCGAGATTGCTGCTGTGTCTGGCGTTGCAGCGGGCTCGTTCGATACCTGAGCCCAAGCCGGTATCGCAACAAGCGCTAACAGAATTGCAGAGAATCCCAATCCTTTCGATGTCATAAACGCTCCTCCGTTCTTTCCGGGATTTTCCTCTTGCCATCCCGAAACCGCGCCATTTTATATGCAACCCGCCTTGCGTCAACCGATTTTGCTGGGGATTTACAGAAGACGAACAAGCATGCTCACGTAAAGAATCGGAGCGTGAGGGCAGTCCAAGCGCCGAAATTAACCTTTGAAACAGCGCGGTGGCGCCTATATGATGGTTGATATCGAGTATGGTTAAGCAATCGAATGTAAGGAAGTCAACGACGACGCCCAAGGAAAGTCCTGAGAACAGCTTAAAGAAGCTTTTCGAGAACAGAGACCGCACCCGCCCCGGATCGAAGGAAGAAAAACAGGCCTCCGAAAAAATCCTCGAGGCCATATTCCCCGATACGAATGCCGATTGAAGTACAAACGAATTGTCACAAGTACCCCTCCGGAATCAGGCAACACTTAATCGAACGTATTCGGGACCGTAGATTCCTGCCTGGGATGGCGCAGGAATTAGCGAACTGGCTTCAAACTCGGCCGTCAGCGCCTGACTTGCACGAGTCCCCGGCGGGATGGCATAAGAAAGTTTTCGTCTTTTACGGTCTGCGGGGAAGGCGAGTTTGTGAAAACTTTGTTTACGATTTATTCGCCCGGTTCACCGCGCGAGGGCAGCATCGACTTAGACGAGCGAAAGCCACCAGCTCCGACTAATCACTGAATCGAGCGGATCGCGTCCCCTACAGATTTTTCTGGGTCCATTGATCGATGCGATCCAGCGCCATTTGCAGGTTCTCCAGCGAATTAGCCACGCTGAAGCGCAAGTAGCCTTCGCCGAAATCACCGAATGCCGTCCCGGAAAGCGCAGCCACTCCGGCTTGCTCGAGCAGTGCATCGGCGAGCGGTTTCGATTTCCATCCCGTCTTCCTGATGTTGGGAAAAACATAGAACGCGCCCTTCGGCATGCGGCAGGAAAAACCTTTGATCTTATTCAAGCCGGCGACGAACACATCGCGGCGGTTCTTGAATTCGCCGCACATGTGTTCCACCGAACTCTGATCTCCACGCAAAGCTTCGATGCCCGCCATCTGCGTAAAGCTGGCGGTGCAGGAATTGGAGTTCGTCATCAGCCGCGTGATGTGCGCCGCAAGGTCCGCCCGCATTACGCCATAGCCCATACGCCATCCGGTCATGGCATAGGTTTTCGAAAAGCCGTCCAGCAGAATGGTGCGCTCCTGCATGCCGGGCACAGACATCATCGAAAAATGCTCGCCTTCAAACAGCAGCCGGCTGTAAATCTCGTCCGACAACACAAGAATGTTGCGGTCACCAATCACCTTCGCAACCTGTTCGACATCCCTGCGCTGCATGACGCCGCCAGTAGGATTATGAGGAGAATTCAGAATGATGAGCTTGGTGCGGTCGGTGATAAGAGAAGAGAGTTCGTCGACGTCGACAGAGAAATCACGCTCCTCGCGAAGGTGGGTCGGCACGGCTTTGCCACCCACATAGTGAATCATCGACTCATAAATCGGGAAGCCCGGATTCGGATAAATAACCTCGTCTCTTTCATCAATTAGCGCCAGGATCGTGAAGAAAATGATCGGCTTACCTCCGGGCACAACCACTACCTCCTCAGGCGTGACCTTGACTGCGCGAGTGCGGCCCACGTAGTCAGCAATCGTCTGGCGTAATTCGGGCAATCCAGCCGCGGGGCCATAGTGAGTCCAACCCTTGTGCAGCGCGTCGACTCCGGCTTCCACTACGTTCGCGGGCGTGTCGAAGTCCGGCTCGCCGATCTCAAGATGAACGATGCTCTTGCCTTGACGCTCCAGCGCGCGCGCCCTATTCAGAACTTCAAAAGCGGTCTCGGTGCCCAAGCGCGACATGCGGCGGGCAAGTTGTAATTCATGTTGCGTAGTTTGTGCCATGATGACCAGCGCTCCTGATTAAGCCAAACCGCACATTATACCCTGCGGAACCGGCATTTCTGCGGCAGTTGGAAACCAGGCAGCGCTGCAATTTGGCTTTTTCAAGAGCATCGTCATCCAGAGCGGAGCCGTATTTGAGGTGTATCGATGAGCCTTCCGCTCAACCAGCCTAACGCGTAATCCAAACGGCACCACTACCCATTCCTCTCGCAGTTTGACGATGGCGACAGCATTGATTATGATCGAACTGCGGGGTGGAGCAGTCTGGTAGCTCGTTGGGCTCATAACCCAAAGGTCGGTGGTTCAAATCCACCCCCCGCAACCAACCCAGCTTCATCTTTCCAATCACAAGATTTTCCCCAGGACGGTCTCGGGGCGTTGCGGAACCTGGCGGGAGCATTCCAGTTCTCCGGCGACGACGTGGATAAGAAGATCCGCGTACTCTCCGGCGGAGAAAAATCGCGGCTGGCCATAGCGCGCATGCTCTACAACCCGCCGAACTTCCTGGTGCTCGACGAACCGACGAACCACCTGGATCTTGCGACCAAGGAAATGCTGGTGAACGCCCTGAAAGATTTTGAAGGCACCATGATCTTCGTATCGCATGACCGCATGTTCCTTCGCGGTCTCGGCTCACGAGTGCTGGAACTGGGCGGTGAGAGCGGCACGGACCGCAATCCCACTGTCTATCCTGGGTCGTACGTTGAGTACGTGCAGAAACTTGGACATGAGGCGCCGGGGATCTATTCGTAGGACGTTCACCCGATGTGCCAAGTGTTCCTGCAGGAACATATCGTCATCACGCATGTGGGATGACGATTCTGTCATGACATCGTGTTCCTGCAGGAACGTATCGTCATGGCGCATATGGGGTGACGATTGTGTCATGACGGATAAGTCCATGGAAACATGGAGAGAGTGGAAAACGGATGGGTTCGTATCAGGGCACGGCTCTGGCTTTTTTTCGCGATTTTCGAAAGAGCCGAGCGGAGTCGAAAGGTGGGCACCACGGACGCAGATTTCTGACGCTCCCCGTGAAGCCGCTGTTCATCGTGGCAATGGAAAAACGGAGTCGCGTCGGGGAAGCCCTGATAACATCTCCCGATGTACCCACCCTTCGAAAATCGCGAAAGGTGGGGCAGCCTCAGTTATTAATGGCGCCGGCAAGAACCAAAGATGGGCCAGCCCCCTGCCGGCGCAGTCGTGTTCAATTGCACAAAACCCGTTGCCCATGCGTTCGTGGTACCCGCCCTTCGCAAAGTGCGCGAAGGACTGGGCACCCACTGTCGTAGCGATGCCAGCAAAATCAAAAGCCTGGGCCACCCGCCTTGGATGGTCCTGTAGACACTGGGATGGTGAGTCGTGGATAAGATTAGGGTGCCAGTCGTTTCTGGATGACTCGGTGTGGGCGTTGCCACTCATATCTCCTCCGTAAGTTTCACGATTCCACCTGACCTTCACAAGTTCATAACTGGCGCTCGTCGCTCTTATTCCCTGCTCTGCGTTACTTTTTCATATGAGGCTCAAGGGCCATGTAAACTCAGCCCAAATAATCGCCATGCGTGTTGAAGTTGTGTAGGAGTTGGGATTTTCCCTGCGGGAAACCAGATTAAGCCGCTACGACAACCGTTCCCTCAGCCCGGCTAACACAAGGCAGAACATAACCGGCATTTTTCTGCTCAGCCGTCAGCCCGGCTTCGACGTCCATTTGAACGGTGCCGCTCAGAACTCGCGTTGCGCACGTGCCGCATAGCCCCTGGCGGCAACCATACGGAATCTGCACTTCGTTTCGTTCTGCCAGATCGAGCAGAGTGCTCCCGGCGGAAGCCTGACAAACCTTCTGCGAGTGAACGAACACAACGGTTTCGGCCGCGCGGGTTGCCAGTGAACGGGACTCCGTGGTCGGTTTGCTTTCCCCAAAACTTTCCTGCAGGATCCGGCCCTGGTTCACGCCGAGAGTTGACAGAATCCGGCGTGCGTTGTCCATGAATCCCTTGGGACCACAAAGAAAGAAAGTGGGTGCATTCAGATCGGTCACGTTGCGGGTCACAAATTCCTCCGTCAGGCGCCCACTGCGCCCCTTCCAGTTTGGATCTGGTCTCGACAGGCACACTTCATACTTGAAGTTGGGGAGAGACCTGCTGAGCCTCACCAGTTCGCTTTCGAATATGATGTCCGCGCTTGAGCGCACACAATATAGGAGTGTCACAGGAGTAGCGAGTTCGAGATCGTTGATATAACGCAGCATCGAAATCATGGGTGTGATCCCACTCCCGGCTGCAATGAGAACTATGCTCTTGTGTCGTGTCTCGTCAAAGTAAAACCGGCCGTACGGTCCGCTTGCTTCCACTGCGAGGCC
>Ga0302319_10001043_pt1 | contig 62225 bp, 61 predicted proteins | sample Bog_T0_2_FD_203319 | JGI IMG/M metagenome (GOLD analysis project Ga0302319, IMG submission 203319) | Peat permafrost microbial communities from Stordalen Mire near Abisko, Sweden - Bog_T0_2 | ecosystem: Environmental > Terrestrial > Soil > Wetlands > Peat | place: Sweden: Abisko, Stordalen Mire...
CTTGCCCGGCAGGGCGTCCTTGATCCGCAGCCATTGATCCTCTCGCAAATGCACATAATAGCTCAGCAAAACCTCCTGGTTCCGCAAAGCCTATCTTATTTACCCTTGAATGTCCACAGGCCCTAGCACTTATCGTGGGAACAAGATTGCGGTCATCGGGGCACTGGAACGCAAAGGCCCGGTTCGCATCGAAGCCCTGAAATGGGTGGACAAGCAAAAGCTGCATGAGTTCATCCACAAGACGACGGCCCCGGATACGGCAAACATCTACACCGACGAGCATCCCGGTTATCGCGGCATCCAGGACGAGGACACGATGCACGGCACGGTCAACCACTCGAAAGAGGAATGGGTTCACGGCGACATCCACACCAACGGCATTGAAAGCGTTTGGAGCCTTCTTAAGCGGTCGATAGTGGGATCGTATCATAAGGTGAGCGTGAAGCATCTGGATGCCTAACTGGCTAACAGTCTCGGAGTTCTTGAGTGTCTTCAACAAAAGCACATGAGCCACCTCGTGCGCTATCGTAAAGCCCTCCCGGCGCCAGTATTTCAATGTCGGGCTAATCCATACTTCAAACCCTCCTTTTCCAAGTCGAAGAGTGGCTGTTCCTGGTGTCTTCCGGTCACGAACAATTTTTACTTTGAGGGAAGAACATATTGGCTTTAAGGGTGCGGGGGATTTCGCTAACCCGCATTCATTTAACAAGCGCTGACACGCAATTCGCATTGCAGCTTCAGGTGGTCGGGCGTCAGTATCCCAACCTCCTCGGCCTTCACCGTCATCCGCTCGACAGCTTTGACTGGATTTTCCGGGCAGAGCTTTTTGCGCACGCCAAACTCGAACAGCGAATGGAGCAGGGCGCGGTAGCTGTTGATCGTGACTGGACCGACGCCCAGATCGTGCAGCCATCCCTCGACCTGGTTTCCGTTTATGTCGTTGACTCGATCCGTGCCGTGGGAAACACAAAACCGCTCAAACAAGCGGCGAAGTGAATCGAGGTGCTTTTTACTGCGCCCATGCTTGATCCGCGATTTCAGGTAAATGTCCGCCACTTCGCGAACGGTTGTTTTTGGCGACCCACGACGACGGATATAATCATCGACCACCTGGATGAGGGTGACACCATAACCGGCAAGTCTTTCCTGGGCGTCCAAGGCTTCCAGCCGCAAGCGGCCGGAAATCTCCAAGGCACGAAGGCCCAGGTTTTCAACCTCGACCTGCTTGACGGCCTGTTCCGCAAGCGCTGCCTCCTTTGTCTCGAAGTACCTTCTCTGGCGCTTACCTGTCGGATACCAGACGTTGAGAACCCACTTGGCATTAGGCCGTGCACTACATTTGTAGGGCCGGACCACGATACTGAACTTTGGCATGATTGACTCCTGCCAGAGTAAATAGGTAACGGCTACGGTAGCCGTAATTCCTGCTTCCAAACGCTCCCTTGTGCGTTTTGAAGCTCCCTTCCGTGGCATCCGCCAGGACACCTAAGTAGGTCATTTATAAGAGGTAACACCCTTAAAAAAAGGGTGAGCCGCTTATCAGATTTGAACTGATGACCCGCTCATTACGAATGAGCTGCTCTACCCCTGAGCTAAAGCGGCATCGGTCGAGTCGGGAATCATACGCTTCGGCCAAAATCGGAGGCAAGCAGATAAAGCGGCATCGACAGCTTGCGCCCGCCCTTCGAGCCGGTACGATAACCGTATGAGTCAGGAATCACGCCAGGTTTATCCCGATGCCGATGCGCTGGCCAAGGCCGCCGCCGTTGATCTCTTGCAGCGTGCGCAGGAAAGCGTGGCGCAACGCGGTGTCTTCACCCTGGCGCTGGCTGGTGGATCGACGCCGCGGAAACTCTACAGCCTGCTTGGCAACGACCCCGCCTACCGCGATTTTCCCTGGAATAAAACCCACCTCTTTTTCGGCGATGAACGCCATGTACCTCCGAGCCACATCGACAGCAATTACCTGATGGTGAACAGCACGCTTCTCGCCTCCGGCCTCGTGCCCGCCTCCCAGGTCCATCGCGTGCGCGCCGAAATGCCCGATGCCAATGCGGCCGCCCTCGATTACGACGTGGAACTTCACACTTTTTTCACGCAGGAGATGCGATCCAACGGCTTTCCCCGCTTCGATGTGATCCTTCTCGGCATGGGGCCCGACGGCCACACGGCATCGCTTTTTCCCGAGAGCAAGGGCCTGGAGGAAAAAGAGCGCTGGGTCATCGCCAACTGGGTGGAAAAGTTCAAGGCCGCGCGCATCACGTTCACTTTCCCCGTGCTCAATGCCGCGCGCGATATCCTGCTTCTCGTCGCAGGCGCGGACAAGGCCGACATGCTGCACAATGTCCTGGTGGTCAAACGCGATACCAATCCCTACCCCGTACAAAACGTGCAACCCGTCGAAGGCCATAAAATCTGGCTGCTCGACCGCGCGGCCGCCGAGCGATTGCCGCAGACCTTTTAACCCACCATGCATCCCATCCGCATCGCCCCTTCGGTCATCGCCGCCGACTTTGGTTATCTTCGCGCCGACATCGCGCGCGCGGAACAAGGCGGCGCGGACATGCTCCACGTCGATATCATGGACGGTCATTTCGTGCCGAACATCACTTTCGGCCCCGCCGTGGCCAGGACGATCCACGGCCTGACCAGGCTGCCGCTCGACGTGCATCTCATGATCTCGCGACCGCGCAAATTCATCACCGCCTTCGTCGAGGCGGGCGCGGCCAACATCACCTTTCACGTCGAGTGCGAGGACACCATCCGCACGGCGATCGATGAGGTCCTCTATTTCTCCCGCAAGGTCGGCCTCTCGGTCAAACCGCGCACGCCACTCTCCGCCGTGAAGGAATATCTCGGGGCCATCGACCGCCTGCTCATCATGACGGTCGAGCCCGGCTTCGGTGGACAGAAATTCATGCCCGACATGATGGAGAAAGTGAAACAAGCGGTGGCCTGGCGGCGGGAAGGTGGCTTCAAGTTCGACATCGAGGTCGATGGCGGCCTCGACCGCTATACGATCTGGGAAGCCGTCCGGGCCGGTGCCGAGGTGATCGTGGCGGGGACGGCCCTTTTCAGCCAGGCTGACATGGCACATGCCATCCAGGATTTGCGCGAGAACGCGGAACAAGCCCTCGATTACCTCAAAGCCCCTCCGATCCAGAAAACAGACTAGGCGTGGGTCTCCGTATAACGCGCCATCAGCCAGAGCAAATCGGAAAGCCGGTTGAGATAACGGATGACCAGGTAATCAACCTCGTTGGATGAAGCGAGCTTCGCCACCAGCCGTTCCGCGCGGCGGCAGGTCGTCCGCGCCACATCAAGCGCGGCGGAGGCGACATTCGCGCCCGGCGTCGCCCAGCCGTCGAAGGTGATCTTTTCCTTCTCGATGGTCGCGACCAGATCGTCGAGGTGCTGCAACATCTCCGGCGTCAGCTTCGGATATTTGTCCTTCGCGTAACGTTCCGCGTCCTGGGGCGCGACCGCCAGTTCGCCCATCAACGCCACCAACTGCTTTTGAATGAGGAGCAACTCGGTTTTCACCAATGGCAATCCGGCCTGCGCGCGCGCCATGCCCAGCGCGGCATTCAATTCGTCGACCGTGCCGTAAGTCTCCACCCGCACCTCGAATTTCTCCACCCGCCGCCCATACATCAGGCTCGTTTTTCCCTTGTCCCCGGTGCGCGTGGCGATCGACATGGTTGGATTTTCACAGGAAAATCTTGGGGACACGATGTAAAATTTGAGGATAATTCTAACATGAGTTCAGCCCGCCTGATGTGCTCCGCGAGCGGCCACGACGCCGACATGCTCTACGCTACCCGCTTCTACGCCGACGACCCCTTCGTCTGGTGGGAGGCACGCGGCAAGACCCATATCGCCTTGTCGCCGCTGGAAATCGACCGCGCCAAACCGGTCGCGCACGTCACGCAGGTGCATGCGATTGGCGAATTTCTCCCCTCCCCGGCCAAAGACAATTCCGCCTTAAGCGTGATCCCAGGCATCGCCGCCAAACATAAAATCAAATCGTTCCTCGTTCCCGAACAATTTCCCGCCGGACTGCTGGAAAAACTTCGCGCCAGGGGCTTGAAGCTTACCGTTTCCGACCAGCCCTTTTTCCCTCAACGCGCGCGCAAAACCAGGGAGGAAGTCGCCGCGCTCACCGTCGCCCTGCGTGTCGCAGAGAAGGGATTGCGCCGGGGCATCGACGTGCTGAAAGCGAGCAGGCCCGACAAGCGCGGCTTCCTTAAGTGGAGCGGCATTCCCCTCACCTCGGAGCGGCTCCGCGCCGAGATGGACTCCGCCGTGCTTCACGCCGGTGGTTTGCCCGCCAACACCATCGTCGCCGGTGGTCTTCAGGGTTGCGATCCGCACGAGCGCGGCCACGGTCCGCTCCGCGCCAATGAGGCCATCGTACTCGATATTTTCCCGCGCCACGCGAGTAATTTTTATTATGGCGACCTGACCCGGACGGTCGTGCGCGGGCGCGCCTCCGAGGCCCTGCGCCACCAATACGCCACCGTGCAGGAGGGCAAGCGCTGGGTAATGAAACAGATGCGTGCGGGGGCCGATGGCGCCGCCCTACAAAAGAGACTGATCGAGCGCTTCCAAGCCGCCGGTTATCCCACCGAGCAGCGCGACGGGCGCTGGGTCGGCATGTTCCACGGCGTCGGCCACGGGCTGGGCCTCGACCTGCACGAGTCGCCGCGTTTCTCCAGCGGGAAGCTCTTCGCGGGCCTCAGCATTACCGTCGAGCCGGGTCTCTACTTTCCCGGCGTCGGCGGCGTCCGCATCGAGGATGTCGTCATCGTCGGCTCCGCGGGCGTCCGCAACCTCACCAAGTTCGAGGAAGAGCTGGAATTGCGGTAAATCTCACCACGAATAATGGACCGTGTAGGTCACGGTCTTCACCTCGTCGGGCTTGAGCGGAATGCGGAACTCCATCTCCTGCGCGTTCGTCTTCACGAAGGGATCGGACTTCGCCGTGATCTCCCAGTTCGTCCAGCGGTAAAGATGCTCCACCACGCGGATTTCAACCGGCTCCTTTTTGTGATTGCGTAGCTTGATCTCGAATGATTCGTCGGCCCAGTTATTCGCGCTATCCACCTTGAAATTCGTCCGCGTGCGCTCTCCCACCAGGTCAAACGCATTGCCGACATAAACCTTCACCAACTCGTCCTTCGGCGTGTGGTCGATTTCGTTTTCGCCGGTGAATTCCAATTGGGTGTCATCCTGCTTGTAAAAACGCAACCGTCCCTCGGGCAACGGCATCCCGAGATGATTCTCCTCGGAATTCTTGAACTGCCGCATGATGGCGACCTTCGTGTCCGACTCCTTGCCAAACTCCTCATTCTCGCGCATGCCATTCGGATTGTACTGTAACTGTTGCCAGTCGATTTTCGCGCCGTCATAGACGTAGAGCTTCTCCGCTTTCACGCCGGTGGCATGGATGAACTCGACCTGCTTCGTCTCACCATCGCGCAGGGTCGTCGGGCGCGGCAGCGTATAGAGATGAAAATCCTCGAACGCTTTTTCGGTCACGGCGGGCGCTGCCACGCTATCGGCCATCATGGCAAACGCTTTCGCATGAATTTGATTCCGATCCTGAATCTTGTTCACGTCGCCCGCCATCAGCTTGATCTTCGCATTCTCAAAAGTCTTGCCGCTCTGGTTGTTCATCGTTATCCAGCCCACGATATCGATCAGATCGCTCTCCTCCGGCGCGACCACGTTGTAATCAGCATGCCAGCCCATCCCCTCGGTGATGTAGGCAATCTCGGCGTCGAGCTTTCCCGGCGCATCGGCATTCAGTTTCCAGGTCAGCGTCGGCTTGAGAATTGTATCATCGCCCAAAGAGGGAAAGATCGGCTGCCCGGGCAGCCCGAACTGGACTTTCCCATCCACCTCGATGACCGGCTGGCTGGGCGTATTATTTTGCGGCGGGTAGTATTGCTGGCCATCGTTCATCCCTCCCTGGGACTGTGACATATAGCCGCTGCGGATGATTTTGCCCTGGATGGTCTGGTCCGGTTTGCCGTCTTCCTTCACCAAAAAGTCGATCGTCTTGCCCTCGAAAAGCGAGAGGAGAAGCTCCTGCGAGACCGGGTCATTCCGGTAATTCTGCTCCAGAATTTGCAGGTTCACCTTGCCACTCGGGTCGCGCAGGATGACTGAGTCGGGTTCGAGATGCATCGTCGTGTCCGCAAAACTAACGTCATTCTCGCCAGCTTTGAGATCGAGCGGGACGGTATCGCGCACCACCGCGAAATTTTGATTGTAGATCGTCATCGCCGGGTCCGACATCGAGCGGTACGAAAACGCAGTAACGAGAAGGACAAGGCTCAAGGCTGTTTTATTCATGGATTTTTGGGCTAAGGTGACCATCACTGACTCATCCTCCCTGTCATGGGGGGCAATTGTCTTCAGGCGGATTTTCATTTCGGCAAAGCTTCTCGCGAACGCATTCATCAGCCTAGACGCGACAAAGTCGAGATACGCGCGGATTATTTTCGTTTTTTTTATCTCACCCGTTGACGGTTTCGCCGGTGGTGCGTGAAACGGTGACCATGACGGAAAGCGCCTGGCGCTTGGCGCCCTTGAACACACCTCGTAATGGAGGCACGTCGCCGTAATCGCGCCCGATCCCGATCTGCACATGACGCTCCCCCTCGAGCATGTCGTTCGTCGGGTCGATCCCCACCCACATCCCGTTGGGCAGGTAAACCTCCACCCAGGCATGGCTGGCCGTCGCCCCGACCAATCCGCTCGTCCCACGAACCGATTCGGTTTCGAGGTACCCGCTTACATAACGGGCGGGCAAACCCGCGCAGCGGATCAGGGCGATCATCAGATGCGCGAAATCCTGGCAGACCCCCTGCCGCTTCCGTAGCACTTCCGTCAGCGGCGTGCGGATGTCGGTCACGCCCGGCATATAGGTGAAGGTCTCGTAGATATACGAACAAAGTCCCTTGATCGATTCCGCGAACGAGGCGCTGCTCTTCAATTGCTGCTTGGATAATTGCTCCAGCTCCGGCGTGATCGGCGCATGCATCGACGGCATGAGAAAATCAAAAAGCTCGCGGCGTTGCGGCCAGTTCAGGCGCACCGCTTCGCTCACCGACAGGTCGAGGGCGCTGAGCGCATCCTTGTGCTGCAGCGTCTCCACCGTGCTGCGCGATGTCACGGTCAGCGTCTTGTGGCGGAAGGGAACGGAAAGGCATTCGACTGCATTGTCGTAATAATCGATGAAATCCTCCAGGGCGGCGCGGGGAGTCACTTCCGTCACATGACGATGAACGATCTGGCGAATGCTTTGGCGGGGTCGGACGCGTAATTCAGTAAACGACTCGATGGCCGGAGCGGAATACTCGTAAGCGGTGGTATGAACAATATTGAAAATCATCGCGAATGGGTCAGATCAAAAAGTTCCGGCTCCCGGAACATCACCTGGTGGTCGAGGTAGTGATCCGAAATCAGCACGTTGAAGTCGAGGAGCAGTTCGGTCAGTTCGGTCAGCTTCTTGGGAAATTCAGTTGTTGGCAGATCGGAAAGATCATCCTCGTCCGACGTGGCGGATCCGTTCTCGCCCGCAGGCGGAAAGTAAGTGGCCATGTCGATGAAATTCAACTCCGTGATCACCCGGGTGCAATGCTTGAGCGGCGCATCCGCCCCCTTCGCGGGCCGGTCGCCCAGCGTGGCGTTAAGCGCCCGGCGCATGCCGTCCAGACAGAACAGGGCCGAGCGGGGAAACTCCCGATCCTGCAGGAGCAGACGCGCCACCCGCGCCGCCACCGGTCGCGCGTGATAGAGACTGCGATAGGCGTATTGACCGGCCAGCATTTGCAGGAGCAAATCGAGATTCGTGCTGCTCACCGGTCCGATGGTTGAGACGCCGCCCACTTCGGTCGCGAGCACCTGCTTCAACGTCTGGATCGTCATGAGGCCGCGCTCGGCATAGACCCCCAGCTGCCAGAAATGCCACGCATCGTTATGCAGCATGTGCTTTTCCAGCGCGCCGGTCAGCTCATCGAGCTGGGTCAGGATTTCGTGGTGCAGCGTCCGGTCTTCCATCACCGCGCGCACCCGTTCCGTCGTGCTTTGGTCGGCGTGGAGCGCGACATCAAGATAGAGGTGATTCAGCACCGTCCAGACTTCCGGTGGAAAATGTTCGCGGATATTCTCCGCGTTTTGCCGGCACGAGAGCAAATAGGAGAGCACCGATCCGCCGTTCCTCCGGTCGAGCAGAAAGTAAAACGGGACTTCGCGCGGGATGATCGTATCGCGCCCGGGCTTGACGAAGTAATCGGCCACGTGACCGCTGATCGCCGCCATCGCCGCCCACAGCGGCCGCCGTTGTCGCGCCGTCATGCTTTCCGTCAACGGCCAGGGTTGCATCTGCACGATGCGCAACATCCGCGTGGTCACCTCCGCCCGCTCCGCGTAACGGCCCATCCAGAAAAGCGATTCCGCCACGCGACTCGTCAGCCGCAAACGCGTCGGCGCTTCCTCAGCCTGCGCATGCACGACGATGGGAGCCGCCGGCACCGTGCGTAAAATCCAGACGTCCTTGACCCGGTCTGTCGTCTGCACCGAACTCGCCAGCGATGCGCCCGATCCCGTCCAGGCCAGGGCGCAGGGAGAAATCCGCTCCATCCCGAGCGCAAAGGCGCGCAAGGTCACCTGGAGCGACCGCGACCCGGTCGGCGTCCAGCATGGATGCGCGGCCTGGCTGGGCAGCTTGTGCGCCACGTACTCGCTCGGGTTCGCCTCGATTTCCTGCCAGAAACGGTTCCATTCATGAGCGGGCATGTGCTTGGCCACCCATTCGTGGGCCGGGGTCCGTTTCCAGGCATGACGGATCACGTAATCGTCCCGGTTGTCAGTGATCAGTTCGCGGACATCGACATCGCGCATTTCCAGCACCTGCGGCGAAGGCAGGATGGGCTTTTCGCCCAAATAATATTCCGTGATGACGGAAAGATAGGCGGCCAATGCGCGATTGTTCGCCAGGTCCGACCCCAGCCCGTTGGCCACCGCCAGCGAACCCTTGCGCACGCAGGAAAGCAGGCCGGGCACGCCGAAGCGGCTGACCGGATCGAAGACGACCGGGTCGAGCAGCGAAGTGGCCAGGCGCCGCAAAATGACATCGACCGGCTCGATTCCTCCGATGGTCTTGAGATAAAGCCGGCTGTCGAGCACCACCAGGTCATTACCCTGCACAATCGGCACACCCATTTGCCGCGCCAGGGCCGCGTCATCGAGATAATATTCATCGCTGCTGCCTTGAGCGAGGAGCACCCCGCGCGCGTCGCCGTCCGGAATCCGCACCAGTTCCTGCAACACATCGAGCACCTGCGCCGCGAAATCCTCAATCGGCAGGATTTCAAAACCATCGAAAAGCCGCGGCGCAATCTGGCGCAGAATCTGCCGTTTCTTCAGGGCGTAACTGGCCCCGTCGGCCACGCCGAGATGTTCCTCCACCACCACCCATTGCCCGCGCGTATTCTGCTGAAGATCAAACGCCGTCAGCTGGAGATAATTCGCCGTCACTCCCGGCAGGCGCGCGCACCCGCGATGAAAATTCGGATCGGAATAAACGATTTCATATGGAACGATGCCCGCCTTCAAAATCTCCTGGCCGCTGTAGATGTCGCGCAGGAAAAGGTTCCACGCCCGCACGCGCTGCGTCAGCCCCGACTCAATTCGCGCCCATTCCTCGCCCGGTAACACCAGCGGCATCAGGTCGAATCCGCCTCCCCGGCGCGCCTCCTTCGGTCCGCTTTCCCGCGATCCCAGATAAGCCCCCTCCTCCTGGCTTAATTCCTCCGCCATTGAAAACATGCGGTCGAGCTTCTCGAGGGGCAGCGCGCCGAGCGTCTTTTGGATCTGGATCGTAATGCCGCCCGCTCCGGAGTCAGCTCCAAACCCCTGGGACTGTCCCTGGCTGCTCAAAGCCGGACCGTTCGAGGAGGAAGAATACGACGCTGCGGGCATGGCCCAAGATGTTGCCCCACACATCTTTTTCGCGCAAGGGCATATAGAAAAGATTTCCCCCTTTAAACCTCAACTCTTGCCGTTCACTTGTCGAGGTTGTTCAGGCTCTTGCCCATCTTTGCCTTGGCCTTCTCGGCATCGGCGCTCGCATTCTCCAGCCCGACCTTCGCCTCGTCCTTCGCCTTTAACGCCGCCGGGAGCAGATAAACCGTGCCCACATAATCGTAAAGCGCCACGACCTCCCGCCCGATATTCCATGCGTCTTCCTTCTGAAATTTCCCCACGTGGGCCTTCTCGGTCTCCGCCACCCCTTCGTGGCCCAGCGCCAGCTTCAATCGTGTGATGCGGTAATAATCGGAGATGACCATGACCGACTCGAGGTGATCCGCTTTCATGATCCCGGCCACCCTATGCGCCGTCTCGGAAGTATTGCCCTCGCGCCGGTTTTGGACGATCGCTCCCGCGGGAATTCCCCGGCTTTCCAGGTATTCGGTCATCGCCGCGGCATGATCAAAATTGCCCTTCGCTTCCGTCCCGCTGACAATAATCGCCGGAAACTCCCCCGCCTGATAGAGCTCAACCACGCGATCCAGCAGTGTCCGCTCCACTCCCCCGACGGGATGCCCCATGACCAGGGCAACATCCGCCTTGCCGCCCGAGTCGTTCAACCCGTCAAAAATAATCCAGGCCGCAGTGAACAGAAATATCACCACCGCCATCATGACCAACTGAAAAACCAATTTGAAAAGTCTGCGCAACATAGGAGCCTCTCAAGTTGCCTCAAAGATCGATTCAGCGCCAGCGGAGACTAAAGCAAAAGCTTGCTTGCGCCATAACGCATAACGTTATAAGTTTTGAAAAGTGATTCAAAGTTTCCGCGATAAAGAGTCGAAACAAATTTGGGAAAGCAAGGGATCGCGCAGGTTGCCCACGAACATCCAGCGCACTGCGCTCCGCAAACTGTTGCAACTTCATAGCGCTGAAACCTTGGATGATATGCGGGTGCCTCCCGGCAATCGCCTGGAAGCCCTGAAAGGCAATCGGACAGGGCAATACAGCATACGCATTAACGATCAGTGGCGCATCTGCTTTGCCTGGAAAGAAGGCGAGGCGCACGCCGTTGAAATTATTGATTACCATTGAACCAAGCTGAAAAACAATGAAACCCAATCTCCATAACATCACCCCGGGAGAAATCCTCTGGGAAGACTACATGAAGCCAATAAAGTTGTCGCAGAACGCGCTGGGACGTGCGCTCGGTGTCCCTCCCCGGCGCATCAACGAGATCATTCATGCCAAGCGGGCGATTACGCTCGACACCTCGTTGAGACTTGGACGTTTTTTTGGCCAGTCACCCCGCTTCTGGCTGAATCTGCAAACCGAATGCGACCTGCGCAATGCGACTCGTCTGATTGAGCGTATTGCTCGGGAAGTAAGTCCCCGCGCCATCGCGGCGTAGGTTTTAATGCTCTCGTCTTTTCTACGGAGCGCCTTCTCCGGGGATTCGAGAACCACTGGCTGCATAATTCGGTCGCAAAAAGGCGCGATAAATTCCTCCACCCATCAGTCCGCCCAAGACCGGGGCAAGGATGTAAACGATCAGCCAGCCCATCCCGTTAGCCGTAAAGGGCACCGCTCCCCAACCGGATAAACTTGAAAAAAGCCTCGGCCCAAAATCACGCGCCGGATTGAAGCAAGCCATCGTCAACGGCCCCAAAAGCGAAATCAACATCGTCACGGTCAACCCGATTGTAGCGGCAGTCAGGATTTGCGGGCGGCTCTTGTTTCTCTCGTCCGTCACCCCGAAAATAACCAGGAGCAAAATAGCCGTCCCGATCACTTCGGCGACAAATGCCCGCCCTTGCGACATCCGACCGAGATTGGCCTTCGTGAGCGGCCTGCCTTGCGGATTCGGATAAAATTCTCCAAAAACCATCGCGCTCGCCTCACTTCCCGGTTGGCCTCGAACAATTCCATTCTTCGCCTCGAATTCGCTGATCGCCCCGGCAAAAATCAGTTGCAACACTGCCGCAGCCACGAAAGCTCCCACCATTTGCGTGGCGATATAACCCGCCGCACGTCGCTTGGGAAATCCGTCCCACGCCGCAAAGCTGATCGTTACGGCAGGATTCAAATGAGCGCCGCTCAAGGAAGCCGTCAGGTGGATCGCCGTGGCAATCCCCAACCCCCAGATAATCGCCACCTGAAAGACCCCGACCTGCGCGCCTGTAGTCACCGCCGCGCAAACGCTGCCGCAGCCAAAAAAAACCAGGATGAAGGTCCCGATAAACTCGCCGATCACCCAGGCGGGAATGGCTTTTGTCGCAATCATCCTCATCAGCAGCAGCCGCTTTCTTCCGAGCAACACGACGATGCGCTTTCAATCCCGCACTTTTCCTTGGCCAGACAATCCGTGTGCTTGGTCGTGAGCTGGAAAACAATCCTTTCGCCCGTCGAATCGGCGGATTCAATGGGAAAAACGGAGATATAAGGAGACTCGAACTCGACTTCGACGGGGAGATCGTCGGGCGGTAGAATCCTGCCCGCCAATTTCAAAATGGAGCCAAGCTTGCCCGCGGTTAGGACATGGTCTTCGTCGTCGGCGACCCAGGCCTGCAGGACGCAGGAGGAGATCTCGCGTTGGGTCCCCCCGCAATCGATGAAGTCTTTCTTCACGTGGCCGACTTCCGTGATGTGGAAGTGAGCCGGAATGGCGGTTTTATCGGGCAAGATAAAGCCGATACCCTTCGTCGGATTTTCCTCGAGGATGTCTTTGAGTTCGGTGATGTTCATAATGTTTTTGCTTTCTCGCGATATCCGGCGGCATAAGCCTCGAAGACGAGCTTGATCTGGTCCCGCACACTGCGGAATACATTCAGGATCTCCTCTTCAGTACCAGTCGCATGAGCCGGATCTTCGAAGCCCCAGTGATAACGATTCACCTGGCCGGGAAACATCGGGCAGGCCTGGTCCGCGTTGCCGCAGACCGTGATAACCGTATCGATTTTGCGATCAAGAAATTCGTTCATGTGCTTCGACGTATGGCTCGAAATATCAATCCCGATCTCCTTCATCACGGCAATCGCCTTCGGATGCACATGGCCCGCAGGCTTCGATCCCGCGCTGTGCACGTCAAAAAGATCGCCCGCAGCCTGGCGCAGAATGCCCTCCGCGAGATGGCTCCGGCACGAATTGCCCGTGCAAAGAATCAGGACGGTCGTTTTATTCATGGACGGCCCGACCTCATTTTTTTCGCTTTCAGAAAAAATTGGGCCAGTTCGTCGAGCGTCGTCTCCGCCACCCAGCATTCGGTGCTTTGCCCGCACTTGCACGTCCGGATCAGCCCGGCCCGGGTCAATTCCTTGAGGTGATGCGACACGGTGGGCTGACCAATGCCCAGCCCCTTGCCCAACTCTCCCACGCACAAACGCGAACATTCCTCCGCATCGCAACCATGCCGTTGGCAACAACTCGATAGTCGCAGAAAAATCGCCAGCCGGTGCGGATGCGCGAGCGCCTTGAAGGCAAGCGCCGCTTTCTCAATTTTCATTATCGATAGTTATCAATATGTAGATGCTCGGTCAAGTCCCAGGTTGGATTTCAGAATCAGCGCGGCAACGACCGCAGCGCCGCCTTCGCGCGCTTGAACCACACCGCCTCGCGCTTGCGCTGGAACTTCGTCACGTAGGGCGCGTCGTGGATCACCTCTTCCAGGCTCTTGCGCGCCTCCGCATATTCCTTCCGCTGAATCAGCAGGTCGGCGTATTGCACCCGGGCACGCGGATAGCCATAAAGACTAAGCACCTGCCTCCATGTACCCAGCGCGGCGTCGATCTGCCCCAGCGCGGCCTGTGTCTCGGCCAGCGTCATCAAGGTGTAACCGTAATCATGCTTCGGATTTTGCGCGCAGACTCCCTCCAGCAAAGGAAGCGCCTCCTGAGGCTTACCCCGGCGCGCCAGGCAATTTCCGAGATGGGCGCGGATATCATCGTCCTTGGAATCACGCTCATAAGCCGCCCGGTACTCCGCCTCGGCCAAGTCGAGCTTGCCCTGGCTGAAATAGATGTCGGCCAGTTGCAGATGATGATGCGGCTTGTCGAGATGATGGATGTCGGCCTGCAGCCGCTTGATCTGCCGTCGATCCGCAGCGCCCGGCAACTCGAAACCAGCCATGGGATTCCCACCCCCCGAAGCGCGGTAGACCAGGAAGAAATAGAGCACGGCACTCAGGCCGGAAAAGAAAAAGATGAATACCGCCCAGATATAATCACCATTGCGGATCGCCTGAATGAACATCCAGGCAGTGAAGAGAAAAGCGAGCACGACAAAAATCGTTTCCCCTACGCCCAGGTCGCCATTCAATAACTCAAAGAAGAAGTTCTGCATGATTCCTCCGCTCACTCCTCCCAGACTCTCCGTCCCACGTCAACCGTGATCGATCCCATGAGCAGCCCAAGCCCCTATTTCGTGTATATTCCGAAATGTTGACCGAGTTTAGTAGCAACACTAATAGCCTCAGCTTCTGTCAGACAACCTCCTCATCTCAAGCAACATATCTAATATCGATGCCCCAGCGTCTTCTTTCATTCATGTGACAAAATTCAACCGGGTCTTGACACCCCCGCTGCTTCCACTAGGGTCATCAGTTTAACTAATCCAAAACTATGGTTCCAATCTCTCAAGCGTGGACGGTTGCCTCGTACGTTATCTCTCAAAAGCTCAAGGGTCGCAAGCGCTACCCGCTCGTGTTGATGCTTGAACCTCTCTTCCGTTGCAACCTGGCCTGCGCCGGTTGCGGAAAAATCCAGTATCCCGACCACGTCCTCAACAAGCGCCTCACCCCGCAGCAGTGCTTCGACGCCGTCGAGGAATGCGGCGCGCCGATGGTCAGCATCCCTGGTGGCGAACCCCTCATCCACAACGAAATCGACCAGATCGTCGCTGGCCTTGTTGAACGCAAAAAGTACATTTACCTTTGCACCAACGCCCTGCTCCTCAAGCGCAAGCTCGACCTCTTCAAGCCCTCCACCTACCTCACCTTCTCCGTGCACATGGACGGCCTCAAGGAAGATCACGACACCGCCGTCTGCCGCGATGGCACCTACGAGGTCGCCGTCGAAGCGATCAAGGAAGCGGTCAAGCGCGGCTTCCGCGTCACAACCAACACCACTCTCTTCAACGGCACCAACCCGGCCCACGTCCGTGAATTCTTTGACGAGATGATGGCCCTCGGCGTCGAAGGCATGATGCTCTCGCCCGGCTACACCTACGAGAAAGCGCCCGACCAGGCCAACTTCCTCCATCGCGACCAGACCACCGCCCTCTTCAAGCAGATCCTCCAGCAGCCGAAGAAGAGCTGGAAGTTCAACCTCTCCCCGCTCTTCCTCAAGTTCCTTCAGGGCGATCTCGACTTCGAGTGCACCCCCTGGGGTAGCCCCGCCTACAACATCTTCGGCTGGCAGAAACCGTGCTATCTCCTCCAGGACGGCTACGTGAAAACCTTCAAGGAATATCTCGAACTGACCGACTGGGACAACTACGGCAACAAGAGCGACAACCCCAAGTGCCAGGATTGCATGGTCCATTGCGGCTTTGAACCCTCCGCCGTCGACGCCACCTTTGGTTCCTTCTCCGGATTCATGCAGACCGCCAAAGCCACGATGGGTGTCTAGGACTCCCGTTCACCTCGCCGCATTTCTGCCCGCTTATGCCCGCTGACATCAAGACTCATCCCGCCTCGCATCGCCCCGACTCACTCGAAGGCGCCGTCTTCACCTTCCAATCGGAGACCGACCGCATCGAGGCCATCGACAAAGCCTTCGACTATCGCGGCGACGTCACCCTCACCCTGCTCAACGGCCCAATCGAGGGCTACATCTTCAACCGCGAACCCAAGGCCACGCCGCCCCGCATCGAGGTCTTCCTCAAGGGCAGCGAGGAACCGCGCGTCATCCCCTACGCCGATATCACCGCCATCGCCTTCACCGGCAAAGACACCGCCAACGGCAAATCGTGGGACGCCTGGGTCAGCAAAAAGGAATCGGAACGCAAAGCCGAAGCCGACCGGATCAAAGCCGAAGCCGAAGCCCAGGGGCATCTCTAAGGTAGCCTTTTGTTGGGGTGGCCCGGACTACTTCGTTGTCCGGGCGCGCGAAGTGCGCAGGAAGCGATCCCGGCTTGCCTGACAAAATTCCACGACTTTGCCCTGAATTTCTGCTACGTTTTCTGCTTGATGGAAATCGACTTCATCGACATCAAAATCATTGCCCTCGAAGACGAGCTTACGGTCGAGTCTCCCACTAATCCCGCTCTCCGCTACATCTACCTGCGCCTCTCGCAAACCCCGCCGCCGCTCTGGCAGAAATACTTCGACGAATCGCGCAAAATCGCCCGCCATCCCCGCTGGCGCCGCATCTGGATCGACCGCAAATTTCTCATCGTCGAATGCGTCCCCGATGAAATCGAGACGCACCATCTCAAAGACCTCAAGCAGGACCTTGCCCATGCCAATTCCCAGTACCGCAACTATCTCGAACACCAGCACCGCGCGGAACATCTGAAAGTCCAGACCCAGTCCATCGAGCGCGACCGCCTCCGGGAAATGAAAAGCCGCCTCAATTTCGATTGATTGTTTGCCAAGAAAGAACACAAAGATCGCAAAAAAGAAACGGGCAAACAGTCGGCTTTCCTTTCCACTATCTTTGTTTTCTCTGTGCTCTTTTGCGGCTAATGCTTCTGCTCCGTCCTCCGTTCCGTTGCCACCAACACCGTGGCCAGGACAATCAGCACGCCGCCGATCAGCAAACTCCACGTCAGCGTTTCGTTCGCGTAGGAAATCACCGCGAAGCGCGAAATCCATCCCGGCAAAAAACCCGACAGGATCGTCGCGATTACCGGCTCGATGCAATAAATCAGCCCTGCTTCGGTCGCGCTCACGCAGCGTTGCCAGGCATTCATAATCAGGAAATTAAACACCGTGCAGAGGAGGACCAGCGCCACGGTCAGAACCCACAGGGCTGACGTCCCGAACAGTTGCCCCGCACCCTGCGCCGTCCCGCCCGCCACCCAAAAACCTGCGGCGGAAATGACCGTGAGAATCGCAAACATGATCAGTGTCACCACCCCGGCGCGATTTTCCGCGTAAATCGGTCGCTCCACCCAGACAATCTGCGACGCCATGAAAAATGTGCTGACAACAATCACCAGTTCACCTGCGCCGAGCGTGAAGTGCCGCAGCAAACCGGGACTCAAAAGTGCCGCCCCGACCAAAACCAGCGCACACGCCACCACCACGCGCAGGTTGGGAAGACGCCGGTCCCGCAGCGCGACAATCATCGGTACGATCAGCGTATAGAGCTGCGTCAGGAACGCCGCAATAGAGGCGTCGGTCCAGGCCAGGCCCAGCGTCTGCAGATAAAGTCCCCCCGCCGCGAAAAGCGCCAACCCGGTCGCCTGACTCCATTCGCGACCACTCACCCGTTTCAGTCCCCAACCATAGATCGGCAGTAAAACCAGCCCCGCCAAGCCGAAGCGGATCGCCACGTCAGCGCAGGCCATTGCCGCATCGGTCACCTGCGGTGCCTCGGCCCGCTGCGCCAGTTCCAGGCCGCGCAACAGCGGAAAACTCAGTCCCCACAAAACCGTGGTGCCAATCAGCAGTGTCCGCGCCCGGCGAATCCGCGCATCCCCCGGCGATAAATCTTTTATACCCACAGCTTAGAGCATGTTGAAAAAGAAGGCACGGGTCACGCTGAATGGAATGCCACTTGCCCCCTACCCTGCCGTTGCTAAGCTTGCTTCTTTCCTGCCACAGGCAGCACAGATGAAACCTTCCCTCTCTCCCAAGCTTCAGGCCCACCTAGCCAAAGGCCGGCGCGTCATCGAACTGGAAGCCGCGGCGCTTCGAGCCGTGCAACGGCGCCTCGATGAAAACTTCGCCCGCGCCATCGAGGCCATGCGCGAGGTCATCCAGGCCGGGCGCAAAATCATCGTCACCGGCATCGGCAAGTCGGGCACCATCGGCGCAAAAATCTCCTCGACCCTCTCGAGCACCGGAGCCTCCAGCGTCGTCCTCGATGCCGTCAACGCCTCGCATGGCGATCTCGGCATGGTCTCCAGCGGCGACCTCGTCCTCATCCTCAGCTACAGCGGCGAGACCGAGGAAGTCGCGCGGCTCGTCCCCAGCCTCAAACGCATCGGCACGCGCATCATTGCCCTCACCGGCAATCCCAAATCCTCCCTCGCTCGCGAGGCCGAAATCCATCTCGATGTCCAGGTGCCGCGCGAGGCCTGTCCACTCAACCTCGCCCCCACCTCGAGCTCCACCGCCATGCTCGCCGTCGGCGATGCGCTCGCCATGGTCCTGCTCGAAGCGCGCGGCTTCAAGAAGGAGGACTTCGCCACCTTCCATCCCGGAGGAACCCTGGGCCGCAACCTGCTTTTGAAAGTCGAGGACATCATGCGTAAGCGGGAACAAATGGCCATCCTCAGCGGCAGTGCCACGGTCAACGAAGCGCTCGACCTCATCGCCCGCAAGCGCGCCGGCGCCATTGCCGTGACCGACAAGCATGGAAGGCTGGCGGGCATCTACACCCACGGCGACTTCACCCGCGGCTACCAGAAGGACGTCAACATCGGACGCGCCAAACTCGCCGACGTGATGACGCCAAAGCCGATCACCGTGCGCGTCGACAAACTCGCCGTTGAAGTCCTCAATTTATTCGAGGCGCATCGCATCGGCGACCTCATCGTCGTCGACCGGCGCAACCACCCCGTCGGCCTCGTCGACGCGCAGGACCTCGCCAAAGTCAAGTTGGTCTAGCCCACTGTATTTTCGGACAGCTTCTACGGCGCGCGCAGAAACTGAATCCGGCGGCGATCGGTCGTGCCCAGCCCCAGGACGGCAGCACTGGTGATATAACTGGAAGTGTTGCCCACGGTAGGCACATTCACCTGGCGACGCAATTGTTCCAGCCGGGGCAGTGCCAGGGAATCGATGGCCACGGGATCGCGTCCCACATAAATCGCGCCGAACGACTGGCAGAATTGCGGATTGAAGGCCGGGCCGCCCGCACATTGACCCACCAGCGCATCGAGAATATTCACCACCACCTTTCGCCGGATAAAACTCTGGTCGAGAATTTCGTCGATGGAAGGGTCGCCATAGGTGGGCGGCCCCAGGAACCGGCGGTTGTTATCGACACAACCCAGGGCAAGACTGGCCAGACAGCCGTCGATACCATACTCCTCGTTGTAGGAAAGCACCGGAACATTGACGATCTTGGTGCAGGTCTGGGTAACGAGCCGCGTGTAGTAGGAGCGGCTCAGGGCGTCGCCCGAATCATCATCGTCGAAGCCGCCTTGTTTGTTGAACTGGTAATCGCCCCAGATCAAACTTCCGATGATTCCATTGTGATAATAAACCGACGGATCGAAATTATCCGGAATGACCGATGCGATGGCCTCTTGTTGATCTGTTGCCGCGCGGGGCGGATAGCCGGCCAGCCGCATCTTGTCCGGAAATTTGTCCCAAATGATGAGCTGCGAGCGCGGCACTCCAGCAGCCACCAAGCCGTCACAAATCGCCTGGACCAATGGGCGATGCGTGCAGAATGCGGGGCCGCCGCCCGTTGTGATCTTGATTCCCACTACGTCCTGCGGTGTGATGCCCAGCCGTTTCCAGGCCGTTCCGACATCGGACGCACTCGTCAGCACGAGCAGCGCGCGATTCACCATTTGCCGCACCTGCTGCGGATTAACCGTAAAGTCCTGCACCGCGTCGGCCCGTTCTTCGATGATCACGGGCGAGAGGGATAAACGGGATGCCGCTCTCTGAGGTGAAACCTGCGTGACAGCTTGCAACGGGAGAAGACCTGCCAGGAAAATCAAGGCTACTTCAGTCAGGAAAAAAGAGTTCAGGCGAAATTGCATCGGAATAGACCTCGGATTTTGTTCCGCGTGGCCATATAAGGCTATTCGTTGCTCTATGGCGAATCCCAATTGGAAACTACTCCTGCTGCGGGCTCTTTTGATCATCGCCGCCGGATTTTGGGTCTTCTCACCCGCACTGCACGGCGACTGGCTCATGGATGACGACGTGTACCTCACGCAAAATGTGCTGCTGAACGACCCCGCCCGGCTCTGGAAAATCTGGTTCGCGCCGGGTAGCCTCACCGAATACTACCCGATCGAGGCCACCTTGCAGGCGATCCAATGGCACTTCTGGCATTTGGACACCCTCGGCTATCACCTCACCAATCTCATCCTGCATGTGGTCGGCGCGTTGCTCGTCTGGCGCCTGCTGAGCAAATTCGGCCTGCGCCTCGCCTGGCTGGGTGGATTTCTCTTCGCCGTTCATCCGGCGGTGGTCGAGTCCGTGGCCTGGATTTCGGAATTCAAGAACACGCTCTCCCTACCGCCCTTCCTGCTGGCCATGTGTGCCTGGATCGACTTCCAGGAGCGCGGGCGATCCCGTGATTACTATATGGCCCTCGGCCTCTTCCTCCTTGCCATGCTCTGCAAGATTTCCATGGCCCTCTTTCCACTCATTATCCTTCTCTATGCCTGGTGGAGACGCGGTCGGATAGGGTGGAGTGACGTGAAGTCCGCCACGCCCTTCTTTGTCATTTCCTTCGTGCTTGGCCTCACCACCGTGCTCGTCGGAAACTGGTTCCGGGAAGCTCATTTGCAGTCGGCGGCCAATCCGCAGATCGGAGGCCTCTTCTCCCGCATCGAGCTCGCCGGTGAGTCGATCTCCTTCTATTTTGTGAAATGCGTCTGCCCGGTCGGGATGCTGCCGATCTATCCGAAATGGCCGATTGATCCCCCTTCGTTGCTCTCCTTCCTGCCTTGGCCAATCCTCGGCGCATCAATCATCTGGTTTTGGGCCCGTCGCGCCACTTGGGGACGCCATGCCTTGCTGGGGACCGGGTTCTTCCTCATCAACCTCTCCCCTTTCATCGGCTTGAACTCGGTCACCTACATGGGCTTTACCTGGGTGATGGATCATTTTCTTTACCTGCCGATCATTGGATTGATCGGCCTGGCCGTGGCGGCGCTGGAAGACCTCGACGGGAAAATTCCAAGTTTCACTCGTGCTTTCCTGGCCGTGCCGACGGCACTGGTCCTTGCTCTGATCGCTTGGGAAAGTTACGGCTACGCGGGGGTTTTTGATGGGCCCGAAAAGCTCTGGACTTACACGATTGAACGCAACCCCACCTCATGGCTGGCCCACAATAATCTTGGCGATGTCATGCTCGAAACGGGCCGCGAACAAGAGGCCATCAAACAATACGACGAGGCGCTCCACTACAATCCCAACATGGTCGAGGCGCATACCAACCTGGGTTTCGCTTTGGAGCAAATGGGCCGGACATCCGAGGCTATTGACCAATACGAACTGGCCCTGAAATTTAATCCTCATTTTGGGCTGGCCCAGGCGCACATGGGAAATGCGCTCGCCAAAATCGGCCGGGTGCGTGACGCCATCGACCATTATGAAGAGGCTTTGCTCATCAACCCCAACGACAGCGCCGTCCGCGCCAACCTTACAAAGCTGAAAGCCGGGGATAAGTCGCCGTAACTTCTGGAATAAAATGACGGTTTAAACGTCAGATAAATAGGCCGGATGATATAGCTTAATACCGGCTCCAACCGTACCATCCTTATGAATCGCAGAACTTTTCTTCGCGGACTCGGCGGCGGCGCCCTCTTTGCAACCACCGGTTTTGTTATCGGCGAATACCTTAGGCTCCTTCCCGACGCCCTTGGCGTAACCACCAACCCGGACCTTTCCTCGCCGGGATTGGTAACCGTGCGGATCATGGGCGAAGGCGGCAAACTGACCGGCCCCATCGAGATGCCCAAGGTCGTTAAAACCGATGCCGAATGGCACAAGCTCCTTACCGCCGAGCAATTCCGGATCACGCGTGAGAAGGACACTGAAGCAGCCTTCTGCGGCGTTTTCTTCGACAACCACAAAGTTGGCATTTATCACTGCGTCTGTTGCAACCTGCCGCTTTTCACCTCAGAGGCCAAATTTGATTCAGGCACCGGCTGGCCCAGCTTTTTCCAGCCCATTGCCGCCGAGAATGTCTCCACGAAGTCAGATAACAGCTTCGGCATGGAACGGACTGAAATTCATTGCACCCGCTGTGAGGCCCATCTCGGCCATGTCTTTAACGACGGCCCGGCGCCTTCCGGCCTGCGTTACTGCATGAACTCGGCGGCGCTGACCTTTGTGCTGAAAGGCCATGAAGTGCCGGAAAAGCGGAACGATCCCGGGATCACCAAGGCCGCGTTCGCCGCCGGCTGCTTCTGGGGCTCCCAGGAAGACTTCGAGAAAGTCCCCGGCGTCCTCAACACCACCGTGGGATTCATGGGCGGCACGCTGAAGAACCCGACCTACCGGGATGTCTGCACCGACACCACCGGCCACGCCGAAACCGTCCTGGTTGAATACGACCCGGCAAAAGTCACCTACGACCAACTTCTCAACGTCTTCTGGACCCATCACGACCCAACCACCATGAACCGGCAGGGTCCCGATGTCGGCACGCAATATCGCTCGGTGGTCTTTTATTATACACCGGAGCAAAAAGCGGCGGCGGAGGCTTCCATCGCCCAGTTGACGGCCGCACATCGCTTCACCCGCCCGATCGTCACCCAGGTTGTCCCTGCCACCGACTTCTGGAAGGCCGAGGAATATCATCAGCATTACCTAGATAAAAACGGCCTGAGCAATTGCCGGTTCTGAAGATCACGTCATGGGCACCTGGACGAGCAGATGTCCGGATTTGCTTATCGAGGTAATAAGCACGGGTAAATCGCGCTTCGCGGGGCCTTTGGTCACGTGGCCGACAGGATCGAAGGTCGATCCATGGTGCTTGCAATAGAAGGAACAATCTGACTCCGCTTTAAGCTGGACTTTGCGGTGCGTGCAAATCGAGGAAAGCGCGAAAAGTTTCACACCCTTGCGAATCACGAAAAAGCCCTGGGAGCGAAACCCGTCATAGACACCGTCCACCTCAAAATTGCCAACCGGGCCGGCATCTATGATCTGCCCTGAATTGCCGCTGTCGGCCAATGCAAGGCAGTCGGTCGCGGCACAAATCGCCGTTGCGCCGGTCAGAACGAGGAACTCTCTGCGATTTATGCTCATCGTTGGATTGATCGGATGGAAGCTAACTGGATCAGGCTCAATACTCAAACACCAGACTGGTATCGACGCCCCAAGTCTGCTCCTGACTGGCTCCATTATCGATGGGAAAAACAAAAACGATTCCCAGCCTGGGCTGAATGGGACCGATGGCGTCAAGATTGGCCCGGAACCCGACATCACCCGTCAGGCTGTCGTGACCGGGGCTCGCCTGGTTCAACTCCTTCCCCCCATTGAATTCAAAAACCGGGATGAGTTGCTGCATTCCGGGAATCGCCAGTTTGTCATGCTCAATGGTGTAGCCGAAGACGAAGCCATACTCAAATGTCTGCAAGCCTCCTGTCGTACCGTCTCCGCCATCGCCCAGGAGCGTGGAATAGCCGATAATCGATTGCAGGGTGAAATCCTGGAAGAGTTGGAGATCATTAAAGAGCTTGGGCACGACCTCGGTATTATGGCTGATCTCGGTATGGGTCGGAATGCCCACCTCGATCGCCGTCCCAAAAGTGGAATCAATCGCCCCATTAGCCGAGACGTACTGATAGAACGGACAACGCGCGCCCAAATCCACATTGTCCATGCCCGACGCGATTTGACCGCTGGAGGAGTCACGATCCCAGGCAGATTCCAATTCCAACGTCAACGGACCAAAACCCTTTTCGACTTCACCGTGAACCAAGTCGGCGTGCTGGTTGCCGGGACCGCCGGTATGGAACCAATCGAGACGCGCCTCGTTTTGTTCCCCATCCGAATCGTCAACCAGGAACGGCTCCGGAAAGGGCCCCTGTCCGTAGACGCTGCGATGATCCAGCCAGTTGAAGAGGCCGTAGCGGGTATCGGGGGATTTAGTGGCTGGGACTGGTCCGCCCGCGACCTGCGGCCCCCCGATTCCGTCCTCTGCCCTAACGTTGGCGGACATCGCAAGAGCAACGACAATCATCAAAATGCTTTTCATGCCAGTAGGTGTAACAGTGCGCGAAAATTTCGCTGCCGTTCGCTTGTGATTTATTAGCGTTGGCTTGCGTTCAACCCTGTCCAAAGCTTTGCGGGAAATCCTGCTGTTTTCATCTTCCCATCAATCTTTCTTGCGCTTCATTTGAATTGCTGACTAAACCATCCTATGCGCGGAAATTGGCTTCAACGGGTTCGTCTGATTCACACCTGGCTCGGCGTCTTTTTTTCGCCTCTGCTGCTCTTGTTCATTATTACCGGTTGGTGGCAGACATTCGTCTCAGATGACGACAAGGACAAAGGATTCATCAATTCTTGGATGTCGAAATTCTCCAGCATCCATACGGACGGTTACTTCGCGCGAAACGCCGTCAGCCATCATTCGTCGGAACACTTTAAAATCCTCGTCGGCTGCATGGCGGCAGCGTTGATACTGACGATTCTTCTCGGCCTGGCGCTCGCCTGCCAATCGGCAAAGAAATTTTGGTGGAACGCGCTCGCATTCCTTTCCGGGATTCTCGTTCCGGTAATGATCCTCTATTTCAACTAGGCCTGATACCGGGGGCGGCGTTGCTTCAGCCTGCGGGTGCGGAGAATCGAACTCCGACTTCAGCCTTGGGAAGGCCGCGCGCTACCTTTACGCCACACCCGCGAAATGGATTCGATGGAAGCGCCCCGCTGCCGATTTAGGCGTGGGAATTGATCTTCTCGATCAGGATCTTTTTGGCGGCGGTGCCGACGACCTGTTCGCGAACGGTGCCGCCCTTGAAAAAGAGAAGAGTCGGGATGTTATAAATGCCGTATTGCTGGGCCAGCTGCTGTTCCTGATCCACGTTGACTTTGACGATTTTGACCTTGTCGGGGATTTCCTTGGCCACTTCATCCAATAAGGGCGCGATCATCTTGCAGGGGCCACACCATTCGGCCCAGAAATCAACGATGACGAGCTTGTCTGCTTTCAATACTTCGCTCTCGAAATCGAGAGCACCCACAGGAGAAACATTGGTACTCATTGTGGGATAATCTATCAGATATAGCCAAGATAGCTAGCGAACAAAGCTCCCGCCGTGCCCCAGCTCAGCAAGAAGAGCAGGACGGCAATCACGGTGGTCAATGTCGTCGAAGGTTCTTCCTGGAAGTGAGCCGGTGCGGCGGAAGTTACAACCGGTCCGGGCTTGGCGGCCTGCGCCACCTTGGTGCTGCTGGTTTTGACGATGGTGGTGGCAGGCTTGGATGACTTGGCGGCGGCAGGCTGGGGAGCGGCAGCCGCGGGCTTGGGGGCACCACCGGGGAGATTGCCCACCGGACGAGCGGGCGAGGCCGGAAGGTTGGGCTTGACGGTGATGCGGGCCGTTTCCTTGGGCGGAGCCGACTTGACGATCGTCGTGCCCGATTTGCCGCCTGCGGAAACTGGCGTTGCCGGCGTGGAAGCCGTGGGCTTCAACGGGACATTGACCGGAGCGGGAGGAGTGACAACAGTCGTGGCTGCCGCAGGCCCAGGAGGGGGCGTGACAACGGTGGTGGCGGCGGCCGTGGTGGGCGGTGCCGATGGAACCACGGGCTTAACCGGACTCAAAGGAGTGACCGCGCCAGGAGTCACAGGTTTGACCGGGCTGACCGGAAGGACGGCCCCGGCAGCAGGCTTGGCGGGTAGAACGGGCGCGGGAGGCATGCCCGGTTTTGCCGGAGCTCCGCCGATGGGCGCGGGCATGACCGGCGGCGGAGGTCCCGCCTTGGGCGCAATGGCTCCGGGTAAAACAGGAGCCTGCTCGATGACTTGCGTTCTGCGTGGGGGTGCGACAGGAGGCTCTTGCATAGAGGGCGGTGGCGGCGGGGTTGTCGGGGTGTTCATAGGAGGAGGTTGGATCGAGGTGGTGGCGGGGGAAACACGGGGCGGAGGCATGACCATGCTCGACTTCTTCTTGAGGGTCATCGCTTCAAGCGCTTCGCCGGCAACTACCGCCGCGGCAACGGCAACAGCCGGGACCACAGAGGCAGGTCGGGAAGGTACAGGCGGAGCTTCTTCTACTTTTGCTGGTTCCGGTGCCGGGTTGGCGACGGTTTTGCTGGCAGGAGATTGAGGCGTGATCGTTTGGGCAAAGGAAGGCTTGGACGGAACCGGAGTTACCGCGGCAGGTGTCGGCGGGGTGGGGACTGATGCGTCGGGCTTCGCAGTGACTGGCAGAGGCAGGGGCGCAACCGGAACGCTGCCGCTCGGCTTTTTGAGGACGATTGGGGTGACCGGGACGGAGCCAGTGGGTGGCTTGGCGGGCACAGTTTTTTCCAGAACCGGCGCGAGATTTGACTTGGTCTCCAACGGCGCAACCGGTGCCGTCCGTGGCTTTACCGGCGGTATCGGGGTGGGAACTGCGCTCACAATGGGCTTCGGTGCCGAGGGAACAACAGGCTCGGGAGTTGGCACTGGCTGGGTGGCGCTCAGGATCGGCTTCGTTATCGAAGGAACTGAAAGCGCGGGAGGGGGGCCTGCCGTAATAACGTTTATGGCTGGTTTGGGGATGGAGGGAGCCACGGGCGCAGAAGGCGTCGAGGTAGGAACTGCCCTGGTAATTGGCTTGATGACTGGAGGAACGACGGTCACGGGCGGAGGAGGCACAGACAATGCCGCGCTGATGGAAGGCTTGGGCACGACCGGGGCTGCGGGCGCGGGAGACGTGACTGCGGGGGCCGAACTCTCGACCGGCTTGGGTGCGACAGGAACCGTAGTTACAGGAGAGGGCACAACCGGAGCAGCACTAACAGCGGGCTTGGGGACGACCGGGGCCACGGGCGCGGGAGTAGTGACTACGGGGGCGGAGCTCTCAACCGGTTTGGGTACGGCAGGAACCGTAGTCGGAGGCGGCACAACGGGTGCAGCACTTACAGGAGGTTTGGGTATGGCAGGAGTCGCGGGCGCGGGAGGCGCGACTACGGGGGCGGAAATCTCGACCGGCTTGGGTACGGCAGGGGCCGTAGTAATAGGCGGGGGCACAACCGGCGCGGCGCTTACGGGAGGCTTGGGTATGGCTGGCGCGACCGGAGCGGGAGGATTTGGCGGCTCGGGAGCGGGAGAAACGGGTTCAGCCTTGGCTGTCACCGAAGGCAACGGCGGCGGTTTTACGGCTGCAATGGGGGCTGGCGGCACGGGCGCTGCGGGTACCGGGGCTGGGACGGGCGCGACAGGAGGAGCCTTGGCTTCAACCGGAGCAGGCGCAGTCACGGTCGGAAGTGGTGGTGCCAGGGCAATCTTCGGAACCGGGGTCGGGCGGGTTTCCGGCTTGGCGATCCCGGTCAACGGCTGGGTCGCGGGCAAATTGGGTGGCCTGGAACGGTGGGGTACAGGTTCGAGATCTGCCGGGGTTTCAACCTTGCCGGTTTGGACGAACACCTTGGCCTGCGGATTGGCCACAATGACGCGAGGCGGCGGCTGGATCAGGCGCCCGGACTGGCTTCTCAATTCCTCGCTCGGATCGGCCTTGGGAAGAGTAGGCGGAGGTTGGGGCGCCAGGGGAGCCGAAGGTTTCGGCTGAGCCAGGGCCGTCACGGGTTGAGTAGGAGGCTTTTGCGGAAATAGAGGCGTCGTCTTCGCGCTGGCCGGAGCTCCGGTCATGGGCGGTGCCGCTGGCTTGGGAGGCGTTTCGGGGGTGACGTTGGAGCTTATCTTGGAAATGCTCGGCATCGGCTTGGTGACGGCGGTCGACCAGGCAGGCGGGACATTCGAGGGCGGCGTGGGCTCCAACTGCCCCGAGGTATTCAAGGGAAGAGTGGTGGCCGCCGAGATGTTGGGACGGGGGGTAGGCGTGATCTTCGCGGTGGCTGGCCTGAGGGGGCGCGGAGGAAGGCTAATGCGTAGCGTTTCGCGCTTTGGAGCGTTTGGATCCTGACCCTGTGGAGTGGCGGAATCAGCCATATAAATGCCTTTTTATAGTTATTTCGGAAAATGTTCAATCGCGAAATTCGCAATCGTAACGTATTTATGAAGTTATCTGTTTTCGTACAACCTTCACAAATTTGAAAATAACAGCTTTGTCCTACCAGAAACAATAATTTACTCTCCATCGCCGTTGTTTGATTCAACTCAATTGATAACGTTCCCCAATGGGGCTACCCTATTGCATGCTTACGCTAAGAAATCCACGCCTGCCTGAGCGCCAGCCAGTTGAGGTCGAAGCCCTCGCGGATACCGGCGCGGTTTACTTGATTATTCCGGAGGAGATTCGTCTTCAGCTCGCCCTTGAGGAGCATGATACAAAGGATGTGACTCTAGCCGATGGGTCGAGACACAAGTTTCCGTATGTTGGCCCTATTGAAACCCGGTTCAAAAATCGTTCAGCTTTTGTTGGGGCGATCGTTATGGGAGACCAGGTTTTACTGGGCGCGATACCGATGGAAGATATGGACCTGGTCATTATCCCGCAGGATCGTCGAGTCGATGTCAATCCGTTGAGTCCAGTATTGCATCCGCCTTCGCCAAATAGATCCGAGATTCCCTTTCAACCCGATGGCAGGCGCAAAAGTTGGAGGATACGGTCGAGGTCTTCGGCGGAGAAATATTGAATCTCGATTTTTCCCGCGCCCGCTTTGCCCACGATGCGCACGCGCGTGCCGACATGTTGCTGGAGACGCTTCTCAAGATCGGCGAAGATTGCTTCGCTGGTCGCGGAGGCGGCTTTGCGTTTCGTGGCGGGCTTTGATCCGGCGCGCATCGATTCGATCAGGCGTTCCGTCGCGCGGACGGTCAGGTTCTCCTTGCGGATGCGTTCGGCGGCGAGCAATTGCTCCTCGGCACGGTCGAGACCGAGCAGCACCTTGGCGTGACCGACGCTCAAGTCGCCCGTGCCGATCCAGGCGCGGATTTGTTCCGGCAGGGTGAGAAGCCGGACGGCATTCGCAATCACGGGCCTCCCCTTCCCGACCTGCTGCGCGACCTGCTCCTGGGTCAGCGTAAATTCCTTCATCAGCCGCGCGTAGGCCTCGGCTTCCTCGATGGGACTGAGGTCGGCGCGCTGCAGATTCTCGATCAACGCCAGTTCGAGCACGTCGCGATTACTCGCCTCGCGCACGATCACCGGCAGCGTTTCCAGGCCAGCCTCCGCCGACGCGCGCCAGCGGCGTTCGCCCGCGATAAGTTCGTATTTGCCGTTCACCAGCCGAACGATGAGCGGCTGGATGATGCCCCGCTCCTTGATCGATTCGACCATCTCGGCCAGTTCTTCGGGACGAAAGGTTTTTCGCGGCTGGAGCGGGCTGGGAACGATGGCCGAGCGTGAAACCTGCCGGATCGCTTCGCCTTTTTCCGCCACCGGTTCGGGTGTCGCGAGTTTGGCGCTGCCCATGAGCGCGCTGAGTCCCTTACCTAATGCTGCTGCTTTTGCCATTCCTGATTTTGGTGGAAGCCGGCGCGGAGGCAAGCTTATCCATCGCGGCATTTCATATCTTCCTCCGGTTTCACGCGCTGGGCCAGAGTGGAGGGACAGAAGTACTTAGGGCGAAGACGGCGGCGGCAGATGCCAGTCTTTCCAGACGCGTGCGTAATCGGCGCGGGTCAGCTCGGCGAGCATGGCGTTGGAACCGGGTTGGAGCCACCTGATGAGTTGCTCGAGATGATCGAGCTCCATCGTGGTGCAACCGGCGGTGCGATAATGTTCCCCGCGGCGGACATGAAAGAAAATCTCGTTGCCCGCGCTGGGTACAGGGTTGTCATAATTATGCTCGATGAGAACAAGCCACTGGTAGGCATCGTCGCCCAGGTGCATGTGCTCCTTTTCCCACCAGGAAGGAAAAGGCTCACCTGGAGGCAAAGTATAAAGATGGTTGTAGGTCAGGCTGGAGAGCTTCGGATCGTCGATCCAGGCATCGCGGTCGGTGACCTGATGGTAGGGCCAGTCGCGCGCGCCATCCGGCAGCTTGGGTGCATAACCAAGGACAAGTCCGATCTTAAAAAGACCCTCCGGGTTGCGATGATCGCCGTCCGCCTTTTGCGGTCCCGGCTGGGGAGGATTCAGGCCGCGACCCCAGGCGAGGCCACCCCGGCCAAACAAGACTGGCCACGGTTTGCCCTCGGCCTGCCACGCGCCGGAATCGTCGCGATGAAAGAGTTGCAAGGTGCCTTCGGACGAGGAGGAGTCGGGCGCGAGGCAGACCACCATCTGCTTCGCCTCGAGGCCCAGGCGGGAGTTGTCCCCCCTCGCCGTGCGCGCCGCGAGGCAGGCCAGAATCAATCCGACAAAAAAAACTGCCATCGACCGGTACATCTGCGCTACGGTAAAAGGAATATCCGCAAAAGGCAATCGAACCGCATGACGCGCACCCAACCTCTTCCTCTCCTGCTGCTGACCGGCTTTCTCGGCAGCGGCAAGACCACCACGCTCAGCCACTGGCTGAGCCATACCGATGTGCCGCTCAAGCGCACCGCGGTCATCATCAACGATTTTGGCTCGGTGAACGTCGATGCGGCGCTGCTCGCCCGGCGTCAACTGGAACTGCGCAGCATCACGGGCGGCTGTGTTTGCTGCCAGAGCTTCGAGGATTTGGTCGCGCAAGTGGCGGCGCTGGCGGACAACCCCGATTTCGATCTGGTCTGGATCGAGACCTCAGGGCTGGCTGATCCCGAGGAGGTCCTCGACCATCTCAGCGCGCCCGAGTTGCAGGAGCGCACGGTGATTCGCCGGATGATTCTGGTCGTCGACGCCTCCGATTTCCCCTGCTCGTGGCGGGGCCGCGCGGTGCAGGAAGAGCAGGTGCGTTACGCTGACCTTCTTATTCTCAACAAGACGGACCGGATTGACGAAGCGGCGCGGCAGCGGGTGGAGATCACGTTGCGCAAGCTCAATCCGTCGGCGCAAATCATCACGGCCCGGCATGGCGAAGTTGCGCCCGGTTTGCTCAGCGGTGCGGGCACCAGCGCAGCGGCGCATCGATCCCATGCTCATTCGCACGACGGGCACGAGTGCGGCCACGATCATGAGCACGAACACACGCATGAGGAGAAATTGCCCCATGCCGCCTCGACTCTCTTTCTGCCCCTGGCCGCTCCGGTGGACCGGACGGCTTTCCAACGCTTCCTGGGCTCGCTGCCGAACACGGTATTCCGGGCGAAGGGCTTTCTCCGGTTGACCGATGCTCCCGGAAAACTCCATACCTTCCAGCAGGTCCGCGACCAGGCCGAGCTGCTTCTTTTACCTCTCGAAGACGGCATGGACATCGCCACCGGGCTGGTTCTTATCGGACCGCACCTCGATGAAAAACGGATTCGCGAACTGGCCGATATTCTGACTCCCACTCACGCCACATGATCAAATTCTTACTTTGGGCCTTTATCGGCGGCACAGCCCTGGCGGTTCAGACGACTGCTCCGGCTCCGCCCCCGGCACCGACCGCGTATCAATCGAGTTACTTCTTCACGATTGACCTCGACCCGCGCTATCAATTCATCGGCACAGGCGCCCTGACCGAGGCTGATGCCGCCCGCGCGAATTGCTATCGCTTTGCCTATGACGCCAACGGCCGGGTGGAGCAGATAGAATATCGCCGCGCGGGAGTTCCGATGGCCGATCCTTTCCTGGGCGTGGCGCAAATCGATTTTGAATATCAAGCCGGCGTGGAGCGCCGCTGGTTTCGCGACGTGCAGGGAGAAGCTGTCCGCGACGTCGATGGCATTTACGGCGAGGAACTGGCTCTCAATGCGGCGGGATGTCCGACCACGGTGACCAATCTCGATGCCTCCGGAGGACATATGCGCGACAGCAGCGGCGTGGTTCAGTATATCCGCACGCTGGACGATCATAATCGGCTGGTGAAAGGTCGCCGCGCGGGCCTGCTCGGGACGGCGATCACCGACAACAACGGCTTTTTTGAGACGCGCACCGTTTACGATGTGCAAGGGCATGTCATCGAAAGGGGCAACTATGACGATGCGGGCAATCTGCTCAATAACAGCGACGGCGTCGCCCTGGTCCGCACCACTTATACGCTCTTTCCCGACTCGACACAGGTAACCGAAAGCTACTTCGACGCCTCCGGCCTGGCGGTGGAGGAGAAAAGCAGCGGCGTGCACCAGCGCCAGCGTATCGTTGACCAGCGAGGACTGTTCCTCGATGAATCCTACTTCGATTCGACCGGCGCGCCGACTGTGGCGACCGACGACGGCGTGCACGAGCGCCGCTACGCTTATGACGACCAGGGAAACGAGCTTTCCGAAAGCTATTTTGACGCCGACGGCAAGCTGACGAATCAGAAAGGCCCCGATTACGCCAAGGTCGTCTATAAGTACGACGACAAGAATCGCGTGATCGAGAAAGCCTACTTCGGCGACGACGGCACCCCGCAGGTCCTGCACAACCTGGGCGCGGCCGTCATTCGCCAGGAATACGATGCGCAGGGTAACCTCGTCCGCCGCCAATTCCTCGATGGACAGGGACACCCCTCACCGCATGTGCAATACGGCGCTCCCGCCATTCGGATCAAGGTCGAGGGCGACACCACCATCATCACGCTCCGCAACGGGGACGATAAGCCGATGAAAAATCCGATCAGTGGCTACTATGCCTTTAGTTACAAGACGGCCACGGATCATCCGCTTTCGCTTACCAACCGCTACTACGATCGGAACGGCCGGGTCATGAGCCTGCTCCGCGTTCGTATTATTAATCCCCATCTGCACGCCCTGAAAACCAATCCCTCGATGAAATGGAGCGCGCGCCTCGGTGCGGGAGCGGCCGGACTGGGCGCGCTGCTCGGCTGTTACCTGGCGCTGCGCAAATCCTCCCACACCAAGCGGCGTAAAGTCTACGTGCCGGAGCCGCTCGAAAGGTTCCTCGGCTGGTTTGCGGTGCTTGCCATCCTCGAAGGCTCCCTTCGCTTTTTCATGACGATCTATTGGGCGTGGGTCAATTATGAAAATGGGAGCATGGGCTTCGGCTTCTACGTGCTCGAAACCATCTTCATTCTCTTTTTCCTTTACCGGCTCTACCGCCTCAGCCTCACCATGCGGGTGCTGAATATTGAGAGGGAGGACATTCACCGGCTCGTCCGTGATTTCTTCGCCAAAGTCGATCTGAAACCCGAATGGATCGAGAAAGTAAACCGTTACGTCACGCCGCCGCTCGATGTGCGCGTTAATTTTTTCCAGGGAAAATATCATGCCTATCTCGCCTTTTATGGCCGGGGCGAACAGGGGCGCAAACTTGCGCGGGACCTGGCCGACTACATTCGCGCGCAGTCGGGGGGCATCCTGGCTCCGGTGCGCACGCGGGCCATCGCTTTTTATTATCCCAGCATCGCCTTCTGCTATTTTCTATTTGCCGGAACTGCCTTTTACACCCTTTTCCAGTTGGTCAAGGGATACTGATCTCGTTCGAGCAGGCGGCCCTTGTCGCAATTCCGCAATACGCTAAGGTGGTGAGAATGAGCACGACTCTCGAACCCGTCGCCTCCTGGCCAGACGCTCCGCCTTTGACGCTGGATCCCCTGCTCGAGGCCGAGCGGCTGATGGACCTGCTCTCCCTCAAGCTTCTCGATACCGCACCGGAAAATCGCTTTGACCGGATCACCCGCCTCGCGGCTGATTTCTTTCACGTCCCCATCGCCTATGTCGGCCTGATGGAGAGCGACCGCCAGTGGCTCAAGTCTAGTGTGGGCGGCTGCCCCACGCAAACGGCGCGCAGCATGACCATCTGCCAATACACCATCCAGATGGACGAGCCTTTGATCATTCCCGACATGACGGTTCACCCCATCAGTCGCGGCCATCCCAGCGTGGTCGGCGAGCCTCACGCGAGATTTTACGCGGGCGTTCCCCTCGCGGGGCCGCGAGGCCACAAAGTCGGGACCTTCTGCCTCGTCGATCTGGCGCCGCGCAAATTTGACGAAAAGGATGTCGAGTCGCTGATCGCTTTTGCCGCCCTGGTCGAACGCGAGATCAACCTGCACGAAATCATCGAGACCCAAAACGAGCTGCTCAGCACCCGCCATCAACTCATCGAAACGCAGAGAAAACTCAACCACGAACTGTCCGACGCGGCGAAGTATGTGCAACTCATGCTGCCCCAGCCCCTCTCCGGCGAGGAAATCATCGACTGGCATTTCCACCCCTCCACTCACCTGGGTGGCGACGGCCTCGGTTACCGCCGGATCAATGACGATTTGCTCGCTTTCTATGTCCTCGACGTCACGGGCCATGGCCTCGGCTCCGCCTTGCTGGCCGTAACAGCGTTGGAACTCCTCCGCAACCCCGCCGCACAAGTCGATTATTCCCGCCCGGCGGCGGTGATGGACCGGCTCAACCGGACCTTCCCCATGAAGGACCACGCGGGTAAATTCTTTTCTGCCTGGTACGGGGTTTATTCCCGCTCGGCGCGCACGATGACTTATGCCAATGCAGGCCATCCGCCGGCATTGCTGCTCACCAGTCAGGACGGAAAGTTAAAGCTGAGCAAAACCGCTCCCGGCGGATCAGTTTTGGGCGTTTTGCCGCAGATTAATACACCGGAAACCACCATCCCCTTTCCCCCCACCTCGGAGATCTATCTTTTTACGGACGGTCTTTACGAGTTGCCCGATGGCGCGGGCGGGCACGGTTCCTATAATGAATTTCTTTCCCACCTCGAAAAGCAGGTTGGCGAAGGCAAAGCCGCTTGGACGGTCATCCGGGAGTGGCTCGATCAGGCCCGCGCACGTAAGCGGATGGACGACGATGTTTCCCTGCTGCGCTTCGCGACAAAAGACGCTATTCCTTCTTGAGCAGATTCAGCAAGTAAGGCGCGGGCTGAAAATGTTCCAGCACGACCTCCGTGCGGCCATCGCGCCGCATCCGCACCTGGGTGATCTCAATTTCGGGAGTTTTTGCCGGGGAATAAAGAATATCGTCGTGGGTCGCATTCTTCGCGTTCTTGAAGAGCTTCGGCACAAGATGACCCCCGAGATGATCGCTCCGACCCGTGGCGACATGCATGGTGCCGAGCACTTTTTCGTCCTGAATGTCGCGGCCTGAAACGGGCAAGTCCTGCGTGCCGAAGCCGAGTTCGCCAATTTCGCCCGTGACCGGGTCGCTCGCCAATTTGGCGTTATGGGCATCGACCTCGGTCTGCTCACCGCGAATGAGCGTGGCCTTCTGGATGCGTCCACCTTTGACTTCCATCAGCGCGAGCGTGCCGGTTTCGTAACGCATCGGAAAACGGCCCTCCGCGCCCTCCGGCACATAATAGACTTCGCCCGCCGGGAGATTGGCCACGTCGGGCTCCGGGCCTCGACACATCCCATGGCTTTTTTGCGCTTCCTGACGATTGCAGATCAATTTGAGCGTATGGGTGTCGTCGCCGATTTTAAAATCGACTTCAAACCAATCGGCTTTGGTCAGACCAAGGCGCAATTTCTCGGCTTGCTTGCTCACCTCGTTATAATCGACGGCAAGCCCGCTGTTCAAAATGATGTCGTTCAAGCCGTGCAACGTCGCCCCGCGAAATCCAAATTGCTTCGCAAAGGCGGTCAACGGTGCCGTGGCGGAAAAAGTCGAGATGCACAGGATGATGTCGTATTTCGGATAGACCTCCTTTTCCAGGCTCACCTCGCGGCCATCGGAGGAGACCGCGCGGTCGGGCAGATCGAGATTGCTTCCGCCGGTGATTTGGTAGGCGAAGAAATCGCCGCCGGTCAGCTTGAGCTCCTTGAGTCCTCCCTGATGCAGCCCCTGGTAAAAGACTTCATAGGCATGGCGTTGGATCGTCAGTGCCGGATTTTTAAGAAACGCGAAATCTTTGACTTCGGCCGGATTTTCCAGATCGATCACGATGGCGACCCTTTCGCCGCCTTTGGGTTGGAACACAGTCGAGAGGAGGCGGGTGAGGCTGAAGGGAGGGAAGCTTCTGGCGTGGGCGTGCATGGGTTCTCCGGTTTGGGTTTTCGAGGCTTTCAATTAGGCTGGCGTTGATTTCAGGAAAAGCAAATGACCCGAACTAATAGTCACTATAAATTTTACGCATGGCATGACGCGCGACCTGCGCGATATATTCCCCCGATTTGTCATCAGGCGATTTTTACGATAGAATCCAAAGATGAATAAAGGAACGCTAAATCCTCCGGCGATCAAGGCCGAGACCCCCGCGCTGGCCGATTGCCAGAGCCAGCCTGATTCACGGCAGCTGAGCATCGACAAGGTCGGCGTGAAGGGGCTGCTCCATCCGATCGAAGTGCGCGACAAGCAGCACGAGACCCAGGACACCGTGGCGCGCATCAGCCTGCTGGTCGATCTGCCGAAGGATTTCAAGGGCACGCACATGAGCCGCTTCGTCGAGGTGCTCAATGCGCACGGGCGTCTCGTGCATGTCGAGAATCTGCCGGTCATGCTGCACGAGTTGCAGAAAAAGCTCCACGCGCAGGTCGCCCACATCGAGATGGAATTTCCCTACTTCATGGAAAAGGAAGCGCCCGTGACAAAGGCGAAGGGGCTGGTCGATTACCAGGTGAAATTCGAAGCCGCCGCCCATGGCAGGGACGTGACCTTCACGGTGACGGTGACGATCCCCGTGACGACGCTCTGTCCCTGCTCGAAGGCGATCAGCGCTTACGGCGCGCACAACCAGCGCGGCTACGTGACCCTGGCGCTGCGCTCCGTGCGCGCGATCTGGATCGAGGACATGATTGCGTTGGTCGAGGAATCAGCCAGCAGCGAGATTTATTCTCTCCTCAAGCGGCCCGACGAAAAATTCGTGACCGAAAAGGCCTATGATAATCCAGTTTTTGTCGAGGACCTCGTCCGCAATGTCGCGCTCCGCTGCAACCGGCATCCCGACATCACCTGGTACAAAGTCGAGGCGGAAAACATGGAGAGCATCCACAATCATTCCGCCTACGCCTGCATCGAAAAGACACTGGTGGGGTAAAGAGGTTAAGTGTGAATCAGTCTTTGTTCCAGGCTCTCTTCGACAAAGCGGTTCAAACTGACGCCTTCTTGTTTGGCTTCAATGATCGCACGGGAATGCAACGTGGGGGAAAGCCTTAAAACAAACTTTCCACTGCAAGGCTTCTCCGGCTTTTCACCGCGCTTGGCGCAAAATTCAAGATAATCTTCAATACTATCCCGAAAAGCCCGCTCCAGCTCCTTGACTGTTGTGCCCTGAAAGGTGATGACGTCCTTCAGTCCCAGCACCTCTCCATGGAAAATTTTCGCTTCAGCATCGAAGCTCACCTGCCCCATGTAACCTTTAAACTTTAACATGATCGTATTCCTTTCGTGTTCTTATCCATTCCACTCATCATAACTGCGTTGGATTAATTCCTGCATGGGCCAAAACGCTCGACACTCTTTACCGCGCCTTTGTCCGTTACCCGCCGCGGGTGTGGGCGATGAAACGACGCTCGGACGCCGTTTAGCGCCACCCGGACTCGCGAACCGCTGCCTTCGCTTACCTCCGCCCCCAGCGCGATAAACAGCTTTTCAATGTCCACCCAGGCAATGTCGCTCGGAGGGGGCTTCTTAAAAACTTTTTCCAGCGTCCCTCTCTGCTTGTTGTTCATTGGCCAGTACTAAATTATAGTATCATAAGGTAAGGTCAAGAGACTATTTTTACTGCTATACGGGCGCAAATTGCGCTTAGAGAACATCTGCCTCTCATTCTTTAAGCTCAGCTTTCACTTCCTCTAACGTCTGCGCCTGTATTGGTTGCCCCTCAGGAGTGGAAACTGCTTCTGGCAGGGTAATCACAAGTATCTGATTAGGTTTAGGTACATAGCCACAATGCTCCCGCATCCATGTGGGAACCTGTTGCTCATTCACAACGTCATAACGAGGCAGCATACCCCGGTTGGCGCAGGTGAGGTTCCTCGACCTCGCGGAGCGGCTCCGGGAATTTCACTTGGTCATTTGCCTCACCAGCAATGAAGACCTGGACAACTTTGAGAGCCGTTTTCTTTCCAGGCTGAAACCTCAGCTCCTCTCCAACCAAGGCATCGCTGAGCCCGCGAAGGACTGGCTGCTGAACATCGCATGCCTGGAGGGCATCCCGCTCACCCGCCATCAGGCCACCAGGATCATTAAGCTTTCCTGCAACAATCTCCGGGATGCGCTTCAGCGACTCGAAATCCATGGCGCCGAATGCGCTGCCGAGCGTCCTACTGGCGCCGCCCGCCTACCGGCCATCACGGCCAGCCAGCGTCCAACCGCTAGCGAGCCGGTGGCCAACCCCCTGCAGACCAGCCTCGTCTAACCCGAGTTTCGATCATCCTGGCAATCAGACAAGCCGCCGGCGCTGGCTGAACCTGCCCCAAACAAATACGGCAGAAATCGGCTTCCGGGTGATTTACGCGGCGGGCTCCTTGCACTACCTAACACTGAACACACCGCCACCTTTCGACCACCGACCGAACCAGAAAGCCCTGCATGAAAATGAAAGCAAAGTCAGTTCCTCCGTCGCCACGCCGCCTCAAGTACAAGGAGGAGGAAAAGCTCTTCACCGTAGCCGAGAAACATGCTCGCGAAGCAGTCCACGGAATCGCACTCCAGTTCTACGAGCGCCTCACGGAAGATGAAATCTTCGCTCTGACATGGAATGACTGGGATGGAATTTTCCTGATTATCGACGAACCTGCCATTTGCTCCAATCGTGTCATCCGAACGAATTTTGGGGTGATGATCTACCTTCAAGACGCAAGCATCAGCGCACGTGGTTTTTCAGTGATGACTATTTCCCGCGAAGATTACCGCAAGGCTCTTCAGGATGTCTGGAAGCGCGCCCGCGTACCGGGACCTGCCTGGACGCCCTCAGCTATGCCGGTGGACGCTTACTACCAAGTCCGTTAGTTCTCAAAAATGTTGATGTCGGGATGCATGTGCTTGATTAAATCCAGCACCTCTTTGAACCGCAGAACAACGAAACCGGCAAATTCCGTATTCCAGTCGGTTGCCATTCCAACCAGGATCCAACCTTCCGCCGTATTCACGTCACGGCGCCACATGGCCCCTCCGCTCATCCCGTAGGGATCGGGTGCGGTGGATTTCCGACCATCAATGTAGACCTTGTTCTTCTTGAACCGGAGGAATATGTGCGTTTCTGCGCTCCGGCCTAGTCTCGGCAACGGTGATGGCAGCCGTACCTGAGTGAGGTGCATCACGGCGGGGGGCGACATCTTTCCTGTAGTCGGATCTCTCCCTTTGCAAAGTACCGCGGGGTAGCCGGTCAGGGCCAGATCACCAAATTCAAGCTGCAGCCAACTCTAGTTCAGGATTCTGTCTGTGAAGACAACCTGCGCCGGGGCTTACAGGCTCTTTTAGCAGACCAGATTTTTGTCCTCTTGGAACCCTTTCCACCGGGGCCGCCGCCTCATGTCCCCGAAGGCTACAAGCGGTGTTCGCTATGTGGTGAATTGAAGGAGAATTCATGTTTCTGGAAAGGAAGAGCCAGATGCAAGTTATGCTACGGCGGTGGATCTAGGAAAGCTTACGTTGCTCGCCTAGCCCAGCGCGGTGCTCAGCCCAGTCGGCGCTCCAAGTTCGATGCCATCCCGGACGCCGGCCAGAACCTTGGAGATACTCCGTGAACTGGAGCTTCAAATACCGTGAATTCCGGGATCGCCTCCGGCACGCTCTTCGCCTTATTCTCACCAGATTGCTTATGGCGATACCTATCGAGACGTTTGCTTCTCATAATCTGCATCTCCACGATCTTGACGACGTTGAGAGCTTTGAAAAATGGCTGGAACGCTTTTTTTCCGGAGTTGATCGTGAGGATTTTCTTAGAGCCGAGCAGCCCTCGCGGCGTCTCCGAATCTTCGAGGCACTTTTCGTGACAAAGGATGCAAGGCGCCTAAAGTACTGTTCGATATGGTGCTCCCTTATACGGTGGTTAGAGGCATCGTTCTGGATGGTGTGGCCAAGCGGAAGGAACAAATTCGATGGCTGGTGGAAATTCGTGGCGCCGAGGAAATTTGCGAGGACCTGGTCACGAATGTCCGCCAGCAACTTACTGATCTCTGCATAACAGACTGACATATTGGTGCACATCTTGCTTCACGGAGGGATGAGCAAAAGACGTGATTATGAGTTAATGGAAGAGCGTCGGTTGCAGGGTGCGCAGCTTTTGAAAGAAGGCGTTAGCCAAGCAGAGGTGGCACGGCAATTGGATGTGAGAAGACAGTCGGTGCATGAGTGGGCTAAGGTTCTGGCGGCTCAGGGCGAGAAGGGATTGGTTCGAGTGCCAACCGGACGTAAACCCCGGCTCAACGCGGTGCAGTTGGCGCAACTGGCCGAGCACTTGCAAAACGGCCCACAGGCCCATGGGTATGCCACAGCGTTGTGGACAATCGAACGCATTGCCAAGTTGATCCATCGCCAGTTTCGGGTGCGCTATCATCGCGATCATGTTGGGCGACTGCTGGGACAAATGGGATGGAGTTGCCAGCGTCCCACAGGCAGGGCACGTGAGCGTAAGGAAGAGGAGATTTCTCGTTGGAAGCGGGTGGAGTGGCCCCGCATTAAAAAAAAGCCAAAGAAGAAGGTCGCACCCTAATCTTCATCGACGAAAGCGGCCTGAGCCAGAAGCCACACCGGGTGCGCACATGGAGTCCCAAAGGCCAGACCCCGATCTTGGAATTCAACTTCAACTGGAAGAAGCTCTCGGCCATTGCTGGACTGACTTGGTGGAACTTTTACTTTCGCCTCTACCCCGGTTCGATCAGAACCGAGGAGGTGATCGACTTCTTGAAACACCTCCAACGTCACGTTAAGGGTAAACTGCTCATCGTCTGGGACGGAGTGGCCACTCACCGTAGCCAACTGGTGCGAACGTACCTGAAGAGCTTGCGCGGCAAAATCTGGCTGGAGCGTCTCCCAGCCTATGCTCCGGAACTTAACCCCGTCGAATACCTCTGGGGCTACTGGAAACAGCACGAGTTGCCGAACCTGTGTGCCCGCGATCTCTGGCAACTCTCCGGCTGGGCCGCCCATACCCTGCGCCGCATCCGCCGGAAACGCTCCCGCCTCATCTGCGCCTTCTGGCATCAAGCAGAACTTTGGTAGCAGCAATTTAGAAAATAGAAAATAGCCGATCACATTATCGCTTGGAAGAAGTGATCGGACGGCATAATTTGGCATTATGCGTTTCCTTCTCAAGGCTGGATTGCTAATCCTCGCTACGGTTGGCGTCGTAATTCTCGCTCGCAACGGTAATTGGTCGCTTTCGTCAATGGTCATGCCGGCTATTGTGGGAGGTTTATCTGGCGGCCTAGCTGTGTTGGTGATGGCCTTGTCACAACCCCGGCGCTACTGCCCAAATTGCGGTAAGTTGCTTCCTAGATTTCGAATCCCAAGTTCCTTCCATCAACTCGGTTGGGGTGGCTGGACCTGCTCCTCGTGCGGCTGCGAAACCAACGCGAAGGGCGAAAAGACCACTCCTTGGCCCCACTCTTAACTCCAGACTGATATTAACCCTTGTGGGTGTTTCGACGGCTTAAAAGCAAAACTCTTTAGGCCGCGTCAGTCTGTTATGCAGAGATCAATAGGAACGATGCCGAGGGCCCCTTCGCCAACCTGGTCACGCTAGTGGTTGATATAGGACTGACACCAAACCTCAGCCGTTTCGTGGATGCCGCCGGGAAGCTGGGTTACACCTCGATCGTCCCGAAGATCAAGGCCCTACCGGGATATCGAGGGCTTTAGTTAGGACGGACGGGGCGAGACTCCAACGATCAGGATTTAATGCCTACGCGGCGGGATTTTCCGCACTTCCGACTATCGGAAGAGGCTTAAAGAAGCTCGGCAGGTGGAAGTTCGGCTTGGGTTGTGGAGGTAGGTACGCGCTGTAAAAGCGGCGCCCGCCGGTCGGCCCCAAGATGGAAAACGCATTTCCCACCAGATTGGCCAGGTCGCCATTCCACCCCAGATCCTTAATTGGAATCTGCATGGTCGCGTCCCAGCCCGGGCGGTCCTTCTGGATCGTGACGGAGTGCCTGAAGTTCGGGGTCGTCCAGCTCTCGTTGAAGTGGCCGTTCTTATCGATCAAGACCTCCAGCTTCTGGTCATAGCGGCTGACTTCAAATTCATAGTAGGGCCGCGGTATTTGTCCAGCCACCGCAGTCGTACAGACGAAGATCTCGACGACGTTCCCATTGTAGATCTCCCCGTCATCCTCTTCTACCGGTGTAAGATCGCGGGTCGTTACCTCGAAGTTCACGACCAAGTTATCCCCGGCGAGGGTATAGCGGACCCGCGTGCCTTCGCCTGGTTCGCCATTCGTTGGATAAACCAGATGGAGGTCCTGAGGCGTTGCCCCTGTGCCATTATTGGTGCCGCTCATAGTTGGTGCCTGGTGTTCACGCCAGCGGCATTCCCGGTACCTGGATGGGCAACGGAATGCTCTGAGCGAAGTGGAAGAAATTATCCGGGTCGAATTTCAGCTTAATCGCCTGCAAGCGGGGCAGGTTGCCCTTGTAATAGGCATCGGCATAATTCTGAAGATCCAGGTCGATGTAGTTCACGTAGGAATAACCCGGAAGGTATGGCCGCATCGCCTTGTACAGGTCCCGTATGGCTGCCACGTTTCGGTTCGTTACGGTGCTGGACTCCCACTGGAGAAAGTATTGCAGGCAGAAGAGGGTACTTCCTCTATGGGGGAACGCGGTATCCGTTTCTCCCACCCGGTTCACCGCCCCTCCGTATGACTCGAAGATCGTCGCCATGGGGGCCGGTGAGGCACGCAGCGCGGTCAGGAACGCCTCAACCATGTCGTCGGACCATAGCGCCACTGAGTAGTCGGACTTGCCCTTGAAGTAGACCCTATTGGGGTCTCCGTCCCCGGCAAACCATTTAACCGCGTCCAGGTAATCGACTTCCTTCGGATTGAAGCTCGGGTTCCCTATTGCAAGGAGCGGATGCAGTAACGTCTTCAGGTCGCTAACGCTCGGTGTCTTCGATGCTTGCCCGGGAAGATACAGCCCGGTGCAACTCAGGTGGATCTTCCCTAGATTGCCATTCACATGGAGCAGGAACGTCAATTCGTCCGGGGCCGTGTGGGCCAGGCTTTGCCACGACTTGATGATCTCCGCAGGTGCAGTCCCGGTGGGCCAAATGATGCTGAAGGCAATGACCCGATCCACGGGGTGAATCTTAAAAGTGAACTCGGTCACGATGCCGAAGTTTCCGCCTCCACCACCGCGTAGCGCCCAGTAAAGATCGGGATTGTCGGTGGAGTTGGCGTCCAGCTCGTTGCCGTTTGCATCCACCACATGCGCGGAAATAAGGTTATCGCAGGTGAGTCCGAATTTTCGCGAGGTAAGTCCATGCCCGCCGCCCATCGCCAGCCCTGAAACGCCGACTGGTCGGCACGAGCCTGCCGGCAGAGCGAAGTTTTGTGCGAAGAGTGCGACCGCGACATTTCCCAAGAGGCAACCGGCTCCGATACGCGCCGTCTGGTTGGCGGCGTCGATGACGATCTGGTCCATCTTTCTTACGTCCACCATAAGCCCGGCGCATGAAGAGAATCCCTCGTAGCTGTGGCCGCCGGCGTGAGGGCAAAGCTGGATCTGATGCCGACGCGCCCACTTCACCGCGAGACTAACGCCGTTTGGCGTCAGACACTGCGCGATCGCTAACGGTCGAGTGGTCGTGCGCAGATTAAATGGCAGGAGGTCATCGAACCCGGTATCGCCTGGCCGAAGCACCTTCCCATCAGCGGCAGGAATGACGAGATCCGCTAACGGGTCGGTGACCCCGGCGACCGCTGTCGGAGTGCGGGGTGGAGCGTCACTTTGCAGGCTGGTCAGCGGGGAATTGGTAGAAGGAGCAGAAAGGAGTGGCATCTCGGTAATTGGTTATGAGGACGTTCGAGGGCCGGCTTAGGGCATAGCTGCGACCTCACCCATCACTTGGCGTAGGAAAGGGAAAACGTCCCAATTAATATGGTACGCCCTGACTTCTGGTTGGCGACCTACAAAAAGCCGGGAGGTGGCGTCATCGATGGTGCGGCTGCCGACGTAGATCATGAAGACAAAGCCGCGCATGATAAATCGGTAGCAGCGACGCCCGTCCTGCTTGTCATAGGACGGCTCGGTCATCATATCGACGAAGTGACGATCCCCGTCGAAGAGCGCCCATATCACGCACCCGTAGGTCTCGGGTGCGACATCTGCATCGGCCAGGATCAATTCCCGCATAGGTTCCTCATGCGGCCCCAGCGAGACGTGACGGTAGGCTGGAAGCGTCGAAACACTGGCTCGCCAAAGCACCGAAAGGATGAAGAGTTTAAGAAGGCGGTATTCTACCTTGGGAAAAACGTATACCCGTTTATCTGCCAGAGGAGCGAGAAGAGGATCAGTGAACATGCGACGGACGTGCTTCTCGTAGCGATTCAGCCGAGCTTCGCAGGCAGCACAGAGCATTTTCTCCCACCATCCCTTTTGCCCTTCTTTGACGATCTGTTTCTTAACGTCGCTGACCGCAATAAACCGGTGCCTGTCGTCGTACATCGGCGCGAAGCAAATCTCCGGAATGATATGCGATTTGCACAGCGGAACTTCCGCGAGGCAGAGTCGGCAGGCCATTTCGCATTAAAGCATTACAAGCCGTTTTATTCAATCCGCGACGAAAGGCTTGGACGCGCCAGCCGGTAGTTTTCGTGTGATGAGGATCGATTGCCAGCAGAGGAAGAATCGAATAAAGAGAACGAATGCTTTTCACCGCCGTCGCCATCTTTGCGGTGATATGGGGACTGTTCCTGGAGTACATGATTTTCCATTCAGAGCAGTGGGCGCGGAAAGTGGATCGCCTGCATGAGCTTCTCCGTCCCTATGATCTGTCCTATTTGTGGATGAAGCGGCTTGAGAAAGGAATTTGCCTCAAGATCATCGTTGGCCTCACGACATTTATCTCCCTCGTTTGTCTGGCGTTCATGATGGTCTATGGGCACGGACATGCCATCCGGGTGAATTAATTATGAATCCCTCCCGGTTTTATCAGGTGCCTCGCGCCGCGTATCTGTTTCCGGGGATTACCAAACCAGAAAGCGAAGGTCCCGAGGAGTCCATCCGCCAATGGTGTGCCTTTGAGTTGATCCGTGTCTACGGATTCAAAATTACCGATCTGTCCTTTGAGTGTCCGGTGAAAGTGGGGTCAAGAAACGATCTGCGCATCGATATAGTCGTTTGTCGGGAGGGACATCCCTGGATTGTCGTCGAATGCAAAAAGCCGGACCATAAGGATCACGAAAAGGCCATGGCCCAGGCGATCAGTTACGCCGACGCCCAAACGATCAGGGCCGAATTCGTCGTCTACACCAACGGGGCAGAGTGGCACGTCCGGCGCAAGGTTTCCAATGACTGGGTAGCCCTCCCTAGTCTCCCGGCTCTGGCTCACTCAGAATCCCAGGAACGGCTAGTCGATATTCTCCATGCCCTATACGAGACGATGCCTCTCTTTTACAAGCTCGATGAACCCTTGACGGTGGCGGAGTCCAAATGCTTTCTGTCCCTCATGCAGGTGTTCTTCAATGGGTACAATCCTCTCACGGTTGACGTAACCGACAGCCTCCGCCGCGCCACCGACAATCTGTTGAGGGCTATCACCTCAGGGGACACGTGGGGTGGGTATCAAATGGGAAAATTGGCACACGCCGGCAGGGAATGGGAGTGCTACCGCAAGAAAGTCGCCCCAGACGAACACGAACGCGATGTGGATACCGGCAATATCTTCAGGATGGAGATGAGCACGCTGAGTCATTCTCTTCGCGAACTGGTACAAACGAGCCCATCCCCGTACTCCGCAGAGGTGCTGCTTTTGAGAGTGGATATAGCGCTCTTGGACTACGCCGTAGAAAATGAAATGAATAAGGCTTTCCAGCCGCTCACACCGGCTATCCATCACACGTTCCGCGCGTTCTTAAACCATCTCTTAATCACGAGATTCAATACCTGCCTTCCCGACACGATGGATTCCGATATGGTGACGCGGATGAAGGAATACTGTGAATCCTCGTGGGAAGTCGCGGCCAAAAACCATCGCTAGTCCCTTCGATCAAAATCATGAGCTTCCGCGGCCTCTTTGTTGGCATCGATCGGTACCAATCGCCTTCCGTGAAGCGACTGAGTTGCGCGTGCCGGGATGCTACGGCACTGTACGCACTGTTCACGGATACATTGGGTACCGGGGGAGTTCGGCTTCTGGATAGCGAAGCTACAAAGGCGAACATTGTGGCCCAGCTTGAGGATCTGACCAAATGCCATGCAGACGACGTGGTCGTTCTCTCTTTTTCAGGCCATGGATCGACCACCCACGAACTCGTCACCCACGATGCGGCCCCATTCAATCTCAAGGGGACATGCTTGTCCCTGGAGGAGCTTGGCACCTGGTTCACAAAAATCCCGGCCAAGCGGTTGATCTGCTTCCTCGATTGCTGCTTTTCCGGGGAGCTTGGGGCGAAGGTGCTTACGACCGACCTGGCTTCGCGCGATCATCGATCGGCAGAAGCGCTCCTAGAGCAAATGGCGGGTGAAGGCAGGATCATTTTTACCGCGTCTGCCGGTGACGAGCCCGCCTGGGAAAACCAGAAATTGGGGCACGGCATCATGACCGGATTCCTTTTGCAGGCTCTGCAAGGAGTCGAAGAGGTATTGCAGGCAGGGAAAATCTCCGTTCTTCGCCTCCTGCAATACGTCACCACCCGGGTGGTGGCCTCGGCCTCATCCCATGGTCATCCTCAGAATCCCACCATCAAGGGTAAGTTTGAAGGCGAACTGACTTGGCCGCCATTTGTCCCGGGTGACCAGTACCGGGCGGCGTTTCCTGAACTATCCAAGGCCAAGGTCACCGGCGATCTTGCTTCCTTGGAGAGTCATGGCTTTCCTAAGGAGCTGCTCGCCACCTGGGGAAAGCTCATTCCTTCGCTGAATCAGTTGCAGCAGGACGCGATCAATGATTTTGGTCTCCTCGACGGTGACAATCTGATTGTCTCGGCTCCAACCTCATCGGGAAAAACGCTTATCGCCGAGCTTGCCGCGCTAAGGGGAGCGCTCGTTCGCAAACGCAGTTTCATCCTGCTTCCGCTCAAGGCGCTGGTGAACGACAAGTACGAGCATTTTCGGAGAGTCTACGGCGAGTTTGGAATCGAGACGATCCGGGCGACTGGCGAGATCAGCGACGATATTCCCGCGCTCATGCTTGGCCAGTACGACATTTGTCTCATGACCTACGAGAAGTTCTCGGCCCTGGTGCTAGGCAATCCGTACTTACTGGAGGAAGTCGGCAGCGTTGCCATCGACGAAGTGCAGATGATTGCGGACAAATCCCGGGGTTTGAACCTGGAATTTGTTCTCACCTACCTTAAGCTCCGCGCCCAGCAGGGAACTCCGGTCCAGATCATCGCGTTGTCGGCCGTCATCGGTGATACCAAAGGCTTGGAGAACTGGCTCGACGCCCGGTTGCTGCGCCGGGAGGTGCGTCCGGTTCCGCTTAATGAGGGAATCATCCGCCACGATGGGTCGTTCCGGTACCTCGATTCCAAGGGAGAGGAGAAAGTCATCCCGCGGTTCGTTCAACCGGAATACCGGAAAGGCTCGTCTCAGGATTACATCATTCCGCTGGCGCGAAAGCTGGTTAAGGAAAAGAAGCAGGTCATCGTGTTTCGGGAGAAGACAGGCGAGGCCGTGGGATGCGCAGGATATCTGGCGGCAAACCTTGGGCTCCCCGCGTCCAGCAAGGCTATCGCGGAGTTGCCTTCAGGTGATCCGAGTAAATCTTCCCGTGATCTGCGCGCGGCCCTGCAAGGCGGCGTCGCTTTTCATAACTCGAATTTGGAGCGCTTCGAGCGTTCGGTGGTGGAGTCCCACTTCAGGGCCAAAGATTCGGCCATTAAAGTCCTGGCCGCCACCACGACGCTAGCCATGGGCATCAACACGCCGGCGGAGGCGGTAATCATCGCCGGTCTCATGCATCCACCCAACGATCCGTACACCGTCGCGGAATATAAAAACATGGTCGGACGCGCAGGTCGCCTCGGCTTTTCCGAAGAGGGCTTCTCGTTCCTCCTGGCACTCACGCCCAACGAAGAGCAAGCATACTGGCGCGATTACGTCCTGGCCAAACCCGAGGACCTGACTTCTCGGTTCTTGGATGCCGGCACCGATCTTCGCTCGATCATTATTCGCGTACTGGCGGCTCTTCAACGGGCCACCAGTTCCGGGATTATATCCGCTGAAATTACTGCCTTTCTCTCCGCGAGCTTCGGTGCGCATCGCGCGAAATTCGCCAATCCGCATTGGCAATGGCGGCCTGCGGATATTCAGCGGGCGCTTCAGGAATTACTGGGAGCCGGCCTGCTCGAAGGTGACGTGGCCGGACAGGTGCGCCTGACTCCTTTGGGACGATTCTGCGGTGAGGCTGGAGTGCATGTGAAATCCGCCCTCCGGGTGATCGAGGCCGTTCGGGCCATGGATCCGGCCAAGATTTGCGATCCGACGTTGCTCACCCTGACTCAACTGACGGTCGAGTTGAATGAGATTTACCTGCCCATCAATTCGTCGAGCACGGATAAAGAACCCAATGAATGGCCGAGGGTACTGCGGACTCAAGGTGTAGCGGCGGTCGCTATGTCTCATCTCCAACGCCAGGTCGATTCCTCGCATGATGTAACTAAGCGGGCTAAGCGGGCCGTCGCATGCCTCTACTGGATTTCCGGCAAACCCATCGCGGAAATCGAAGTGGCAATGACTCAATTCGGCGGAGGCACTAAGGACGTAGCGGGAGCCGTTCGGCAGGTCGTCAACCGGACGGCGGATCTCCTCGATGTTGTGGGAAGGATTGCCACCCATATCCACCCGGGAGTGGACTTTGGCAAACGCATTGCCCGGCTCAACGTCCGGTTGCAAGTCGGGGTAAGCTCCCAAATGACCGACGTCGCCCGGGTGCTCGGAGCGCTGCTTGGCCGCGGCGAATACATGCTCCTTCAACGAAATGGGCTGGATGCCGTGGAAAAAATCCGTGAGGCAGCGGACGATTTGATTTCGTCATGTTTGGAATCCGACCAGGCCGCGATGCTGATAATGATTCGGAAACTCACCGCCTTCCGGGAAGAGCCGGAAGTTGTAGTTCCAGCGCTAGAGCCGTACCAGCCGTAGAATCGAGCACAGCGCGCCGAATTCCGTCGCAGCTAGCTTGAGAAACGGATTAGCGATAGAGTTGGGGGAGGAATCGGTCACCATGAGTAAAAACCACCGCGCCCTCATCATTGGAGTAGGGCAGTATCCTTCCGGCATAAAAAAGCTGCCTGCGGTAGCTGCGGACGTCCGGGAAATTGGCAATCTTCTCGGCAGCGAGCAGGGGAATTTTAAAAGTGGGGAGATCACTGTACTGGCCGACGCGGATGCGAGCCGCCAAGCCATCCTGAAGGAACTGCGGTCAGTCCTACTTCAGGCGACACCCGACCAAACTACATTCGTTTACATGGCCGGCCACGGCAGTCTCAAGGATGGACGCTTCTTCTTCCTTCCCCACGATACGGACAGGAATGCGCTTCTTACGACGGCAATACCGCTGACCGAGATCAAAGAGCTATTCGACCACTCTCAAAGCGAGCGGCTGTTCATGTGGTTGGATTTCTGCCACAGCGGAGGAATTCTGACCCGCGGCGAAGATGCGCCTTCCGAGGCGAGTGCGTCGGAGAACATCGCGCGTACTCTTTCGGTAGTGAAAGGCGAAGGGAAGGTCATCATGTGCGCCTGCACCCCGGAGCAGTCCGCCTATGAAGGGCCATCCCACGGGCATTACACCCAGTACCTTCTTTCCGGCCTGAAGGGCGCTGCAGCCAATAGCTCCGGAGAGGTGACGCCCAACTCCCTGCATGATTACCTCGATCAGCAAATGGGGTCCGATCAACAGACGCCTGTGCTCCACGGAACCATGCGGGGTCGGATCGTGCTCATGCATACAAGGTCGGCCTCGGCCTTACCTGCGGTGGCACCCACCAAGCCGGCGAACAATGCGGTCGTCGTCACGGACACGGGCAAATTGGTTCTGCTTAACGATCATTTTTATCATGCCGACCGGGTCCACCATGAGGCTGGTGGACTCATCAAACTGGAGATTTCCACGGAGAACGCTGAAGAGGAGGCAAATCTCGGCGCGCTAAAGAGCGGACGATTGGGGCGATCCGACTCGGTTTCGTTTGCGCATCGCAACGATGGGACGATTGCCCACATCAAAGACGTGTCGAGCGAGTACCGGGGAGACAAGCTCGTGTGGACCATCTCGCTGCAACCAGAGCCTCCCGAGAAGTTCAGTTCCTTCACCTCGGAAATCAGCACGACCGATGGCGGGAAAAGTTTTTCGGCGGACGATATTGCAGCACTACGCGGGCGACGTCTGCTACTAAACGACCCGCCCCCGGCGCCGAGCGGTCGGACGGCAATGAGTTCCAATATGCTTGAAATGCTCATTCAGGGGATGAGCTTACCGATCAAGGTCAAGCAGGGCATCCTACCGGGGCTAAAACCTGTCCCGACCGGCGATCCGAGCGAGTTCCTCCAGATCGCCCGGCTCACAATGGTCTATATGCTGAAGGTTACCGGCGTTTTCGAGCATATCCTCGAACTGAGTGTTGGTCCGTTGTCGGAGAACTCCGTCCACGTGCGGTGTCGCGGCAAACGGCGGGCGCTGTTCATGAATGTCCCGACCAAGGAAGTCGTGATCGACGGCGATTGCGCGCTGTAGGACACTTATCACCCTGGTGGGCGGACAAACGGGGATAAATCTCATGAGCAACGGACAAATTGAATTGGCGATCGTGAAGCGCGTCGATGACGACAGCTTGGGCTATGCGAATGTGGAAGGCCGTTCGCTATCCTTCACCGCGGAAACCATCGAGAATTACCGCGGTCAGGCCTTTGCTGACCTCGGTGTCGTGGAAGGTGCCACGGTAGGACTTGTCCGCAACGACCAGGGAACGATCACCGCGATCTTTCCACCGCCCCCGGAAGAAGAGGTGAAGGATGGCGCTGGAGGAATGGTATCGCGGGGACTCTTTGAGTCGCCGCAAGCCGAAGATGTCCCACCCCAATTCAACCGTCCTGTCTCCACGGGTAGTCAGGGTGAGTTGCACCCGGAAGCCGGAGCGACAGATACGATCCGACCCGGTAGGGCGTTGCCGAAGAAGACGCGAGATTTTGGAATGCTTATCGACACGACCCAGTTGCAGGCGGGCGATCTTCTTTTGACCCGTGATACCTCCGGGAGCAGTTGGATTACCAATGGCATCGCCGACGTCCAAAACCGCATCGGATACGGTCGGCCTGACGCTCAGTGGGTTCATGCGGCGATGTACCTCGGCGACGGAGCTAATGTGGTCGAAGCCACCATTGATGGACTTTTCGCGGGCGGTAATGTCCGTATCACGCATCTCGACGATTACTGCGACGGGAGCAACATCCTGCGTTTTCGGCGCTCCAGCTTTATCACGCAGGAGCGGCAGGGATGGCTGGTCTGCATTCGTGCGCTCTCGCGCCTAGGCAAGCCCTACAGCATCGGGAGGGCGCTGAAGGCCTGGTGGGACGTGCGTGTGGGCGGTGCGGTCGCCTACCGGCCTGACGAGAAGAATATCCTGTCGGACGGCGTGGTCTGCTCCACCCTGTATGCGGACTCGTTTAATCGGGCGCTGCGCTTATCCCTTGGTGAAGACAACGGCATCTGCGTTCCGGCATGGTTCAGCGCGACGAATGAGTTCGTCGATGTAAACGTGCGTTGGTTGCAGATCGCTTAGCAGTTATGGCTTCGCCTGCATATCTGAATCTGTTTTTCCTGCGGGGTCTTTCTTCGGTGGGTTCAAGTTCGCCGGAAGATATTTCTCGTGGGTCTTATGCAGATAATCGAGCCCGCCCTCCTGAGTCGCGACGTAATTGAGTTGCTCTTGGAAAAAGGTCAGCCGGGCGCGGCAGGTGTCGATGACATCGCCCCATCTCTTGGCCCAAATCTGGATACGCAACTCCTCGTCATCCATGATAAGACCATCGGGTCGATTCCGCTGACGACCCTCCCGGCGCGCTCCGTCCGTAAGGTCATTGGAGATGGCCCAGAATATCCAGCGCGTGCCGGAATCCTTGAAGCGTTCATCGTTCGCCACGGCGGCAGCATAATTTTTGACCTGGGTAAGGACGTCCAGATCGATCTTCACCGAGGGGCGCTTGAGTTCCACGACCAAGTGCTCCCGTTCCTGGGCCTTCGGCTGAGGGATCCTGCGCGAGAGCATCATGTCCACGATTCCTGCTCCGCCATCTTCCATGGTGACGGGCGCTTGCTTTTTGGGACCTCGGCCCAAATGGGATAGATGCTTTTCCAGAACTGCCGTGAGCGACTGGTCATCCACCGACAAGTGATATTCCTCCCCGAAGGTCCAGGTTTCCTGCGCGAGGATCCGGTGAAGCTGGGTCCGTTCCTTCAGGAGGTTCTTGGCTTCGGTATCGTAAAGGATCAGTTCCAGCCCCGACAGAAAATCGAGTCGATCAGTGACTAGGCGCGAAGCGGAATGATCGACGAAAGGGTCGTCTTTTTCAGGAGATCGGCAAAGTCGTTCTGAAGATCCTTTGGCAGGCTGAGGACGTTATCAAAGATGAGTTGAAGCGAGTCCGGATTTTCCTGGAGCGCCTGTTTGAGCAGGGTGAAGGTGAGTTTCTTGGAAATGTCGCTGCTATCACCGAAGTCCTTGATGTATTCGTTGACGCTCACTGCCATGATGTCGAAGACCTGCCGTTCTGCGACTTCAATCGGGTCCTTGGCGCTACCCTTGTACGGGTAGATGTTTTTCTCCTGCCATTCCTTGACGAGCGATCCACCTTCCTGCGCGGCCCGATTGCGGAAGTGTTCCCGTAAAGCGGCCTTTCCTGCATTGAGAACTTTCTCCAGGCCCTTGTGCAGGTCGCTCTCGGCAAAGACGAGATTGCCGGCCTGGTTTAGTTCGTCCAGGTAGGCGCTTTTGAAATAAGCCGTGTAGTCATGAAAACCGGGCGTGTGAGTACGAAGATCGGTAGAGAAGAGGGGGATGCCTTTCTTGTTGCAGAGAAATAGCGTTCGGCCTTGCGGGGAAACCCATTCGATCGCGGAAACGCTGAGGGATATCTTCTTGCCCTTCTCAGGCTCGACCTCAATGTCGCCCAAGTCGTCCTTCCGGGCGATGGCGTCAGCAGGATCAACTTTCTCCCCGTCATAAATTAAAGTGACACCCGGATATTGTAGAAGGAAAAGGGCAAATTCTTGTGCCATCTTTTTCGCGGCGCCTTCTGCCATGAGACCGCTGAACGTCTCGTGCAAGCTGGTGATGACCACCTCGGTGCCCGTCGCCTGTTTTGGGGCGCGTTTCTCCGGCTCGACCAAAAAAGTTTCGAGGGTGTCTGCGCTCCCCAAGATGGAATATTGTTTAATTTCAGGTCCATCCTGGTAACGAGTCATCCAGCGGACCGAGGAGCCCAGGGCGAACGCCTTGAAGCGCCCCTTGCCGGTGCGTCCGTGGAGCCCTCTTCCTTTGGTCTGGGTGGTGCGAGCCCTGGCTTTCCACGAACCACCCAGATTACCAAATGTCTTTTCGGCGTCGGAATAAGGCATGCCTTCCCCATCATCCTGGATGCGGATAGTTTCCAACGCATCGAGTTTGTTTTTCTCCAGGATGACGCGAACATCTTCGGCGTCAGCATCGAAGGAATTCCAGACCAGTTCCGCGATCGCGCTGAAAGCGGAACGGGCCTTGGCGAAACCTTCAAGGATGTCCCTTTGCGCACTGACGGAGTATTTCATCGCGGAGGCCATCGTCTGGTCAGCCTACGGGCTGATGGAACGATAAAAAAGATTAAACCCGAACCCCATCCTTGGAATCGGTTCCATGCCTGGACGCGGCAGTTGTTGGCGCGGTAGCCATGGCATCGACCTCATTAATAGGCGTTTCGATGTAGCGTCTATCGGGCCGTCGAGCGACAATGGCAGGCACGTCGTCAGCGCTGCGCATCTGGCTTACCTCTTCCGCAGTGAGAATCGGGATCATTCGACTCAGTTTGTTCGGTTTAGGAGTGTTCATCGCACGATTATACATACGAATAATCGCTTGTCCAACCTAATGTCCGTATAGCGGTTAGAAATGAAGATGAGAGGCATTTGCGGGGAACAGCTGCCTATTTCCCGCACAATCTGCGGAGATTAGCCACGCCATTTTAACGGCTTCCGAGGACAGGCTAGATACCCATGTTCGCTAAGCGGCGAACAGAATGCAGACTACCCGGCCGCACCAAGATGAGCAACAGCGTGTAAAGCACGCTGGCTATCAAATTTTGGGCAATGGCGTTTAACCAGTTTTGCATGATCGAAAGCTGCTCCGCGATTGCTCAGGAGTCGAGCTGACAGACTTAGCTTCGTTTTACAGGCTACGAAACGCTGAGCGAATATCCGCAACAAGAGCGTCTGTGGCTTCGAGGGCCGGGAAGTGTCCACCCGATTCAAAGCTGGTGTAATGCACCACGTTAAATCCTCGTTTCGCCGTGGAAATTGATGGCCGGCAAACGAGGTACTCGAATGGGAAGATCGGGGCAGGCTGACCGGATCGCGGTGGCTAGCCTGCGTTCTCAAAGCCGGATCAGGCACCCCGTAACGCATTTTTTACAATCTAGCCAACAGAAGTGCGTTTGCGGTTGATGGCTTGGCTTATCAACACCATATCAAGTGCTTACACAATAGGAGCGCAAACGCTACTTTTCGAGAAATAGATCAAAATTGCTAGAATATTGAGCAGAAAAAAATATTCTTGTTGCAATAAAAAAATAAATTAGGTACTCCCTTCTGCGCTTTTTTAATTCTAATAATACAAGTCATCTCAATGGAGGGAAAATGAAATCAAAATTTAAGCTTTATGTTGCATTGGCGGTACTCACGTGTGCCGCCATTTTAATGATCGCAGTTATAAATAGCCCGTTAGTTTCAGAGGCATCAAAGAAAAGCATTCTTTTGACAAACAATTCATCGCCGTCTCCTTCTTCGAGTGAATCAGATAGCCTTAGCTCAAACTCGGCAAAGTCATTAACATCAGACAAGTCAGCGCCTGATTTAACTAATTCAAAAGCCGCATCAGTTGTATCTACGCCGAATTCCTCGCTGCCAGTCAGTTTGGTGGGTGGCAGTAAGGTGGTATATCCGGGCCAATTCGCTGAGGCCTCCGTCAATTATAAGGGCACCGTCTATCATTTAACGCCGAACCAGATCGGCAACTTCGAGCGTGTTAACATGGATACAAATTCGACGGTGAAGGTGCAAGTCGCATATCCGCAGGCTCAAGTTGGGGACACGGTGGCCGTCGAGGTAGAAGACGGGGGAACATTGTCCAGTCAGGCGGCCAAGGCGGCGATGTCTCAAGTCTCTCGATTGGATAATCAAAAAACGGTCAACCTTCAATTCAGCACGACTGACAACGAAGGAATTTACCGCGTGCTCTTACGCAACGGGGCCGATGTCAAAGTCCTGAATTTCTGGGCCGGAGCGTTGCCCAAATAATCAAATTTTACCTTTAATAAAAATGAAAATCGCATTACTCAAAATCAATTTTCTGGTTGCCGTTCAGCTCCTTTTGCTCGTTTCATGCGGAGTTGTCCAAGCAAGCAACCCTTTGCAACCTTGCGGGAATGGTCAAAAATTGACAGGGAAAGGGAAAAATCCCTCGAATCCTGACAAAGGCGACCCTCTTACCGTGTACTGCGGTAATGAATATCGGGAAATCACCGACCTGCAAGTTTGGGGCGGGGTGGGAGATCATCAATTGACGTGGGAGCGGTGGGGCAACAGCCGTTTTGTCGGCGGTCCGGCTTATTTCGGCACGGGCCACTCTTGGCGGCACAGTTATCAATGGGACATGGCCACGGCGGGAACCTCTGGCACGGGCCTGCCCCAGATGGAAATCATTTACCCGGATGGCTCTGATATTATCTTCATCAGGGATAGTGCAACAGCCACGACCTGGCACGCGGCAACCAACTACGGCATCAACGATGTGCTTTCCAGTAGCGGGAGTGATTTCTATCTCCAGAAACAAAATGGCTGGGTCTATCATTTCCAGGCTCACACGGACGGCAGCGGCAACGTTTACTACTTGATGAGTGATTTCAAGGACACCAAGCAAAACGACTATACGCTGACCTATAACGGCGCGAACCAGCTTACCCAGGTCACCGAGCCGGGTGGACGCTACCTCCAGATCAATTACACGAACGTGAGCATCAACAAGGTTGATTTCACCACGTTTGCCCGTGTGGCCGCGATTCCGCCGAACAATGTCTACACTCAACTCAACGTCACTGATCCGACTCCTTACCGCTACCTTCGTTATCTTTCGGCTGATGGCGGAAATTGCATGGTGTCAGAAGTTCAGTTTTACGACATTCACGGCAATCTGCTCACGGGAACACCCTTTGGCACAGGACCTTCCCAAGGCGGTTGCGATTATACGCAGGCTTTCGATGGAAACACCTCGACTTTTAGCGACCAAATCCAGACCAGCGGCGGTTACGTCGGCATTGACCTGGGGCCCGGCAACACGGCCGTTGTTGGTAAAGTGCTTTTTTGCCCGCGCTCAGGTCATGGGAGTTCGATGTACGTCGATGGTGGCGTTTTCGCTTCCAGCGCTGGCCAGTTCCAGGGATCAAATCAGGCGGCAAGCAGCGTGACGGTGATCCAAAGTGTGACGACGAGCGATGGACGCACCGTCACTTATAATTACACTCCGTTCGACGACGCGACTCTTCCTTATGTCTACCAAACGCTGAGTTCCGTCAGCTATGAGGACGGCACTCAGGCCACCTATATCTACGGGCAGGTTTTCCAAACCACGCATCCTCTCGTCTCGGCCTTTGTCGATCCCCGCTATCCGCTTCCCTTCGCTAAGGCCAAGTCCGCCTATTTTGGCGTAATTGGGAGCGCGTTGGGAGAAGTCCAGAACCAAATCAATTACGATACCGGCGAAACCCTCAATACGATCAGCTACGGACCAAGCGCCCACTTTCCCACCATTACTGATGGAAACGGTGGCAGGAATATGTATTCGATGAGCACCGGGCAAAACGTCCAGACGACCGATCCGGTGGGAGGAGTCACAACTTATGCGTATGACTCCAAAGGATTCATCAATTCGGCGAAGAATGCGCGGGGCTATACCACAACCAAGGTCAATACGCCTTTCGAGCATCCGACAAGTTTAACCCACCCGGACGGTTCCGTGCGCAATTGGGTGCGAGATTCCCTCGATCTGCCGACGAGCTTCAAGGACGAGTTGTCGCATACCACTTCCTTTACGCGAGATACCAACCATCGAGTGACCAACATTAGCTATCCCGATGCGAGTACCGAGGCTTTTACCTATAACAGCTTTGGCCAAATGCTGACCCATACTCAGCGCAATGGCGGAACTTCCAGCGCGGCGTATGATTCGACCGGCCTAATCACCAGCAGCACGAATGCGCTGAGTCAATCCAGCACCTATACCCATGATTCGTTCGGACGGCTGGCCTCGGTCACCGATGCCCGCGGCAACACCACGTCGTACCAGTATAATTCGCGGGGATTGCTGACGCAGATCACCTATCCCGATTCATCGACCTATACCTACACGTACGATACCTTCGGCGACAAGACGAGCGAAACGAACGAAATCGGCAAGACCTGGACTTATACCTACGACACGTTCAAGCGCCCCCTGACCGAGACCGACCCCCTGTCGCGCACGACCACCTATGTCTATCGTTCGGGCTACTTCTTCCAAAAGCCCGACCAGGTGATCTTGCCGAGCGGCAAGGTGACGGCCAATACCTATGACCTAAAACAAAACCTGATCAGCCAGACGGTCGGCTATGGTACGAGCGACGCGGCGACGACGCATTGGGTCTATGATGCGGACAATAACGTGACCAGTTCGACCGATCCGAACGGCCATGTCTGGACTTATACCTACGATAACCGCGACCGCAAGCTATCCCAGACCGATCCGCTGGGCCATACCACTTCGTACACCTATGACGCAGCCAACAATGTGCTGACGGTGACGCGCCCGGACGGCGGAGTGACCCACAACACGTATGACACGATGCACCGGCTTTTGACCACGACCGACCCGAAAGGGGAAGTCACGACGAACACGTATGATGCGTCGGGCAATCTGCTGACGACGAAGGACCCGCGCAGCAACACCTACACTTACACCTACGATTCGCTAAACCGGAAAACTCGGCTTACCTACCCCGACGGCAGCTATGAAGCCTATGGCTATGACCCGGTGGGCAACCTGGTGAGCTATACCACGCGCGCAGGGCAGACCAAGACGAGCGTGTTCGACAACCGCAACCGGGAAGTTTCCTTTACCTGGAGCGACAGCACGCCGGGCGTGACCCGCACCTATGACGCGGCGGGGCGGCTCCTTTCCTCCGCCAACGGCACTTCCACTTCCACCTACAGCTATGATAATGCCAACCAGCTTTTGAGCGAAACGCAGGCCAATGCCAGCGCAGGGGCTTCCTGGGTGGTTTCCTATGCCTACGATGCCGATGGCAACCGGACGACCCTGACTTATCCCTCGGGGACGGTCGTGACTTATGGCTACACCAATCGCAACCAGACGAATGCCATCTCGGTGGGTGCAACGAGCTTGGCGGGATACACGTATGATGGTAATGGTAATGTTGTGAGCAAGACCCTGTCTGACGGCACGCTGGCTTCGTACACGTACGATGCGGCCAACCGTCTCACCACGCTCAACCACACGCTGTCAGGGACGAGCTTCGCCCGGTTTGATTATGGATACGACAGCGTGAATCGCCGCACCTATGAGCAGCGCGACACGGCGGCAGGCGATGTCTTCGGCTACGACGCGGTCGATCAGGTCACCAGTGTCAATTACGACGCGACCAATCCGACCAGCGGCACAACCGGGGCGGATCGAACCGTCGGCTATACCTATGATGCCAGCGGAAATCGCACGGCGGTGAATGACAACGTCAACGGGAACGCCAGCTATTCGGCGAATAATCTCAACGAATATACCAGTGTGGGCGGGGCTAGCTATGCCTCCGATGCCAACGGCAACCTAATCACCGGCAACGGTCTCTATATCTACGATGCCCAGAACCGGCTCGATTACGGCCAGGTGGGCACCAACATCGACCAGTTCGCCTATGACAGCAAGAACCGGGTGGTGGAGCGGACGGTGAACGGTACGCCGCTTTACTTGGTCTATGACGGCTGGGATTTGATCGAGGAACGTGATGCGACCAATACGGTGCTCAACACTTATGTGCATGGCGTTCGCCAGGATGAAATCCTGACCAAGACGAATTCCTCAGGCACGGTCTACTATCACCACAACGCGCTTGGTTCGGTGACCGACCTGACCAATAGCAGCGGTGTGGTTGTTGAGAAGTACAAGTATGATGTCTATGGCAAACCGGCTTTCTACAATGGTTCGGGCACGGCGATCACGGCCTCAGCCTATGGAAATCGGTTCCTGTTCACCGGTCGCGAGTTCATGAGCGAAGTAAATCTATACGACTATAGGAATCGAGTCTATTCCGCTGATCTGGGGAGGTTCCTTCAGACCGATCCGGTGCGCTTCAGTGCCGGGGATGTGAATATTTATAGATATGTGGGAAACAATCCGTTTAACGGAGTTGATCCATACGGAACTAGCCCCGTAGGCTATGTATCTGGCGCTCTAGGTGGTGGTGCCGTGGGCAATGCTCTCACAGACGCAACATTTGACTCAGCGGTCGTAGCTGGGGCGGAGTGGGGTGCAGGAGCTGGCGAGGCTGTAGAGCCAGTTGGAGGCGGTATACCTGGTGCAGTTATAGGTGGGGTTGCAGCGGGCATCGCCGATGTAACGGTATGCACACTAGTTGGTGCACTCACAGGTGATCTAATTAAAAATATAGTTGATGATATTATAACTCCACCCGCACCTGAACCTGCACCTAATCCCACTCCTGCACCTACTCCACCAGTGCCAGGGTATGGACCGACAGGCGAAACGCCTACAACAACTACTGATCCCGCCAACAATAATAATACTGGTGATCCCTATAGTGGAGGCGGCGGTCATCGTTACATTCCGCCGCCACCACCTTCGCAGGTCACTAACTGTTATCGCAATGGAGGCCCGGACTGGGCGGGTGGGGACGGTGGTGAAGACGACAGTGGATTCAGTGGTGGGGACGGTAGTGAAGACGCATGAGTGGAATAAGCAGGATATATCAATCGCTTGCCAAACTCATGCTAAGTAGTTAAAATCGCTCTATTGTCCTGTCGTCAAGTGCTAGGTGTTTCTTCCTAGCTATGAATAATCGAAAATATAAACTATGAATCAAAATGATCTTCAAAAAATTAAGTCAGCATTCTGCTTGCGTGAAGGTAGCCTTTCGCAGAGGATGTGGAAAACATATTTCAACTGGTCTTGGATAAAGTTCATTCTTTTCGTTGTTCTTTTAGTGGGTGTTTATACCCTGTGTCTAATAATAGAGCATATCCCAATGGCCGCACCTGTCTTTGCGTTGATCGTTAGTCTAAGAGGCTCGGAAATGCTTGCCGAGTATATTGTGAAAATGGGTAAATAATCTGCAAGATGGGGTAAATGCACTCACAGACTCGAAGAAATGAAGGAATGAATATTGGCCCCGTTGGCATCGTCGTGGAAGCCGTGCCCAAACCCTCCTCATGGCACCTCGATTTTTTGCCATGGTCACCGTCGTTTATCTGCGCCGCCGCAGCCTTCGCAGGTCACTAACTGTTATCGCAATGGAGGCCCCGATTGGACGGGAGAGGATAATGGAAATGAGTCATCGGGAGATGCGTAAACCTAAATAGAAACTCTTGAGTTATGAACCTCAATAAAATGATCAAAACCGCCAACACTCAGTAAGCGGTGCGTGAAGCGCCTCTTGACAGGGAGACTGGGAGTGGGTCATAGAGGGCGTAATCAAAAAGTGATGGCGTCTATGACGAGTGTCGTAGATCAGGCGGCTTGAGGGATCGAAGTCAACGGATGCTCTTTGGCCCAGGCTTCGGGCGTGAGGTCTGCTATTTGCCAGTTGGTGGCGTTCGGTAATCGCGTAAGGATGTCGCGCAGGTAAGCATACGGATCGAGTCCGCGACGACGGCAGGATTCGACGATGGTGTAGAGGATGGCACTGCGTTCCCCGGCTTCAGCTTCACCGATGAACAACCAGTTTTTCTTGCCGAGGGCGGTGGGCCGGATGGCGTTTTCGACAAGGTTCTGGTCGATCTCGATGCGTCCGTCATCGAGGTAAACACCGAGCAGAGGCCAGAGGTTGAGCGCGTAATCGAGGGCCAGGCCCATCCCGCTCCGGGGCAGGTAGCGCCGCTTTGTTTTGAGTCGGGTGAAGAGGCGATGGAGTCGAACGTAAATGGGTTTGGCCTGGTGAGCGCGGGCTACCTCCCGCAGGGTGGCCACCGTCTTGCCTTCACGAAGTTGCCTTTCGATGCGATAAAGATGGCCGATCTGGCGCAAGAGCCAGTTGACGACGCCGGGGTCTTGCTCCCGCGCTTCGTAAAACTTTCTTCGCGCGTGCGCCCAACAGGCCGCGAGTTGGATGTCCTCCTTGCGTCGGGCAAAGCTGGCATACGCGGTGTAACCATCGCACTGCAACGTGCCGGGGACGCCAACGATAATAAAAACGACTTCGACGACACTGATTGTGATTTTAACCAGAATGACTATGATTTTAATCTTGACGGTTCCTGATCTTCGACGCAATAAGTTATTATATGACCTATTTCGATATAGCTTTGATTACCTTGACGGGAGGATTTGTGTTTTATGCCTCTTTTAATATGAAGCCTGGCTACATGGACAAGCGTTCGCTGCTTATGTATCGGTCGTTAGGGGCAGTTTCGATAATAGGAGGTTTCGTTGCCTTAATCTTTAAACTTTTGTTTTAAAACTTCAATGAAATCATCTAGAATTTCCATTTTCATCCTAAGTTTTTCATTCCTTCTTGGCGTAACGTTAGTAGAGCCCAAAATATGGGCCGAAAGAGATGCTATTGGAGATATCAACGCTATCGGCATTCCAATTATAGTTTGGATAGTTTCTACAATATTCGTGTATCTCAAGCGGCATGATAAGTCCTCAACTGC
>Ga0302319_10001048_pt1 | contig 62147 bp, 59 predicted proteins | sample Bog_T0_2_FD_203319 | JGI IMG/M metagenome (GOLD analysis project Ga0302319, IMG submission 203319) | Peat permafrost microbial communities from Stordalen Mire near Abisko, Sweden - Bog_T0_2 | ecosystem: Environmental > Terrestrial > Soil > Wetlands > Peat | place: Sweden: Abisko, Stordalen Mire...
GAAATTCGGGCCCGCGAGAAAGTCGGAATAGTGCATCTGCCAGTGTCCCGCCTCCTCGGAATAGGCAGCCGAGATCCCGCGCCCGGTCGAGCCGCGGGGCTCCTCCTGCAATACCTGCACGCGGTACTCCTCCTCGGCGAGGTCGAGCAGGCGGTGGGTGAGGTCCGAGATCATCGTGCGCTCGTCGATCAGCAGGCGATCGAGGATCCGGTAGCCCTTCCTCTCCAGCGGCAGCGCCTCCCAAAGGAACTTCCTGGGGTCGGCGACGACCCCGCTGCCGATTGCGAGGTGGGCAATCCCGCCCTCGACCACTCCGGACGGCAGCAAGTTCAGCTTCACCCCGGCCGCGGTGTGGCCTGCGTTGGCCCCGCCGTTGACCTTCAGGACCACCGAAACTGGAGCGTCCCCGCCACGCAGCTCCTCGGTGATCTCGGGAATGAGCCGGCCCTTGCCCTCGTCGCCGAGGGAAATGCCGACATCGGCGATGAGGCGGCTCGTAAAGGGGGGTAGTGCCATGGAGCTCGAAGCTCTAGACGATTACCGCACCGCTTAAAGCTAGAAATATAGGACCTATAGGTCCTATGCGACCTATTCCGGAAAATCGGTCCTATAGGACCCATACGTCCTATAAGTCCTATACAGCGACCCCAAGGCCACTTCTAGAGCCCCTAATCTCGCCGTGCCGACCCCTGGACTCCGCCCGTCAGTTCCGCCGTGTCGAGACTTCTATCACGTCGTGCGGGGCCGCCTCTTTCTGACCGGCCGGGCTCACGCGGGCGTACCTAGCCTTGGCGCGCAGCTCCGGCAGCGATGCCGCCCCCAGGTACCCCATCCCGCTCTGCAGGCCGCCGACCAAACCGGCGAGCACGTCGTCGACGGAGCCGCTAGCCTCCTTCAGGGCCTCGATACCCTCCGCCGCGACCTTTCGCGGTGAATCGGTCTTGTGGTGGCCGTACCGGGATGCGCTGCCGGCCTTCATCGCGGCCAGGGACCCCATTCCGCGGTACTGTTTGTACACCTTTCCGTCGATTTCGATGATTTCGCCCGGCGCCTCGCGGCAGCCGGCGAGCAGGCCTCCGCAGATAACGGCGTCCGCGAGTGTCAGTGCCTTCACGATGTCGCCCGACTTTGCGATTCCCCCGTCAGCGATCAGGCGCACCCCCTTTGCCGCGGCAGCGGTGCCGGCCACGTAGAGCGCGGTCAACTGGGGAATCCCGACGCCTGTGACGATCCGCGTCGTGCAGATCGACCCGGGGCCCTGCCCGACCTTGATCGCGTTTGCGCCGCACTCCGAGAGGAACTCGACGCCCGCGGCGCTCGTTACGTTGCCAGCGATCAGCGTCAGGCCTGGGAAGGCGTCGCGAAGCAGCCTCACGGTGCGGCCCACCCCCTCGGTGTGCCCGTGGGCAGTCGACACGGCCAGCGTGTCGATGTTCTCGTCGACGAGGTGGCCGACGTGGCTGAGGATCTTGTCCCGGTCGGGCGATCCGTCGGGCCGGTTTGCAGGCGGAAGGGCCGCGCCCACGACGAGCCGAAACTTCGAGTCGCGGGCGGGCCTCCGCCGCGATCGTTCGTCGTTGGTGATCCTCTCGACGTCGGAGGCCGTGACGAGCCCCCTGAGGTGGTCCGCCTGGTCGACGACCAACATCTTGTTAATGCCGATGTGGGAGGTGAAGAAGCGGTCGGCCGTCTGGATCGGGTCCGGGACTACGTCGGCCTCCCGCTCGGTGACGAGCTGCGAGCGGATGGTCATCACCTCGGAAACCTTCTTTGCCTTGTACCGCTCCTTGACCACGTTGCCCGAGAGCAGCCCCGCAAGCCGGCCCTCGGCGTCGACGACGGGAAATGTGGAAAAGGCGAAATGCTTGGCTTCGATCATCGCGAGCACGTCGCCGATCAGCTGCTCCGGGCCGACCGTGATCGGGTCCTGGATCAGGCCATGGACATGGCGCTTCACCCTAGCGACCTCCTTCACCTGGTCCTTCAGGGCCATGTTGTAGTGGATCAGGCCCAGGCCGCCATTGAGGGCCATCGCGATCGCCATCCGCGACTCGGTGACCGTGTCCATGTCCGACGAGATCACCGGAATCGAAAGCTGCAGGCTCTCCGAAAGGCGTGTGGCCGTGTCGGCGTCCCTGGGGAGGGTCTGGGAGTACAGGGTCGCCAGCGAAACATCGTCGAACGTCAGCGCGGTCGGAGCGTTCGCGGGGAAGAACAATTCCGCCGGAAGGTAGAACTCCGCGTCCGCCGCCGAAACTTTTGAAGGGGCAACCTTGATCATTGCGATGGTTGCCATGACTTGAATAGGGGCCGGCCGGGAAAGATCAAATGGAAATTGAGGGCGGGACGCCTTTGCGCTACACCTCGTCCCAGTTGAAGCTTCTCCTGAAATTCCGTCGATACCGGCTGCCGTTCCTCGCGTCGGTGCGAACCTCCCGCGGCCCGTGGACGGAGAGGGAAGGTCTCCTGCTGCGGCTGGAGGACGAGTCAGGCCGCCGCGGCTGGGGCGAGGCGGCTCCGATTCCGGCCTTCGGCACGGAAAGCCCAGGTGAAGCCGAGTCCGCCTGCCGGGCGCTCGACGGTTGGAGGGATGCCGGCTTGATGGCGGCTCCCGCCGAAATGCGCAGCCTTGGCGCAGGCTTGCGGGCGGCCCGGGCCGACCTGGAGACGGGCGGGTCCGCTGTCGGGGACGACGAACGAGGCCCCGGCGCACTGCCTGTGTGCGCGCTGTTGCCGGCGGGTTCGTCCGCGCTCCCCATCCTGCGCGTAAAGGCAGAAGCCGACTTCCGGATCTTCAAGTGGAAGGTGGGCGTCTACGACGCCGGCGACGAACTTGTCCTGCTCGACGAGCTGTGCGGGCTGCTACCATCGGGGGCGAAGCTTAGGCTCGACGCAAATGGCGGCTGGGACCGGCGCTTGGCGGAACGCTGGCTCGATCGGTGCGCCGGCCGGCCCGTTGAGTTTGTGGAGCAGCCGGTTGCGCCGGATGAGGCCGGCGCGGAGGATCTGCTTCAGGGCCTGGCTCGCGACTACCCAACGCCTTTGGCCCTGGATGAGTCGCTGGCCTGCGACGGCGATGTCGGGCGCTGGCTTGATCTTGGCTGGCGAGGGGTTTTTGTGGTGAAGCCTTCGCTCCACGCCGATTTGCGCGCATCGCTCGACCGCCTTGAGGCGGCGGGTGCCGCCGTGGTCTTTTCCTCCGCCCTCGAGACGGCCGTCGGGGCAAAGTCCGCGCTCCGCTCCGCATTTTCCTGGCGCGGCATTCCCCTCGCGTTGGGGTTCGGAGTCTGGCCGTTGTTCGCAGACTCCATATTTGACGGCCCGGCGGCGCTCCCTTTCATCCGCCGCGAGGATGTGGAAAGGATTAGGCCGGAGGACTTATGGAACGCCTTGAATTAGCCAGGGTGCTCGCCCGCCGAAGGCCCGGCGAAGGCGGGCTCGGCGCAACCCACCCCGGTTCGACTCCGAGTATCGTGGACGAGAGGGATCCCGGCCGGTTCATGGCGTCTTTTGCCTCGGCCTTGAGGTCCGGGGCCCAGGTATTCCTTGCCGACCCATCGTGGGGCCCCGCCGAACGCACCGTCCTGGCCGAACTGACCTCGGTGGCGGAGGAGCAGTGCGAGGACGGCCCTGTCGCGTCATCGCGAAGCGATGACGGATGGCTCATGATTCCAAGCGGGGGGACGAGCGGGACGCTGAAGTTCGCCCGCCACGATGGGGCGACCCTCTCGGCGGCCGTCCGGGGTTTCGCCGAGCGCTTCGGTGTCGAAAGGATCAACTGCGTGGGCGTCCTCCCCCTGCACCACGTGAGCGGGTTGATGGGCTGGATGCGGGCTGAACTGACAGGAGGAGCCTTTTTGCCATGGGACTGGAAGCACCTTGAGTCGGGGTCGCGACCCGGCACAGGCGGGGGGCCCTGGTTCATCTCGCTGGTTCCAACCCAGCTTCACCGGCTCCTTGACTCGCGCTCGGCGGTGGAATGGCTGCGCGGCTTTCGGGCGATCCTGGTCGGCGGGGGCCCGGTCTGGCCCGCGCTTGCATCGGCCGCTGCGGAGGAAGGCCTGCCCATCTCGCTTACCTACGGCACAACCGAGACAGCGGCGATGGCCACGGCCCTTTCGCCGGACGACTTCCTAGCGGGCGGAAGGGATTCGGGTGCACCGCTCCCGCATGTGCGCATCGGGCTCAGCCCCGAGGGAGTGATCCGGGTAGCCGGGCCCTCGGTGTTTCGGGGATATTTTCCGGCCTTGGACGCCGCAACACCGCCGGAGGAAAGGGAGTTCGTGACCGGCGACCTGGGGCGGCTCGACGACCGGGGGCACCTTGTCGTCTTAGGGAGAAAGGACGCGGTGATCATCACCGGCGGCAAGAAGGTCGATCCCCGCGAGGTCGAGGCCGCGCTCTGGGCGAGCGGCGAATTCGCAGACGTGGCCGTGGTCGGGATTCCGGACCCGGAGTGGGGTGAGGCGGTCGTCGCCTGCTATCCGGGAGACCAGAGGCCTCCCGACTTCACCCTTCCGGCCGCGCGTGGCGGCGCCCTTGCCGCCTACAAGCGCCCGCGGCGGTTTGAGGCGATCCCCAACTGGCCGCGCAATGCGCAAGGGAAGGTAAACCGGGCCGCGCTACTCGAGGCGATCCGGGTTCATCGCGCGTAAGCGCATGCCGAGGACGGACGCCGCCGTCCCGCGGTCGTCAAGATCCTCGGGCTCGATCCGCTCGCAGCGCACCCTGACGATGGAAAACGGCCTTGGCACGTAGAACCCATCCCAGCTCCCGAGCCTCCAGGCGGAAGCGAACTCGGCGCCGAACAGGAGCATCGGGGCGTGTGCCCTGCGGGCCACGATGAGGGCGCCCTCCTTGAAGTCATAGCAGGGGCCCCTGGGCCCGTCCGGTGTGACTCCCACGTCGAGCCCGGATTTGAGTGCATCGACCAGGCGGGCCGCCGCCTCCCGGCCGAACCTGCTGCTTGAGCCCCGGACCGACTCCATTCCCATCAGTGAGTAGAAGGCCGCCAGCCACGCTCCGTCCCGGCTGGCGCTGACGAGGCCGCAAAGCCGGCGGCCGCGGAAACGGCGGAAGATCTCGGCGGACACGAAAAGCCGATTGTGCCAGAGGACAAACGCCATTGGCCGGTCGACCCCCTCGAGAACCTGCCGGTCGCCGTCGGAAATCTCCATCCGGAGGGAACCGCACCAGGCTCGGACGAGAAAGGCGATGGGCCACAGGGCCAGCTTCCGCCAACCTCGGATGGTATTGGGGAGCGGCTTCTGTTCCTCGGGCACGAAGCGAAGTGTTGAGTGCGCCCAAAGTTTGCGCAAGAAGCCAGTGGTCCTCCTTGTCTTTTCATCACCCGGCGATCCATCCCCCCATGCTACCTCCCTGTCCGCATCTGCCGAATCCCATCGAGGAGATGGATTGGCGCCGGCTTCATGCCCACCGGACGGGTGCGAGGGGAGGGGCCTTCTATCTGGACTGCCTCGGCTATGCCCAGGTCCTATGGCGAAAGGGCCTGCCCGCGAGGGCCCTTCTCTGCCTCGACCGCGCGCTTGGTGCCGATCTCAAGGGGGGTGAGTCCGTCCTGGACGCGTGGCCGCTGCCGTACTCGGCGGTCGCATGGATGATGGGCCATGCGCCCGAAGACGTATTCCTGGGCAACCCGCGCATTCATTTCCAGCACTATGCCGGCAGGATGAATGCGCCCAGGCGGGAACAGCGAAGGTGGAGGGCCTGGGCCTGCTGGGCGCTCGCCCGGGCCGTGCTGCCGAAACTTCCGGGAGACCCGAGGCACCGGGTTGCCGAGCCCGCGCGCAAGGAAATTGGGCGTCGGCTCGCCGCGCACGGCTTGGGCGGCGAGGCCGCGCAGTGGAAGCGCACCCTCGCCCAGGCGCAGGCCGTTTTCGGGCAATAATTTGTTTGAAATGCGGGGGATCCGCAGAAAGAACTGCCTACCCCTTATGACCCACCCCATTGTTCTAGGAGGGCTGGATTATACCCTCCTGCTTCTGTACTTCGGATTTGTGCTCGGCATAGGCTGGGCCTTGAAACGCAGGATGAAAGGCAGCACCGACTTCTTCCTGTCGGGCCGCGCCATCCCGGTTTGGATCACCGGACTTGCGTTCATTTCCGCCAACTTGGGCGCCCAGGAAGTCATCGGGATGGCCGCCTCGGGCGCCAAGTACGGGATCATGACGAGCCACTTCTACTGGATCGGGGCGATCCCCGCCATGGTCTTCCTCGGCGTCTTCATGATGCCGTTCTACTATGGCTCGAAGTCGAGGTCGGTCCCGGAGTACCTGAAGATGAGGTTCGACGAGAAGACGAGGGGCCTGAACGCATTGTCCTTTGCCGTGATGACGATCTTCTCATCCGGCATCTCCCTGTACGCGCTGGCGAAGCTGCTCGAGGTCCTCCTCGGATGGAACTTCGATTTCAGCATATTCGTATCGGCGGCCATCGTGCTCGTGTACATCTGCCTGGGAGGCTTGACCTCGGCCATCTACAACGAGGTCCTGCAGTTCTTCATGATCGTTTTTGGATTCGCCCCGCTGGTCTGGCTCGGACTGAGGGATGTGGGCGGCTGGTCCGCCCTTCAGGCCAAGCTCGTGGGCGTCGCCACGGACCAGCACTTTGCGCCCGGGACCTGGACCGAGTCATGGAAGCACATGGCGAGCCCCGCCTCCAACCCCATGGGTGTCGAGTGGTTCGGGCTGGCCATGGGCCTGGGTTTTGTCTCCTCGTTCGGCTACTGGTGCACGGATTTCCTCGTGGTGCAGCGGGCCATGGCCGCGAACTCCATGTCGGCCGCCCGGCGGACGCCCCTGATCGCAGCCTTCCCGAAGATGCTGTTTCCATTCATCGTGATCCTCCCGGGGATGATTGCGATCGCCCTCGTCCGGGATCTGCACAGCGGCTTCACCCTCCCGGTCAGTGCGGATGGCACGCCAAATTTCAACATGGTGATCCCGATGATGCTTGGGCACTACCTTCCGACCGGAATGCTGGGGCTCGGCTTCACCGCCCTCATGGCGTCGTTCATGTCGGGCATGGCGGGCAATGTCACCGCCTTCAACACGGTCTGGACCTACGATATTTACCAGAGCTACTTTGCTCCCGGAAAGTCCGACATCCACTATCTCTGGATGGGCAGGTTCGCGACGATCTTCGGGGTGCTCCTGAGCGTCGGGGCGGCTTATTTCGCCGCGAGGTTCAACAACATCATGGATTTTCTCCAGCTGGTGTTCGCCTTTGTGAACGCTCCGCTGTTTGCAACGTTCCTGCTCGGGATGTTCTGGAAGCGCGCCAATGGGCACGGAGCCTTCTTCGGGTTGCTTACGGCCATGCTGGCCGCCGCCCTTCATCACGGCCTGACGCTTCCCTACGGCGAGGTTGCCGGTATCAAGGGCGGCTGGCTCGGCACGGTGATCCACGTCTACCCGGGCGAAATGGCCCAGAATTTCTGGACCGCGATCATCGCTTGGACGACATGCATGGTGGTGACGATTGTCGTGTCGCTGGCAACGGCCAGGGTGAAGACAGACCAGGATCTATCGGGCTTGGTCTACTCACTCACGCCAAGGCTTCCGGAGGAGCGGGAACCCTGGTACAAGCGTCCGGTCATCCTTGGCGTCGTGGTGCTTGCCGCAACGCTGGTGCTGAACCTTGTCTTTGCCTGATTTCAACCCCCTTGGCACCATGAACTTCGACCTACGTTTTCCCATCGGCATCATTTTCTCCCTTTTTGGTGCGATCCTAGCGACCTACGGCTTGGTCAGCGATCCGGCGATCTACCAACGGTCGCTCGGCTTCAATGTGAACCTGGACTGGGGCCTCGTGTTGCTCGCCTTTGGGCTTGTCATGCTGCGCTTGGCGCTCAGGGCCCGCCGCCGAAAGTAACGCCGCCGCTGCCTTCGTCTCTGCTTTGTCACCCGGGGCATCGACAACGGGTGGTAAAATCACTTGCGAATGGGCCGGGGTATGGGGAGACTGCCAGCTGACACCAAGCAACCGTACGCGGGCCCGCGCCCGCTTTAGCACCGTAGGACTACATGGACGAAAACGTTCCCGAGGGGAATCCGCCCAAGGATTTCAACAAGATCGACCTGACCCAGCTCCAAGGGTTCAGTTTTGGAACCCAATGGGCCCAAGACAAATCTAACGCTTCCGACAAGCAGGATCGCGACGAGCACCCGCGTCGCGAGGGCCGTTCGCCGGGCCCAGGCGGAGGACCGGACAGGCGGGACAGGCGCGGGTTTCGGCGGCCCAATGGTGGGCCCGGCGAAGCCGGGTCCTCCCAGGCGCCCGGCGCCCCGGTGGCGCTGGATCGTCGGGATGCCCGACCCGGCCAGTTCCGGGAGCAGGGGGAGTACCACGCCGCCGGCCCGCGTTATGCCGGGCCCGAGGGCGAGCGCAGGCAGCGGTTTCCGGGAAGGCAGGAGCAGCAGGAGAGGAGGCTTCCGTACGAGAGCCCGTACTATGCCGTCACTTTCTATCCCGAGGACGCCAGCTTCGCCGCCCTTGCCAAGACGGTCCGGGCCTCCTGCCGGACCATTGAGCTCTTTGAGATTGCGCGGACCGTGCTCGCCAAGGCCGAGCGGTTCACCGCGTCGGTTGCACCCAGGCAGGCCGAACCTGCGCAGACAGGCGCCGTTGTGGAACCGGCGGCGAAACAGCCCATGTTTCATGTGTCGGTGCCGGACGGCGTGGCCTTTGAATCGGAGGAGGCGGCCGTCGCCCACGCGGTGAGGACACATCTTGGGATGTTCTTCGATTCGGCTGAGGTGGAGGTTGCCCCTCCGACGGGGAATTTCCAGGTCGTCAACCGGTGCACCATTACGGGCGAGCTTCTGGGGCCCCCGAATTACCACAGGTACGCCCAGACCCTGCAGCAGCATTTCGCGGCTAGGATCAGCAGAATGTCCCTCGAGGAATACCGCACCCGCGTCGAGTCGGTGCGCGATCCAGCCGTGGTTCAGCAATGGCTGGACAAGATGAAGAAAGTGACCCGTTACACCTGGCGCGCCGCGGCGGCGCCGGCCCCCACCCCTGCCCCAGCGGAAGGGCAGGCGCCAGAGGCCGCCGCCGCTCCGGCGGAGGGGCAGGCCGTCGAGCCGGCGCCCGCACCGCCCGCGCCTGCGTTCGACTCGCTCGAGGACACAAAGGGCTTTCTCCTCGCAAACGCCAAAGACCAGCTTGTCCGTCAGGTTTCGACCCTGCGCGTGCACGGCCGCATGCTGGAGACGCTGCCGCAGGGTGAAATCAGGCGCGCCATAGAGGGGGAACTCGAGCGCCAGCGCCGCTTCCCCCTGGACACCGCCAATGCGCTGAGGGGTCGGCTCAGGCGCGAGCACTTCACGATCTTCAAGAAGGGGGCCAAGGGAGTGTCCTATGTCTGTGCGGTCAAGAGGAAGTTCCGGGTGCCGGGCCAGACATTCTCGGAAAACATCGGCGCCCTGATCGCCCACGTTGAGGAGCATCCGATGATCAAGGCCGGGGAGCTGCTCAGGCAGTTCCTGGGACTTCCCGCGACCGCGGAGGCCGTGCCCGGGGAGTTGGCCGCCCCGGCGCCCGAGCTGACCGCGGAGCAGCGCGAGAAGAAGCTTCGGGTCCAGGCCGATCTTCTCTGGCTTGTCCGCGAGGGCTACGTCACCGAATTCATCGACGGCAGCCTCTATGCCTCGCCCCCCGTGGTCGAGGCGAGGCGCAGTGAGGCCGAGGCGTCCGAGGTCGATCCTGAGAACTTCCCTGAAATGCCCGCGCCGGCGCCGGAAGGCCCCGTTGGGCAGGCCGCGGGGCCCGCTGAACAACCGGCGGCCCCGCCGGCGGAAGCCGTGGCGGAATCCCAGACTCCGGTCCCGGAACCCGAGGCTCCCCAAGCCGAGCCGCCCGCCACCCCCGCCGCCTGAGAATCACCTCAGGCGCAGGGTGTGGAGGCCTTTGGCGCCGATGCCGAGCTCCAGGTGCCATGCAGCGCGAGGAAGCCAGGAGCCGACGTTCTCAGGCCATTCAACCGCAAGGCACCAGGGGCTGACCAGATACTCGTGCAGCAGCAGGGCCTCGGCTTCCGCGGCCGAAGAAAGGCGATAGGCGTCGAGGTGGGCCAGCATTCGACTCCCGGGCCGGCGCGGCTTCCCGGGGTACAGCCTGAACAGACCGAACGTGGGGCTGGTGACCGGTCCGGCAATGCCGAATCCCGCAGCCAGGCCCTGCACAAAAGTTGTCTTTCCCGCGCCGAGGTCGCCGTGAAGCGCGAGGACCATGTCGGCGGGCAGTGCCTCCGCAAGGGCGGCGCCCAGCTCCTGGGTCTCGGCGGCGGACCCGGTGGCAACCCCGGCGCGAAGCCTCTCAAGGACCCCACTCATCGCAGGTGCTCGTAGCCGCGGAAGGCCGACAGCTGGAGGGACCCGGCTGGCGCGCGGCCAACCGGCACAAAGGCACCGATCCGCGAGATGCGCGTGCGCGGAAACGCCCGGCGCCATGCGCGCTCCAAGGCGGCGTGGTCCGCCCGCTTCGCGACCGCGAAAAGCAGTTCGTAGTCCTCGCCGTCCCCAAGGGCGGCCGCAAGCGACGCTCCGCGGCTTCGCGGGACGGCCGAGGCGAGAATCGACGGCTCCGAGGACGGCGGCGCGAGCGAGGAGAGGTCCTTGGCCAGCCCGTCGCTCAGATCCATCATCGAGCGAATCTCGGGCCTTGAGGCAAGCCAGGCTCCTTCCGCCAGGCGCGGCAAGAAGGCATGGTGGTGTCCGGAGCGGCGGCTGCCCCCGAGCGCACCGGTCACATAGATTGAGTCGCCGATGTGGGCTCCGGTCCGGGTCAGCACCCTGGGCCCCGCGGCCCTTCCGAGCAGGGTCAGGCTTGCGACCAGGGTTCCGTTCGCCTGGGCGACGTCGCCACCGACGAGCGGCACGTGAAACCGCCTGGCGCACGCGGCCAGTCCCCTGTGGAAACCCTCCAGCCAACGGATGCGCACGCGGGGGTCCAGGGCCAGCGCGACGACGGCCGCCGTCGGGCGTCCTCCCATGGCGGCGAGGTCGCTCAGGTTTCGCTTGAGGAGCTTTGCGCCGACGGCGGCGGGCGGAATTGAGTCGTCGAAGTGCTGCCCGCATACAACGGGATCCACGGTCAGGAGCAGCCTGCCGCCTGTCTCGGGGAGCACCGCGCAATCGTCGCCTATCCCGAACGGTGCCGGCGGCGACGCGGAGCCGAGCCAGCGGCGGATCGAGTCAATGAGCCCCCTCTCGCCCAGTGAGGCGATCGATTCAGGCCGGCGTGTCGTGAAGAGGCGCACGGAGCTTCAAGTGTTCAGCCCGGCCCAGAGGAACAGCACTGTGTTCAGGTTGAAGAGCGCATGGGCGACAATCGTCGTTCCGATGCGGCCGGTCCTCTCATAGGCAACGGAGAACACGGCGCCCAGGGCCACGAGCGGCATGAATTCCGGCAGGTTCTGGAGGGGAGCCTGGAGCAAATGGCAGCCGCCGAAGATGAGGGCGGGTAGAAACACCGCCATCCAGTAGGGAATGCGCCCGCGAAGGAAGCGGAACAGGCCGGCCCGAAAGATCAGCTCCTCCGCAAGGGGAGCCACGACGATGGCTATCCCGGAAAAAAGCAGCCGCAGCACCCAGGAATGAAGGTCCTCAAACAGCTTCAGGCTGTCCTGGCTCTGGACCTGCACACCGAAGGCCACGAGGAGCTGCTGCCAGGCGAAGGTGACGGCGTACACGATGGGGAGCGATGCAAGGAAGGTGGCGGCGCCGTCGAGCAGCGCCCTGGCCGGCCTTGGCCTCAATCCGCTCCCGAGCCGTTTCCAGGCCCAGTGGTACACTGCGATCCCCAGCAGGAGGCCGAACTGAAAGGCCACCGCTCCGATCAGGAGTCGGTGGGTTTCGTCCCAGGAGCGCCACTGCAGCAGAAGCCGCGCGGCAAAGGACACGGCGATCACGCCCGTCACGACCGAGATCAGGAACCCGAGGAGGTCGCTTCCGTTTCCGTTCCAGGGGCCGAGCCGGGACGGATGCGGCCGGCTCCGTGCAGCGGGCCCCAGCGCCAGACGCCAGAGCAGGAGAAAACCGAGGGCGCTCAGGGCGACTTCCAGGCCGATGGCGTAGGTGGATCGGTCGGAGGGAAGAGGCACGGGGATGGCATCAAAGGATCCGGGTGCCGTCGAAGACCATGCGGCCGTCGACCAGGGTCGTCTTCACGCGACCCTTGAGCGTCTGGCCATCCCAAGGGGAATTGCTCGATTTGCTGAAGCCCGCCTTGGCGTCGTAGCGCCAGGATTCCTCAGGGTCGAAAAGGCAGATGTCGGCCGGCGCGCCGTCCGCAAGGGTGCCTGCCGCGAGCCCGAGGACACCGGCCGGGCGGCGCGTCATCAGGTCGACGACCTGGGACAGCTTGAACTTGTTCTGGCGCACCAGCACCTCGAGCGCAATCGCCAGCGCGGTCTCCAGGCCGATGATGCCGTTGGGCGCATAGTCGAACTCGCGGTCCTTCTCGTAGTCCGTATGCGGGGCGTGGTCCGTCGCGATGCAGTCGAGGGTCCCGTCCCGAAGGCCGGCGATGATCTCCCGGCGGTCGGCCTCCGTGCGCAGCGGAGGGTTCATCTTGAAATTGGTGTCGTAGCCCGCGAGGGCGGCCTCGGTGAGAGCAAAATGGTGGGGGGTGCCCTCCGCGGTGATGCGCAGCCCCTGTGCCTTTGCCCTCCTGATGATTTCGACCGAGTGCCGCGAGGAAATGTGCTGCAGGTGGATGTGGGCCCCGGTGCAGCCCGAAAGGATCACATTGCGCGACACGATCAGGTCCTCCGCGGCGTGCGGCCACCCGCGCAGCCCAAGGCGCGTGGACATGACACCCTCGTTCATGACCGCGTGCCCGGTCATGGAGCGGTCCTGGCAATGGTCCATGACCGGGATCTCGAACATCTTCGCGTACTCCAGCGCCCGGCGCATGAGCTCGTTGGACTGGACGCAATCACCGTCATCCGTGATCGCCACAACGCCCGCCCGCTTGAGGGATCCAATGGGAGCCAGGACCTCGCCGGCCAGGCCCACGGTGATCCCGCCGGTCGGGTACACCTTGACCACTGCGTCGCGGCGGGCGGCATCCGTGATGTACTGGATCGTGCCGGCGTTGTCCGCGGGCGGATTCGTGTTCGGCATGCACACGACCGTCGTGAAGCCGCCGGCCGCCGCCGCGCGGGAGCCGGTCGCGATGGTTTCCTTGTGGGTCTGCCCGGGCTCGCGGAAGTGGACGTGAATGTCGACCAGCCCGGGGCATGCGACCAGTCCCCCGGCCTCGATCTTCCGGGCCAGCTTGCGGTCGACGGCCGTCGGCGCCGGGACCACGAGGCCGTCGCGGACGAAAAGATCGCCGACATCGTCGCGTTTGGCGGCGGGGTCGATCACCCGGGCGTTGGCTATCCAGAGCAGCGGCATGAATTATTCGACGGACACCACGGTTTCAGGCTGGCCGCCGGCGCAGAGGTAGAGGACGGCCATGCGGACAGCGATGCCATTGGACACCTGCTCGAGGATGACACTGCGGGGGCCGTCGGCCAGCTCGCTGTCAATCTCGACACCGCGGTTGATCGGGCCGGGGTGCATGATGATCGCCCGCGGGTTGAGCCAGGACGCGCGGGTCTTGTTCAGGCCAAACATGCTGGTGTACTCTCCGAGGGATGGGAAATGCCCCGCGCTCTGCCGCTCATGCTGGATGCGCAGCAGCATGACAACCTCCGCGTCGGCGAGCGCCGTCTTCAGGTCGTGCGACACGGTCACGCCGTAATCCGTGAACCACTCGGGGACGAGCGTCGAGGGGCCCACGAGCGTCACCGCTGCGCCCATCTTCGTGAGGGCATGGATGTTCGAGCGGGCGACGCGGCTGAAGAGGATGTCGCCCAGGATGGCCACCTTGCGGCCCTGCATGGAGCCGAGGTGCTCCTTCATCGTGAACGTGTCCAGGAGACCCTGGGTAGGGTGCTCGTGGGCGCCGTCGCCCGCGTTGATCACGGGAAGGTCGAGGATGCGGGCCAGGTACTGCGGTGATCCCGACGCCGCATGGCGGATCACCAGCATGTCGGCGTTGAGGGCCTGGATATTCTCGGCCGTATCGCGCAGCGTCTCGCCCTTCTGGGTCGAGGAACTGGCTGCATCAAAAGAGATCACGTCCGCACTTAGGCGCTTGGCGGCCATCTCGAAGGCGAGGCGGGTGCGGGTGCTGGGCTCGAGGAACAGGTTGACAATGGTCTTGCCGCGAAGCGCGGGAACCTTTTTCACGCTCCGCCGCAGGATCTTCCGAAACGCACCCGCCGTGGCGTGGATCTGGTCGATCTCCGCCAGGCTCAGTTCCTCAATGGTGAGTAGATGTTTTCGGGTCCAGGGCATCAATTCCGGTGCACCAAAGTGCAGTGTGCGCCTCCAGGTTCCAAAATGGAAGCTGGAAAATTGCGGAGCCTCAGCGGCCTGCAGGGCTTCCTTCGATCGCCGCCGAAACGACTGCGCACAAAGCCGCGACCCGCTGCGCCAGCGGGAATTGGGAAGGGGTCTCGACCGTGTAGGCCAGCCGGGTGTGATGCGCGCGGAGGTAGATCGCCTCGGGCCATTTTGGGCGCTCGGAGGGCTCCCCGGGAGGCCGAATGATCCCGCCCTTGGCCTCTCGCCCGTCGATCACCGGACTCAGGTCAATGGGCATGATGCCCGCCGCCGCGGCGATCATGGCATCGGCCAGGCTCGGGCGCCGGTCCGGGTTCTGCTCATACAGGTAAAATCCCCCGGCCTCGTAGTCCTCGTGCAGGCACACGACCAAGTCAAAGCCCGGCTGCCGCTGGAGCCAGCCAATGTGCGCAGCGGCCTCCGCCGAGACCGGATCCCTGTAGTCCCGGTTCAAGTCGACGCCGGAGCCGTTCTCGCGGGTGCCGGCCGCAAGGCCAACCGGATTCAGCATGGGGCAGAGGAACCATTCCGCCCGGGCGTCAAAGGCTCCCTGGTTGATGAGTTCGAGAAGGGCGAGCGGGGGCGCCGGTTCGTCTCCATGAATTCCGGCCGACAGATAGATCCTGGGCCGCTGCCCTTCCGTCCGCTTTCTGAAGGCAAGGAGCAGGCAGCCTCCGACTTCGCCAAAGGGGTCCACCTGAAAGCCTCCATCGCGGGCGGCCGACCCGGCGCGGGCGAGGTACTCCCTGGGCTGGAAAATAGAGGTGTTCATTTTTCTGTAAGCTCACCAGCTTGATTCCGCTTGCCCGATACTGTCTTGATTCCGCTTGCCCGATACTGTCAGCGTTTGGCCTCAGAGGGTAGGGGGAGTCGTCCCGAGGAGCCGCGGTGTGCCTGGACTGTTGTAGGTCAGCGAGCTTGCTCGCGCCCTCCCAGAGCGCGAGCAAGCCCGCTGACCTACAAAGACCGAACCAAGACGGCTCGTCGAGACGACTCGCCCTCCCTTCAAACAGCGTTCTGCGAGATGTGGTAGAGATTGACGGGCGGCGGACGGAATACAAACCTTCGACAACCCGCACCGAGCGACCCCAGCGAAGCAGCAGTATAAAAATAGCAACCCAGGAGAACATCATGACCGTCTTGCATACCCTCTGGCTCCCGATCGTCCTGTCGTCCGTATTCGTGTTCCTCGCCAGTTCCATCATCCACATGGCCCTTCCCTGGCACAAGAAGGACTTCAAGAAAGTGCCCGACGAGGACAAGGTGCTGGACGCCCTGCGCCCGTTTGCGATTCCGCCCGGCGATTACATGGCGCCCAACTGCTACGGCTCGGCGGAAATGCGAACCCCGGAATTCAAGGAGAAGCTGAGAAAGGGGCCGGTCCTGGTCGCCACCGTGATGCCCAACGGTCCGTTCACAATGGGGAAGAGCCTTTTCCTTTGGTTCCTGTACCTGATCGTGGTCAGCGCGCTGGCCGCCTGCGGCGCGCTGCATTCGCTGCCCGTCGGCGCCGGGTACCACAGGGTGTTTCACCTTGTCGGCCTGCTGTCGTTCCTCGGCTACGCCGGGGCGCTGTGGCAGTCGGTGATCTGGTACCGCACATCCTGCTGCACGGCCTTGAAAAACACCATTGACGCGTTGATCTACGCCAGCCTTACCGCGGGAACGTTTGGCTGGCTCTGGCCGCGGTAGCCAGTCGCGCCCCTCATTCGAGCAGGATCTCGGTGTTCTCCCTGAGATACGTTTCCAGGCGGCGCTGCAGGTTTGCGCAGGCCGCCGCGGGGGCTGCGTGCGCGTCCAGCGCGGCCAGCGGAGTGCGCAGGAGCAGTTCCGCCTGGGACCGCAACGGTTCAGGGAGGGAGGGCAGCCATTGTTGCCTGACCGGGTAGCCCTCCTCCCGGGCGAACCGGTACAGGCTCTTGAAGTAAGTGACGGCGGGGGAACCGGTGCCCGCAAGGGCGTCGAACACGGTGCGGAGCAACTCGGCCACGTTCCCGCGGCTCTCGGTCTCCACAGGATTGAGGGCAATCAGGGCCGCGAAGGCGGATGCCGCCTGCAGAGCCTCATAGCTCCTTGCTATCCCGGCCAGCCTGGCGACGATGCGCGCCTCCCGTACAAACCACGTGCGGCCCTGGTTGGAGCTCTCGAGGTGCAGGGACACCTCGTCGAAGAGATCCAGGGCCACGTGCCCTGGGCCGGGCTTCCTGGGTGCGCGCTGGAGCGCCAGCAGGTTCCCGTGCTCCGGGGAAAAGAGGCTGAAGGCGTGGAACGACTCGGCGGCGGGTCGCCTGGCTAGGACGAAAGCTTCAGTTTGGAGGGGCTGGGAGGGCATGGCCAGGGCGGCATGACGGCTCCGCCCGAGATGATCATCTTCATGCCGTCGCCGACGGACATCTCCAGCTCCACAAGGTCGCGGCGGGGGAACAGGAGCAGGAATCCGCTGGTTGGGTTCGGCGTGGTCGGAATGAACACCGTCGAAATCTCCTCGCCGGTCTTGGTCTGCGCCTCGCCCATTTCGCGGTTGGTGAGGAACCCGATGGTCCAGACCCCCTTCCTGGGAAACTCCGCGAGAACCACCTTGTTCAGGCTCTGGCGCTTCTGGGAGCCGAACGTGTCGACAACCTGCTTCACGGCCGTGTAGATCGCGCCGACCCCGGGCAGCTTGAGGATGAATCGTTCGCCGACACTTAGGAAAACCCGGCCGAACACGTAGCGCGAGACGTAGCCGAGAATGGTGACCAGCACGAAGACAATGACCGTTGCGAGGAGGTCCCAGACCAGGCTCAGGCTCGGGCGGTCCCTCAGGGATTCCGGCACGGCCACGAAGAAAAGCGGCCGGAACGTGCCGCCCACGAATTCGATCACCTTCGCCAGCGCCCACACCGTCAGGAGGAGGGGGGCGACGAGAAGCGCACCCGCAAAAAAGGCATTGCGAAGCGATACGGTCCTGGAGACGGGCTGCTCTGGCAATTCAGGCATGGGAAAGCCTTAACCGCGGTTCCCGGGAACTGCACGGACTTTTTGCCTGGAATAGGCCCTGCGGGAAAAATGCGGGAGGGCGTCCTCCCGATCCAGCATTCCCAGGGCCCTGGTCTCGGCGCGGCGCATCAGCCGCCGCCGGGCCGGCTCCAGGTCGCCGTGTCCCGCCAGGTGGAGCCATCCGTGCACGAGGTAGAGCGCCAACTCCCGGGAGAACGATCCTCCCTTGCCGGTCTGCCTGCCCGCGGCGTCCGCAGAGATGCAAATCTCCCCTGTCACGGGGCTGGACGAGTCTTCAGGTGCGGGAAAGGTGATGACATCGGTGGGGCTTGGATCGCCGAGGAACCGGCCGTGGAGATCCGCGAGGGCCTCGTCCGTCATAAAGACGAGGGAAATGTCCCCCGGTCCCGGGAGGACCGGGCCCGGCAGGGCGAGGTCCTTCCGGTGGCGGTCGAGCGCGTGCACGGTCCGCTCAACGGAGCGCCGGTCGAGGCGCAGGCCCGGATGCAGGTTGGCAATGAGGACCGTGCGCTGTCTCAATTCACGTTCCTCGAGCGGCCTTCCGTTCCCGGCTCAGCCGCGGGCTGCCCGCCCTGGTAGGCAACCCGGGCGTGAAGCATGTTGAGAAGGGTGAACGTAAAGCTGCCCTTGGTCTTCGCAATCTCCTCGAAGGTGAGGGGAGCCTCGTCGAGCTGCCCATCCGCAATCCGGTCGGCGACGATCCGGCCAATGATCTGGTCGAGTTGCTCCGGGGTGGTCGAGCGCAGGGACCGGGACGCCGCCTCGACCGCATCCGCCAGCGAAATCACCGCGCTCTCCTTGAACTGGGGTTTCGGCCCCTCGTACCGGTAGCTTGCCTCGGGGACGGTCGGGGGCTCGGCGCCCGCGAAGGGAGCGCGCGAGGTAGAGACGGCCCGGTCGTAAAAGTAGCGGACAAGGGTCGTGCCGTGGTGCTGGCGGATCACGTCGATCACCGCCCGGGGCAGCCGGTGCCTGAGGGCCAGATCCACCCCGTCGGGCACGTGCTGCTTGACGATCTGCGCTGAGACCTGCGGGTGTTTCTGTTCGTGGGGATTTGCGCGGTCGCGCTGGTTCTCGGTAAAATACAGCGGGTTGACGGTCTTGCCAATGTCGTGGAAGAGAGCGCACACCCGGGCGAGCAGGGGATTGGCGCCGATCGCGTTGCAGGCGTTCTCGGACAGCTGGGCGACGACGAGCGAGTGGTGGAGGGTGCCCGGGGCCTCGAGCTGCATGCGGCGCAGGAGAGGGTGATTGTAGTCCGTGAGCTCAAGGAGAGTGATGTCGGTCGTGTGCTTGAAGAACGACTCCAGCACGGGAAGCAGCCCGACGACCGCGACGCCTGTGAGCAGGCCCGTGGTCAGGCCGGCCACCATCTCCCGGACCAGGGTGTCCGTGGGCGTCTGGTTCGCGATCCCGACAAGCGCGGCGAAGGCGGCGATCGTAAGGCCGCCGGCCCCGCCCGCGTAAACCACCCGGCTGCGCCTTCGCGCGTCGCGGCAGAAAAAGATCGTCACCATCGAGGCGAGAAAGGTGAGGACCAGAAGGTCGAGCCGGTTGCCGTAGATCACGCCGGTGAAGATCGAGATCAGCAGGGCCATAAAGATGCCCGAACCCGCGTCGATCAGGATGGCCACGATCAGAGGCGCAAGGGCCGTCGGGGCGACGTAGGGCAGCGTGGAGGCCATGGAACTGTCGCTCAGGAAAAACTCGGCGCCGCCCAGCGAGTAGATCATCCGGACCAGCGCGAGGTTGGCGATCACGACCAGCGCCAGAAGCCCGAGCCGGAGGTTGCTGCGCATCGTCTCGGGGTCCTCGAGGCGAATGTAGAGAAGGGAGGCCAGCACCATGGCCAGGACGAGAAGGACGTGCCCGAAGAGCATCAACCCCTCGTTGTGCTCGGCGTCCCCGTGCGTTCGAAGGAATTCCTGGAGTGCCCTGAAGGTCTCGTACTGCTCCGGCGTCACGCGCTCCCCGGCCTCGATGATCACCTGCCCGCTCTCCACGTTCACCGTGACGGGCTGCAGGGACTTGAGCGCCGCGGAGATGCGGGCCTGGGTGGCCGGGCCGTCAAAGACAAGGTTGGCCGTGACGCCGCCGCGGAAGAAGCGGAACAGGGCGCGGGCCGCGGGGCGCGGCACCCCGTCGGACGCCAGGCTGACGCGCAGGAAGGTAAGGGCGTCCTCCATCGACTGGACGGGGCGCAGGGCGATGTCGCCGGTCGGCCGCGCGATCTGGAACACCACGACACCGTTCACATCCGCGCCCGAGAAGGACTCGTCGTGCACCCCCTCGCCGTAGATCTCGCGGAGGGCGGCGATGCCGTTTTCAAACAGGGAGGAGCGGGTCGTGGCATCTCCCGCGCTGAGGAGCGCCGCCAGGTCGTCGGGGCTCACCCGGTAGGGGCGCCCGACGTTGAACTCGTCGGCGAGGGCGGCCAGTGCCGGGTCCTGCCCGGACGCCCCCTGAAATCCGCCCGCCCTGTGGCCCGCCTCGTAGATCTCGAGCTTTGCCAGGAGGTCCCGGGCAGCCGATTCGAAATCCACCAGGGGTTTGAAGTCGAGGCGGTATACCGGCGGCACCCGCTTCACCGCCTGTTCGCGGGCGGCGAGGGTCTTTTCCGCGCTCACGTAGGGGAAGGACGTCCCGGCGACCACCCGCTGCGTGGCGATCTGGCCGGGCAGCACGGGAAGGTTGATGGTGCTGATGCCGGCCGAACTGATCAGCAGGATCGCGCCGACGGTGACCAGGAAGATGAAGACGCCGACAAGCCTGTTCTGGTCGAGAAAGCCGCGCACCGCGGCTCGGGTCGCAGGCGAAGGCGCGGACTGGCGGATCCCCATGAGCAGACGCAACTGGTTCTTCATGCGGCTCACGATCCCCCTCCGTTCCTTGCGCCGCGGAAGCGCTCGTACGCGTCGATGATGCTCTGCACGAGGCGGTGGCGCACAACGTCGGCCCCCGTGAACGTGTGGAAGTCGATCCCCGGGATTCCGCTCAGGACCTCGCGGACCTCGACCAAGCCGGACGCCTTGGACCTTGGCAGGTCGACTTGGGTGACGTCGCCCGTCACCACCATACGCGAGTCCTCGCCGAGGCGCGTGAGGAACATCATCATCTGCTCCGGGGTGGAGTTTTGGGCCTCATCGAGGACCACAAAGGCGTGCGCGAGGGTGCGGCCCCGCATGTAGGCGAGCGGGGCGATCTCGATCACCCCCTTTTCTGTGAGCCTGACCACGTCCTCGGGGTCGAGAAGGTCGTGGAGGGCGTCGTAGAGCGGCCGCAGATACGGCAGGATCTTCTCCCTGAGGTCGCCGGGCAGGAACCCGAGCGCCTCGCCGGCCTCGACTGCCGGTCTTGTGAGAATGATCCTCTGTACCTGGTTGCGGAGCAGGGCCGACACGGCCGCCGCCATGGCCAGGTAGGTCTTGCCCGTTCCCGCCGGGCCAATGCCGAAGACGATCGGGTTCTTGAGCATGGACTGAAGGTACAGCTTCTGGCCCAGCGTCTTTGGAATGACGCTCTTCCTGTTGGTAGCGATCACCAGGGGCTCGTCCAGGATGGTGCGCAGCCGTCCGCCCTCGCCCCGGGCGAAGGAGTCGGCCAGGCGCGCGAAATCCGGGGTTCGGATATTCATCCCCTGGTTCCGGGCGGTCTGGAGAAATGCGAAAAACTCCTCCGCGAGCGCCAGGGGCTCCGTCGGAGCCTCGATCTTCAGCCACGCCTCCCGGGTCACGAGTTTGACGCCCAGGACCCTCTCGGCATGCTGGAGGTTCTCCTCGCGGTCGGCGTAGAGCTGGCTCAGATGCCGGGGGCTCGGAAAGTGAAGCGTCTTGGAGGGCACGTAAGGAGAATGGGCTCAGGGCCTCCTGGACCTCGGACGCTTCCTCGCCGTGCGTCGGTTTGGGCTGAGCTTCGCCGCGACGGCGGAGAGCCGCTCCCAGGTTTCGTCGAGCGCCTGGGGAAGGACCCGCGTCTTCCCGATCACCGGCATGAAGTTCGTGTCCCCGTTCCACCGCGGGACAATGTGTGCGTGTAGGTGGGATATGCTTCCCCCCGCGGCGGAGCCCAGGTTGAAGCCGATGTTGAATCCGTCCGGCTTCAGGGCGGCCGACAGGAGCCGGCGCCCGAAAGAGATGACCTCCATGAGATCGGACCGGCCCTTGGCCGAGAGCTCCTCCAAGTCCGCGACGTCGCGGTAGGGCACCGCCAGCAGGTGGCCGGGATTGTAGGGATAGCGGTTCAGGATCAGGTACGAGAGGCGGGTCCTGTGGACAATCAGCGCCGTCCGGTCGTTGCCGAGTTCGGGCAGCTCGGTGAATGGCCGTCGACCCCCGGCTGAGAAGCGCGGCGATTCAATGTAATCCATCCGCCAATAGGCGTGGAGCTGCTGCATCTTCAATGATCGACGACAAAAGCAAAACTGGGCCCCAAAGTCAAAGCTACCTTGCAACGGTCTGTGGGACAAAAGGAAGCGGTGGATGTAGGACAGCATTTGGGCCGGTAAACCCCGTTTTTCTGCTTGCTGACCGCAGCCTCCTCCGCGCCGAATCATTCCAATGGTAACACATGCCACCGGACGCAGGGTCGTGATTTCAGGCATTGGCGCGGTGACGCCCGTCGGCAACAGCGCGACGGCAACGTGGCACGCGCTTGCGGCCGGCCGAAGCGGAATCGGCCGAATCACCCATTTCGACGCCTCCGGCTGCACGGCACAGATTGCCGGCGAGGTGAAGGATTTTGACCCAAGGGCTCCCCTGCCGGCGGCCGTGCACCCGCGCGGGGCCGCGGGAGAGCCGGTCACCGCTGCTGTCAGCCAAAAAGACTTCAAGAAGTTTGGGAGATTCACTCACCTCGGCCTGGCTGCGGGGGTTGAGGCCTATGCAGACTCCGGCTTGGATGCGGCCCGGGCGACCCTATCCCCGCTGCGCATGGGGGCGAATGTCGGTGTCGGCCTGGGGGGGCTCCCGGAAATCGTCGCCATGCATGAGACGTGGAAGCAGGGAGGCTTCAGGAAGATCTCCCCGTTCTTCATCCTCCAGGCCGCCCCGAACATCCTTGCGGGCCAGCTGGCCATTTTGCTCGACCTTCGGGGGCCAAACATGTGCGTGGCGTCGGCGTGCGCAACGAGCGGGCATGCGATAGGGGAGTCCTTTCGGGCAATCCAGAGGGGCGATGCCGATGTGATGCTCGCGGGCGGAGCCGAGGCGGTCGTGTCCGCGCTTGGCGTCGGGGCATTTGCCCAGATGCGCGCGCTGTCCCTCCGAAACGACCAGCCCGAGAAGGCATCGCGGCCCTACGACGCCGGCCGGGACGGATTTGTGATCGGGGAGGGTTCCGTGGTTTTCGTGCTTGAGGAGCGGGATCAGGCCCTCCGCCGCGGTGCCCGGGTCTATGCCGAGCTCCTGGGATACGGGGCCACGGCCGACGCGCACCATCTCTCCTCCCTCGCCCCGGAGGCCGAGGGCTCCGCCCGGGCGATGGCGCTGGCGCTCGGAGAGTCTGGCATCGCCCCGGAAAGGGTGGGCTATGTCTCCGCGCATGCCACGGCAACTCCGGCCGGGGACGGTGAGGAGGCTGCGGCCATAGCCAAGGTGTTCTCGGCGGCGCGCGGCACCCTCCATGTGAGCGCGATCAAGTCGATGACCGGGCACCTGCTCGGCGCGGCCGGGGCCCTCGGGGCGATGGCGGCCACCCTCGCCGTCTACCATGGCGTGGTTCCGCCAACCATCAACCTGGAGGACCTGGATCCGGCCTGCGCGGGCCTGGGCCTGAATTTCACGCCCAAGACCGCGGTCCGCAAGGCGGTCGACTATGCCTTGTCGAACAGCTTTGGGTTCGGGGGAACAAATGCCTCGCTCGTCGTCGGTCGGAGTTGAGATTACTTCGGAACAACAATCACCTGGAAGGCCTTTCCGGGCGCCAGGTAGGCCTTTGCAAGGGCGTCCATGTCGGCCTTGGTCATCGCCGGGTAATCGGTGAGGATGGTGCGCGCCCAGTCCAGCCGTTGCGGATACTCCTGGCATTCCGCCAAGACCGACCCGAGCCAGTAGGAATTCGTCCGGACCGCCTCGCGGACCGACGTAAGCAGGGGCCTCTTGGCCCGCTCGAGCTCGTCGGGCGTCACGCCCTCCCTCTGCAGGTCGCCGGCGACCCTCAGGACCGCCGCCGACAATTCACGGGCGCGCTCCGGGGCCACAATGACCTCGGCGATCATGAAGCCGTATCCCTTGAAGGTCTCGCTGAGCACGCTGCCGGCCTCAGGAGAGTAGCTACCTCCCAGCTGCTCGCGGATCCTCACCCGCAGCCGGTCGGAGAAGATTTCGCCGAGGAGGCTCAAGCGTCGGCGGCGCTGGATGTCCCATCCATCCGTGGTGGGCCAGTACAGGGCCACGACGGCCTTGGGTATCTCGGTCGGCACCGTGTAGACCTTGAAAAAGGGAGGGGAGGGGAACGCAACGGCGCGCTCCGCGGCGTAGGATGGCCTCGGTGTCCGGGGAGGCAGGGCCCCGAGCGTTGCGGAAACGGCGGACAACGCGGCCGCAGGGTCAAGGTCCCCGACTATCCCAATCTCGATCGACCCGGCGGCGAGCTGGGGCGCCAGCCATGCCTTTTCTTCCGCGACCGTCCGCGACAGAAGTGTCTCGCGCGAAGGCAGGCCAAAGCGGGGGTCTCGGGATGCCAGGAGAAACGGAACTTCCGCTTGGAGCGGACCTTCGACCGAGTGATCGAGGTCGTTGTACGCCTCCACGATTTCCTTGTTGGCTTCCCTCAGGGCCTCCGGGCGGTAGCCCGGGTCTGTGAGGTATGCCGATATGATCTGGAGTTGAAGAAGCAGGTCGTCCTGGTTGGTGGTCGCCGAGAATTCGAGCGCGTCATCCTCCACCTTGAAGTCCAAGGCCACGGTCCGGCCGGCGAGGATTCGTTGCAGTTCATCCATGCTATGCCGGCCGAGGCCTCCGTTCAGGAAGGTCAGGCTGGTGAAAAAGCCGAGTCCGGGCTTGTCCCGAGGCAGCGCCAGTTTGCCGGCGCCCAACCGGACGCGTACGTGGACGCGGCCGGTCTCGAAGTCCGTCTTCTTGACGTTTGCCCGAACGCCGTTCGCAAACACTGCTTTCGCAAGGTCCAGGTCGGGGACATGGGTCTGCTCCGTCAACCGCCCCGGGGGGCCGAAGTCCGTGTAGGCAAACTTTCCCTGGGCGACTGCCAAGGGCGGCTGCACGGCGACTGAGCGCGCCTTGTCGTAGGCCGCCACGATGGCGGCGACGGGATCCCCATCGAGCCTGGCGTTGCCGATCACCATGACATACCGTCCCGGGGCCCCAAAGGAGACCCGGAGTGCGTTCGTGCAGTCCGCGGGCGTGATCTGCTCAAGCGCCGGACCGTAGAGCTTCAGGTCCTCGGCAGGGGTGGTGAATACGCTCCGCTGGACGAGCGTCTGGATGATCTCGCCGGCCAGTTCCTCCGATCTCCGTGTCGGGGCGTTTGCGGCGGCCTGTTTGAGGTCGTTTTCGACGTTGGATGCCGCCTCGTGGAGCTCGGCCGCCGTGAATCCGAACCCCAGCGCCTTGCGAAGCTCCTGCTCCGCGACGCCAAGGGCCGCCTGCCATTGGCCTGGGGCACAGGTCACGTCGATCCCGGCGTCCCTGTAGAAGTTGTAGTACTCACCGATGTTCATGCTTCCCCGGATGAAGGGAGCTCCCTCCTTCTTGGACAGGATCGTCAGGCGCCGGTTGAACATGGCGACGGCCAGGTCGCGCGCCAGGTGGCGGACGCGCAGAGATGCCGTGTCGGGCAGGAACTTGTAGGGGGCGACCACATCGATGGTCACATCGGTGGACGGCGCTTCCGGCTCGGCGTGGTAGGCCGCCTGCAGGCCGAGCGCAAGGGTTACGTGGCCGAGGTCGGGTTCGGGCGGCGCGGGTGCCCGGTCCGTGACACCGCCGAGGGCCCCCGCGATCTGCTTCTCGACCGCATCGACCTGGAGGTTGCCCACGGCGATCACAACCATCCGCTCGGGCCGGTACCATCGGTCGTACAGGTCGAGGAACCTGTCCCGCTTCGCCTGCTCGATCACCGGCTGCAGCCCGATGGGGATTCTCAGGGGGATAAGGGTCCCCGCGAGTTCAAACTCATTGTAGGCGACATATTCGCGGAATTCGACGGAGTCCCGGGTGCGCTTCTCGCTCAGGATGATGGGCCGCTCCTTCTCGATCATGTTGGGCGGGAGCAGCAGCCCTCCCGCAAAATCGGCAAACACCTGGAGCCCCTTCGCGACCGTCTCACCTTGGACGTCCGGCAGCTCGATTTCAAAGGCGGTGTGGTCGAAGTCGGTGTATGCGTTTGTGTCGCCTCCGAAGCTCATTCCCAGGCGCTGGAAGTACTCGACCAGGGTGCCCGGTGGATTGTGCGTGCTGCCGTTGAAGGCCATGTGCTCGAGGAAGTGGGCCAGGCCGCGCTGGTTGTCCTTCTCCTCGAGCGAACCCGACAGCACCAGCAGGCGTAGGGAGGCGCGGTTCTTCGGCTCCCGGTTCGGCAGGATCACGTACCGGATTCCATTCGGGAGGGCCCCAAAGCGGGCCGCCGGGTCGGCGCTCAGGTCGCTCACGGCCTGCGGAAACGGAATCGCGGCGGACAGGCGCAGCGACGAAAGGCCGAGCAGCAGCAGGAAGGTTCTCCTCATGGGGGACTATTGGCCGCAAAAAGTCACCCAAGTCGCAAAGCTTTTCTGTGCGGTCGCTGGGCCGATTGGGACTTTGCTATGCCCTCTCCGGTCGCTTTTCGTTCGCCAAGCCTCACACAGTCGACCTCCGAGGACATAGCAAAGCCCCAATCGGCCCCGCCGTCTCCTTCGTCTTGGGTTGCTAAGATTCGGAATCTGCCAAAAAAACACCGCCGTGGATCAAGACGATCTCTTTGGCGACACGGCTGATCCGGGCGAGCCCATACCGTCCAAGGATCTCGCCGACAACCGCGAGCACCAGCCGCTGGCGGCCCGCATGCGGCCAAGGCGCCTGGCGGAGGTCGTCGGGCAGGACCACATCCTGAAGGAGGGAGCCCTCCTACCGCGCCTTGTCGCGCAGAACCGCTTTGGGTCGCTCATCTTCTATGGCCCCCCGGGCACGGGAAAGACGAGCATTGCCGAGGCCATCGCCAACGAGACAGGCAGCCGCTTTGTCCGGGTGAACGCGGTCATGTCCAATGTTGCGGAGTTGCGGGCGGTCCTGGCAACGGCACGTAGGCGGCCCGAGGCCCGCACCATCCTCTTCATCGACGAATTACACCGGTTCAACAAGGCCCAGCAGGATCTCCTGCTGCCCGACGTCGAGGAGGGCGGCATCCGCCTTATCGGGGCCACCACCCACAATCCGGGCTTCTACGTGAATCCCCCGCTGCTCTCGCGGAGCCACCTTTTCCGGCTCGAGCCGCTCGAGCCTGCCGTTGTGACCGGTGTCCTTGCGCAGGCCTTGGCAGACAAGGAGCGAGGCCTGGGCCTTCGCCGGGTCACGGCTCCCGACAAGGTGCTCGCTGACCTTGCGGTGCTTTGCGACGGCGATCTTCGCCGGGCACTGAATGCTCTCGAGGTCATCGTGCTGGGTCTTTCGGAAGGCGGCGTGGTGAGCCTGGCCGACATCGAAGTCTTCGCCCGCGAGCGACGCATCCGATACGATGCGGACGAGGACGAGCACTACGACACGATCTCCGCGTTCATCAAGAGCTGCCGGGGAGGGGATCCCGACGCTGCCATGTACTGGCTTGCCAAGATGCTGGCGGGTGGCGAGGACCCGCGCTATGTCGCCCGCAGGCTTGTGATCCTCGCGAGCGAGGACGTGGGGCTGGCCGACCCCCGGGCGCTCCCGCTTGCCGTCGCCGCGCACCACGCCGTGGACTTCGTGGGCCTGCCCGAGGCCGAGCTCACGCTCGCCCACGCGACGCTCTTCATCGCGACCGCGCCCAAGAGCAACTCGGCGACCATGGCCCTGGGCGAGGCAAAGCGCCTCCTGAAGGAGGAACCGGTCCAGTCGGTGCCGCTGCCGCTCCGCGACAAGGGCGGGCAGGCGAGCAAACGCATGGGCCATGGCAAAGGCTACGCCTACGCCCACGAGTACCCCGAGGCCATCTCAGGCGAGCGCTACCTCGAGAAGCCCCTCCAGATCTACAATCCCAAGACCGCCGGCGCCGAGGCCGCGATCGCCGAGCGCCTCGCCCGCTGGGCCAAGCTGAGGGAAGGATTGAGGTAGGGACGGCCGGCCCGGCCGTCCGGGCATACTTTGGGCCCGGCGCTCGGAGCTGCTGCCATGGGAGGCCTGAGTGCCGGCAATCCCGGCCCGGCGGTGGCGGGCTCGCTGGTTCGGCTGCTTCGCTCCATGACATGAATCGAATCTGGCGCATCGCCGGCATCAGGTAGCCAAACGGCCCCCAAATCGGAGCACGCCCGCTACGCAGCCTTCTGAGGATCTGAAAGTCGCCGCGGCCGGCCGGCACAACGGCCTCCCACGGCAGCAACCCCTCCGCGCCCAATCTCCTCCCTTCGGCCCACTTTGCTCGGACCGGTGACCGGACGTCTCGGCAAACTATCGGCCCGGCTCCGCGTTGCTACGCCGTGGCATCCGTTCGTAATGCGAAAGGATGGTGTGGCGAAGTCGCTCCGACGAGCCGCTTGGACTCTGCAGTCTTTGGGATAGCAACTTATTGCTACTCCGGGGCAATTGACAGAGCGCTGGCTCGAGCGAGAAAATCAAATCATGCCAACCTTCGAAACCACCCCGGGAGCCAACCTAGAGTTGTTTAGGTTAGAAATGAACACCTTCAAGATTGAACTAAAAACCATCTTGTTGGAAGCGGAGGCCCGTTCGCTTTGGAGACTGCTATGGTTCGGTCTTGTCTGCGAATGGCTGTTGTTGCTAGCCGCCGAATTGATCGTCCTAAGCATCAAGAAGTAACTGTTTCGGCGCAAAGGGCCTGCGGCCGTCGAAGGTCGTTGTGCCGCCGGCCGCGGCGACGGCAGGCTGGGGCAGAAGGCTGCGCAGCGCGGCCTCTTCGTCTTGGGATTCTGACCGCCTCTCGCGTTTGGTCTGGTCTTGTGTGCTGTTCGGGCGTTGAGCGGAGCAGCCGAACCAGAGGTCCCGCTACCGCCGGGCCGGGATTGGCGGCACTCAGGCCTTGGATGGCAGCAGGCCCGTGCGCCCTTGGGGTTGCGCACCTACCGCAAGTATGCCCGGACGGCCGGGGACGGCCGTCCCTACCATCCTTTCGCAATGCGAAAGGATGCCGCGGCGTAGCAACGCGAAGCCGGGCGGGTCCGTGCTTCGGGGCCCAAGAGATTATTTGCAATAACGGGCCCGGAACCAAAGATTGACCGTTCGCCGTCATGTCCACGTCTTCCGCCGCATCCTTTGATTCCCTCGAGTCCGCCGTTGCGGACATCGCGGCTGGGAAGATCGTGATCGTCACGGACGATGAGAACCGGGAGAACGAGGGCGACCTGATCATGGCGGCGGCACAAGCCACGCCCCAGACCGTCAACATGATGATACGGTACTGCAGCGGCATCGTCTGCGTGCCGACCCTGGAACCGCACCTGCGCAGCCTGGGGCTGGGTCCCATGGTCGCCGCCAACCGCGAGAGCCACCGGACGGATTTCACCGTGAGCGTGGATGCGGCGGAGGGGATCACGACCGGGATCAGCGCCCAGGACCGGGCGAAGACGATCCGCGTGCTCGCCGACCCCGCGGCGAGGCCGGAGCAGCTGGTCCAGCCGGGTCATGTATTTCCGCTGAGGTCCAGGCCGGGTGGCGTCTTGGAACGCGCCGGCCACACCGAGGCCGCCGTGGACCTTGCGATCCTGGCTGGGCAGCACCCCAGCGGCGTACTTTGCGAGCTTGTCAATGACGACGGGACGGTCGCCCGCCTGCCCGAAATCCAGGAATTCCGCAGGAAATTTGGGCTCAGGCTGATCTCCATCGCACAGCTGATCGAACACCGCGCCCGCCGCGACCACCTGGTCGAGCTCGTCTGCAAGGAGCCATTCACCTCCGACTTCGGCGACTTCACCCTCCATATTTTTCGCGGGAAACTGGACAACCGCCACCACCTCGCGTTCTCCATGGGTTCACTTGGCCCCGAACCGACGCTTGTGCGCGTCCACAGCGAGAACCTGCTCTCCGACGTGTTTCGAATCAAGGGACTGGACTCACACCACTCGCTCGAGGGGTCACTGGAGGCCATCGCCCGGGCCGGGCGCGGAGTCGTGCTGTACATGGAGCGGGCCGACAGCGGCGCCGACATCATCCGCAGGGTCCAGGGCAAGGCTGGGGAGACCGTGATGCCGTTCCGCGACTACGGTATAGGGGCGCAGATCCTGGCAGCCCTCGGCCTCGGCAAGATCAGGCTTCTCTCGAACAGCACCCGCAAGGTCATCGGCCTGGACGGCTATGGCCTGGAAATCGTCGAGCAGGTGCCCGTTTGATCGTCTCATGAGCCTTGCGGCACCCAAGCCCTTCCGCGTCGGAGGTTCCGCCATCAAGGTTGGAATCGCCGCGGCGCGCTACAATGAACGTCTGGTCGGGGCCCTGCTGGACCAGGTGACTGCCACGCTGAAGAAGGCCGGGGTGAAGAAGGGGAATGTCACGATCGTCCGCGTGCCGGGCTCCGGGGAGCTTCCCATCGCGATCCAGCTTCAGGCCGGGCGGAGACGCCCCGATGTGCTGGTGGCCCTCGGGGTCATCATTCGGGGAGACACGATCCACTATGAACTCCTATCCGGGTCGGTCGCGCACGCCCTCCAGTCCGTGGCCCTTGCAACCGGCATTCCCGTGATCAACGGGGTCGTGGTGGCCGAGAACGCCGCCCAGGCCGCCGCCCGCTGCTTGGGAAAGATCAGGCGCGGGGCGGAATTCGCCGACGCTGCGCTTGAGATGGCGGCCCTGGGGAGGGGACGATGAGCAAGGCCCAATTTGCGGAGCGCCGGGAGGGAAGGGTCGCCGCGATGCAGTACCTCTACGCGTGGAGCCTGAACACGCCGACAGACCCCGTCGAAAACCTGCGCCTGTTCTTCAAGAGCCGCGAGGAGATCGCCCCGCACCCGGTATTCGCCGAGGAGCTGATCCAGGGGATCACGGCGCATCTTCCGGAGATCGACGCCGTCATCAGGGAGCTGGCGCAGAACTGGGAGTTCGAGCGGATCGCCAAGATCGACCTGGCGATCCTTCGCGTGGCCATCTTTGAGATGATGTACCGCAGGGACATCCCCCCCATTGTCTCGATCAACGAGGCGATCGACCTGTCCAAGCAGTTCTCGAACGCCGACGCGAAGCGCTTCATCAACGGGATCCTCGACCGCCTCAAGGACAGGCTCGGCCGGGACTCCCGGAAAGGGGAGTGAGGACGAGTGACAGGCCTGTTCCAGAAGTTCAAGGGGGGCCTGGCAAAGACTGTCGCAGCCATTGCGGCAAAGACGCACGGGCTGTTTGGCGGGCGGCGGATCGACGCGGGCTCGCTCGAGGAGCTTGAGGAGGCGCTGTACTCGGCGGACTTCGGGGTCGAGACGACCGCGGAGATCCTGGCCGAGATCAAGGCCGCCTGCCGTCGAGACGGCGATCTCGCCGGGAAGCGCGCGGCGGAGATCGGGGCGTCCGTGCTGGCGCGCGTCCTGGAGGGAAGCGAGGGGGTGATCGCATCTGCGCAGGGTGGGGGACGAGACACGAGGTCTGACCCCGTTGTCATCGCGGTCGTTGGGGTCAACGGCTCGGGCAAGACGACGACCTGCGCCAAGCTCGCCTGGCGCCTCCAGCAGGAGGGCAGGTCGGTGACGGTCGCGGCTGCGGACACCTTTCGGGCGGCCGCCATCGAGCAACTCCAGACCTGGGCCAAGCGCCTGAACCTTGAGGTGATCGCAAGCCACACCGGGGCCGATTCCGCGGCGCTCGCCTTCGACGCGTGGCAGGCCGCAAAGGCAAGGGGTCGGGACTACCTGATCGTGGACACGGCCGGGCGCCTCCATACCAAGGCCAACCTCATGGAGGAGCTGGCCAAGATCCGGCGCGTCCTGCAAAAGAATGATCCCACGGCCCCGCAGCACCGCTGGCTCGTCGTGGACGGCTCGCTGGGCTCGAACTCCATCGAGCAGGCCAAGGTGTTTCACAAGAGTTTCGGGCTCACGGGCCTGATCGTGACCAAGCTCGATGGAACGAGCCGGGGCGGCGCGCTCGCCGGGATTTACCGGCAGCTCAAGATTCCCATCTACTTCCTGGGGCTGGGCGAGCAGGCGGAGGACCTGCAGCCCTTCAGCGTGGCAAACTACGTGAACGCGATCTTTGGGCCAAGGGAGTGACGGGGCTGCAGTCAGAACCTGGTGCCCACGGAGCCGAAGAATCCGCGGCGCATTCCATATTGGGCTGCATTCACACCCACTCCGGTGCCATTGCGCAGCTCGTACGACTTGTCCGCAAGGTTGATCACATCCACTCGGACCTTCCAGGAGCGCCCTTTGGCCAGGGCGTAGCTTCGCTCCGCGCCCACGTTGACGGTGATGTACGAGGGGACGGAACCCCCGTTTGGGGTGTTGGAACCATCGGGTGCGGTTGAGTCCGTTCTCAATCCGGAAGCAAATATCACATCGGCATACACGAGCGTGGAGGCACTGCCATCCTTTCGTCGATAGGCCACTCCGGACGAGGAGGTGAAGGTCTGGTCGTGATCGAGGTTGATCCAGTGATTCCGCACATAGGCCAGGTCGGCCGGGTCGAAGAGAAACTGGGCAGAGTCCCAGTTCTCGCCCAATGCCTTGGAGTGGGCGAGGTTGCCGTAGGCGGAGAGGCCTTCGCCGGCCCAGGAAGCCGTGAATTCCTGGCCGGACACCTGGCCCTTGGCGTAGTTGAAGGCGGAAAGAATGAGGGTCTGCCCGAACAATCCATCGTCGAGCTGCTCCCGGGCCTGCTTTGTGTAGGCGTCGACGCCCATCCTGAAATGCGTTCCAATCTGCTGGCTTATCCCTGCATCGAAGTAGTTCGCCCGTTCCGCCCTGACAGGGCTGTCCTGTGCCACCTCGGATTGATTCGAGGTTCCTTGAAACTCGGCCACGGCGCTCCCGGACACGTTCTCGACCGGCGGCGGGGTAAAGTAGCGCGAGTACCCGGCGTGCAGCGCCGTCGATGCCGAGGGCCGCAACAGCAGATTGATCCGGGGACTCAGCTGATGCTCCTTGTCGAATGAGAAGTCAAAGGCGTCGAGGCGCGCGCCAGCATTGACGGTGAGCTCCGGGAAGACTCTCCATTCGTCCTGGAGGTACAAGCCGTCCATGAGCCCGTGCAGGGTGCCGCGGTCGACAATCGGGAAGGCGGGGCCGGTCGGGTTGCCGTCGGAGTCCACGGGAAACACCGCGGTGGTGGAGTGCGCGTTGACCGACTCGTCCTGAAGGAGCAGTCCGGCCCTGATGGTGTGCCCGTCTCCAAGCGGGGAGCTGGCGTCAATCTGGACCCCGGCCGAATCAAGTGTCTTGTCCACGTCGCTCGCCACTCCGTTGAAGTAGAGGTCGCCGACGGGGTCGGGCGTGAAGTGGACGCCGCTCTCCCGCGCAAAGGCCGACGCCTGCAGGTTCAGTTCGCCCGCGGACAACTGATAGGTGACAACCCCGAAGTAATTTCGCTCATCCTGGTTCTCATCCAGGTCCGAGGAATCGAAGCCGGTAATTCCGATGCGCGTGGTCCACGGGACCGCAGTCGGGTTCCCGGGCGTCGGCGGGTTGCCCGCGGGCACGCCTGGAACGTCGGGGACCTGGTAGCTGCTGACCGAGAGGCCGCCCATGAAACTCACGCGGCTGGTTGAGTCGAGGATCCATGAGACGTCGGCGAACGCCTTCGCCTGATCGGTTGAATCATGGATCGCGGTCGGGGCCGGAGTTGGATTCTCAATGCCAAGTTCGTTGTGATCGAAACTCGCGTCGACAAAACCGGAGAGATTGCCGCTCGTGCCGGACGCCTCGAAGCTTGGCCGAAACGTGCCATAGCTGCCCCCGTAGAGGGACAAGTCTCCCCCGGGTTCAAAGGAGCCTCCCTTCGCCGTGATATCCACAACTCCGGCTGTGCGAAACCCGTACTCGGCCGGGAGCGAACCCGTGATCAGCTGAAGGCTCTCCACAAATCGTGGATCAAGCTCCAGCCCGAAGCCGCTTATCCCTTCAGGGAGCAGCACGCCGTTGATCCGGTACTGAAGGTTGGCGTGCTCGCCTCGCACATGCAGGTCGCCATTGGCGGCCGAATCCTCGGCGACTCCAGGAGCCCGAAGCAGCACTTGATTGAAGGGGGCGTCCTCTCCTTGGGACTGGCCGTCAATCTGGTCGCTCGAGATGACAAAAGAGCTTGCGCCCAGGCTGGGCAGCAGGAGGTCGCGGGACTCGTCCAGCGCACCCGTGACAATCACGGGGTCGAGCACCGTAGGCGGCGGGGCCGCGGGGGCGCTTTCCCCGGCCAGGGCCAAGACTCCGGGTGAAAGGACGAAAATCAGGGATAGGAGCCGGCGCATGAGGATTCCGCCGACTGTAGCAAAGTCGTCAAGGGGCCCGGTATGCGTCCACAAGGCCGGCCGCGACGGAATCCGCGTACTCGCGGTAGATGCTGACCCGGTACCTTCCCGCGACCAAGCGCCGCCCTGGGTAGTCACCCCCGAGCAGGCGCAGGAGGGTCTCAGGCTGGTTCATGAAGTATGGCTCGGTGACGACGACGGGACCGTCGTGCTCCCGGTTGAACGCGAGGTTCCGGGCAACGACGTACGGGTTCCCGGGAGCCACGAGCCTCGTCGTTGCCGAGTTTCCGTAGAGGACGGGCGGGAATCCCGTCGCCGCCTGAAAGCGGCGGGACACCGCGACCGCGACGCGGACCTCCGTGGGGGTCACGTCCTCCAGCAGCTTTGTGAGGAGGCGAAAGCGCTGCTCGGGCTCCGCGAGTTCCGAGGGAAGGTAGGCGCCGTGGACGAAGAAGATATTCCGGTTGATGGGTGTCAGGTGCCCCTCCGTGCTCTCCGGCGTCGCATTGTGCTGGAGGACGATCGTGAGGTCCGGCCTGAAGGACCGGCGAACCAGCGCCACGCGCGCCCGTGTTTCCAGGGTCTTGGTCAGCAGGAGTTCGGACGCAATGTGGAGGCGCTCGTCCTCCGCAGCGACTCCCTGCACCCGGTGCTGGTAAGCCATTTGGAGCAGGCCCGGGTTCCTGTCGAGAATCGCCCTTGTGTACGGGAGGACGTCCCCGGGCCGCAGTGGCACCACAGGCTCGGCCCTGTCGCGGATCAAAAAAACCTGGGCCCCGAGCGAGGAGAGCCGGTCCCGGAGCAGGCGCCCGACGACCAGGTTCAGGTCTCCCTCGTTGATCAACCCGTAACCCTTGAAGGTCACGGACCGGTCTTCCAACCTTGCCCAGCGCCCACCGATGTCGGCGGGCTCGATCGCGATTCGCAGGCCCAGCAGGGGCTGTGAAGCCGGGATATGGGTTGTGGCGAGGAAGGCCCGTGGCGTCCTGAACTCGACCGGGAGGATTCGCCGGCTCCCGGCCTGCGCAAAGCGCACCGCGGCAAGCGGGGGCCCATGGCGCTCGGCGTTCGGAAAAACCCAGACGGCTCCGTCGGTGAGCAGGAGGTAGGGACGAAGGCCGCGGCCCGGGTCGAAGATTTCGTCGAGGCGGGACTCGAATTCGCGTCGGGTGAGCGTGCCATCGAAGCGGGACAGGGCGCGCCAGTCCGCGGTCGATGGGTCCCTGAGGAGCTCGGCGATGAGCGCGCCCGGACTCTCCTGGGCGGCCGCCGCCGCCGGCCTGGGCGCAACTCCCGTGGCGGCCAGAACCAGGGCAAACAGGAGTCCCTTCAGGGCGGGCGTCCTCACGATGTCGGCGCCAAGGTCTCGGCCACAGGCAGCCTGTAGGCCTTGAGCGCGGGGACGATGCCCCCGAGCGAGCAGAGCAGGATCATGGCTGCAGGCCCGGCCCAGAGGACGGGGTGCCATGCGCCCAACGCAAGTACGACGCCTGTCTGCGCCCGGATGACCGCGGCGACCGCTGTAAACAAGCCCGCGTAGACAAAGTATCCCAGGCAGGCGCCGAGCGCCCCTATGCAGGCCGCTTCGCCAAGGACCGCGCCGAATACCGTCCTCCTCCGCGCGCCCAGGGCCCTGAGGATCGCGAGGTCCCGCTGGCGGGCGCTCATGGAGGCATAGATTCCCGCCAGGACGCTTGCGGCGGCCACGACGGCGACGAGATAAGCCACCAGGGCCAGGACACGGTCGAACCAGTCGATCTTGGAAAAGAAGTCGGCGATGATCGCCCCAACCGGGTAGGCGAAGGTGAGGCGGTTGCCCTGCCGGTTGTACATCAGGTCGAGCATGAAGCCTGCCGAAGGCGCCCTCAGCTGGATCAGGACCGCGCTGACATCGTGTGCGAGACGGGGGTCGTGGCCGGACATGGTCTGCAGGCCCTCAAGCGGAATCCAGATCACGCGGTCCGCGGGGGTGTTGGTGGGCTCAAGGATCCCCGTGACGGTGTAGAGGTCGGCGTGCTGCTGGCGGGGATCGAACGACAGGCCGTGGAAGGGATGGAAGGTGTCGCCCACCTTGAGGCCGGTTCTCCTGGCGGCAAAGCTTCCCAGGACGGCCTCCTTTCGGTCCGCGGAAAAGAGTCGCCCGCCGCGTTCGACCGTGAAATGGCGCCCAGGGGTGATCTCCACGCCGCTGAAGAGTTCGTCGATCGTCCCGACGATCCTCCAGCCGTAGTAGTTGTCGCCGACGGCAATCGGGATCGCCGTCTTCACCGCCGGGTGATGCTTGATCATCAGGTAGTCGCTCTCGGGAAGATTTCCCGGCGAGGCCTCGAGATGGAAGATGGAGTTGAGGACGAGCTGCAGTTTCGAGCCCCGGGCGCCCAGAACCGCATCGAAGGTCGTCGTGGTGTTGACGAAGGAATCCTGGGCCTCCTCCTTCACGGCCCAGACGGTCATCAACAGGCCCGACGCAAGGGCGATGCTCGCAATGGCGACCAGGGAGGGCAGCGCGTGCTGCCGCAGGCTTCGGTAAAGGATCAGCGGAATCGTCATCGTAGTTTTTCAACACGCTGCCTGGTTGATCTCCGAGAAGTCCCGGACCGTCCCGAACTGGCCGAGTATCCGTTCGTCGTGGCTGACGAGGAGGAGGGCCGCCTTCGCCTCGCGGCAGGCATCGGCGATCAGGGTCAGGGCCTCGCCGGCGTTGCGGCGATCGAGGTTGCCTGTGGGCTCGTCGGCGAGGACCAGCCTGGGGCCATTGGCCAGGGCCCTGGCCACGGCAACCCGCTGCTGCTGGCCGGTGGAGAGCTGTCTCGGGAAGTGATCCAGGCGGTGTGCGAGACCGACCCGCCCCAGCAGGCGACGGGCGCGGACCGGGCTGGGGCCATCGGGTCCGAAGCTCATCCCGAGAAGGACGTTCTCCAGCACCGTGTAGCCCTGGAGCAGGTTGAAGGCCTGGAAGATGACCCCGATGTTCCCGGCCCGAATCCGGTCCCTCTGCGACTCCGGCAGGGCGACGATGTCCACGCCATCGATCTCGATCGTGCCGCTGTCGGCCGCGAGGATGCCTGCAATCAGGTGCAGGAAGGTGGTCTTTCCCGTGCCGCTTTCGCCGCGCAGGGCGCGCTGCTCCCCGGCGGCAAGCCGAAACTCCGGAACATCAACCACCAGGCTGCGCGCTCCCTCCGGGGTGGGATAGTACTTCTTCAGATTACGAATCGAGAGCATCGAGTGCCAGTCTCGGCTGCAGCCCGTCAGGATGCAAAGCGGTTCCGGCGGCGTTGCAACAGGGTCACGGCCAGCAGCAGGAGAAAGGAGAGCGCCAGCAACACGGCCGCAAAAACATGGGCCTGCTCATAGTCCAGCGCCTGCACCTCGTCGTAGAGGGCTATGCTGGCGACGCGGGTCACCCCGGGAATGGACCCTCCGATCATGAGGACCACCCCGAACTCGCCCAGGGTGTGGGCGAAGCCAAGGGTCAGCCCCGCGGCGACGCCCCGCCATGCGAGGGGAAGGCGAAGCCGCCGCCAGACCCGCCAGGGAGGGGCTCCGAGCGCCGACCCTGCGTCGAGCAGTTCGCCGGGCACGCTCCTCAGAGCCGCCTGGAACGGCTGCATGGCAAAGGGGAGGGAATAGAGCACCGAGGCGATGACCAGGCCCGTGAAGGAAAAGGCAAGCGGCGCCCCGAACGCCGTCCGCCACCAGCTGCCCGGGGGGTGGTTTGGGGAAAATGCGATCAATAGGTAAAAGCCTATCACGGTGGGAGGCAGGACGACGGGCAGGGAAAGCAGGGCCTCCACCGCCGGGGCGATCCGGCGGCGGGTGGTGTTGATCCAGTGTGCGAGCGGAAGGCCCAGCGCGGCGAGGAGCAGCGTCGTGACGGCCGCAAGCCTCAGGGTCAGGAGGAGCGACTGCCAGAGCGGCCATGGCAGCCCGAGAAATGTGAAGGCACTTGCGCCCATGGCCGGCGAGCGTGGAACACCCGGATTCCGGACGCCAGCGATTACTGGACGCGAAGGACGTAAACCACGCCCTGCTCGGTGCCGATCGCAAGGAACCGGTCGTCGCCGGACCACGCGAACTTTGCAGCCGGGGCCGGGAGGCGGAGCGTCGCGCGCAGGGGCTGGCCGCGCTCGGGGCTCCAGAGATGGACGGCGCCGTCCTTTGCGCCTGACGCGAGGATTCCGTGGGCGCGCTGGAACGCGAGGGCGCACACGGGCGCCTCGTGCGGCAGCATCACGGGTTCACGGCCCTCGGGGCCGTTTCCGCTGCAATCCCACACGGAAACGTCCCGTCCCCCTCCAGTCGCCAGCCAGCGGCTCGTCAAATCGAAGGAGAGGTGGCGCACCTTGCCCTCGAAGCCGCTCATCTGGAGTTCCTCGTCCCGGTCCGGCACCCAGAGATGAACGCTGGGATCCTGGTTCCCGGACACAAGCCACTTGCCATCGGGCGACCATGCAAGGGCGTGAATTCCGTTTGCGTAAGGGAACTCCCTGGAGATCGACCGCTCCTCGGGGTTGATCAGGCGGACGCCGCCAAAGTAGGCGGTGGCGAGGAACTCCTTTCCACCGCCGGCCGGGCGGGGCCTCCAGGCGATCGCAGACAGGGTTTTGGGGGCGTCGTCGAACGCATTCTGAATCGACCCATCCGGGTTCAGGAGCGTGAGGCTGCGGCCGCAGGCGGCCGCAAGGAGCGAACAACCCCAGGCGAGATGTTCCACCCACGCTGAGCCAAGTTTGGCGGTGGCGACATGCTGGCCTGCACGTGCGTCCCAAAACTTGACGGTTCCATCCTGACCCGCGGAGGCGAGCGACGACAGCCAGGCCAGGGCGTTCGTTCCGCCGTCGTGGCCGGGCAGCTCGTGGAGGGGGCTGCCGTCTGCCTCCCGGAGGATGCTGATGGGCCCGGAGGCTGATGCGGCAGCGAGCAGGGACCCGTCGGGCGACCATGCGACATCGATCGCGTAGTCGTCGAGGCGGGCCGCCCAGTGTTTGGTCAGCTCCATGGCGCCACCTAGGTTAGGCAAGCCTGGAACGCCCCGGTCAGGGCAGCCCTGTCGAGGTTTCGCCCGATGAAGACGAGAGAATTGGTCCGCGGTTCCAAACCCCACGGCCGGTCAAACTTGGCGTCGAAGAGCATGTGGACTCCCTGGAAAACCAGGCGCTTGTCGGCACCCTGTACGCTCAGGATCCCCTTCATCCTGTAGATGTCGCCGCCTTTCGTCCGCAGGAGGGTGCTGATCCAGTCGTTCAACCGGGTGCCATCCAAGTCGCCCAATTGATGGATTCCGACGGAGCCGACGTCGTCATTGTGTTCATGCGCGAAGTGGTAGTCCCTTTGCCAGACCGGGCGGACAAGGCTCCCGTCCACGTGGACATGAAGGGGAAACTCGCCGCACTCCTCAAATACGAGGTAGTGGCCCGGGCTTGCGACTTTGAGGAGATAGCGCCCGTTCCCATGGTCGAGGCGAAGGCGGCGCAGGGTCGGGCCGGGCATCGTGTCCGCGCCAGCGGGAAGGAGGGATCCCTCCCCGGAAAACAACCGGTCGGCGACGGCCTCGGCGGCGACTATCGACCCAGGCTCGGGGTCGTCCGCGCCAAGGCCGGGCGGAATCGTTACTGGGAGGACCGCCACCTTGAGTTCGTTTTCCACTCCGTGGTGATGGTGATGGTGGTGGAGGTGATCGTGTCCGTGTTCATGGCCTTCATGCCCGTCGTGCTCCTGCTCCTTCCCGTGCCCGATGACCAGTTCGTGGGTGCCCGCGGGCAGGGGATAGGCCCCGGCCCACTCAAACGGGTGCTCGGCCTCCAGGAATTTCGGATCCAGTTCGGCGGCCCGGTCGAGATTGAAGCCCCCGACCCTCAGCACACGGTCCAGCGGGACGTCGCAGTTCCTGGTGGGGAAGAGCCTGGCCACTGCGTTGATGCCCCGGATTCGCTCCTCAAGGGCACGAAGATCCTCCGGCGAAACGAGGTCGGTCTTGTTGAGGAGGATCACGTCGGCGAAGGCGATCTGCTTCACCGACTCGTCGCCGTCATCCAGATGCCGGGCGACATGGCGGGCGTCCACCACCGTGACAATGGCGTCGAGGCGGAACGCCGAGCGCATTTCCTCGTCCGTGAAAAAGGTCTGGGCGACGGGCGCCGGGTTCGCCAGCCCGGTCGTCTCAATCAGAACCCCGTCCAGGCGGTCCTTTCGCTTGAGGAGGCGACCCAGGATCCGGATCAAGTCGCCGCGGACGGAGCAGCAGATGCATCCGTTGTTCATCTCGAACAGCTCCTCGTCGCCGCTGATCACCAGTTGGTTGTCGACGCCGACCTCACCGAATTCGTTCTCGATGACCGCGATCTTCCGGCCGTGCTGCTCGGTGAGGATGCGGTTCAGCAGCGTGGTCTTGCCAGCGCCTAGGAAACCGGTGAGGACGGTGACTGGGATGGGTTCTTGCATGGAAGGCTTCCGCGGGCGGGTTATTTGCCAAGGGCGCCGACAATCGTGCGGACGTTGTGCCGGAACATCCCCTCATACGTTGCGCCATCCCCGTCAGGAGACAACCCGTCGGCGTAAAGCATCCCGCCAAGGCTGGCTCCGGTTTCAGTGGCCAGAGCCGTTGCCAGTGCGGAATTTTCCGAACTTTCGACAAAGATCGCCGGGATGTGCCCGTCTTTGACGAGGTCGGCAAGCCGGGCCAGGTCCCTGGCTCCGGGCTCGGAATCGGGGCTGAGTCCGCTGATCGGATGCACCGTGAATCCGTAGTCGCGGGCGAACCAGGCGAAGGCATCGTGGTTGGTCACGAGCTGGCGCCGTGCGGGAGCCAGCGTTGCAATCCGCTCGCGGGCCCAGGCGTCCAGGGCGTCCAGCCTTGCATTCATGGCATCGGCCCGGGCGGCGAAGTCGGAGCTTGAACCAGGCCTGAGCCTGCAAAACTCGGCGGTCACGGCCTGGACGACCCGCTTGGTGGCCGCGATGCTGTTCCACCAGTGAGGATCCGGCTCGCGCCTGCCATGTTCCTCGATGAAGAGCGAGTGGTCGGCCAGGACGTCGCCAACCTCGATGATGGCTGCGCCTGTGCCCGACTCGGAGGCGAGCCTGTCGAGATAGGCCTCGACACCAAGGCCCGAGGCCAGCACGACGTCAGCTCCCACGAGCTTCCGCAGGTCCGACGGGTTCGGCTCAAAGCTGTGGGGGTCGACGCCCGGCTGGAGAAGGCCCGTCACCGCGACATCGGGCCCGCCGATGGTTGCGGCGATCTCGGTGAGCACGGTGGAAAGGGTGACCACGCGGAGGGGTCGGGGCGGGGCAGCGGCCCGGCTTCGCGCTTCTTCGCCGAGGCTGCCGTTCGCATCGCGAACGCCAGGATAATGGAGCGTGATGCCGGTAAAGCTGGCGGTGCCGATGTCGAGCCTCAGGACGACAAGGTCGAAGTTGTCGGTATAGCTCAGCCAGCCGGCCTGCGCCGAATATTGGGAGGTGTCGCCGACGGTCTCCCCGGTGGCGGCATTCGGCACGGCCTCAAACCGCAGGGGCCTGATCTCCCGGCCAACCATGGCGACAGCATCGAAATAAGGCAGCGAGGCGCGGACAAACTCCTCCATCTCACCGTCGAGCACGTAGGCGTCCAGCCGACCGTTGGTTGCGTCGCGCACGAACTCGACATGGAACGAGCCGTCGCCCAGGGCAACGGCGGTGCCCCCGTGCGGAGGTTCGTCCTTGTGCATCCCAATGGCCGGCCCGGCCTTGTGCCGTGCGCAGCCCGCCGCGCAGAGCAGGACGGCAAGCGCAAGGCAGAGACGGTGCATGGCTACCATAAGCTATCACCGTAGCAAATGCGTCAAGCAGCGGGAGAGGACCTCGCGCTCAAGAAACCGTTCGCAGCAGCACGCCGTCGACGGCCCTGTCCTGCGCGATGATGTCCGTGACGACGATCAGCTTGTCGCCCGTCTCGATGTGGCCGAGGCGCTTGAGCATGAGGATGGAATTCTCGATGGTCGCATCCGGCTCGACCGAAAACGGCATGAGGTACGGCTCGACGGCGCGGAGGATTCGCAGCTGGCGAAACAGCTCGGGAAATGGCGTGAAGGCGAGGATCGGCGAATGAACGGGCCGCAGGGCGGCGAGTCCATGGGCCATGAATCCATGCCGCGTGAAGGTGAGCAGCTTCGAATGCGGCAGCTGGTTCGCAAGAACGACGGCGGCGTGCAACACCTTCATCCGTTCGGAGGTGAATACGGTCGGGGACACGAGGTCGGGCGCCTCTTCGCACTCAATCCTGCGGGCAATCCGGTCGAGCATCTGCACGCATTCCAGGGGATATTTTCCCACCGTGGTCTCCCCGGAAAGCATGACGCAGTCCGCCTGCTCATAGACGGCGTTGGCAACGTCGGTGATCTCTGCCCGGGTTGGCACGGACTGGGTGATCATCGACTCGAGCATGTGGGTGGCGATGATCACCGGCTTCCCCTGGGAGAGGCAGGAATTGACGGCGCGCCGCTGGATCACGGGCAGCTCCTCGAAGGCGCACTCGATCCCAAGGTCGCCGCGAGCCACCATCACGCCGTCGGAGGCATTGACGATGCCGTCGAGGTTTTCGATTCCGGACTGGTCCTCGATCTTGGCGATGATCCGGACCTTGGAATGGTTGCGCTTGAGGAAGGTCCGGAGCTGGTCGACATCGCTGGAGGCGCGGACGAACGACAACGCAATGAAATCGATTCCCGCGCTGAGGCCCACGAGCGCATCTGCCCGGTCCTTCTCCGTGAACGCGGGAAGGTTGACCTTCACCCCGGGCAGGTTGATGTGGCGGCGGGACCTGAGTTCTCCGGAGACGACGACGCGGCATCGGATGCGGGCCTCCTGCTTCTCGAGGACCTCGAGCTGGATCAGCCCATTGTCGACCAGCACCGTGTCGCCGACGCTGATGTCATTCACGAGGTCCTTGTAGTTCACGTCCACCGAGCGAATCTCGGCGGCGGTGACCGGCTCGGACGGCGGCTTCACGGTGAAGTCGAAGATCTCTCCGGGCTTGAGCTCGATGGGCGCGGCAAGGTCCCCGGTCCTGATCTCCGGGCCCTTGATGTCCATCATGATGGCGACATCCCTGCCGACGCGGGCGCTGATCTCCCGGATCCTGGCTACGGTGAGTTCCGTCCACGGGTGGGTCGCATGCGCCATGTTGAGTCGGACGATGTCGGCACCCGCGCCGATCAACCTTTCAAGCATTTCCTCGCCCTCGGTCGCCGGGCCGAGGGTGAAGATGATCTTGGTGCGCCGGAAGGCGTTTGCGGGCTGTGGCATGGCGAACCTAGAGAAAATCGTAAAAGGCCGTCCCTTCGCCGGGACCGACGATGGAGAACTCACACCCAAGCAGGTTCCGTGCGGGGGCGAGGGCCTCCTCGATGGCCTCGGTGGAATTGCAGTCCCGCGAAAGGTGCGTCAGGTAGACCCGCCGCCAGCGGGGGCTTGCGACCTCGGTCAGGAGGTCGCGGCAGGCCTCGTTGGAGAGGTGCCCGTGACGCCCGCGAATCCGCTGCTTTGTGGACCAGGGGCGCTTGATGTCGGCCTCGAGGAGACGCGGGCAGTGGTTAGCCTCTATCACGACGACGTCGCACTCCCGGAGGCGTTCGTGGATGTGCGCGGGCGCGTGCCCGAGATCGGTCAGCCAGGCGAGGCTGCGCGCGCCTGCCGGCGGATCCCCCGTGCCCCGATTCGTGAAACGGAACCCCACGGGATCGTGGGCGTCGTGCGGCACGGGAAAGCTCTCTACCTCAAGGTCCCGGAACACAAATCCCTCCCCGGTCTCGAAAATGCGCCAGGACGCCTGGTGGCCAAGGCCCTCCTGGACTGCGCGGGCTGTGGCGGCGTTGGCATACAGTTCGATCCTCGGGAACCGCTTGAGGCCCTCAATCCCGGCCGTGTGGTCCCCGTGCTCATGGGTGAGAAAGACGGCGTCGATTCGGTCAAGTGTCTCACCGGCCTGGCGCAGCAGACCATCGAGCTTGCGTGCCGAAAAACCGGCATCGATGAGAACGCGGGCCTTCTCGGTCACGAGGAGGGCGCTGTTGCCCGAGCTCCCGCTCCCGAGGATCCGAAAACGCATCGACATGGGGCAAATTGCAAGGCCCGCGGCGCCTACGAGCAATGAATAAAGGAGATGCGACGACTTTCCTCCCGTAGGTCAGCGAGCTCGCTCGCGCTCGGGGGGCGCGAGCAAGCTCGCTGACCTACAAAGAAGCCGCAAGGATTTGACCCAGCCTGGTTTTCGGCCTATGCCAGACCCTTCCATGCCAAAGAAAGCCGTCACCGCAAGGCGGGCCCCCCGCCGCGACCCCCTGCCCGACATTGGGGAGGTACCGGCGGCGCTTCTCGGCGCCAACGTGCCCATCCAGCAGGTCGGCTGCTCGGATTTCAGGCTCCCGATGAAGTTCAGGGCCAGCGGCGGCAAGACGGTCACCCTGGAGTCGGCGGTGACGGGAACCGTCTCCCTGGCAAGGGGCCGAAAGGCGATCAGCATGGGACGCATCGTCCGCCTCTTCTATGAGAGCCAGGGCGAGGTGGTGTCCTTTCCCCTTCTCGCGCGCCTCCTTGCAGCTTTCCGGCGGAAGATCGGCGCCTCGGAGGCGCGGCTGCGGGTTGCCGTGTCCTATCCAATCGCGCAGCGCAGCCTGCGGAGCGGAAGAACCGGGTGGCAGCACTACCACGCGGTGATGGAGGCGGCCTTGGACAGCCGGGGGCGCCTTTCCCGGTTCATCGAGTTTGACTTCGTATATTCGTCCACCTGCCCATCGAGCGCGGAACTGGCCGAGCACGCGCGCCGGACCCGTGACATCTATGCGGTGCCGCACGCCCAGCGCTCCAAGGCAAGGATCCGGGTTAGGCTCGCTCCGGGCAGGACGCTTTCATTCGAGGGTCTCCAGCGGCTCTGCCTGAGGGCGCTGCCCACGGAAACCCAGGTCATCGTCAAGAGGGACGACGAGCAGGCCTTCGCCGAGCTTAGCGGCTCGAACCTGATGTTTGTGGAGGATGCCGCACGTCTGCTGTACCGGGGGTTGGACTCGGACCGGCGAATCGCCGACTTTGAGGTCGCATGCGCGCATTTTGAATCGCTCCATTCGCACGACGCGGTCAGCGCCATCTGCAAGGGCGTCCCGGGCGGCTTCAAGGCCGACTTCAGGGACTTCAGGACGTTGGCCTGTTAGAGCAAACTGCCCTGGTCGCCGGTGGAGGGCTTGAGGCCGACGGCCAGATAGCCCTTCGCAGTCAGCGTCCTGCCCTGGGGGGTGCGCTGCAGGTACCCTTCCTGGATCAGGAAAGGCTCATGCACCTCCTCGAGGGTCTCGGCCTCCTCGCCCACGGCGATGGCGACGGTGCTTAGGCCCACGGGCCCGCCCCGGTAATTCTCGGCCATCACGCGGAGCATCCGTTTGTCCATCTCATCCAGGCCCGCGGCGTCGATCTCGAGCAGCTCGAGCGCGGCGGCGGCGACCGGCTGCGTGATCTTGCCGCCTGAACGCTCCTGGGCGAAGTCCCTCGCGAAGTGGATAAGATTGTTTGCGACGCGCGGCGTGCCCCTTGCCCGGGTGGCGATCTCCTGGCAGCCGCCATCGTCGATGGCCACGTTGAGCAACCCGCAGCTTCGGCGGACGATCCCCTTGAGCGTCGGGACGTCGTAGTAGTCGAGGCGGGTCTGCAGGGTGAAGCGGGAGCGGAGCGGGGCCGTGAGGAGGCCGCTCCGGGTGGTGGCTCCGATCAGGGTAAACCGAGGGATGGACAGGCGGACGCTTCTGGCGTTGGGCCCCTGATCGATCATGATGTCGAGACGAAAGTCCTCCATCGCCGAGTACAGGTACTCCTCGACAGTCTGGGGAATCCGGTGGATTTCGTCGATGAAGAGGATGTCGCCTTCCTCGAGGTTGGTGAGAAGCCCGGCCAGGTCGCCCGCCTTTTCAACGACCGGCCCCGACGTGACCCGGACGTTCTTTCCGAGCTCGTGTCCGAGAATGAAGGCGAGGGTCGTCTTTCCGAGGCCCGGGGGCCCGGAAAGCAGGATGTGGTTGAGGGCGTCGCCGCGGCGCTTTGCGGCTCCCACCATGACCTGCAGGCGCTCGACGGTCTTCGCCTGCCCGCTGAAGTCGGAAAACGTGAGCGGGCGAAGCGCCGCCTCGGCGGGGGAGACCGGGGCGGACAGCGCCGAGGCAAGGTAGCCGACCCCCTTCGGTTCGGTTTTCTGCCTGGGGGCTTGGGGTTTCTGGTTCTCCACCGTCAGGAGTGTACGCTGCGGCGCGGCCGCGTCACGTCCATTCCAGATCTGCCCCGAGCGAACGGAGATTTTCCACAAAGCGCGGGTGTGCCCGCTTGATGATTTCGGCGTTGCGGACGACGCTTCGGCCCGGGATCGATGCCGCCACCATCGTGAGCGCCACGGCTGCCCGGATCACGTAGGGGGAATCCACGACGGCGGGCCGCAGGGGCCGGCGGCCAAAGACAAGGATGCGATGCGGGTCGCTGACGACGATGTGCGCGCCGAACTTGGCCAGCTCGGGCATCCAGGCGAACCCATTCTCGTAGACCTTGTTCCAGAAGTGGATCGTTCCCTCGGCGCGCGTGCTGAGTGCGATCATGACCGGGAGCAGGTCCACGGAAAAATAGGGCCAGGGGGCCGCCTCGATCTTTGGCAGCAGGTTGCTTGTGAACGGCGTCTCGATGACGAGGCGCTGGCCGGACCGGACTCGCGCCGTGAGGCCCTCGTGCTCGACGATCACGCCAAGCTTTCCGAAGGCACGCGTTATGAGGTCGAAGTGATGGGGAAGGGATCGCTCGACCCGCACCTCGCCGCCGGTGATGGCCCCAAGGGCGAGAAAGGTCACGATCTCGTGGTAATCGGTGCTCACGGAAACCGTGGCCCCATGCAGCCGGGCCACCCCGGTCACCTCGAGCCGGCTGGTTCCGATTCCCGTCACCTTGGCGCCCATGGCAAGAAGGGCGGCGCACAGGTCCTGTACGTGCGGCTCGCTCGCGGCATTGATGAGGGTTGAGGTCCCGCCAGCCAGCGCAGCCGCCATGAGAAAGTTCTCCGTGACCGTCACGGAGGTGTAGTCGAGCCAATGCCTGGCACCCCGAAACCCGGAAGGAAGCGTGATTGCGAGAGGATCTCCCTCATGGATCTCGGCCCCGAGCGCACGAAGGACCTCAAGGTGGGGATCGATCTCGCGGACACCGAGGGAGCAGCCCTTGGCATTGGAGGCGAGGCTGATCCTGCCCAGCCGACGAAGCAGCCCGGGGTAGAGCAGCACCGTCGAGCGCATGTCCTGGGGCAGCTCTCCCCCGGCTAGGTGGTTCTGGAAGCCCGCGTGGTCGACCCGCATCGTCCCCGCGGACCGGTCCCAGTCGATCCTGGAACCCTGGGCACGCAGGAACGAGACCAGCTTGTCGAGATCCGTGATGTCTGGGACGTTGGTGATCGTCACCGGCTCGTCCACGAGCAGCGTCGAGCAAAGAATCGGAAGAACCGAGTTCTTGTTGCCCGACGGGACGACGGTGCCGGACAGCGGCTTTCCCCCGTTGACGATGAGGTCGGCCATCGCCGTCCCGGGTCAGATGGCGCCGCCGCCCTGCCAGCCTTCGGGACGGGAGTCCCCTCGGTCGCGTCCGCGTCCGCCGCGGTGGCGCCTGCGGCGCCCGCCGCCGCCTTCGCGATCACCACCGCGAAAATCCTGCCGGCCTTCACGGGACTCGGGCTGTCCGCCGCGGAAACCCGACTGGTCTCCCTCGCCGGGTGGGCCCGAATAGCCGCCCTGCTGGCCGTCGCCGCGGTGACGATTGCGGCCGCCGCGGTGCCTGCGCCTGCGAAACTGCCCGTCTCCCTCGTCCCTGGGAGCCGCCTGCAGGGGCGCCTCGGGCGCCTTCGGGGAGAAAAGGCTCTTCAGCCATGCAAAAAACCCGCCTTTTGGGCGATGCATCGCCTCGGGCGGCCCGCGGTGGGAGCCCCGGTGCTCGGTGCCCTCGTGGCGGGATTCGCCGCGGTGCTCGTGCCGATCATGTTCACGGCGTGGCTCGTCACGGCGCGGCTCGCGCCCCTCAGGGCCCTGCTCGCGCCTGGGTTCCGACCTGAACGAGGATCTGTCGTTGCGCTGTTCCTCGCGGCGGGCGCGGGTCTGAAACACGCCTGGGGCCGCCGCATCGGGGCGGGGGGCAGGCGTGGTTCCCCAATGAACCGGCGGGCGCTTGTCGTCCGCGGGAGGCAGGATGTTGAGTTCCGCCTTCTCGGGGATCTCTTCCTGTGCGGGCGCCGCAGCCTGCTCGATGGCCGCTGCCTGGACGGGGGCGGGGGCCGGCTCCGTCTTTGCGACCGGGGCTGCCGGGGCAGCCGGAACTTCAGGCGCCGACAAGGGGGCGGCGGGGCTTGCAGCCGCGGGCTCAGCGACCGCAGGAGGATCTCCGAACGGGTTGCGGTACTCTCTCTGGGGGACGACGACCTCGATGGCGGTCGGCTTGTACTCGCCGGTGGGGGCGGAAGCGGCGGTTGCCGCGGTGGCTGTGCGCTTGCCGCGGGCGAGGCCTGAGCCCCGCGTGGAGCCGAAGGCCCCGAATTGCGGCGTTGTATCGGCGGCCTTGGGCGCGCCTTGCGTCTCGGCGGGCGCCGGATTGGCGGGCGCGCCGGACGTTTCTGGATCTGTCATGGTATCTGTTTCTGATTGGCGCTCATCCCGGTGGTCGGGGAGCTGCCTTGGTTGTATGGAACACGCGGAGTGCGGTGTGACCGCGCTCGACGCATAGGGTAAACTATAGAGGTTGTCCCCGGGAGCCCCTTCCCGCAAGCAATAACGTTTTGTGCTTCCGCGGCGGGGACGAAGCCTGCAGCCTTCGGCGATGGACAAACTCGAAGAGATCTTTCGCATGCAGGATGCCCTCAACCGCCGGATCGGCGTCGCGCTGCCGCCGGAGGCCGATGAGGAGAAGGTGAAGTGGATCCTGAACTACACCCGTGCCATGCAGCAGGAGATCGCGGAGCTTGTCGATTCGGTGCCCTGGAAGTGGTGGGCCAAGTACCAGAAATTTGACCAGCAGAACGCCAAGGTGGAGATCGTCGACCTGTTCCACTTCCTGGTCTCGCTGGCCCAGACGATGGGGTTGAGCGCGGAGGACGTGTACCAGGCCTACGTGAAGAAGAACCAGGTGAACTTCCAGCGCCAGGAATCAGGCTACGTCAAGAAGGACGAGGCCGACTCCAAGCACATCTGAACGGATCCGGGGGCCTGCGGCCCCGATTTTCAGCGCGTGACCACGAATGCGGCCGTGACGTCGACCGCGACGTTTCCGTCCTCGATGATCGCGGTCCTGAGCTTGAGCTTGGCCTTGCCGTAGCGGCCCAGGGCCTCCCTAAATTCCGCAATCGCCGCCTGGGCCGGGCGCTCGCAAATCGCCCGCAGGTCCCCAAGGACCGGGCGGCGGTAGGCGGCCCGGCTCTCCTTGACCACGATGTGCCAGGTGGGTTTCTCGCCCGTCTTGGCATCCTTCATGAGGTCCCAAACGACGCCGTAACCAGCCAGGGTGGCCAGGGAAACGAGGCTTCCTCCGAAGGCCGTGTTGAGCGAGTTCCTGTTCGGCTCCTTCGGCGCTATCAGGACCAGCTTGGACTCGTCGCTCACCTCCACGCCGACACCCATGGCCTTCGCGAGGGGTATCATCTCGTGCAGGAAGAGCTCGAACGCTGGAACTTTCACAGATTTCACCGATTCAAGGTTGATAGAAAATAAGCCGCGCGTCACGCTGGAAGTTTCGTAGCAAACCGGATGCCAGCCCCATCGCACCATGTCCCCGCTTGAGATCGTTGGCGTCGTTCTCGGTGTGCTCATGGTCTGGATGTTTGTGCGGGAGAACATCTGGGCGTGGCCCGTCGGCTTGGTCGACTCCGGGATCTACGTCTGGATCTACTATTCCAGCAAACTGTACTCCGATGCCATACTGCAGGTCGTTTACTGTGTGATCTTTGCGTATGGTTGGTGGCATTGGGGGCTGGGCCGCGGCACCAAGGCGGAGCTTCCCGTCACCCGCATGAGACTTCGGGCCCTCTTCGCTTGGATTGCCCTTGGGGCCCTGGCAACCGCAGCCTGGGGGGAACTCATGCACCGAAAAACCGACGCGGCGCTTCCGCATTGGGACGCCTTCATCCTTGTCTTCGGCCTGATCGCGCAATGGTGGCAGGCCAGGAAGCGCCTCGAGAATTGGATCGCATGGGTCGTCATAGACGGGGTCGGCATCGGGGTGTATTGGGCGAAGGACCTGCGCCCAACCGCGGCCCTGTATGCCCTGTTCCTGGCCATGGCGGTTGCCGGCCATATCGCCTGGCGGAAGTCGCTGCTTCAGGCCAGGGCTTCCGCACAGTGACAGGGGACACCTGGAATGCCGCTTCAACGCATTGCAGTCTTTGGCCCCGAGTCGACCGGCAAGACGACGCTTGCAAGGCAGCTTGCCGGGCATTTCGGCGAGACCTGGGCCCCTGAATTTGTGCGGGCTTTTTGGGACTCCCGCGGGGGGCAGATCACGGCCGTGGACCTTGATGCCATCGCAAGAGGGCAAATCGAGGGGGAGGATGCTGCGGCGGCCAGGGCTAAGAACCTGATGTTTTGCGACACCGAGCTGCTGACCTGCGTCCTTTGGGACGATCTGCTTTTCCCAGGGGCCTGCCCGGCATGGGTCCGGTCCGAGGCCGAACGTCGGGCCCGGACCTATGCATTGTACCTCTTCTGCGAGACGGACCTTCCGTTTGAACCGGATCCCCAGCGGTGTTTTCCCGACGAAGCCGGTCGTGCGGAGGGAAGACGGCTCTGGCGGGAGACCCTCGCGACCCGTGGTCTGCCGGTCGTGGAGGTCCGCGGGAGTGGGGAGGCGAGGGTGTCCGCAGCAATGGCGGCGGTCGCGGCCCTCCTTCGTCCGTCAAAACCGGGCGAGTAGCTGCTCCGCCAGTACGCTCGCCTGAACGCGGATTTCCGCGACAGCGGTCGACTCCCAAAGCATCCCCTTCAGGGGCGCCCCGATCGTGAATAGCCATCCGCTGGGCCCTCCGCGATAGCGCAAGACCTCAAAACTGGGCAGTGCCTTGATCCCCAGGGCCAGGGAATCGTGGTCTATCAAGCCGCGGGCGAGCAGGTTGATGAGTAGAGGGTGCTGGTACTTCGAGTAGTCCGTGCGGGGGCCCGTGCAGTTGATGACCTTGGCGACCCGGAGCGCGATCAGCCTGCCCGTCCCGCGCTGGCGGTACAGGGCCTCGGCCTGGGTCGGCATGTCGCGGAGGCTCTCCAGGTGGCCGGCTGCGAAACGAACCCGTCCTTCATCCTCGAGCCTGCGGATGGTGGCCGCTGTCTGGGGGGAAATGCGATGGCGATGAACTTCCCAGAATGGGCGGGCGTGCCGCATGAAGCGGGCCCGCTCCGCAGGCGGGAACCCAGCCCAGATCGCCTGCGTGAAGGGTCGGATCGCGTCGATCACCGCCCGCCAGTCGGAGCCGTCCTCCGATGCCTTCCTGACCTCGGCGCGCACGATGCGCAGGCACTGCAACACCGTTGTGGGAAGTCGCTCCAGGGAAATGAAGGGCGGATAGGGTGGCAGTCCCGGAACCTGGGCAAGCGGGCGCAGCCCCCGCCTCGAGAGAGCATGGACGGTCCCGTGGTGTCCCAGGGCATTGAGTTCTAGTATGATGTCGACGGCGGTGGGACCGGCACCCACGACAAGGACGTCGTCGGCCTTGCTTAGGTTGGCCATCAGGCTGCCCAACCAGGGCACGTGGACATAGCGGGGTCCGCGGTAGAACGGAATTGACCTCTTGATCGGGTACTCTCCGGGCAGCGTGCCGATCGCGAGTACGACCGCCTCGGCCGGGAAGCTGCGTCCGTCGGCAAGCACAAGCCGGCCCCTCCCTGAAATCTCCTCGATGTCCACGGCTTCTCCCTGGATGGTCTCCAGGGAGACGCCTGCAGGGGCCGTGGCCCTGGCCGCCTCAAGAGTTTCGGTGATATAGGCGCCGTAGAGCCTGCGTGGCAGAAAATCCCCGGCATCCACCGAATCCGGAAACCCCACGAACCCCGCATGCCGGCGAACCCATTTGAGAAACCCGTCCGGCTCTCCCGGAAAAAGCCCCATGCTGCCCGCGGGGACATTGAGGAGATGAGCCGGGCAGTCCGTACAGTAGGCCACCCCCGGCCCGACCGGCGTGCGGCGCTCGATGAGCACAATGCGTGTGCCCGGCCCGGAGCGTTGCAGCAAGTGGGTCGCGACAAGCGCACCGCTTACGCCCCCGCCTACTATGGCTAGCGTTCGCTCCGCCATCCGAAATCCTGGTGCAGGTCGGTGGGGCCGGTCAGGCCTTGGCCGTGGTGCCGATCAGGTCGTCCACCGACTCGGAGTCGACGTTGATGTCGGCGAAGAGCCAGGACGAAAGGTAGCGCTCGGCGCTCGAGGGAATGATGGCGACAATCTGTTTTCCCTTGTTCTCGGGGCGCTTCGAAAGCTGGATCGCAGCCCAGATCGCCGCGCCTGACGATATCCCCACCGGGATCCCGTCGAGCTTGGATACCTGCTTGCTGATCGGCGCGGAGTCCTCCTCCTTCACCGTGATGACCTCATCGTAGATCTTCGTGTTGAGAACGGCGGGAACAAACCCTGCGCCGATGCCCTGTATCTTGTGGGGTCCCGGCTGGCCGCCCGAGAGGACGGGCGAACCGGCGGGCTCTATGGCCACAATCTTCAGCGAAGGCTTGCGGGGCTTCAGCACTTCCCCAATTCCGGTGATGGTGCCCCCCGTGCCGATCCCGGAAACGATGATGTCGACCTTGCCGTCCGTGTCCCGCCAGATTTCCTCGGCGGTCGTCCTGCGGTGAATCTCGGGATTCGACGGGTTGGAAAACTGCTGCAGGATGACGCTGTTTGGAATCTTCGTCGCCAGCTCCTCGGCCTTGGCGATGGCCCCCTTCATGCCCTTGGCCCCCTCGGTGAGCACGAGGCGGGCGCCCAGCACCTTGAGCAGTTTCCGGCGCTCGAGGGTCATCGTCTCGGGCATGGTGAGGATGAGCTTGAGGCCCTTGGCCGCCGCGACGAACGCCAGGGCGATCCCGGTATTGCCGCTCGTCGGCTCGATCAACACGGTGTCCGCGTTGATCCTCCCGCTCTTCAGCGCGTCGTTGATCATGGCGCTCCCGATGCGGTCCTTGACGCTGGAAAGCGGGTTGAAGAACTCCAATTTAAGGAGGATCTCGGCTTGCGCCCCATTGGCCGCCGCGGTGCGGTTCAGGCGGACCAAGGGAGTGTTCCCGATGGTCTCGGTGATGTCGTTATAGATCTTGGACATGATGTTTTGGGTGGGTTACTCTGTACTGGAAGTCATTCAAGGCAAGTAAAGGCGGAGGGAAATACAGGCGGGCGCACTCAAATGGCGTAGTCGTCCTCGAACGAATGCACGCGCCGGAGGCGCAGGAGGAGCAGGTCGTTCACCTTCAAGCCGAGCTCGGTGACGCGTGCACGGGAGATCTCGACCTCCACGGTCTCATGGGACTGCACCTGTTCCAATACGAGGCGCGCCTGGGAGCCGGCCGAGTGGATGTAGCGGAGCACCGCGGGCAGGCCCTGGCCCGTTGCCGTATAGGGCGCGACCTCAATGTCGTGGGGACGCACATACACCACCGCGTCCGGGGCGACCTCGGCGCCCGGCCCCATGTGTCCCCCGGCCGCAATCAGCGCGGGTGCGCGCAGCACATTCACGTTGCCGATGAACTGATACACGAATGGCGACGCCGGGCGGTCGTAGACCTGCTGGGGCGTGCCGACCTGCTCGACCCTGGCCTGGTTCATGATCACGACCTCGTCGGCGATCTCGAGCGCCTCCTCCTGGTCATGGGTCACAAAGATCGTCGTCAAGTGGATCTCCTCGTGAAAGCGGCGCAGCCAGCGCCGAAGCTCCTTGCGCACCTTGGCGTCCAGCGCCCCAAAGGGCTCGTCGAGCAGGAGCACCTTGGGTTCGACCGCAAGGGCCCTGGCAAGCGCCACACGCTGGCGCTGCCCGCCGGACAACTGGTGAGGGAACCGATTTTCCAGCCCATCGAGCTGGACGAGGCGCAGAAGGTGGCGCACCCGCTCGGCGATGGCCGGCGGCCCCAGGCGGTCGCGTCTGCGCTGGACGCGGAGGCCAAAGGCGATGTTCTCGAAGACCGACATATGGCGAAACAGCGCGTAGTGCTGGAAAACGAACCCGACCTTTCGCTTTCCCGCGGGGACGTCCGTGACGTCCTCCCCGTGGAACCGGATGCGGCCGCTGTCGGGATCCGGATTCTCAAGGCCCGCGATCACGCGGAGCAGCGTCGTCTTGCCGGATCCCGACGGGCCCAGCAGCGCGACAAGCTTCCCGCGCGGGACGTTGAGATCGACGCCGGCGAGGGCCGTGAAGCCGCCGAAGGATTTCCGTATGTTGTGCGCCTCGACGCTCATGGTTCAGGGTGCCTGCCGGCGGTGGCTCCGCGACTCGACGATCGCCTTCAGCACGAGCGTGACCAGGGCGAGCAGTGTCAGCAGGGAGGCAACCGCAAAGGCGGCGACAAAGTTGTAGTCGTTGTAGAGGATCTCTACGTGCAGGGGCATCGTGTTGGTCTCGCCCCGGATGTGGCCGCTCACCACCGAGACCGCGCCGAACTCCCCCATCGCCCTGGCGTTGCAGAGAATCACGCCGTAAAGCAGCGCCCACTTGATGTTGGGAAGGGTGACCCTCCAGAAGGTCCGCCAGCCGCTGGCGCCCAGGATGATGGCGGCGAATTCCTCATCGTTGCCCTGGGCCTGCATGAGCGGGATCAATTCGCGGGCAACGAACGGAAAGGTGACAAAGATGGTCGCCAGCACGATCCCGGGCACTGCGAAGATGATCTGGAGGTTGTGGTCGAGGAACCAGGAGCCGAACCAGCCCTGACCGCCGAAGACCAGGACATAGATGAGCCCGGCGATCACGGGCGAGACTGCGAAGGGCAGGTCGATCAGCGTTGTCAGGAGGCTCTTGCCGCGGAAGCGGAACTTTGCGATGGCCCACGCCGCGGCAACGCCGAAAACCAGGTTTGCCGGGACTGCGATGGCCGCGGTGAGGAGGGTCAGCCGGATGGCGGACATCGCGTCCGGGTCGCGAAACGAGGCGAGGTAGGTGAGGACGCCCCCGCGCAGGGCTTCCGCAAAGACGGCCAGAAGCGGAAGGAACAGGAAGCACCCGAGGAACGAAAGGGCAACGGCGATGAGCGTCCAGCGGGCCCAGGCGGGATCGTGCGTCACCCGCGTCGCGGGCGCGGAGGGAACCCTGATGGGCAGCGAGCTGGCTATGGAGGCGGCCATGGGCGGTGTAGGGTCCTTGGGAGATGGGGTAAAGTCGAACTCCTACTCCGTCATACGCGCCGGAAGCGGCTGCTCCACTTTTGGAGGAGGTTGATGAACAGGAGAAGCAGGAACGACGCGACCAGCATCACCACGGCGATCGCGGTGGCGCCGCGGTAGTCGTACTGCTCGAGCTTTGTCATGATCAGGAGGGGGACGATTTCCGTCCGCATGGGCATGTTGCCCGAAATGAACACCACGGAACCGTATTCGCCGAGCGCCCGCGCGAAGGCCAGGGCGAACCCGGTGAGGAGGGCGGGGAGCAGTTCCGGCAGGACAACCCGGGAGATCGTCTGCCGCCGGCTGGCGCCAAGGGTTGCGGCCGCCTCCTCGATCTCGGGCTCCAGCTCCATGAGCACCGGTTGGAGCGTGCGCACCACGAACGGAAGGCCGATGAATGTCAGAGCGACAAACACGCCGAGGCGCGTGAACGCCACCTGGATCCCGATCGGCTCGAGCCACTGCCCAACCCAGCCACTGCGCGCGTAGATCGCAGTGAGGGCGATACCGGCTACGGCGGTCGGCAGGGCGAACGGAAGATCCACCAGGGCATCGACGACCCGTTTCCCCGGAAAGGCATAGCGGACCAGCACCCACGCCACGATCAGGCCAAAGAACATGTTCACCAGGCCTGCGGCGATCGAGAGCCCGAAACTCAGGCGGTAGGCCGCGAGCACGCGCGGCGAAGCCACCGCGGACACGAAGGCGGGCCAGGTCATGCCCGCGGTCTTCAGGAATGCCGCGGAAAGCGGCACGATCACAATGATGCCCAGGTAGGCCACCGTAAATCCAAGCGAAAGCCCGAAGCCCGGAAGGAGGGACCGGGGCCTGGGTCCCTTAGAGGTTCTGGCCATATGCCTGGAAAGCCCGATAGCGCTTGAGGAAGCGCGCAAGCAGCGTCGTCACGGCGTGCCGATAGGCTTCGCCCGTCCACTCCGACGGCACCCGGATCGTAAGCTCGAACGGACTGAAAGGCAGGTCCTCGGCGGCGGAAAGCGGACCGTCCCCGAACCCATGGCCCGCCTCGTACGCGAATTGAACGGGCAGCCCGTCGGTTTCATCGGAGGTGATCAGGTCCATGTCGGGAAAATCCGCGTTGGGCTCGGCTCCGCGGACGCAAACGTCAATTTCGCGTGATCCCGCCCCCGCCGTCTCAACCCGCACGAATCCGTGATAGGCGCGGCGGCGGGCATCCAGCTCCAGGAGCTCGATCTCGGGCAGGCCGGGACGGCTCCAGTTGGCGGATGCCAGGGAGCGGTCCGGCTCGCCGAGAAAGAGCCCGGCGGCGTCCACGAGCGGGAAAAATGAGAGGTTCAGCCCGTGCCCCGCCTCGGCATCCTCGGCGAGCCGGCCCGCCAGCGCCAGCAGGGCCTGCGATGCGCGCAGGTCCCGGTGGTCGAAGCCCGCCAGGAACGAGAGGCGCCAGGACTCGTCCGAAGCTCGGGGCCCGAAGAACATGAAACGCGGCACATAGGCGTGCCGGTTTCCGATGTAGAACGGCCCCAGCGGAGAAGCAAAGACATGGGGCGAGTACTGCGACAGGGCGTACAGCGTCTTCAGATGCGCCTCAAGGCAGGCCGGGGAAGGCCCGACGGGGCCTGGGGAGGCCCCGTCGAACACGGGCTTTGAGATGCGGTCCATCGAAGTCGTCACTTCTGGTAGATCTGATCGAAGACGCCCCCGTCCGCGAAGTGCGTGGCCTGTGCCTTCGTCCATCCGCCGAACTGCTCGTCGATCGTGAACAGCTGCAGGGCGGGGAACACGGAAGAGTACTTCGCGGCAATCTCCGTGTTGCGCGGGCGGTAGAAGTTGCGGGCTGCGATCTCCTGGCCCTCGTCCGAGTACAGGTGCTCGAGATATGCCCTTGCGACTTCGGCCGTGCCCTTCCGGGCCACCACCTTGTCGACCACGGCCACGGGAGGCTCGGCCAGGATGCTCACCGAGGGGACCACGATTTCGAACTTGTCGTTCCCGAACTGCTTGACCGCGAGGAAGGCCTCATTTTCCCAGGCAAGGAGGACGTCGCCGATGCCTCGCTGGACGAAGGTGATCGTCGATCCGCGCGCGCCCGAGTCCAGCACAGGCACATTCTTGTACAGGGCCGTGATGTAGTCCCGTGCCGCGCCCTCGCTGCCGTACTTCCTCTGGGCATAGCCCCAGGCGGCAAGATACGCCCACCGGGCCCCCCCCGAGGTCTTGGGATTGGGAACGATGACCGCGATACCGGGCTTCACTAGGTCGTCCCAGTCGTGGATGCCCTTGGGGTTTCCCTTCCGGACCAGGAGCACGATCGTGCTCGTGTACGGCGTCGAGTTCTGGGGCAGGCGGGACTGCCAGTTCGCGGGAAGGAGGTCGCCGTGCTTGTGGAGTGCGTCGATGTCCGCCGCGAGCGCGAGCGTGACCACATCGGCCTGCTGTCCATCGATGACCGACCGCGCCTGAGCGCCGGAGCCGCCGTGGGACTGCTTGATGACGACGTCGTCGCCGGTCTTGGCTTTCCAGTAGCTTGCGAATGCCTGATTATAGTCGGCGTAGAGCTCCCGTGTCGGATCATAGGACACGTTGAGCAGTTCGATGGTCTTGGCGGAGGAAGCGCCGGCCGTGCCAAGCGCGACTGCGGCGAGTAGAAGGGAGGTAAGCCTCATGATAGGTGAAAGGTTCGCAGTGGCATCCCGAAGTTGGGTCTGGCCGGAAGGATTTGTGTTTCTTGGTTGAGCCTCCGGTGGGCCGGTGGGCGAAAGGCGTTGTGCGGGGTCTTGGCGACGAAGGTTCCGTCAGCCGATGCTAGGAGGCGGCTCCGTGTGCGAGGGCAGCCGGGTCTTCTCGGTTCGCTCGATCTGGGTGACCCGGCCGTCGTGCACGACGAGCTGGACCAGGCCGTAACGGAGACTCTCGACTTTGGAGCGAACGATCGCGATCCACTCCGGATCGGAGGCGGTCGGCGCTTGGTTGGTGTCTTGTGCTGGCATCGTGAAAGGGGATTGGAGGATGTGGGTCCGTCAAATGCTGTATTCGCCAAGGATGTGATGGAGGATTCCTTCGGAAGGGGAGGCGAGCGCGACCCTGCCGGAGCGGCGCCCGCGCCGTGTGGCTGCCGTCCTTGCCGCCTCGGGCGAGAAAGGCAGGGGAATGCTGTCCCGCTGGCGCTTGCGCAGGGTGATCTCGACGACGTCCGCCAGGGTGTACTTGTCCAGGATTCCGGAGATCGCGTTGCGCACGTCGAGCATGAGCATCCTCAGGCCGCAATGAAGCTCGTCGGGACACGAACAGGGTTCGTAGGCTGTCTGGGAGACGCAGCGGATCGGGGCCAGGGGGCCGTCGACAAGGCGGACGACCTCGCCAATGGTGACCTTCCTCGCGGGGCGCGCCAGGCGGTAGCCGCCGAATTTTCCCCGCTCGCTCTCGACGATGCCCGCGCTCTTCAGGGTGTGCAGGATCTGCTCCAGAAACTTGACCGGCAACTGCTCGCTCCTCGCGAGCTCCGAGACTTGCACCAGCTTGCGCTCAACTTCTGCCGCAATGCCGAGGATGATCAGGGAGCGGAGGGCGTATTCGCCTTTCTTGGAGAGCTTCATGGAGGAGTGTTTTAATCTAGATTAAGTAAGTAGGGTTTAAAGCAAGCGAAAAGCTTGGACTTTCTTTGTCTTACGGATTCCGGGGTAGGGCGAGTCGCAGAGATGAGCCGTGCTGCTCGACTTTCGTAGGTCAGCGAGCTTGCTCGCGCTCAGGAGAGGCGCGAGCAAGCTCGCTGACCTACATGGAACCTAAATCGTCAGCTGCAAACCGTCATAACCGGGCGAAACGCTCTCCGGGAGCTCGGCTTCAAGAGCCGCATGGTCACTCAGATGGGTAAGATGAGTAAGGTACGTGCGCTTTGCACCAATCTCCCTCGCCGCCTCCACCGCCTCGGCAATGCTCAGGTGCGTGGGGTGCGGATCGGGCCGCAGCCCGTCGAGAACAAGGACGTCGGCCTCCCGCGCCAGCGCCACGGCCTCGGGCGGCAGGCTCTTGCAGTCCGTATAGTACGCAAGGCGCCTGCCCGTGCCTCGCTCCGTGAAGAGCAGCCCGAGCGTGTTGACGCCCCCGTGCGGCAGAAGGGTCGAGGCGATTGTGCCCTGCGGGAGCTCGATCACGGCAGGCATTCCCTTGAGCGCGAAGGCCGGATACCCGCGGGCGAGGGGCTTGTCGCGCACGGCGTACGGAAACATCGCGCGGACCCGCCCCATGCCCTCCTCGGTTGAGTATACGGGCAGGGCCGTCCCGCCGAGCAGGTCGCAGAAGCGCCTCAGGTCGTCCATTCCCGCGATGTGGTCGGCATGGCCGTGGGTCAGTACGAAGAGATCAAGGCGGTCCACCTTCTCCTTAAGGCACTGCAGGCGGAACTCGGGCGCGGCATCCACCTGAACGTGCAGGTTGCCCAGGACGACATGCACGGAAGCCCTCGTGCGATGGTTGCGCGGGTCGCTTGAGGTGCACACGGCGCACCCGCATCCGATCATGGGCACTCCCTGGGAAGTGCCGGTGCCGAGGAGGACCACGTCCATGGGAACCCGAGTTGAAGGTCGAATCCCCGGGGAGGGAAGGGAAAAAAAAGGCGCCCCGGTTGACCGGGGCGCCTCGCAATTGATTCTTGGCCGCGGGATCAGTAGTCCATGCCGCCGCCCGGGGGATGCGCCGGGGATGCTTCCTTCTTCTCCGGGATCTCGCAGATCATGCACTCCGTCGTCAGCAGCAGGCCGGCGATGGAGGCTGCGTTCTGCAGCGCGGTGCGGGTGACCTTGGTCGGGTCGACCACGCCGGCCTTCACAAGGTCCTCGAACTTGTCGGTGGCCACGTTGTAGCCGAGGTTTCCCTTCGAACTGAGGACTTCCTTCACGACCACGCCGCCGTCGACGCCCGCGTTGGAGCAGAGCTGCTTCAGCGGGTGCTCCAGGGCGCGGCGGACGATCAGCGAGCCGATCTTCTCGTCGCCCTCGAGCTGGAGGGCATCGATCACCTTGCCGGTGCGCAGGAGGGCCACGCCGCCGCCGGCGACAATGCCTTCCTCGACCGCCGCACGGGTTGCGTGCAGGGCGTCTTCGACGCGGGCCTTCTTCTCCTTCATCTCGGCCTCGGTCGCTGCGCCCACGCTGATCACGGCGACGCCGCCCGCGAGCTTGGCCAGGCGTTCCTGGAGCTTCTCGCGGTCGTAGTCGGAGGTGGTCTCCTCGATTTGGCGGCGGATCTGCTTGACCCGCCCCTGGATGTCGGAGCTCTTGCCGGCGCCCTCGACGATCGTCGTGTCTTCCTTGTCCACGGTGATGCGCTTTGCGCGGCCCAGGTCGGCCACCTGGACGCTCTCAAGCTTGATCCCAAGGTCCTCGGTCAGGCACTTGCCACCGGTGAGGACGGCGATGTCCTCGAGCATGGCCTTGCGGCGGTCGCCAAAGCCGGGCGCCTTGACGGCGCAGACGTTGAGCGTTCCGCGGATCTTGTTGACGACCAGCGCCGCCAGGGCCTCGCCCTCGACTTCCTCGGCGATGACCAGCAGCGGCTTGCCGCTCTTGGCCACGCTCTGGAGGAGCGGCAGGAGGTCGTTCAGGGAGCTGATCTTTTTCTCATAGATGAGCACATAGGCGTCCTCAAGGGTCACCTCCATGCTCTCCGCGTTGGTGACGAAGTAGGGCGAGAGGTAGCCCTTGTCGAACTGCATGCCCTCGACGACATCGAGGGTGGTCTCGATCGACTTTGCCTCCTCGACCGTGATGGTGCCGTCCTTGCCGACCTTGTCCATGGCGTCGGCGATGATGTTTCCGATCGCGTCGTCCCAGTTGGCGGAGACGGTGGCGACCTGGCGGATTTCCTCGCGGTCCGAGACCTTCTTCGAGGTGCGGGCGAGCTCGGCGACAGCGGCCTCGACGGCCTTGTCGATGCCGCGCTTCAGGAAGATCGGGTTCGATCCCGCGGTGACGTTCTTGAGACCCTCGCGGTAGATGCCCTCGGCGAGCACCGTCGCCGTCGTGGTGCCGTCGCCGGCGGCGTCGGAGGTTTTGGAGGCGACTTCCTTCACCATCTGGGCGCCCATGTTTTCATAGGGATCGGGCAGCTCGATCTCCTTGGCGACGGTTACGCCGTCCTTGGTGATGGTCGGCGAGCCGAATTTCTTGTCGATGACCACGTTGCGGCCCTTGGGGCCTAGCGTGACCTTGACGGCACGGGACAGGATCTCGACGCCGCGCAGGAGTTTCTGGCGAGCCGCTTCGTCGAATATGAGTTGTTTGGCTGACATAAGTGATTGTTTGGGTTGTAGAGATTGCTCTTGGGATTGGGCTTCAGGTCAGGATTCCGAGGATGTCGTCCTCGCGGACCAGGGTGTATTTCTGGTCGTCGATCTTCACCTCGGTGCCGCCGTACTTGCCGATGAGCACCCGGTCGCCGACCTTCACCTCGAAAGCCTGCACCTTTCCGTCCTCATCCTTCTTGCCGGTGCCGAGGGCGATGACCTCGGCCTCCTGGGGCTTCTCTTTGGCGCTGTCCGGGATGATGATGCCTCCGCGGACCTGCTCGTTTTCCTCGGTGTGCTTCACAAGGACGCGGTCACCGATGGGTCTGATTTTTATTTTGGCCATAGGGTAGTGGATTTTGGTTCTGGTTTGATTTCTCTTTGCTGCATTCAACAAAGCGCGCGGCGCCGCAACTGGCGGCACCGGCGCGCGGAGGGTTGAAATTATTTCTTGCCCTTGTCCTCGTCGACGACCTCGAAGTCGGCGTCGACGACGTTGGGATCCTTTTCGGCCTTCGGGGCCTCGGCCTCGGGCTGGGACGACTGTCCGCCCGGGG
>Ga0302319_10001050_pt1 | contig 62113 bp, 53 predicted proteins | sample Bog_T0_2_FD_203319 | JGI IMG/M metagenome (GOLD analysis project Ga0302319, IMG submission 203319) | Peat permafrost microbial communities from Stordalen Mire near Abisko, Sweden - Bog_T0_2 | ecosystem: Environmental > Terrestrial > Soil > Wetlands > Peat | place: Sweden: Abisko, Stordalen Mire...
CGACCGTATCGGCCTGTCGGCAACGTGCTGTCCAAGATCGAATGTGGATCCCCGAGAGAGGAGGTCTATTGTCTGGGTACCTCGGCCACACTGGCAACTAGGCTTCTGGTAGAGACGGTCGGGCTGAGACCAGGATTGGGAGAAAACCAGGGGTTTTGATGACGAATCGTCTTCGGGCGGCCTCAGCGAATTTGGAAAGAACGTGGCCTGCTTGCCTCGTGAGGGCCGCTGGCCCAGGAGGCTTTGGAGCCTAGGCACCATCGTCTCGAGCCTTCCAATTCTTGCACATACTGGCTCCGCTGGAAAGCAAGTCGACCAATGACTTCCGGCATGATCCGACAAGGGGTTGGCCGGAAGCGCCTATCCAGGATCACGGCTACGCGACCGATTTGAACCTGTTGCGGGGGTGGGCGAAGGCATTATCTGACCGTCGGGCCCTGGATTAGCGAAATCAAGAGATGAAGGCCAGATACGCGCGAAGGTCGGCGAGTTTCTCGGGCAGACCCATCCAGCCCACGTATCCGTCTGGTCGCACCAGAACCAACTCTCCATGACCGTCGCCATAGGCTTGGGCGACATGGGAAAAGGCATCGACGAACTTCAGGTTTGATGTTCCCTTATCCACATAATCCTTTGATTTTAGTACGTCGATTGTCTTCACATTCTTAAGATCGTCGACGCTCAATGAATGGTCGCCAGGAAACAGCCTAAGCAGAGTGAAGCGAGGGCCGCGAAACGCGTCGAAGAGACGCACGGGCGAACCATCGGGGCTCAAGCCAGGAGCATCGGGCGCCCGGTCACCTGCCGAGATTCTTAATTTGACGTCCCCGGACGTCCGACTCAAAGACATCTCACTATAAGTGATTCCAAGCTGCAGAGTGACCGCATCTCGCCTGAGGAACTCCTCGTCGCCGCTGGAAACTTGCCGATGGAGCCTTGTACTGATGCCCAATACCGTTGCGGCAACCGGGAGGCGCTCCTCCTCATAAGTGTCCAGCAACTCATCGGGCGCTCCATTCAGGACACTCCCGAGCTTCCAACCGAGATTGTAAGCATCCTGAATTCCGGTGTTCATTCCTTGGCCGCCTGCGGGCGAATGTACATGGGCCGCGTCGCCGGCAAGGAAAATGCGCCCAATACGAAACTGCGAGGCCATTCTCACATTTGCTCGATAAAGTGAAAGCCATGGAGCATCTGTCAACTCAATGTCCATTCCGCCGGTTCGTTCAGTGACCAGTCTTTGAAACAGCTGTAGCGACGGTTCCTCCTCAATGCCTTCGGGCAGTTGGGCCTGTATCTGATAGGTATCCGTGGAGGGCAGGGGACATAGTGCCAACCCGCCTCCCGGATGGTTGGGCCACGAATGCCACGCCTCACGGTCGAGCCCTCGCAAGCGGACATCGCCCACATACATGCGCTCGTCCTTCCATGTGTCTCCTTCGAACGGCACGTCAAGAGACTTGCGCACGAAGCTTCGCCCCCCGTCTGCGGCAACCAAATACGCGCAATGTACGATCTCTTCTCCGCTTTGTATTTGGAGGGTAGCGGTCACGCCTCGATCATCTTGTTTCAGGGAAATCAATTCGGTCGAGAGCTCGACATCGGCTCCATGTCGCTGAAGTAGCGCGCGTAGCCGCTCCTCGACTCGCCATTGAGGCAGAATCATGGGGCTTGCATACGGAGTGTTCGGTGTCGGGTGTCGTCCCTCGTGGATGTCCTTTTCTCCAAGGACGGTCGCTCCGTCGTATATACGAAAGGGAATATGGAATTTCCCGAGGCCGAGGATCTCGTCGACGATACCAAAATCGTCTAGCACCTCGAGGCTTCGCGGCTGGAGTCCCTTGCCCTTCGATCCGATAAAGTATGTGTCCGCCTTGTCGATAATTCTGAATCGAACACCGCGCCGGGCAAGGTCACATGCGAGGGCCAAGCCCGTCGGTCCAGCGCCAACGATTAGTACTTGAGTGTCTTTGCTTCTCATGGTCTCTATCAGGAGTGGTACGACGTGCGCATCTTCCCGGTCGAAGGGGAGTAGGCCCTGATGGTCGTATCTTGAATTAGCCGAATTGCTAGCATGTTGTCCTCTCTCTCGGCCTGAGCGATGGATTCTATCAGTTGCGTGAGGGACGAACGTCGAACCGAACAATTGAACGAATTCAGTTCTAGGGAACCGTAGCACGACGACATTTCAGGATCAGAATCGGTGGCTCGTCCCGATTTGGGAGGTGAGGCTCCAAAGCCTCCGCTACCAAGAGTCCAGCTTGACCGAGTGAACTAAGGTAGGTACCCAAGGTCCGGTGGTGGGCGCCGACTTTGCCTCGGACGCCTCCCGCATAGTCAGAGCGCCAAAAGCCCTCATCGAAATACCCGCGGTCCTTCGGAATGGAGTAGCACGGGTGAGTAATTGCCGCCACAAACCAGCCGCCCTCTCGCAGGATCCTGGCGACACCGTTTAGGGCTGCCTTGAAGTCTTCGATGTCCATTAAGGCCAAGTTGCAGAGCACGCCATCGAACTGCCGTTCGGTAAGGCCCGGCAAACACTCGGCATTCCCAAGCACGTATTCGATGCCAAGCGGTTCGGCCGCTTCCTCGCGCCGTGCGATCTCCAACAGTTTAATCGAGACGTCCACACCGACGACATGCGCCCCCCGTCGCGCAAGTCCACGTGCCATATGGCCTTGGCCGCAGGCGAGATCACACAGGAAGCGTCCTTGAACGTCGCCGATCATGTTGAAACAGCTCGACTCGATCAACGAGTCGGACGCCAAAAATGCGCGCTGACGAATGCTCTCGTCATACCACTCGGCTATTGAATCGTAAGCTGCGTTCATATCTAGGCTCCAATTCGAACAACTTTACCCACCAACGGTGAATAAGGCAACTAGGGGCGGGACAGGCACTGAAACACTGTGAATCCAAACGAGTTCAAGTTAGCCCGACAACGTGCTTTTCGGTTACATTCCACCTGGATGGGGACATTCGAAGCCGCTCGGGCAGACACCAAATCGAATGACGGTACGATCGCGTTCACGACGGAGCGAATTGCATGCTGGCTTCGGAGGGACACGTTGCGATATCGAAACCGTGATGTCATCATGCTCACCAATTCGGACGCATGACCCTAACTCAATATTCTTAGAACCGCAGGCGCCACCGAAATGGAGGATAGCTCGGCAGGGGGACGCCTTCATGGAATGAGCATCACTAAACCACCCGATCACCGTTCAAAATACAGACGCAATGGAGACGGCAAATGCCAAGAATCCAATCATCTGGGCAGATGTGCCGGACATCTCAATTGTTCGGGTCGGTCACGCTTACTATATGAGCAGCACGACGATGCATATGAGCCCCGGACTGCCGATCATGAAGTCTGAGGACCTTGTGCATTGGAAGCTTGTCAGCTATGCCTATTACACGCTTGGTGATCAGGATGCATTGACGCTCAACCATGGAAAGAACGCCTACGGAAAGGGCTCGTGGGCCAGCAGCATTCGTTACCACAACGGCATCTTCTACGTCTCGACGTTCTCTTCGACCACGGATAAGACCTACATCTTCTCGACCCCCGATCCCGAGAAGACTCCCTGGCAGGAGATTTCGTTCTCTCCCGCTTATCACGACCACTCCCTGATTTTTGACGAGGATGGCCGCATTTACCTCGCAGCCGGAAGTGGTGACATCCGTCTCATCGAGTTGCAGGCGGATCTTTCGGGGCCTAAGCCGGGTGGTATGGATCTCATGATCGTGCCCGACGCGAGCAAGGTCGCGGGGGACCAAATCAGTTTGCCCGCCGAAGGCTCGCAGATGTTCAAGGTGGGCAGGAAATACTACCTTTGCAACATCACCTGGCCGCGAGATGGCATTCGAACACAAATCATCCACCGCGCAGACAAGATCGGGGGTCCCTACGAGGGCAGGATCATGTTGCAGGATAAAGGCGTCGCCCAAGGAGGTATTGTCGACACTCCGGACGGAAGGTGGTATGCCTACCTGTTCCAAGACCACGGCGCGGTTGGGCGGATCCCGTTCTTGGCGCCCCTGGCGTGGGACGAAGGATGGCCTGTGGTGGGAGTGGAGGGAAAGGTCCCCGAGACGCTCGACATCCCGGTTGCAAAAGGCTCCCTCGTCGGCATCGTCACCTCGGACGAATTCGATCGCGAGCCAGGGGACAACACCCTTCCCCTTGCGTGGCAGTGGAACCATAACCCCGACGATCGAAATTGGTCACTCACCAAACAACCTGGCAGGCTCCGCCTTACGACCGGTCGAGTTGACGATGTAGTGACTCAGGCCCGAAACACGCTCACCCAACGCGCCTTCGGTCCGGAGTGCTCAGGTACTACCCTGCTAGAAGTAGGCGGCATGAAAGATGGGGACTGCGCGGGACTGATCGCGCTTCAGAACCAGTTCGGCTTCGTCGGGGTGAGAATGGGCGCAGGCGCAAAGTCCATCGTAATGGTCAGCGCGGAGAATAGCTCGCCGGTCGAAGTGATGCGCGTACCCTTGTCGCAAGATCACGTCTTCTTGAGAATCGAATGTGACTTCAAGGACATGGTGGACACGGCCTATTTCTTCTTCAGCCTGGACGGCAACATTTGGAAATCCATTGGTAAGCCGCACCGTCTGAGGTACGACTTGGTGCACTTCATGGGCTGCCGATTCGGCCTCTTCAACTACGCAACCCATTCGGAAGGCGGCTATGTCGACTTCGACTTTTTCCGTATTGACGACCGGCTGACGGGTTCCGAACAGTAATCATGCTATTCCTGGCCTCGCTCGGCCACGTCCCAATTGATCCAGTTGGCGGCTGCATCTGACCTGGAAGTCGGTCCTTCCAGAGGCCATCTCAATTTGGTGGAACACGACGAGGCCGTTGTGACGCAACCATCTTCGGGGTTCATTCCAGAAGTCGCTTGGGGAGTCCCAGGACGCCCCGATTGCGATTGGCTTCTCGAAGAATCAGGGTCACGACAAGTTTGGAGTGGTCGTGTTAACCGACTGAGAATCAAAACCTACAAATATTAAAGGCGAACTTCTTTCAAAGCTAAGACAGCTTTCGCCAGGCTTCTTGTCAAGCGAGAGGTTTAAACCTCTTCAATAAATCGCTACCCTCAGGTGGCCGCTGATCCCTCGTTACTTTTGGAGAACTTCTGAGATCGCGGCAACCGCTGGTTTCGGATTGTAGTCTTTGTCAAACAGCGTCGCGGCGCCGTTTCTCCCGCCGCTATAGGAAGGGATCCAGGAGTACTTGTCGGAGAGTCCCCAGATATTGATGCCGTGACAGTTCCCCGATGACAGTGCCATTTGGAAAACTGCCGCATAAGTCTTCGCTTGGCGGTCGAGGTCGGCAGGATCTCGGGGCAGGCTCCCTCTATTGGGGTCTCCGGCTGGCAATCGCTGCACCGGAACCGCGACATCTAACTCCGTGATCATGTAGGACAGGCGCAGTTTTCGAATTGCATCTATGAGTTGGTAGTGTCCATCTCCCGGCTCAATCGAGGTTTTGCAGTCGATGTGGTACTGCAATCCAAGCCCCGTAATGGGCGCGCCTTGCTCCTTCAGCCACTTAGCGAGGTCAAGCACATGCTGCGCTTTAGTTCCTCCGCCCTCGATGGAATAGTCGTTGTAATACAATTCTGCCCTCGGGTCGGCTTCGTGCGCCCACTTAAAGGCTGATACGAGGAATTCGGGGCCGAGTTTTCGGAACCAGAAGCTGTTGCGAAGGTTGAAGGGGTTGCTATTAGGCCGATCGTCAATCGCCTCGTTTGCGACATCCCACATCGCCACCTTGCCTCGGTAACGGCCGGCGACCGCCTTGATATATTCGTGGAGAAGCGCCGACGCGTCGTCCTTCGACATCTGCGGTCCCGACGAGCGAAGCCATTGGGGCAGCGTATAACCCTCGTCTCTCACATAGACCAAAACGTGTCCCCGGAGCTTGAGGCCATGCTGCTGCGCCCACCCCTTCTTGCCCGGTTCGCCCACCACGAAATCTACATCGGAGAAGTGGTACTCGTGAGGGCCGGTCCAAACGGCTGGCGGCTTAAGGTCGTTCTCTAGTTCGAGCAGGTTGAACGTGGCAGCGGCGGTTGCGGTATACCGTCCGCCGTCGACATCGTTCTTCAAATTGCCTGCCGGCATCGCGGAACCAATGTACAGGCGGTGCTTCTTGGCGAGATCTCTCAGGCTCGTCTGCTTGGTTGAACCGTCTTGAGGCGCCGTGATTGCCTTGGCTGTCGAGACAGAAACAGTGGTGAGAGATGCGCCGAATGCCAATATTGCACTGATGGTTACCATGGTTGTATGGCCTTTTGGGTCACGTTAAAGAGACAAGAACATGTCAATGATGGGTGGGGCAGATTGATTAGATGACGAACAACTTACGGACCATTGGCCTGAGCAAACGGAACCCGCCAAGATGACGATCGGTAATGCCCGAGACGTCTTGGCGATGTTTTCCTCATTTTAGCGACACGTCGTCGCATACATCTACCTTTTTTCATAGATCGCTTTGTCGGTGGTCTGTAAGGGCAACTGAGTCCGATACTCGCTACCCACAACTGACGCCCGGCTTGGGAAGGAGTGGGGATTAGCCGACGATACAACCACTTCTCCAAGGCGAACTCAATCCTCATGCGGATGGGATTTAAGCGAGTCTCTTTCCAGTCCGAGAAAGCAACGAGGTCTGAGCCGACGCCATCGATTGGGCAATCCGGTCATGGAATGGAACGCAGCGCCGATCAAAATTCGTCAGGATTGAGATCGGCTGGAAATCGGACCGGCCTCTGACAAGAAGTTAGGCGCCGCGCATGCGACGTCCAAAGCGCATTCGAACTTACGCTAGAGGTTCGGAGCAAGGATGCCAAACCCGGTCAGACGATCTCGCAGCCATTCGATCTGCGCCCTGATAATTTGGTTCCCTAATTCCGCCGAGGCATGGGTCCGTGGGTCTGTTCCCCAGATTCCGACAAGTGGCTCCTGGTCCGCGATGGCAGTTAAATCGACCCATTCGGGATGCAGGGCCATCATGAGGGACGTTTCGTTGGTTGCTGCATGGTCGCTCATAAATCCAAGACCATGGTCGCCTAGCTCATTCTGCAAGTGCAGAAGGCGCAGGTCGAAGTGCACCTCCCAGACAGCCAGATGGTCCCGGAAAGCCCGTGTCGATGGCCCATGCCCATGGGCGACCACGACCTTGAAACCAGCCCTGGCGAGGTTTTCCAGGCAAGCCTGGACGACTTTGACGAACGTTTCGTCATCGACCCGTAGGCAGAACCCTCCAATTTTTGCTTGGGATAAGGCTCTCCAGGAACCGGACATGTGTCCATACCGATGAGATCGTCCGCGTCCTTGACGTCCGGACCGAGGAAAAGGGGCGGAACCACGATACCTCCAAGCTCTGCGGCAGCTCTCAGAAAGAACGAATGGGCTTGTAACGCATCGGAGCCCAGAGGGAGATGCTCGCCATGCCACTCGAGGGTTCCTAGCGGAAGATAAGCGACGGGGCACTTGGAAATCGCCTGACGGAACTGCGCGGGTCGTAACGCTAGGTAGTTCATATAGGTGTAATACCTGTGCTTACTTCGGCGAAGATCGACTTAGGAGAAAACCCTCCATAAAACGGTCATAAGCGGCTCTCAAAGAGAGCATTTTAGCTTCATTGAGTTTCTCATGTAAGGACTTCCTCGCCGCGCCTCCTTGCTTCATCCCTTCGCAAGACGACGAGGAAGAGGTGTCCAAGAGACCACTAGAAAATTAGCAAGCCGTCTCTTATTGCGAGGGTACTGAATTGGGTGGTGAGTTTGACCGTAACCGCATAAGGGAGAAGTCTGGCGAATGAAACGGACGTCCCGTGACTTGGGGATGCAAAGGGGGTTTCACGCCTTTTGGGACAGGTCGCGAGGTTGTCTTTGGCGAGTAAGACAGTCTGCACAACCCGATCGTGTTCACCGAGTCAATCCGGCCAAGGTTCGGCTGGCTAGCTCGAAATACATGGTTGTGCCTACTCCCGGCTTCGACTCAGTCCACATGCGGCCGCCGTGGCGAGTCACGATCCGTTTCGAGTTCGCGAGTCCAATACCGGTGCCAGGGAACTCGCTGTCGCGGTGCAATCGTTCAAACGGTTCCCAGACCTTATCCACGTATCTCATGTCAAATCCAATGCCATGATCGCGGACGTAGATCGCGCCTTCGGGGGTGGATCCAACTTCGACGACCGGTGCTTGGTTAGGCAGAACGTATTTCCACGCGTTCTCGATCAAGTTAAACAGGATCATCTTGATCATTTCGGGATCGCCTTGGACGACCAACCCTCGTTGCACGTCGATCGTACCTTCTTTCTTACTTTTCAGTTCTTCTCCGATATCAGAGGCCATTGCCGTGAGATCGACATTCTGGATGTTAAGGGCAACCTGGCCAATTCTGGCAAAGCTCAGGAGATTTTCAATTAACTGAGACATCTTGAGCGCATTTGCCTCAAGACGCCGGAGATGGCTGAGGGCCGATTGATCCAACAACGCTTTCGATTCCTCTGAGAGGATTCGGCTATTGGAGACGATTGCTCGAAGGGGCGTTCGGAGATCATGAGAAACGGAGTAAGTGAATCCGATCAGTTCGCTGTTCGCTGCCTCAAGTTGGGCGGTCCGCTCGGCGACTCGTTGTTCGAGACTCGCATTAAGGTCTCTAATTGCTCGTTCTGCAAACTTTCGCTCGCTAATGTCACGGGCAAAGACAATGTAAACGGGGTCGGCGCCCGACTTGTGCCTTGCCACGTATAGCTCGATAGCGAGTTCAACGCCGCTTTTTGTTACCGCGGTCAACTCGATCTGTTTCCTTGGGCTCGAGTCGCAGTCCGGCTCGGCGTACGTCTGGAGATCCCCAACGGAAATGGGCCGTTTTCCTCGTAGCACAATCTTGTCACTAAATTGGGAACCGATCGCTTCCGACTGCTTCCATCCGAAGAGCTCTTCCGCGTTTGGATTTAAGAATGTGATCAAGCCCGATTCGGTAAGGCCAATGACTGCGTCCAGGCAGGAATCGATGATCAATCTACGCATTTCCTCGCTTGCCCAAAGCTCCGCCTCGGCGATTCGCCGTTGAACCGATTCAGTGTCTGCCGCCGCTCTGGCTTCGTTTTCGCGAATGGCGGACTTGGTCAATTTGTCTTGAACGATGCCGGCGATGACGGCAAAGGCCGGATAAAAAATCGCGGTGCCAATGACGGCGCTGTTCATCCTTGAATGATCGCGGCCGACAACCGAAATCGGATAGTGAAATACAACCCAGGCGTACAAAACTAGAAATCCACATCCAACCAAAGCGGGCCGAATCCCCGCCCGGCATGCTACCAACACGATTGCAATAAGATAGATGAGTCCTGCAAAGGTGACATTCGTGATGTACGTAGAAAAACGGTCAAGGAAGATGATCAGGGCCAAAATGGACAAGGCGCCAAGCCACTCTTCCTTTGGAGTTGGATAGGAAGGGCGACTGGGCGCTTGCTTGTGCCCGTTTTGACCGAATCGGTTAGTCAGCATTTCATCTCGGGCATAGATTTATTGGGAGGGTCGACTAAGAGCCAGAGACAGTCCCGTTGAGAGCGGGCCGTTTTGGCACGAGTCGGTTAATACCGACAGGAAATGTGCATGAGGCAAGAGATTGATCCGAACCGACTTCCAAACACTCAGTTCTAGGAGAGACGATCCAACCGTGGAACCTCCAGTAATCCCCATTGGAATTGAGATTCCGTTGTAAACGGCAACGGACCTGGGTACGCGAAAAGTCGATCTACTTTCACCGTTTACGATCATAGAAAGTGGATTATATAGAATGTCTTGGGGTTTTTGTAGCAATTTTCGCTCTTTGCTTTACAATGATGTGTTTTGCCCTCCCTTTTAGATGTCAAAAGTCCCATTTGAGGGTGAGCGGCAAGACTGTATTGAACCAAAAGGTGATCCCAAGGCATGCATCTCTGCAGGGCCAGCGGGACAAAATGAAATGCGAGAGAGTATGCCAAATCCCGAGCACCGCATCATCAAATTGGTGATCGAATGTGTCGAATTCCCGCAGCACGATTGGGGCGGGCACACCGAAATATGGATCGGAATTCAACGGGGGAAGGAAGTCGTTCAACGGGTCCAGCTTCCGGCTGAGACGGCGGTGTTTGATGCCGAACTCCGCGTGCCCATTGGTTCTTCGGAGGTCATTCCGGATTTTCTGGGCCCATACGCACAAGGCGCCACGCAGGGCCGATTCGTGTATCTTTGCTGGGGGCGACCGGTCGGCGGTCAGTGGGTCGGTTTTCGTCGTGCAAAATTGCCGCTTTCAGGTTTGACTTGGGAAAGCCTCGATTCAAACCGAATCCGGGCCGTTATTCACTGTACCGACGCCAAAGGCGGCCCTATATGTGCCACTTTAAAAGGCTCCCATGTCACATGGTCGACGCCGACCGAGTGACCTACGTTGTCGAAGAACTCGGATGTCCTTTCAAATGCGACTACTCCTTCAGGGGAGGTTTTCGCGTCCTCACGAGGCCCGACGGGGCGATTTTCAGGCGCCACTCCGATACTCCAGAACCCCAATACCCTCCGCATGTAGTGGCATCATCTAAACCATCGGCGCCATGACTGGGACGACTCCCTAGAACCGTAATGAATAAGATTTAGGTCAGAACGCTCCTTCGAACCGAAAGCGCAGCGATGATAGCTCGTGCAATAAGAGATCCACTGCTTTAGCCGCAAGTTGGAACGCCAGTGATGAACAAAGTTTGGGGCTTGGCGAATGGCGAGGTTATCCATCAGGGGATTAACGGAGGTCCCATCAATTTGTGGCCCAAATTCGAGATACTCAAAGCACACTTTGACGCGGCAAGGTCCATGGGTCTAAAGTTGAGCGGCAAGCCTCAGGCAGTTGATCCAACACGCCCGGGAGACGCCTTTGAAAGCGGGCTCGACATCTTTGCCGCAACTAAAGAGGAGCGCCCGGAGGTTGTGGAGCAGCTCTTGAGTTCGCTTGGAAAGCCCGCCGGCCAAATCCCGAACGCCGGAAGAGTTGCGAAGCGTCTCGTCCGCGATAAAGCGTCTCTGGAAGATACATTGGTTCGACGGTGAGGAGCTAAAGCAAGTAGTGGTCTACATAGAAGTTATCCTCGAAAGGACCCAAGGCGAATGGGAAATCGCGAGCGAGAGTAGTTTCCGCTATCCGGTATTTCGAGGAAACGACGGTCGCGTCAATCAAGTTTGGTCGCGGCTATGCGATGATTTCGATTCGGGCGAAGCTCCAAACATCGCCGATCGGTTCCGGTTACTTATCGTTAACTCGTAACAAAGGGTGCATCCAAATGCTTCCATCTCAGCGTCCGTCCGATGACCTGGCTGAGAGTCGTGGCGACATGTGCGAACGGGCAACTCGAAGGTTAGGATTTTCAAATCCTATGGCTTAATTGGATTTCGCGGAGCCGAGCGGGATATTCGCGCCGTAAAGTAGCTCATTGGATTGGGGAACCCCTTCTATCCAAGAGGGAGCATCGCTTAAATGGACGCTGTGCGGCAACAAGATATTGCGAAACTAGCACACCAGGCCGAGGCCCTGCTGAAGCAAGACCCGAATAATGTTGCCGCAATTCGAGTGTTGGCCCCCTTCTATTTATCCACGAACCGGACGGAAGACGCCGCGAGTCTTTTCGAGCAGCTCGTTCTGTTGCGACCGCATGACGTCGAGCCTTTACAATCATTCGGCGTGTGCATGTTGCGCTTGAATCGAATTCTACCGGCGGTGCAGGCATTCCAAAAGGCGGTCGAACTTCAGCCTAACAACGCTGGACTGCGCTTCAACCTTGCCGCGCTGCTCGCCCAAATAAACGACCGAACAGGTTGTATCGAGCACTTGGAAGTTGGCCTCCGCATTGAGCCCGGACACATCGGGGCTCGGAGAGCGCACGTCGAGGCTCTTGTCGCAGTGGGCCGATTTGAGGATGCGTTGGTTTCATCTCGCGAAATCCTGAAACTGTCTCCCGGCGACGACGCGGCACAGGAAGGTGTTGTCCAAGCTCTTCACGCTCTGAGGCGCTACGAGGCAGCGGAAGTCCACGTACGCTCAGCTTTGGCCGCGAATCCGCACAATTATGGCGTTCTGGTGGAAGCCGGTTACTTGAGGCTAGAATCCGGAGATTTCACGGCAGCAAAGCAGTCCTTTGAAACCGCCATCACGTGGATTCCGGACGCGGAGCCGCTTACTATGGACTCTGGCTGTGCAACGTAGATTGGCGAAAGGAGCAGGAGTTGCTTTCCAAGATGAATGCTGCCGTTCAAAGGCCCCAAATGAGTCCCCAGGAACGCACCCAACTTCATTTCGCGCTTGGAAAGATCCAGGAGGAGTCAGGCGATTATCGGTCCAGCATGGATCGTTACGATCAAGCGAACCGGCTGGTGCTTGCCCGGATGAACGCAACTCGTCCTTTCGATATTCGCCGAACCGAAGCGTCGGTGGATCGCATGATCCGGGTCTATACCAAGGAGTCCTTGGATAGCCATCGCCCAGCGGGTGATCCGGCGAGGTTGCCTCTGATCGTTTTCGGAATGCCCCGATCGGGTACGACGTTGGTTGAACAGATTCTAGCAAGCCACCCCGAGGTGGCAGGAGCAGGTGAACTTTCCTTCTGGACGCAGGAGGAACCATCGGTCGACGATGGTTCTGCATCGATCCTAGCGACGGCAGCAGAGTACCAAAGGCTGCTGCGCGATATTGGACCTTCCCATAAGCGAGTGGTCGACAAGTACCCGGGCAATTTTCTTAGCGCTGGGGCGATCCATAAGCACTTTCCAAATGTGACCATGGTTCACGTCAAGAGAAATGCGTTGGATACGTGCCTGTCGATGTGGTCGACGTACATCCCAACGCCGCCCGGATTCTTTGGAGATCGCAACAACGTCGTTCAGTTCTACCGCCAATACCTGCGGATCATGGATCACTGGAGGTCCGTGCTTCCGGCTGACAAACTCATCGAGGTCGAATATGAGCGACTCATCGCCGATCCCGAACCGGTCATTCGTCGGCTAGTAGATGATTGCGGCCTGGATTGGTCGGAGTCGTGTCTTCATCCCGAGCGGCGGCAGGGACGGGTGACAACAGCGAGCGTATCCCGCGTCCGTGCTCCGATAGACGCTACGCGAATCGAGCGGTGGAAGAAGTTCGAACCGTGGTTAGGCGAATTCGAGCAGTTGCAGGGTTTGTAGCCGACAAGGAGAGTCGATGTGGTTTCGTTTGGCCGGTGCGGATGCCGTTGAATTCATCGGTCAAGCGGGGAACTACTTTCGGCCAAAAGCTTGTCATTATTATCAGATGGTCGCAATACTCTCAGCTTTAGTGGTCGCGATTTCGAACTCATCGCCGACGAACACGTCGCAACTCGTCGCTCGATTTGCCGATCTTCCTGAAGTCCTTTTGTCCCAGTCGATTGCGAATACTCCCCAAACTCGATGGCTGATGCTCGATCGGACGGTGAACGAATTGCCATGGGCCCAAAAAGCGATGAAGCGGCCCGACTTGATCCAGGGTTGGCAAACGGCCTTTAATGATTGTCCGGCATCGCGAGGCGTCACTCCAAGTCGATTCGAGAACTTGAAGGCTCTTCTTTCCTATGCGCCATTCGTCGGCAAAGAAGTGGGGCATGAGCGAGAACTGTTGGACACCCTAGTCAAGCGATGCACCGCCACAAAGACAGATTTGCCGGTCGGTCCGTCCGTGAGGTTTGCCCGTGTCGCTTACCCTCGCAGTAGGATGGCACACCTCTTCGATAGCGTGAATGCACCGGGCGATGGAGCACAGTTGATCTTTCGTCACGGCCAGTCCCCTCGATTGTTTGACTCGGAGCGAGAGCAGGCGATCTCTGAATTGCGCACGCTAGTCGACGGCGCGAAGTCCTCACGATAAGAAAGCCCAGCGGAAAGGGATTTCCGACCTTGAGCAAGGTCGGATAGTGCATATTTGCTTCGAACCACTAGGGAAGTTGACCAGTGAAACGGCGCATCCAGTGCCGCTGTTCTCCGAGGCAGATCGCCACCCACTTATGGCCAGAAGCATTGGCTGGATTCCGCGATATTGGTACGGTTCTTAAGATCGTCACCCAAGCAGGCAATTGGCTTCCCTTGTACGATGCCCAACATCTGTGTATGTCCGGCGCTCATTCTCTGGAAGCACGGCGTTACTAACGAAGTTCAAAAGCACGGTGACGCGAGAGTGGTTTGAAGCGTGACTGATCGGTGATTCCTATGGGACGATTTGTATCCGCTGTCCTTGTTCAATTCATCTCCGCCTTGCTGACGTTTGGACCGTGCCGTCTTGTGGCCCAAACTGGGGCGACCCGAGATCTCAAGATTGACAACGGGGATTTGGAGTTGGCCGCAGTGTCGGGGCCGCCGCCCGGTTGGACTATGTGGGGACCGGAATGCCGCAAAGATCCGGGAAACTACACGTGCGAAAGCGCGAACCAGCACGGAGGAGTCGCATGCCTGCGCATCCATCTCCCTGCTTTGGATTCTGAAGATAGGGGCAAAAACAAAGGAGGGTGTGTTGTGGTCAGAGAGGTGGAAGTCCGAACACCTCACGGTTGATTGATGCAATTTCTCCGAGGTTGATTCCTGCAACGGTCGCCCACCGCGGCAGCCCTTGTGGATATACAAATCTCCGGGATCATTCACGCCTCATTATTCGGAACCTATTTACCGAGGAAAGCAGGCTTAACATATTGAAGCGCATCGTCGGCTCGTTGGCCGGTAAGGAGCGAAGCGAAAAGTGAGGAATCAATGGAATGTCGCAAGTGCGTCAACATTCGTCGAGGTTTAACTGCCTGATTCATGCATGATATTCCTCTGAATACATGTTTATCCTGCTCATAATGGGGCGTGAGAGCTCTTGTGGCGATTGCGGCGTCTTGGATCACGGCGTCGGCTTTGGGTCAGGCCGGTTTTCCCTTAACGGGACGATTCGATGGGTGGAGCACGCTGACGATTGGCGACAGCGAATTGGGCTCGACGCTTCGCATAGAGCCGACCTCGAACCGTGACTGGGTCGTGCATGGGCATCCAGGTGAGGCGCGACGGATGTCGGTCACGGCCATCCTGACGCCGATCCGTGCTCGTGGAGACCAGTGGAAATTGGCAGGGGTCGGCTGCTATGCCACCGACGATCGCTTTTGGCACTTAGCTCTTGTCGAATCGCCCAATTCAAACGGCGCCAAGCGGTTCATCGAGCTTTCAGAGATGTTGGACGGCGAGTGGAACGCTCAGACCATCCTGCCGGATCATATTGAGAACGGCTCGCGAGAGTGGCAATACGGTCACGCGTACCGCCTTAAGCTGACTCTGGGGCCAGAAGGCATTTTGGGTGAGGTGCGAGACGGAGACACGGTGTTGTTTCGGGAGCGCCGCGACTTTTCGCCGGTTGCAAAAGCGGTCATCAGCGGACGCTCTGGCCTGACGACCTCCGAATTGACAGCCGAATACTCTGGCGTCGAAGCGGTTGAAAGTGAGTGGGCAACGAAGACCTCCACTTCTGCTCATTTCCCGCCCTATCTGGGAAGCAACGGACACTTCTTTCGAACCCAATTTATCGGCGGAAAGTGGTGGCTGACCGACCCGGCTGACAAGCCGTTCCTGGTTGTAACCGTCGACCACGTGAACTACGATGCGCACTTTTGTGAGGCGCTGGGCTATGCGCCGTTCCACCGCAACCTGGAACGCCGATACGGCGACGAGAAGACGTGGGCCAAGGACGCGGTCATTCGCTTGAAATCGTGGGGATTCAATGCCCTCGGAGCCGGATGTAGCCCTTCTCTTCGACGCCGAGGACTACCATACACCGAATACCTGAGCTTCGGAACTGCCTTTGCGGATACGGCCGCACTTGTCCCGAAAACGAATTGGACAGGATGGCCGGACGTGTTCGACCCTCGATGGCAAAAATTCTGCCGTATTGTCGCCTCCAAGACTTGTACAAATGAAAAGGACGATCCGTGGCTGATCGGCTATACGCTGGATAACGAACTGGAGTGGTTTGGAAAGTCTGGCCAACCGTGGGGTATCGCGGAAGAGGCCTGGAAGCTGCCCAAAGAGCGGAATGCAAAAATCGCGCTCGTCAGCGCGTTGCGAACTAATTACTTGGGGGACGTGTCGCACTTTAACCAAGACTTCGGCTCTTCCATCGATAGTTTCGACGCCCTACTAAATTCGACGACTCCGATTTCACCGAAGTGCGACGGTGGACGTGAGGCATTGATGAGCTTCGTGCGGTTAGCGGAGGAAAAGTACTTTACGGATACCACCCAAGCAATTCGCGCCGAGGACCCAAACCATCTGATATTAGGCTGCCGATTCGCCTACGACGCTCCAGTTCCGGCAGTGGAAGCCGCAGGTAAGACTTGTGACGTGGTCACGGTGAATATCTACCCGCGAGTCAGCTTGGCCACCGGCGCTGTTTTCGGGCTGAAGGAGCATTTGGACGAGTTTGCCCAACATACGGGTCGGCCATTGTTCGTAACGGAGTGGGGATTTCCGGGCCTGGATGCGGTTGACACCAAAGGTTTGCCGCTTCCTAGCACGGAGGGCGCGGGCATGCGCGTGGACACACAAGCACAGCGTGCCGCGTGTTTCCGTTCCATGCAGACGGCCCTATTCTCTCATCCGAGTTTGATCGGATCCAGTTTCTTTATGTATGCCGACGAGCCTGCGCTGGGTGTCAGCAAGAGCTTTCCCGAGAACAGCAATTATGGGCTGGTAAGTGAAATGGATGGGCCTTACTTGCCGTTGGTCCAGGCCGCTTTGGAGGTGAACCCTACCGTCTCGGCAATCCATGAAAACCCACCCTTAGTGGTGACTAAGACGAAGGATTGGCTGAAACCGTATCCAAGTGAAGTGACGGGAATCTCGATTGGGATCGTCGGGAACCGCTATACGGTTGAAACGCAACAACTGAAGCTAACCAAGGACGCCGAATCGGGTAACGCGTTTGACCATGTCTCCCTTCATACTGACCAAGGTTGGGTCGATCTGGGCACGTATGGACCAGTGATTTGGCTACGCGATCAGGGGCAGAACGTTTGGGAATCGCCTATCCGGGTAGAGCAAGTGGAGCGAACAGGTCCATGCGAACTTCGGGTGACGTTGATTGGAACCCAAGCGCGAACGAACGTCGAACTCCGGTTCTTTGCCGACGCTCCTTACTTTCTGTCGCGGATCGTGTCGGTGCAGTCGATCGCCTCGAGGCCGGTATCGCTACGCGGGGTTTATCACTATCCGCTCTGGCGCTCAGACGAACAAGCTACGGTTCAGCCGTACAGACCCGGCGTTCCCGATTACTGGCTACCCTTCGGCGCCTGGGTCTCGCCGCGCCGGGACTTTGCTCTCGGCGCCCTCGCCCAGCGCGACGACTCGGCCTTCACCGTTACGTTCTGGCGCGATGCCGCCCTACACGCTGACTTTCTGCGCGACCTGGACGTGGACCTTGCTCCAAACCATGCTTGGCACGCGAATGCCAGCGAATCTTGGGCAGCGGTCTTTCTGACGAGGATCGACAAGTCCGGTAGACCCGACCTCTCAGGCGTGCTCGTAATGCCATAAGGATCGGCGAGGCGCTTCTTGGGTAAGGTGCTCAAGACAACTCATGAATTGCCTCTGCTTCATCGGCCTCGCGACGTTGGCGTTTCAGTCGACCATTTGGAAGACCTCGAAAGACGGAGACTTGGCGCTTGTGCCCTTCGCGAGCGCGCCGTTCCCCCACTCCAGCCGGGACAACGGCTTTCAGTCTGGAACGACTTTCTATCCGCGCGACCCGCACTACACCGACTCGACGGTAGGGGTGTTCATTCCGAAACGATTCAAAGCAACGAATAGCATCAACTTCGTCATCCATTTCCACGGGCACAACAACCACGTCGAGCAGGTTTTTCAGCAGTACGACCTGGCCCGGCAGATGGAGATGAGCGGACTGAATGCGGTTCTGTTGGTCCCTCAAGGGCCTCGCGACGTGCCGGATTCGACGGACGGGAAACTCCAATATGATAAAGGCTCCCTCACTGCGCTCGTGAACGAGGCAATGGCATTCCTGGCGAAGCAGGAACGAATCCCCGCGACGTCGTCCTTGGGGCACATCGCTCTAACTGCACATAGCGGCGGCTACCTGGTGACCACCTATATTGTTGACCGAAAGGAACTGGCGGACAAGATCACGGACGTGATTCTGTTTGATGCCACTTACGGAGGACTCCCCGCATTCGCCGACTACTGTGCGGCAGATCGGCGCCGCCGGTTGATGTCGATTTGTACCGAGCATCTCGGCCACGAAAACGCGCGACTGATCGCGCTGCTCCTAAAGCGCCATGTTCAGCCACGAGTCCTTTTCGAGGAAGATCTGACGGAAGCCGAAGTCGCCAAACGGGGCCCCGTCATCGTGCTGACAACCACTCTTGAGCACAACGACGTGATCAGCAAAAGGGACTATTTCGCCAAGTGGCTGCACTACTGTAGATTCTAGTCTTCCCGAGACCATCAAGCCGAGGTGCTTACGATTCTGCGAAACTCAATCCGTCGCGGCGGCTAGCTGAATTTTGGGACTCGCCTGTTCGACCTTACTCTCCCATCCTGGTCTCAACATGAGAACAACCTGCAGGTCTACCAAGGCATGGACAACTATAACGAGCAGCAGGCTGCCCGTTGCCAGAAAGAGCAGCCCGAGGATGATGCCCGTGATCGCAGTTTGGATAATGCCGACCCAGCCTTGATAAACGTGGGCGATCCCAAAAAGCAGGGTGGAAAAGACGAATGCCAACGGTAACGCAAAGTGAAGCGGCCCAGCGAAGAAATAGTTGATAAGGAATGAGCGGTAGACAATTTCTTCGCAAATCCCCGCCGTCAGGGAGAGCACGACAAACCACCGGATCTCGCCTGATGTCGTCGGGAACAGAAATCGAAAGCTCGATTTGGCAACAGCGCGCGCATACGAATCCCGAATGCTTGGATTCCTAATGCTTCTCAAGAAGTTCGTGCATGCCAGCGTCAGAAACGTCAAGCCCAACATCAAAATCGGGACAATCAGTAAGGGCCGTCCAAGAGTAGTGGTTCCCGCGACAACCGCCTTTCCGCCCGACCAGATGGTCGTCTCGCCTATACACCAAACGGCGATTCCTGCGGTTGCCCATTCGCTAAGGATCACCGCCAGGTAGTAGCGTCGCCTGGTTGCGGAGTTGCACGACCGCTTAATTCGGGGCATCGTGAGCCAGTCGATGATCGGGCCAACCACTGCAAGAAGCAGTATGAGCGCATGTTCGACCGCTATGGGATTTGACCGGATCTCTTGGAGAAAATGTAAACAGGAATTCACATTCGCATTATATCACCTATTTCGTCTAGAATTGGCTAGTGAGCGAGGAAATCCAGCCGCCGAAACAGGAAAGGAGCCGACAGCTTCTAGAACGATTACTCAAATCGACGATTGAGATTCTCTGCGAAGAGGGCCTCGATGGCGCGACAATCCCTGTAATCGCCACCAGGGCGGCTATCTCTCCGGCGAGCGTTTACCGACGATTTAAGGACAAGGATGCGCTTCTTCGTGCTGCATTCCTTCGTGTCATCGACCTAGGTGGGTTATCGGCACGTCATTTGCTCTCTCCTGCGGTCTTTCGCGAACTGTCGTTCGAAGAAGCGGCTGCTAAGATCGTTGGACTGCTATACATGCAGTATCGTGGAGCTCCGAAGCTCATTAAGTCGATCAATCGATTCTACGAGGCTGAGACCGACGAGAGGTTTCGAAGAGACTCGCTGGACGGTCTTAAACGAAACTTCGCAAATTTGACCCGTGCGTTATTGGCTATAAGAGAGCTTGCGAACTCTCCGGGAGCAGAACGATCCGTCACATTGGGTCTGCTTGCGGTAACGAACTCTATCGAGACGATCGTCTTGGACCCTGATTCGCTTTGGTCGATTATTCAACCTGCTTCGGACGAGGAGATTCAAGCAGAGTTAGTCCGAATGCTCGTCAGCTACGTCCGGTCAAGCCCATAGGGTCGACTGAAATCGGGTTATTGGGCAGCGCGAATTTGCACTACATCACCCTGAGCAACCCCGGATTTGATTTCGATCAGATTTCCATCGCTGAGTCCGGTCGAGACTTTCGCGGGAATCCACTCCGAGCCTTTTTGGAGATTGACCATAGACGCCCCGTCTTTCGTAAACACTGCGGCGACTGGAACGACCAAAACGTTCTTAACATGGCCGGTTTTAATGCCAACGCGGCTAACCTGAGTACTTGGTTGGGCCATCGATTGAGGATTGGTGAACCTTATTTCGGCCAGATATCCGGAACTCTGTTCGCCGGCAGCAGGCGGCGTTACCCTCACGGAGAGAACACGCCCGTCCAAGGGCTCCGCACTTGGTCCACTCATCGCTATGATGACTCGTGAGCCTTTGAGGATAACCCCTTTTAGTTCGGGAGGCACCGTCGCCTGCACTCGAGTCGCGCTGAAGTCGATCAGTGTGGCAAGCTCTTGCTTCGATTTCGCGTTCATTCCGGGCTTGGCGGCGAGTGAAACTACCGTGCCCGAGATCGGAGCTCGAACGATGCCTTGGGCGGCGTCCGCCTTGACCTCTTGAAGCTGCGCATCGGATGAAGCAGCAAGTTGCTTGGCCGGCTCTAAGTTCTGCTGCATCTGCAACTGCGCCTGCCGAAGGGCGGCTTCCGCATCCATTCGCGCCTGGGTTGCCCCGGGGACGTCGGCAGTTCCACCAGCGGCAACGGTGTCTTGAGCCGCTTTCTCGGCGGCTTGAGCATCCTTGAGCGCTTGTTGGGCCGCAGTCACTGGCCCGGAGGCGAGGTTTTTCTGGTCCGATAGAGTGGAATTCGCAACCGTCGCATTCGCTTTGGCCTGGATGGTCGCCTGATCGGCTCCCGGGATCGTTAGTTTCACGATCGGTTCCCCACGCTCAACGTATTTACCGTTGCTCGTCATCACCGAGACGATGGGAGTATCGTAAGGCGAGTACGCGGACGCTTGGGCGCTGCTCGGAATAACGAGTTTTCCGTCGAAAAAGCGGTAACCGGTCAGGTCCTGTTGTTTGACCACCGCCGTCGAAGACGGTGCGTTGGAGGTTGGGGTGGTTGGAGGAGCCGGATTGCATCCAGCCATCACAGCCGCCAGTCCGATTAAAGGAAAACATCGCCCATTCTTCATTATTAGTTCCGCCAGTCGAGGTGAGTCACAGAGGCGGACTACGGGCAGGCAAGAATGTTCCGTCAAGCGACGCGCTAACGTTTTCGCCCAAACGCAAGAAACCCCAAGCCCGCTAGGACGGGAGGCATCGCGTGCGGGGGAGTTTTCCGAATGGGTGCTTCAACTGGCTCCTGCGGCGCCACGACGGCGGTCTTCTTCGTGAAGTAGATATCGTCCGCCGCAGGTCGGGGAAAGTCGTTGTCGACAAACGTCTCTAACTGCGAGCTGCCTGGAATAGCCTCGGCGGGAAGTTCGACTTGCTTGGCGAGCAGATCCGCAGTCGCGTCAGGAATCGCCGCTTTCCACTGCGGCGTCTCCCAAGCTCCCGAGCCGCCGACGGACACGAAGTAAACACGTAGGGTCCCTTGGCGATCGGTTTGAAAATTCGTGGCGGGGACGACGCCCTTGCAGGAGCCGTCAAGACCTTCAGCTACCGTCGCGAATGACGCGGCAGGATTGGATGTCGAAGGTCACTTCGCCGATGGTTGGCTGGGTTTGGTCGCGGAAGGCTCGGATGAATTCCAAGAAATGCCATGCGTCGGCAAAGTTTGATGCAATGCCAAAGGAGACCCGAATCGCCCCCGCGCTTTTGTTTTGGCCGCGGACCTGAAGCAGTTTAACAAAGCTTTGTAGGTTGATATCTTCTTTCAAGGAGTATCCGGCAACCATGTCGGCTTCAGTCAGTGATTCGGCGATTTCTCCGGCGCCGGGGTTACAGAAACAACCTGTTCTAAGCGAAATCCCCCGCGCACCGGCAAGCTCTTCGACCCTCCGATAGTCCAGGAGGTGGCCTTCGGCGTCGTAAACATTAAGGGTAACCGTCGCTCCCCTCGAGATTGTGGACGTGGGTCCATAAATTCTTATTGCAGGCCTTCCGTTACTGTGCCGGAGTTCGAGCAGGGAGCTTAACAGCCAATCGGTCAGACAGCGCACCCTTTCCCCGATAACATCCACTCCTATTCCCTCGAGGTGTTTGAGTCCAAGCTCAACGGCCGGGATTGCTAGGTAGTTCAGGGTACCGTCTTCAAATGCCGCCTCACCCCGGTAGAGCATATGGGCCCTGGCCTGTACGGACGTGAAATTGACCGTTCCACCCGCAAACCATGGTCTCCTGAGAACCGGATAAGCTGACTTTCTGATCAGTAGAGCTCCCACCCCGGTTGGGTAACCGAACATCTTGTAGAAAGAGAGCGAAACGAAGTCCGGTTTGACAACTTTTAGGTCCAGCCGATTGGTCGGAACAAATGCCGCCGCATCCAGCAAAACTTTCCAACCTCGATCCCGAGCTTGCTCGACGATCTCAAGCGGGTGCTTGACTCCCGAGAAGTTTGACTGGGCAGGGAAGGCAAATAGGTTGGACTTCTCTGGGTTGGCCTGTCCTAGTTTGTGCGCTAGCTGCTCTTCATCGATTCGGAGTTCTGGAAAGGTCACCGGGACATAATCTATGGACGCGCCCCTGGCTTTGGCAAATTCTCGAATCCCGTTTACCGAATTATGGTTGTCAAAGGTCGCGAGGTAACGACCCTCAGAATCAAAAGGAAAAGACTCGCCGACCAATTTGAGTGCACCACTGGCATTGAGCGAAAAGATACAGATGTAGTCGTCGGTACCATTAAAGTACTTGAGAACATAGCGCCTGGCTCGTTCGACGTGATCCGTCATCCCCGACGACGTAGGGTTGGCCGAGTGAGGGTTTCCAAATACGTTCTGCTTCAGCAGTTCGAAATGGCTGTCCAATTGGGATTGAGCATAAAGAGAGCCACCTGTGTAGTCCAGGTAAATCTGGTCTTGATCGTCCAAGCGAGCGTACTCGCTCGACCGTAGCTCGTCTACCGTGGTCGTCTCTGCAAAACTCGGATACCGGATGATAAAGTCGGCCAAGTCTTGGTGATACTGAGGTGGAAGGTCTTTCGTTTTGTCACCAGAATCTTTCAGTTTCGAACACACTGATCAGATATTGATCGTACCATGCCTTGATTGACTCCACTAATGAGCGCACCACGATAGGCGCCGACTCGATTGAGACGCACAATTGGAGACTTAGTCGATCCGGTCAATGCTTTACCTCTTGATGGCGTGACATACGACTGCCCGCATTGTGCCAAACAGAGGGTCGCCAAGATCCGATGCGAACCCCTCGGCTAGCGCGAAGCGGACTTTTTCCAGGTCATACCCTTGGCTACCGAGATAGATGCCAAGCGGAGTACCGAATGCAAACCCGGCAGCAAGGGAGGCGGGCTCGTCTGGGCCCACGTTGTGGGTTTCCTCAGATACATCGATGGCGTCAAAGCCCGCGGTCTTCGCCAAGCGGCGATGCACTTCTGGGTCGGACATTGACAGCGGTGTTGGCATGAATGGAGTTTCCTCTTCCGGAAACATAGCGGTCAAAGTTCGTTCCACCGAATGAAAAATGAGGTTTGAGGATATATCGCTCCAGGCGCTGTAAGTGAGGTGGCCGCCGGGTGACAAGACGCGAAGAATCTCTGACATGGCAGTCGGTTTGTCTGGAAAGAACATCACCCCGAACTGACAGACGACTGCATCGAAGCTTTCATCATCAAATGGCAGTTCACAAGCATCGGCAGTCCTCCACTTGATCGCAGCCGATTGACCCCATCTTTGGCGCGCATAATCTAACATCGCCGGACTCACGTCGGTTGCGACGATCTGAGCCGCTGAGGGGAGCGTTGCCGCCAAACAACGCGTAACCGAACCCGTTCCGCACGCCAATTCCAAGACACGAGAAGGGTGGAATGCTCCGACTTTGCCAGCCATCGATTCTGCAAATGGCTGAAATAGAATCGGCACCAAGTATCGGTCATAGTTTTCCGGAACCGAGCCCCGGAATTGCGGTGGAAAGGTTGACATGGCTTCTTAGAGGAAGCAAGGTTACCAGTAAGAAACCCGGTGGAATTGAACCCGGAGCCTACGGATCCCATACGTGACTTCGGTCAGGGCCTGGACCCGTGGCAAAGACGTCATTACTCCTGAGAGGCTTGTGAGATTCCGGCCAAGATGGCCTGCATCCTTGAAGTCGATCCAATGAAAAGCGGTCTCCAATATGTCCGCCATCATGGCGAAGCGCGGAAATTGAACGGAGAATGGCGTTATGAATGCACGCCCACACGCCGTCCACCGAGTTTTTCCAAACCGTACGGTCGGTGACCGTGCCGACGTAGAAGTCTCTAAACGGTTTTTCTTGATGGGGATTCTTACGGTCCTGACCGCAGGCTGCACTTTGGGAGAGCGTTCTTCTGGCTTAAGGCGGGCGTACCAAGCGCCGGTGCGTTACATTTTGGTTTCGTGGCTGAAAGCCGAGAAGCAGAAGACGCCGTTTACGATGCGGCGATGGAGGCCGGAGCAAGTGATAATATCTCGCCCCGCGCGCGAGTAGCATACGACCCAACGTACTATGCAGCCGCGTCCTGGATCCAGACGGTTCCCCGCGTCGAGGCCGTGATCAAAGTATAACGGTGCGTCAAATCTGTTTCGCACCGGTCAATCCCTTTGGACCTAAAGACTGGTAATTAAGATCATGCCGAGTCCATTTGAACGAGTTCGTTCTCATCTCGGGCACTCCCCTACTTGCCGAACTTAAGAGTGCAGCAAGTAAGGGAAGCAATGTTAACTGATCGCTATCCTCTTGCTCCGCGCGGAAACCTTGAGGGTGGAGGGGCTTGGCTCGGGTCGCCGGTGGGTGGCGGAGCGTGGTCAGTTTTTGCAGGAGGCCCCAGAAGTTCTTGAAGAATCGGCTTGAGGCCATCGGCCCATACCTGGTAGCCCTTGGGAGTCGGATGCAGATTGTCAACCGTCATTCCCTCGTAAAGCTTGCCGTTGGAGTCAGCAAGGCTTGAGTTGACGTTCAGGAAGCGCACTTGTTTGCCGTCGGCGATGTGGCTAAGCCGCTCATTGATGTCCCGTATCTTTGGCAGGAGGGCCAGGTTATCGTTGCGCGGAAAGATCGCGGTGAGAATGATCGTTGCCATTGGCGCCTTCTGGCGGAAAGTTCGAACGATTGCTGTGACACCTCGTGTCACTTCCTCGGGGCTGTCACCGGCTCCGACATTGTTCGTTCCCGCAAGCAAGACGATCACCTTGGGGTTAACGCCTTCTATTTCGCCGTTTTTGAGACGCCAGAGAATATTCTGGGTGGAATCGGCCCCCCAGCCGAAGTCGGCGGCATTCCATCCGAAGAAATTCGTGGTCCAATTGTCCAACATTGCCTTCCACGCCGAATCACGGGTACCCCAACGACGCGTAATAGAGTCGCCCTCAAAGTAAACGTCGATTCCTCCCTTGGCCGCCTTTTGGAGCAGTTGCATGTGCGCGATCAAGGAATTCTGGTCGGTCCGTGATGCGGGAATGTCGGCGGGCGCTCGAATCGGAGTCCGGTCGTTCGATAACGAAGGAGCGGGAACGTAGCGACTAATCCACTCGAAGAAAGTGGGCCAATTAGGCGTCACTTCATGGCCGCCATCATGCTGACGCCATGCCAATTCTCCACCGATAAGTTTGTTCACTGGTGGCATTTCGTCTGTAAGGTAGTCGCCAGGCGTTCCGAAGTCTGATTTGCCCAGGAGGCGGTAAACCGGGCCGGCCAGAACGCCGGCCATAAAGGAACCGTGTGCGTCGACCCACTTCGCGTCCCCCTTCTCGACAAGACCGTAACTGATAAAGCATGGGCGGGGTGCGCACAAAGCAATCAACTCATGGGAGTCGACGGGGATGTCGGCGGCCGTTTTCGACGGATCGGAGGCGCCGTACTTGATGAAGTTCCCTGCCATCCAATAGAACTCACCGCCTGCTAGATTCTCAACCGCTTCGCCAAAGATGTGACGGTGAAGCTTCGCGCCGCCCTCGCCTGAGGATCCGATGAATCCTCCCGCGACACGTGGATCGAACGCTTCGGCAACCAACGCTGCCTTACCATAGCGGGACACTCCTTCAATGCAGACCTTGTTGGCATCCACATGTGAGTCACGGGTTGCGCCGAAATAGTCGATTAAGCGACTCAGTCCCCAGCCCCATGCCCGTAAGGCGCCCCAATCCTCCGGTTTTCTGGGCTTGCCCCGGTTGCTTAGGCCGATTACACCCATTTCGAGGTGGTTGTTATCGGGCTGGATCGAGTTGGGGTTGATAGTCCCATAGCCCCAGCCGTTCTCAATCGCTTGCTGGGTCCAAGGCTTCGCATTGCTGCGTGGTCCGAATCCACCGAACCCGCCGACGAATCCAAACTCCATGACGATCGGTACATTTGTGGTCGAATGTGCGGGAACCGTATAGCTTGCCTGGATGTCCACTGAGACCTTCGGGTAGGCGCGATTGTCCAGATGACCGATGAGGTTCTTTGTCACCGTCGGAATTCCGCCGGTCATACCGGGTGTCACGCCCGTTAATTCCCATCTCACTTTAGGCGCATTTTTCGGAACCCGGCCGTAGACTTCTCGCTCAAAGAGCTCAACAATCTCTTGACGGCGCTTGGGCCATTGCTGCGCGGTAGTGACTTTGCCTCCGTTGTTAAGTGTTAGGGCATCAGGCATCGAGTCCTTATAGGGATTTGCGGTTGCCTCGTCAAAGGTCGACTGGTTATTGGGATTGGGACCGGGCCGAATCGACTTGAGGCCGAGCTGCTTCATCATCTCTGCATGGTAGTCAAACGGGGGTGGCGGGCCGGGGGGGCCAAACTGACGGACGGCGAATACGGCTGTGACAATGAAGGCTGACGCAAAAATGGAGGTGAGGGTTCTTGTGGGTTCCTTGGAATATGGCATCGTTACCTCGGGCTTGGAACGAAGCTAATTTAACCATAAATCTATGGGGAGTGGAACCAGTCTGGCGTTGGGGCCATTCGATTATCCGAACGTGCAGACAAGGCACAAAGCTTTTTTTGAATTTCGGAATATGAGGCACGGCGCTGCTAACCTGTAAATGCTGATCCGCTGAAGATATTAGAATCGCGTCCCAATCTTGTCATGGGGCCACTAGTCACGTAGACTAGGGCTATGTTGGCAATTCATTGCATCGCAGGCATTGTAATGGGAAGCTTCTGTTACCACAGTTCAGCACCTCAACTCAGTCAAAGGGCGGATGCTTCAGACGTTCCCATACTGCGGGAGGTCAGCGAGCCCCTCAAATCGTTCGATGCGCGGTTGTTTAACGCGATTCGGTATGGAGACCTTAAGAAGGTCGGTCTGCTACTGAGCAAAGGCGCCGATCCCAATGCCCAAGACGAGCAGAATACGTCCGCGCTTCAGCTTGCCACGGATGCCCCCAACAACTCGCTGAAAATCGTCCAGTTGCTGCTCGCCCATAAGGCGAACATAAACTATCGTGGGCTAGCCGGAGGTTCGACGCTGCTCATGTCGGCAGTCACCCACCACTCCGCAAATCTGGACCTGCTCAAATTCCTTCTTGACCATGGTGCGAACGTTAACCTTCCAAACTTTCTTGGCGAAACCGCTCTCTCACTCGCCGTGCGAGCGAGCGCGAGCGACTCGGTGGCACTGCTTATCCAGCGGGGTGCGGACGTGAATCCCCCGGATCGGAGCGTTACGTTCGATTTCTCGACTGACGTTCGGGGCCTAGCCTTTTTTGGCGGCGGGAACACGCCGGTTTTTGAGTTGGTACGTAACTGGAACCCAAAGATATTCGGACTTCTTCTCGATGCCGGCGTGAAGCTGAATACACATGATGCCGAGGGCTTCAACCTGATTCACTATGCAGTCTGGGATAACAACGTGGACGTGGTGAGGATCCTTGCGTCCAAAGGAGTAGATGTAAACGCGGCAGCCAATCAGGGGTATACGCCACTGCATTTCGCGATTGCAAATGCGCCTCGTCTCCCCGATCCGGAGGTGATCGAGTCACTACTCAAAGCGGGAGCCAACCCAAGCCTTAAGAACAAATCAGGCAAGACGGCAGAGGATCTGCTTAGGGACTTTGTTAAAGACCGCGGCTTTGTTGACCTCGGGAACAAACTGCTCGCAGAACTTGATCCCTCTGCATCCCCCTTTCATTCCGGGAAAGAGTGAGTCTTCGACAATTCTGTGGCGTGAAGCTAACCCCTTCTCGGGCAACGAATCTTGCGAGGTGGCCTCATCCGAAATTGTGAAAGACGAGGCCCTTCCTAGATTTGTGCCTACCCTAGCCCATCTGCTCCGCATTAATCGATTTGGACTGCCTTCGTTGCTGCCGACGCTCCACGCCAAGGTCGGTGATGTGAGTATGTTATGCCAGCCCCCAGGGCAAACGTGGCATCCAGACAGATTGTCTTTCGAGCCTCTTTCGGCGATGCTAAGGCGGGATGTAGTTCGTTGCGATATTTCTCCAACATCCTTCATCCGCGCGCCGGTGGGGAATCGTCGAGTCGCCCTGTTCCGTCAAACTAGGCATCTCGGTGGTGTAAGCCATGAATAATTCAAAGCCCACGCCGAAGCCGATGTACGACCCGGTTAAGTACCTAATCAAATTGCAGTCTCTGATTGCATGTTAGGGTGTTAAGCTGTATTCGTTATAGTTGTGGAATATATTTGATGATCGTTTTTGGATTATTTGCCAGGTCAGAGCTAATGAAGTGCTGGAAAGTATGCGGCATCTTGCTTGTATCGGCATTGCTCAGCGCCTTGCCTACTCTCGGGCGGGCACAGGGACAGATGCCCAGGGACTGGGAGTTCGATCCAATCGTCCAACTTTCTAGCGTGTCCTACTCGCGTGACGGAACACAACTTGCGGTTTCAGGGATCGGAGGCGTTTGTCTTTATTCGACTGCCACTCAGTTGCCTTATCGTGGTTTCGCCACATCTGCAACTTACGCAAACTCCGTGGTCTTTTCGCCCGACGGTAAGACCCTTGCGGTTGCCGGATCTAGCAGCGTCACAACTGGCGTGGTGGAGTTATGGAATGTGGCCTCTGGCAAGCTCATCGGCAGCTTTGCTACGGCTGCGAATGCAGTGAACTCGGTGGCATTCTCAGCAAATGGCTTGGATCTTGTGGTCGGGGGCGGCATTTATGACTACTATACGAACACGTCTGTCGGCATTCTTGAGGAGTGGAGCATTTCCACCCAAAGGCGTGTCCGTTCGCTGAAAACAACCCTATCAGCTGTGAATTCGGTAGCTCTCTCGTCGGACGGTAAAACGCTCGCGGCTGGCGGCGCAAATGGAAAGAACGGGGTCGTTGAACTTTGGGCTACTTCGACCGGCACGCAGCTTAAGACGTTGAATTCACAAGAGGCAACGAACATCTGTTCCGTTGCATTCTCGCCAGATGGGGCGTCACTTGCTTGCGGAGGCACCGGACCTTCGAACAGCATATTACAGTTGTGGAGCGTTGGTGGAGGAAAACTGCTTTCGACTCTAGGATCCAACATTACGACGATCATCTATTCGGTGGCCTTTTCACCGGATGGCACTAAACTTGCAGATTCGGGCGCCACATTCACCATGTTCCAAGGTTCATATGTCGGCAAAGCCGGGTTGGAGCTGTGGGATTTGTCTGAGAACGGAACGCTTACCAACCTTGGAACAAACGGTTGGGGTGTTGGCGCGGTTGCCTTTTCGCCCGACGGTACGATGCTTGCCGCTGTTGGCTCGACTTACTCCTGGTATGGGACCGGAATGGGGGGAGCGTACGAACCCTCAGGAGGCTTTTTCTGCTCCTGGAATGTTGCCAACGCGAGTTTGGAGTCTTCGACCACGACATCGCAAAGCGGTGAGTGGATGACACCAAGCTCCGGCACTCTCGCTTTTTCACCGGACGGCACGATGGTTACGGGCGGACGCATTGACTCGGCGGGTTCTTCAGGCGGATTCTTTAACATCTGGAACGCTGAGTCGGGCGTCTTGATGAAAGCGCTGCCCGTCAAAATAAGTGCATTCGCGTTCTCGAACGCTTTCTCACCCAATAGCCAAGTTCTGGCGATTGATGGCTCAATCTACGATAGTGCCACTGGCAGCAATCTCGGAGAGATTGAACTTTGGCAAGTACCAACGAGCACTCTTCTTACCACCCTGGCTACTCAGGTGGTAACCAGTGGATTGGTTGTATTCTCACCGAATGGCAAGTTCCTAGCCGTTGGAGGATTGAACAGCAATGTTCAGAGCATTGTCGAAATTTGGAACGTGTCGAGTGGAGAACTCGTGGAAACACTCGACTCCTCGGCTTCGTTCGGGTTCACAAACCTGGCTTTTTCACCGGATAGCCTTAGCCTCGTATGCAGTGGCACATATGCTCCCAACGTTGCTGGGACGTCGCCGATAGGCGTGCTGGAAATCTGGAATGTTTCCACGGGAGGGCTGGTCGGAAAGCTCGGCACCAGTGAATACAACGTCGGTGGTTTTTCGTTTTCACCAGACGGATCGATGCTTGCCGTAGGTGGAGATTACCAGGCGTCATCGACTTCATCCCCGTCAGGACGCCTCGAACTCTGGAGCGTGAAGACGCAGAAGTTGGTCACGACCATGCCCGTATTATCGGGCGTAAACGCCATTTATTCGGTTTGTTACTCGCCGGATGGAAAGTCGCTGTACGCTGGCGTATCGGCGGCAACTGGGGAGCTAGAAGTTTTCGATCCGGCAAAAGCTAAGTTGATTGGATATTTTGAGACCGGCGAACCTGACTTTTTCGCGGTTTCGCCCAACGGTAAGTCCTTCGTTTTCGGGTTTGCCGGATATGTCTTTGTCACCGGCGTTCCTGCCGTGACTTCCGCTCCAATCAAGAGCATTATCCTGAATCCCTCGTCGGTTCCACAAAACAGCATAACCGAAGGTACGGTGACGCTCATAAATCCTGCGCCACCAGGCGGCGCTACGATCGGTCTCCAGGCGCAATTCCCGGCATCGGTTGCCGCCACGGTTACAATTCCTGCCGGTGCAAAAACCGCCACGTTTTCTATTTCAGCGAGTTGGGTTTTCAGCCCAACGACGGTCGTCATAAGCGCTTCGAGTGGCCCGTACTCGGTCACGGCAAGCCTCACTATTCTAACTCCGAACATCCAGTCGTTTGATTTCAATTCAACGACGGTTGTTGGAGGGAATAGTCTTAAAGGGACAGTCGTAATTTCGATGCCTGCCGGTCTCTTAGGCTCCCAATTCTCTGTAAGCAGCAGTAGCCCAGCGGCGTCAGTACCTGGATCGACTTACATCGACTCAGGGCAATCATCGTGTACTTTTACGTTGACGTCGATCCCGGTTGCCAAGAAGCAGGTTGCGACGATTACCGTCACAAATGGCGCGAGCACCAGGACGGTGTCGGTTAACGTCATTCCGCCCGCACTCAAGTCGCTTTCATTCAATCCAAGCGCAGTGGACGGCGGAACGCAATCTACGGCAACGGTAACATTGAATGGTGCTGCGGGCCCAGGCGGTGTCGTGGTCAAACTTTCCTGTAGCAACAGCGCAGTAACCGTTCCGACCACCATAACGATCCCGGCAGGCAGTACGTCTGCCAAGTTTACGGTCACCACGAAGAAGGTTAGCGAAACAGCCGTTGCATCGATTTTCGCGGATGCAGGCGGCGAAACCGTGACCTCTCAATTGACAGTCAATTAGCCGGTTGACAGAGGATCCTGAGTTCAAATTCGGCATATTATCGAAAACGGCTGCAATTAGAACCTCAATCCTTCAGTCCGTATCGATTTTCCCGCAAGCGCTCAAACCGACCGAGTATTTACCCCTTGTCGAGCTGCTCTTGCGGTGAGAGAATGTGGATTCGAACGGCGTTGCCAAAACCTCCCGTATTCTCGCCCGTGAAAGTCAGGTAGGTTCCGGAGGGGGAAAGTGAGATGAAATTGAGCCATTGCCAAGTAGCGCCGATCCCCTTGGATTTGCAGAGCGCGATCAAGTCGGTAAGCGTGCTCCCACGTACAAGGTAGTAAGGCGGGCCAATGGTATTCGGGCCGATCGCAGCTACGGTTCCGTCGTTGCTAACTGCGTACACGATGTAGCCTTCGTCCTTTGGGCCCACGAGCCGGTATGTCCCATATTCCATATCCCAAATCGCGGCCTGGCCGTGGCCGTTTAACGTCGAACTTCCACCCATAAAGCGACCATTTGGCGAAATACAGTTGCCTTGATTGGCGGCGCCCTGTGGAAACGTTGGATTCCCAGGGAAATAATTGGGATTCGTCAGAGTATATGCGTTAGTTGAAAGGTTGTAGTCGAACTGCTGGCCACCGATCCCAAAGATGTCTGGGGCCTGAGTCCAACCGAGAACCGTACCATCGCTTTGAATGGACTCAGGATAGGGTGCCATCTGCGTAGAACTTGCAATCTGCAGCACCTGAAACTTCCCGGTTCGTCTCGCATAGACAAATCCTCGACCGGGACCTCCTGAGTTATGGATGTCTATCGTGTTTCCAAGGACGGTCTCTTGGTCGGCTGAAACACCGTCCAGGTTTTGGTACACCGCTCTAGCATCGATGTTCGGGATCGTCACGATCTGCCCTGGTACTGGCCATAAGGCATCGGATTCGGCTACGCCAGTCGACCCTTGCTTCCCATACACGAGTCCGTCGTCTCGCACCGTGCCCGTACTCCAAGTATTGCCTGACGTTAACGCCAGTGGCTCTACTACCAAGCTGGACCGAGCGATCGTGGACGTTCCACCTCCGCCACACCCGGAGAGACAAAATACGCACCCTGCCGTACCCCAAGCCAATATCAGTCGAATACGGTACATCCTCACTACTCCTTAAGCAAAATTATACGACAGGAGTTGTCCGATGGCGATCCTCAAAATGACAGCGAGCTTCTCCAGAAATGTCCGACGGATCTATGCCCTTGAATGTCACACGGCATATATCCTTGGGCAAGAAAACCCATGTCCATTGGCATGGAATGGAGTGGGGCAAGGCTTCTTCCCCTCTATTTGTCGGTGATTTGAAAGCTCGTAAGATTCGATTGAGGATTAGCCAGTCAAGCGTGTCTTATGCATTTAAAGAACTACGTACCGAGCCACCTCGACCACTTAGGACTGCCAAAACGGGCGCAACCCTAAGTCGGCAAGTTCTTGAACCCGAATGGGTTCAAGAACTCGCTTAGCGACCGGTGGTCCGACAAGTCCCCATCTAGGCGTCAGGAGCCCCTTGTCAGTAAACAGAATCTACGCCTCAGGGGGCATCGTGAACCTGAAGGCAAAACCATACCGGTTCACGTCAATTCCAATCCCAGTCCATCACTCCAGGGTGTCTATAAGTGTCCCCCAGCTTGGATGATCAGGTTGAGCGCAGGCTTGTTCACCCAGCCTTGGTCATGGAACTTCTCACCAAGGCCCCTTGGCGTCACGTTTCGATATTCATGCAGAGTCTCGTCTTCGACAAAACGGAACTCCTTTCGGACGGAAGCTCGGACGTTGACACCTGCTCCGTGGCTAAGCAAGAGTTCTGTGAGCCGAGTTGGCTGGCCCCGTCCGACCCGGTAGGGCTGCGAGATGACGCAGCCGAACAGTGCAGTGTGCCCACCGAACCCGTCCAAGTCGACCCGTGCCGGGACATCCACCGGAGCGCCATGATCAAGCATCCACCGCGCCATCTCAAATTCGTCATAGTCCATGCACATGTGCAAGAGGGTTGTCCCGTCTAACGGGGCCCCACACAAGGCGTAGGTAGGATCCTCACTGCAACCCAGGTTTAGTGGGAAGATCTCCTGGTGCGAGTACGTTCTCCTAAAAAGGTCCGGGTCTCGCTTAAGGTGGGCTTCAAGCAGGTCGATTCGGCCGCGATGGACGGCCATTGGCGGGGTGTCTGGCAACCTGACTCCATGCTGGTTCACGATCTCCAAGCACTGGTGCTTGCCTTCTGGATTACGGCAATACGTTTGGAGGATCAATCCAACCGGCGCAAGAGAGTCCCCTTTGTCATCCGTGAGTGGAGCACCAAGCTCGATCTGAAAGGCGAGGCCGACTCCGTTTACGGTTTCACATGGACCCATCACGCTACCTGGGATCGGGCGTGCTCCCATCTGGACGAGGCGTCGTGCAATGTCGATGTGGCCCTTTAGACACGCACGCTCAAACGCATGTTGGACGTCTTCCGCTCCTAAGCTGCCAAGCAGTTGGACGATCTCGTCACGACCGACGGTAGCCGCATAGGACAACGGGGCACCCCAATTGTCGGGCATTCCCCGAGCGCTCTCTTTGAGAAGCTTGGGATGTGCGACGATCATTTCACGGACCTTCGCAGTGTCATTCTCCCAGATCGCATGTGTCATTCGGCATGCAAGAACGAGTCGAGGCCAACTGGCGAGACCGTAGCTCTTTGCGAGAACATACTGTGCGTCCGTGAGTTTAGCTTGTGTGGGATCGCCTGCCGATCTGTGAAGCGAGCGGAACTCGGCAACCGCGTTGGGTTCGCCAGCGTGAAGAGAATTGAGAAAGTCCTTGGCCTGATGCTTGAGTTGGATCAGATTGGGCCGGACAGGCAAATGACGAATGGGTTCGGTAGACATAACGGACCTCCTTAAGTCGATGCCCGGGGTCCGCAATTTCGGGCGAAAGGAAGTTCGTTAGAACCTATCGTTTCGATACCAGTCAGTTGAACTCGGTTCTTTCCGCGGACGGGAGGCGCCCTGCGCGCCGCAAATAATATATCACTGAACCCCGAGGTTTGGCAACTGTCGATCGGTCGGTCTTTTGTTTTGAGTCAACGCGACGGGTCAGTGATATTGAGTCCCATTAGAATTCACAAGAATGGCATTTTCGATGCTCGCGTCATCCAAACACATAGAGAGTCCGCAGCCCCTGAAGGTGTTGGCGATTCCATGCGGTCGAGGGCCTAGTGGCATCGGCAAATATGTTCGACGCCACAAAGCCGCGATTGAATCCTGGGCTTGTTTTGTCTTATCTCCCTGCTACAACACGGAATTCTGGTGGTTCAATGGCGTTTCAATAACTCTCCATTCATGCTATTCGATGCATCAGTAGTTTATGAAGCTTGAATCACTCGTACCAGGCTTCGCACGAGAATCTCAATGCCTTCGATCGATCGATGCCGCGTTTAATTTCAGTGCCCGAGCCTGAACTAGCTGGGCTCCAAGCATTGCGTGGAGGGTGGCAAGGGGGTGCTGGCCGTCAACGGACAGCATCGTTGGGCCAGAAGCGGTGAGATAGTGGTTGTTTCCCAGATCGATCAGGTAGGAATGCACATCTCGTGGGGCGGCTTTACGATACGCGGCGTATCCGTCGGTCAGCGACGAACGGGAGCGACCCGAAAACGGTACGATGACGAAGATGTTGGTGTTGGAACTGGAAGCGGCGCGCAGGGCCGAGAGCAGTTTCGGCACGTCGTCTCCGGTCGGACCTGAGTTTTCACCCATGTTGATGTAGATGTCATCGGGTACTGGCGACAGTTTCCCCGCAACCATCCGGGAGTGAACCTTATCCAACATGGAATATGAGTTCATCAGTCCGGGCGTGTTTCCGTCTGCCGCCGTCCCATCCCAAGATGCGCCGCCGTAGGCAACCACACCGTATTCAGCCCCGACCCCGGCCGCGACAACGGACGGGTAACCGATCGTCGCGTCTTGAGTGTTTACCGCGTTCGTGATGCCGACCTTGAAATTGGCAATATCATCATCGCCATTGGTAATGCTGTCCCCAAGAAACAATGCATTGAGCGGATGTTTGGCGATTGAATCGGAGGGTTCTAACAGCAAGGCGCCTTCATCAAGCGAAAACCCGGTAACCCGAACGACGTTCAGCGGGGTCCAAAAATCCAAGAAAACATAGCCGGCGACATATTGAAGTAACAGGGTGTGATTGCCGGGAGGAAGGCCCACTGCGCACGGGATTGAACTGGACGTTTCCTCCAGTTGAACAGTGTTGGAAGGTCTGCCGTCAATCGAATAGCGCACTACTGGATATTGCGCCGCCGGAACGCCTGCTTTGCCAAGCGGCGATTCATCTAAATCGACTGCGATCTTCGTGCCCGTAAATCCGACTTTCAGATAAGCTCCTGGGTTTGCCGACTGGGCGTAGGAAGATCCGGAACGGTACCAATTGTAAGGGCTAAACACAATGTGGGAATCCGAAATTGGGACATCGCCGAGGCTTATGCGGAATGAACAAAGCAGAATGGCCACTAGGGCGAGATGGCGCGGCATTGACTTATAACCGGATGTTCTCACTTTATCCCTTGAGTCTACACGCGTTGAATCCAAAGTCGCGTGACTCATAAGATGGCTCGTATTTTTATTGTGCCGCCGCCCGAAGTCGGCAATTCGTAGGATGGGATATGAAGGTTTGGTTTATCACCGGGACATCAAAGGGCTTTGGGAGGATTTGGTCAGAGGCCGCTTTGGAAAGAGGAGACAAGGTGGTCGCCACCGCGCGAGATATTGCAAGTATTAAAGGCCTTGCCGAGCAATTCGGTGGCAACGTGCTGCCTCTCTCATTAGATGTAAACGACCGCGCTGCTGTTTTCGATGCGATTCAAAAGGGACACGAGAAGTTTGGTCGTCTGGATGTGGTGGTCAACAATGCGGGATACGGTCAATTCGGAGCAGTCGAGGAACTGAGTGAAGCCGAAGTCCGGGCGCAAATCGAGACGAACCTCTTTGGCGCTATTTGGGTGACTCAAGCGGCGCTGCCGATCTTGCGCGAACAGGGCTCAGGGCACTTTATCCAGGTCTCCTCGATCGGAGGGGTGACCGCATTTCCCAACATCGGCATGTACCACGCGAGCAAATGGGCGCTGGAGGGAATATCGCAATCCTTGAGCCAAGAAGTCGCCGGCTTCGGTATTAACGTGACCTTAGTCGAGCCAACCGGATTCTCGACCGACTGGGGCGGTCCATCCGCCAAGCACGCGACTCCGCTTTCTGCCTACGATCCGATCCGAGAAGCCAATGCCAGCCGTTGGAAAAACCGAAAGCGAGGCGATCCTGAAGCCACCGCCGCCGTGATTCTCAAACTCGCAGACATGGACAGTCCTCCGCTAAGAATCTTCTTAGGGAGAGATACGGTAGAGATGGCTCACGCAGAATATTCGAAACGGCTTGCGGGATGGGACGCCTTCAAGGATCTGAGCGACTCGGCGCACGGTTAAATATCAACCGCATGCAGAGGCGAGGCATATCGCCTCTGCGACTTCGTCAGTCGAGTTATTGCCTCCCAAATCTCGAGTCCGCACCTTGCCGTCTCGAACGACGGACTCGATCGCTCGCATGAGGCGTGATGAGAGTTCCGGTTCGCCTAGGAAATCCAGCATCAGTTGTGCCGACCAAATGGAGGCGATAGGATTCGCGAGGTGCTTTCCAGCGATATCGAATGCGGAGCCATGAATGGCTTGGAAAAGGCTTGGATATTTCTTTTCCGGGTTAAGGTTGGCGCTCGGAGCGAGGCCCATGCTCCCGGTTAGGGCGGCGCCCAAGTCGGTCAAGATGTCACCGAACAGGTTTGTCGTGACAAACACATCTACCGACTCAGGTTGATCGATCATGCGGGCAGTCATTGAGTCCACGAGTTGCTTATCGGTTTTGACGTCCGGATAGCCAGTCGAAACCTCTCGAAAGACGTCATCCCAGAAGACCATGTTGTACTGCATGCTGTTAGATTTGGTCACGCTGGTAACAAGCCTTCGGCGATGCTTGATGGCCCACTCGAAAGTGAATCGCATGAGCCGCTCCGTGATTGACCGGGTGAACACGATCGATTGGATTGCGACCTCTTCATCCTTTCCCTGGTGAATCCGTCCGCCCGCGCCTGAATACTCCCCTTCTGTATTCTCCCGCATACAGACCATGTCTAGGTCCGGTGGCGTCCGATCTCTGAGTGGTGAATCGACCCCTTCCAGAAGGCGCATCGGGCGGAGGTTGATGTATTGATCGAACGCTTGTCGAATCGGAAGAACCAGGCCCCATAAAGTGACGTGGTCGGGAATTCTCTGATCGCCAACCGGGCCTAGCAGGATCGCGTCGAAACCGCCGGTTTCCAGCTTTCGAATTCCGTCGTCCGGCATCAACCTACCGGTTTGCAAAAAGCGGTTGGACCCCCAGTCGAGTTCATGGAAGTCGAACCTAACACCTCCATCGGATTGTGCCAAAAACTCAAGTACTCTTCGGCTCGCACCGACAACTTCGGGACCAATCCCGTCGGCAGGAATCACCGCTAAATTGAAATGTCTCATTGTCGCCTTAATGATTGTTACCTGTTAACCGGCCCGGAAGGACTGGTCTGTCCGGTGTAGGACCGTTTTAGCCCAGAGATCGCGGAGAATCGGAGCCAAGTAAATCGGCCCTAGGTTCAAATTCGAGCCCCGGGTCAACGAGAGACGAGATGACGGGTTGCATTTAACGTCGACTTGCGGTCAGTTTCTGTACGACCTCCCGCTCGGCTCTGTTTGGGTCGTACGCTAACGTGCATTGGACATCCACAAGCATGGTCGCCCGGCTGCTTAAATTGAACGAGGGCCATCGGCCGACTCCGGGGGCTTGCGGATGGCCGGTTCTAGCGAAGCTCGTCCAAACCTGGCCGAAGTTTCGCGATGCTTCGAAGCGATCAGGTTTGGTGCCCATCAAACCACCCAGATCGGGATTCTCGAATTTGGATTGAATCTCCGTCGCGTGTCCTGCACGAAGCGTCCAGTCGGTTCCTTTAATCGGATAATTCGACTCGTAGTCGTAGCGATACATATAAACCGGCGCACCGTGTTGGCGAACCTTGCACTCGGCTTCGGCTGGGGTTTCGCTCCACATGCCACATGTGGAAATGGCAATGAACAGTTCCACCGGGGACGCGTTGGGCCTCTCGTGGCGAAATACGGCAACTAACTCATCCGCTTTCTCGGCGCCTAACTCGGATCGCAAACGCGCGACCATGTCGGCGTCACTCATTTTAAAGACATCCGGATTCTGCCAATAGAAAAACGTCGCTTCGTCGCGGTTCTGACCGATCAGCAGTGGAACGCTAGAGACGAATGGCGCGGCATGGGGCTCGAATGGATGCTGCGAGATTACTTTTCCATCGAGCATTGGTCCAAAGCCTCCAGGAAGGTGAACGAGTTTTCCCGTTGGACTGGGTCCACCGTTTTGGATCGCCAAAAGCTGCTCCAAGGGCACGTCGGCTAGCTTGTGGATCTCATCCGGTTGAATATCCAAAGCGTTCAAGACCGCCCTCGCAACCGAAGTCGCCTGAGCTTTCTCGGTGACTCGGAGCATTGCGCCACTCATCACGCCGGCTTTGTGGAAGAACCCCTTGGCGCCAGGCATGGCCATCAGGGTCGATGTCTTGGCGCCTCCGCCCGACTCACCGAATACGGTGACGTTTTGCGGATCGCCGCCGAATGCGGCGATGTTATGATGTACCCATTTGAGAGCGTCAAGGACATCCTGCATGCCGGCATTGCCTGACCCGGCGTAAACGTCGCCTCCAATTTCATCGAGGGCAAGGTATCCCATGATTCCGAGACGATGATTGCTGGCAACCACCACGACGTCGTGGTTGGCGGCCAATTGCCCACCATCCTGGGCAACGCTTCCCGCTGAACCGGTGGAAAACCCGCCACCATGGTTGTAAAACAGAACGGGACGCCGCTTGCCGTCGATCGCGGGAGTCCAAACGTTGAGTACGAGACATTCTTCGCCGGGATGTGGCTCACGTTCGCCATACACGGTCTTTGCCGATTGAGGCGCAGGCGTACCGAGTGCCAGCGCATCTCGCACTCCGATCCATGTCGAAGGAGGCGGCGCGGGCTTGAACCGATTGGTACCTGACACCGAGCCGCCATAGGGTATTCCCTTGAAAGCAAGTGCTCCCCTCGAATGCCCACCGCGCAATTTACCACTTGCTGTTTCAACCACCACATACGGGCCCGTAACCAAGGTGGACTTAGACAGTTCTGGCGCTTGACCTACTCGATTGTCTGCAAGCAATCGGGCCATTGGACTAGCCATCAGCAGTCCTGCGCCTGCACCCAGCAGTTCACGACGACTCAATGCGTAGAATGGTTCGAGGGGGTCAGGCTTAGGTTGGTACATCGTCTTGAAACTCCATTATAGGAACTTGGATGGCTCCGAGGCGTGACATATCGATCGATTAGCGGCAGATTTTAGTGGACGAAATCAACCTTTGCGTCATCGCTTTAGAGCGGCGCCATTGCTTGCTTGATCCGTGCAGCTTAATACTCAAGACTAACAGAAGTTCCGAATCTTATTCGTGAAGCGGAAGGTCTGAGACGAGCTAAATCTACGGAGAACTCTTGTTATCTTGGGTTCCAATCCTATAACTTTGACACTCGGTTGCTATCCCCCGGTCCTGGAAGGCACTAACGGGGCGATAGCTTCTTGACCGGCCTCCGTTAACTGGCCACAACGGTAGACACAATCTCTGTCCGGTGTCTTCGACCACGGGTCGGAATCCCAAGCGAAATACGTGAACCCGGCTAGAAGACCCTGGGATGCCGCTTTTGCAAAATCAGCGCGCATCTCTCGGACTAGTTCGGCCCGAGCGGAATCGTTGGGTGGGCATGAGAAATCGGAATTGGGGAAACCCCATTCCGTAATCCACGCTGGCTTGCCTGCCGATGATCCGGTGGGGCGGCATTCCGCCAGGTCGACATTGATAAACCGAGCCGCCCGTTTGGCTTTCTCTGACGAGTCGCCCGGCTTATTCGATGAAGGGTAGGTATGGATTCCGTAGGCGTCGACCAGCGAATCGAGGCCATTTGCACGAAGGAACCTGATGGTCCCGGACAGACTGACCATATCCTCCTTCTTTGTGTTGTACACCTTCTGGCCTTCGACTGCGTCCACCATCCCGGCAGAGATAATGGGTGTCCTTCGGTTCAAGCGGGAATGATCTCGGACATCCTTGAGGACAGCAAGGATCTTCAAATACTGAAGGAACCCTCTGGCAATTTGCTCACCCTCCGCGTCATGCGAAAGATCGTAGAAGCTGAGAACTTTACCCTCGCCCGGCAAGGGGAACTCTGGGTTGAAAGCAGCCCAATTGAGCTCATTGCCAAGTTCGAGGCCCGCGATCTCGATGCCATTTGCATCAAACTTGTCGAACAAGTCTTGAAAGTAGGTCTTTGACAGCCCCGGGTCTGCGTAGGACAGCGGATGTCCAGACCACATTTCGGGAAACTCCTTTGGCTGGTAGGGCCGTGTCGGGGCATCTGGAACATACTTCGGACTGAGTATGAGTTGGATTTTGATTCCATTCGCATTCACGCGCTTGGCAAAGTCGATGCCTTTTTCGTCAAGCGTAATGCCGCACCTTACAACACGCACATTCTCGGACTTCAGTTGATCGAGAAGAGCATTCTGATCCGCGACCTTGGCGCGTAAAGGGTTTACAATGTTGACTCCCACTACGACGCTCGGAAAATCGGTCCTTGCTGGCTCAAACGGTGTGATGGTTAAACATCCCAGCGCCACCGGGAACCCCCACCGAATCATGCAGAAAGTACGCATCTACTCTCTCTTACGCGCTTGTTTCTAGAGTGTTTCCATTGCTGTCCAATCGTCGGAACGATCCTATCGGAAGAAACGGGTTCGTATCGTCACGACTGCCTTCGCGCCCGACCGGCGCAGTATGGATTTTCTCGTGCCAAGTCACGAGGCATTTTAGAAGGTACGACCATGAATGACTGAGGAGGTACGTCCAAACCCATCCGTAATCCAAGCGCTTATAACGCGTCTACACGTCTGAGGGAGACTTATGTCGATTTTATTGGTTCTCATTGCATCGCTTACTCAGTCCGGAGAGGTTGTTCTTGATCCTCAGGTTGCAGAGGCGGCGGTTTTCAAGCCAGGGCTTGTCTATGTTGTTCGTGAAGCTACGGTTCCGGCGGGGTTGCATCAGTTTCGGCTGAAATCGGTTCCACAGGCGTTGGATGGAACTCTGTGGTTCGACTCGCCGGATGGCGCCAAGGTGAGTGAATTGCGAACGACGGTCGACGTCCAAGCATACGCGGGGAAGCAACCGGTTTTGACGATTCCCGCCCTGCTGGAAGCTTCGGTAGGTCGCGATATCGAGGTCATTACTCGGGTCAACAATGGTTCGAAGGAATCGGTACGCGGAAAACTCTTGAGTTACATGGGACAAGGGGGCGGGGCAACCATCTTGATGCCGAACGGCCACTTGCGAGTCGTTAGCGCATTCGAAACCATTGACGTCAATACGGCAAATTTACCTATGGAGACCCAGCGCGTCCATCCTAGGGTCGACCTCCGATTCCGGGTGGATGCAACCAAATCCAGCCGAATTCGCATCACGAGCCTGGAGACCGGCGCCGCATGGGTCGCGAACTATCGGCTTGACTTAAACGGACCCACCGGTCGTTTGGAAAGCGCGGCGCAGCTTGGATTAGGTTCTCTCACGCTTCACGGAACGCGAGTCCGGCTGATTACGGGTGTCCCGAATTTGAGTAAAAAGAGCCAACTCGATCTCGCCTCTGGTTCGACCTCGCTGTTCAATTACCTGAATAATAGGCCCGGGAAATTGTCTCAGACGGCAATGGATCCGTTTGAAGCAATCGAGGCGACCCTTAACCGAGGGGACGGGATGGGTGGAGGCATGGGAGGGCCAGGAGGTATGGGAAAGAGTTTGGTTGGAGAATCCATCGATTTCATTTCCTATGAACCAACGGATAACAGCCTGGTCGTCCGTTCGGGCGAAGATGCACCAACTTTCCTTGCCCGAGCGATTGAGGCATCCCGGCTTGAGGACCTACATGTGTATGATTTCGACAATGTGACTCTTCCGGCGGGAGGCCGAATCACTCGTGTTCTCTCTTCGTCACAGGTTCCGCTCAATACTCTTTATCGCTGGAATATGGCAACCAACGTTAACTTCGAGCGCGTCCTTCGTCTCCATAACGCCTCAAGCGCCGGTTGGCCGGCGGGCATGGTGTTTCTGCAATCGGACCGAGTGCCTTTAGCCCAGGTGCCGATGCCATTCACGGCGCCGGGACAAGATGCGAATCTCGTCCTGGGTTCAGCAGAAGACCTTCTCCACCATCTCGACGTGCGTGAAATCTCGCGCGAGCCGGCCGCCAATCCGCGAACGCCAAATTCGGTTATCGTTCTGAACGAAGCGACGATCGAGGTCACCAACACCCGGACAGAACCGGTAGACGTGGAACTGAATTACGAGATGACTGGCGCACTCGTGGACAGTGCAGGCGCTGAGGTCAAAAGCGTTGCCAAACCAGATGCTCAGAATCCATCAAGCATCTTGACCTGGAGGCTCAAACTCGCTCCCGGCGAACATAAATCCTGGACAGCCAAATACCGCACCGTGATCTTGTAAGGCCCCATTCGACTTGCAAGGGGCGAAATGATACTGAAGCATCTCATGCCAACGTTGGATGGATCTCGCGTAAGACTCCAACCACAAAGGGTTCTTTGGCGTTGCTGTATCGGGTTCGATCCCACGGGAATTGAGCGGCGAGACGCGTCTTGAGATCCGCATATTGGTCGAGTGCAACCTGGTTATTTCGGAGATAGTCGCGAAAGGCAAGGTGCCTCCTAAGCTCGTGGCTTCCGTTCACACAGGCATAAAGGTGGTGAGCGGGCCATGTTTTACAGGGTAGGTCCTTGGCGGCGTCTCCCGATTTGCATCGGAATGCCTCTCTGCCCGGGACTCCAAGATCGCCCTGATGTTCATAGCCGAATGCCTCAAGGGCTTCGATTACGGACTTCATCCCCGCCACTCTTTCCACCACAATGTCGATATCCAAAATCGGTTTGGCCCTTAATCCCGGTATGGAAGTGCTGCCGACATGCTCCATTCGTGCGCCCAGTGAACCAAGTGACGTGGCGAGGCCGCTTTCAATTTGGGCAAACTGGGTGGGCCAATTTGGGTCGTAATCGCTAAGTTCGATTTTGTCGCCGATTACCCTGGTTGAATCGGCCGGCGCCTCAATCAGACCATAGCAGGCAGTTTTCTCCCCCATACGGACTGACCAAGCCGAATCGCCGTAGGACCAATGCCAAAACTCGTCACGGCAGTTGGAAAGGCCGGTCGAGTGCATTACGAAGCAGAGCAACCGGCGGTTCTCGGATGACTCGGGGTTTAGTCCACCGACCGCAGTCGGTGCGCCGTTCCAACCTTCCAAAGGCGATCGCACATCGAGCCCCTCTCCTGATTCTCGATCGAATATCCCAATGTCCACCGCTCCGCCGGTACAGTGCCCTGGAGGGGCCTTGGCATCTGGCGGGGCAAAGAACCGGTTCGTCATCTTTCTCAGTACAGATTCCGGCCAATTGGGGTGTTCCTGTTTGTTCCTTTTGTAGTTGCCCCAATACATTTCGGCCTGTTGTTCTAAGGTGCGCAGAGCGGTGAAGATCCGCAGATCGAGGTGTTCCGGCAGTCTGCGAAATCCCCCTTTAAGTGCCTCGGCAATGCTTTCTCGGACGTAAGGGAGGCAATAGTTACTAAACGAGAGTTCCGGATTGGTCACACGGAGGTCGACCAGTTGTTCGCCGTTATCGAGAATGGGGATCCGATTGAGCAGCCGAAACGGTTCGGGCGCGGAGGGAACATCCGCTATTGTGAAACTGGCGTATTCAAGTTCGGGAAGTGGGATGGGCATTTGGAAACTCGGGTTCGGACGCGTTAGGATTTTGGAACGGAGTTAACCGCGCGCAAATGCGAACGCGGCAAGTATTAGTTTAGCGCCCATCGAGCAGACGCCACCGGAAGCTTGAAGTATCTCTTTCCGACATCAGATTAAAGGCAACGGGTGTTCCCATAGCCGGGCGGGGACGAGCGATATACTTATCTCAAATGGCCGACATAACTTATGATGTGGTAATTATTGACGGAAGCCTGGGTGGCGTTTCGGCTGCTCTCAGCGCTGGTTTGCATGGGGCGTCGGTGTGCCTTTTGGAGTCAACTAACTGGCTTGGGGGGCAATTTACCGCGCAAGGCGTGACAAAGCCCGACGAGAATCGCTTTATCGAATCGGTGGGAAGCACGCACTCTTATCGGGCATTCCGCGATGCCGTCCGGTCTTACTATCTGAATAACTATCGCCTGTCTGCAGATGGACTTCGCCAGCCAGAGTTTAATCCAGGTGGTGGGTATCCGGGGTTTAGTATGGAACCCCTAGTGGGACACAAAATACTCGATCAACTATTACAGGCAGAACCAAATGTCCACGTTCGCTTTGGAACCAAGCTTACCGATGTGGCCATGAATGGGAATGCGATTCAATCCATCACGGCGGCGGACGATACCGGTCCGAACCGGTATTTTGCAACCTACTTTCTTGACGGGACCGACCTTGGTGACCTATTGTATCGCTGTGGCAGCCAGGGCACAGACTGGGTCATAGGCGCTGAAAGCCAGAACGACACAAAGGAAGCGGACGCGCCCCCCAGCGCCCACGCCGAATGGATACAGCCTATAACGGTTCCGATTGCGATCGAACATCGACCGAACGGAGAAGATCATACGATCACTGCGCCCGCGGAGTATGCCGAACTCAAGAAAGAGCAAAAATACAGAGTGGCAGATGGAAGCATTACCACCGTCTTTGGAGCCGGAGACAATCTTTGGAACTATCGAAGTGTGATCTTGTCCTCCAATTTCGCTGATCCCGAGTTTCCGTGCGATGTGACCATGATCAATATGGAGGGGAACGACTACCAAGCGGCGACGATTCCCACTGGCGACTCGGATAAGGACGATGCCATCGTTCGACGCGCCGGTCAGGCATCTCTGGGCTTTCTCTACTGGCTCCAAACGGAATGTCAACGCGAGGACGACCCAACTAAAAAAGGCTATCCAGAATTCAAACTTCGCTTGGACTATTTCAACACTCCCGATGGGACGGCAGCTCAACCGTACATTCGTGAGTCGAGACGCATTAAGGCCCTTAAGACCATTTTCGAGGAGGAACTGACAACCGGGGGACCTCGCGCGGCGTTGTTCGGCGACTCATGCGGAATAGGCTGCTACGGAGCCATGGATATTCACCCCTGCCCGGGCGTCGGCACTCCGTATCACTGGATTCCAGCCCAACCGTTTCAAATCCCGCTTGGAGCTTTGGTACCGGTTCGACTAGTGAACCTCTTGCCAGCATGCAAGAACATCGGCTCGACCCACTTGACCAATGGGGTCTATCGACTCCATCCGTGTGAATGGAACATCGGTGAAGCAGCCGGCGCATTGGCCGCATTTTGCCTAAAGGGGGCGCTCGCTCCAGCGGACGTCTATGGCACTCCCACACTCCTCCGGCAGTTTCAGCACTTGTTGTTAGACGCTGGCGTGCCACTCTATTGGTGGTCCGACATCGCTTATGGCTCGCCTGAATTTGAGGCCCTACATCTACTGGGTATCCACGGGTATGCCAGCGGATATGACGACATGAGCTTCCGCCCAAACACGCCGTTCACCGCCCAGGACCGAGCGGATTTCGATGCTGCCGTCGGTCAACCGCTCCCATGGCCCAGCGACATCTCTCTTCGCGGGCAGGCGGCCCAGTGGATGGCGAATTACTTGGAACTTTAGGTGCGAGTTTGGGAAGTCGCCACTTGAGCGCACCGCCGACGTGGTAGGTGTCGCCTCCCTGGAGTTGTACGCGGGAGTTCGGATTCAAGATCACCGCGGTAACCACATGGAGTCGTTCCATTCCAATCCCCGTGATCTTAAGTGGACTCGCTGCCCTATCTCACCACGCGTCACTCTCAAGAGCATCCATCAAATTGGATGCAAGGACGTAACGGGATGGAATCCGACTCTCCGCTGAATCTCGGAGATGTGGGCTCGGGCAAGCTGTTTGCGTGAGGCATTACTCTTAGCCGAATCAGATCGGATGCCCATGGCTTTCGGCTGATTTATGGCTCATTTTCATGTGGTATGCCTAACCACTCCCAAGTATCCAAGATCTCGTTGAATGTCTGGCATTTCTGAATTCGCTCGCTGAGCGCGTCTCGTTCTACAAATTGGGTTAGGATATCGTCGTCAAATTCGACCGCATCGAGACATGCGATCCGAAGTTCCTCGAGGGGATAATCACGGACCTTCGTCCAGGACCAAGCCACCTCGCGTGTCGGGTTGTATAAGGTGTGGGCTAAGAATCGGGCAACCTTGCCGAGACCTTCCTTTGGTCGTTCGAGGCTAAATGTCCACAGGGCCCCATCAGAGTCGAATACCACGGTTTCCGAATCATGACCATCCATTAGTGCGCGATGGGACATGCGGGTTCGTGTGTATGCCGTGTGTTCCAGATCGATCGAATGTGCTCTTGCGTTCCAGAAGAAATAGGGTGTTGACGGTAATTCGCTCATCACTTTATCGTGAGGTTCAATTTGCTGATTTCAGCATTCGTCCATCGATTTAACCCCGCACACTCTGCCTTATTGCAATGCGGGTTGGAGCGATGAGATTCTAAGTTCCAGTTGCCTATCGACCCAAAAGACGCTTGAAGAGCCCCGGTTTCTTTTCTGGTCGCGCGTAGGCAAAGATCCGATGGTCGCCAAACCGTTTGCAATCTGTTTCCGGACCGAACCTGCCCCATGAGAACCCCATGCCAACTTCTGGGTCAGTGAGGTCGATGAACACATATTCCGATCCAAGCGACTCGGCAAACTTAGCCAATAACGGGCCGCCCTGAAGCGCCTCTTCACGAGTCATCACACCCGGATTCTTGTTCCAAACGTTGAAGAAGCTGTCCTCCTGTATCGCTTCAAGGGCAGATCCTCCGCCTTTTTTCCCCGTCTTGATCAATTCCTCAAGGAACGTGGCGACACCTTTACATTGGAAGAGAAGCGTCGGTGGGTCGTGTGGGAACCAATAAATCGTGGACTCGGATTCTTGCGTGGTTTGAATATCCACGCACCAGTGGTTTCCGCAACCATCGGAAGCGAAAGGTAGTGAATGCGGCATGATCTCTTCAAGTCCAACGCTGAACTCTTCTCCCGTGAAGTCGATGTCAATTGGCAGGCCATCGACTCCACTGCATTGGGCTAGAAGCTCTTTGAAATCAAGCGGTAGATTTACTCCAAGCTCTCGCTCGATTCCGTCAATTTTTTCTTTACCGACACCAGGTCTGAACGTGAGAGTAATTGCCTTTCCTTTTTCGTCGACCCAAGCCATCCTTCGAGCCTTCTCAAGCACATCGAATATCGCCATAGGCTAGTTTTACCCAATTAGTACGTATAACCGGAATGCGGGTTGTGAGTCCATGGCCTCCCTAATGAGTCCGTCTAATTTGGTCGGCTCCGTTCCGACACAACTGCTTGGGCTAGACCCTGTGGGAGTGCTTCCGATGAAAGAACCGCTGCCACATCTCGCGCCTGGTGGCCAAGCTTTCCTTGATGTCATCGCGAATGCGTGACAGGCAGCGCTTGACATCGCCAACGAATTCTGCCCAACTTCCGTCGCTCGGTTGATAGGATTCTGGAAGATCGATATTCTCCGTCTCGATTGATAGGCCGACAACTCTCTCGACGTGGACAAGTCCGCCCACGTAACTATCCTGGTCGACAGGTCCGGTGGTTCGCTCTTGTATAGATTCGCTCATGATCATCTCCGCTTGCGGCAATCCGAAGGACAAACCAATTTGGTCTGCGCTTGCAAGCCGCATTCCTCTGTGACGACGTTTGTGGAAGCTACGCCCAGAGACATGTCACCGGAGCGGACTTTAGCCCTGTATCTTCCTCGCGTTGCGAGAACAACGCTTATGTGACGGCTCGACTATCGCCAAGCATGGAGAGCCACTGGTGCGATTCCGGCTGTTGGATCACGATTGAGACCGTCCATGCCATTTGGGCGCACAAATTCGAGAGAGAAGCGACAATTTCCATCGATTTCATTGTATGATTGATTCGATACAATGGATCAACAAAATGACGCATCCGTAGTGCTTCGAATGCGGGTCGTACAGAACGGCGGGATGCCGCTTTATCTGCAGCTTATCAATCAATTGAAGTACCTGATGGCTTCAGGACGGTTGCGTCCTGGCGAGGAACTTCCTCCGATTCGAGTCCTCGCGGAGAAGCTTGTGATCAATCCCAGCACGGTGGCTCGGGCGTATCGTGAACTCGAAATTGAACGGCTCGTTGAGAAGCGCAGCACAAATGGCACGTTTGTGGCCGAAGGGAGATCGCCGTTTGCGGAATACGAGCAGAGGCGAATCCTCTCTGACCGAGTGGACGCGTTATTGGTGGAGGCCAAGCAATTCCGGGTCTCGACCCCAGACGTGATCACCCTTATCGAAGAACGGGATTCTGTACTCACAGAGGGAGAGATGGCCAAGTGACAGACATTTTACAAGTCGACCACGTGACGCGAAGATTCGGCGAGAAGACGGCCTTGAAGGACGTCTCGCTTAGGCTTGAGAAGGGGAAAGTTCTCGGCCTTATTGGGGAGAACGGGGCTGGAAAGACGACCCTCATCAAGCATATCCTGGGTTTGCTGAAGGCGCAGCAGGGGACAGTGCGCGTGTTCGGGTTGGATCCCGTTGAGGATCCAGCGGGGGTCCTGGCAAATATCGGCTACTTGGCAGAGGAAGACGGGCTCCCAGGATGGATGCGAGTGCACGAGTTGCAGCGTTACTTTCAAGGCTTTTATCCTAGATGGGATCAAGAGTACGCCGAAGGTCTAAGACTGAACTTCAAGATTGACCGGCGCGCCAAGATCGGGCAACTCTCGAAGGGACAGCGGGCTCGGGTCGGATTAATGGCGGCGCTGGCCTATCGGCCGGACCTCCTGCTTTTGGACGAACCATCCTCCGGCCTCGACCCGATCGTCCGGCGCGAAATTCTGACTTCGATTGTCCGAGCGGTTGCGAGCGAAGATCGGACGGTGCTGTTTTCGTCCCACCTTCTGAGCGAAATCGAAATGGTAGCCGACGAAGTGGCTATGATCCGCGAAGGAGAGATCTTGTTCTGCGATGAGCTTGATTCAGTGAAGCAATCCCATCGGCGAGTAGCGCTTAGTTTCGATCAGGAACGAAGGTCGCCTCCCGAGATTCCAGAGGCCTTTTGTTGGGAAGGAGGCGGTCGCGAGTGGACCTGCCTGTTTGGAGGCTGTGGACCGACATTGGATGCGGCAGTCGCGTTGGTCGGGGCGAGGATAGTCGAGAATGACTGGCTGACCCTCGACGAGATCTTCCTCGCGAGATCGGCGCCGGAGGCAAGCCATCCTTAACTTCGGTCTTTGCCTCCCGTTTAGCCGTTTCTTACTGACCAAAAGCTGGCGGTTGTGGCTTTGTATGATTACTGCAATATGTGTTGGCGGAGTGATGGCCAATCACTCTCGACAAGGCGCTTCTATCATTGGAAGCATGATGCTTTTGGTGGTGATATTCCTTTTTGCCGCCTTAACCCTCTCCGAACCTCAGCAGCAAGGGCCTTCCGGCTTTCCTTCTTACTTGTTTTTGTTGCCTATGGGCGATCTCGAACTGGTTGCCTGGCCAATGGCTCTATCGGCGCTATTCCTGGCGCTTGCTGGCGGAGCCATTGCGGTAGTCATCCTTGGGACGGTTGCCTCGCTCTCGGATACCTGGTGGATCGCTCCTTATCTTGCGGGGAATGTTTGTATGTTCCAAGCCGTTACTTGGCTACCGCTCAGGCGACCTGAACTCAGGGTTACGCTGTCATTCGCAACCGTTGCTTCAATGGTCTCTGGTCCAGTTGCGTTTGGGTTCGGAATCATAAACCCGGCAATGGCGGCGCTGGCATATGGGACGATCATGTTGGTTTCTGTCGCGGTCTCGGTCCGAGGAGTCGGACGAGCAAGGCATGGACTGGCGGCTGTCGAGTCTTCCGAGGGTGCGGATTATCGGATTCCCGATGTTCCGCCATTCCGGTCACGAGTCGCGACTCAGAAGTGGCTTGAGGAGAAAAGGAACGGACTGGTGATGAAGGTGCTTACTGGGACCTTCCTTGTGCTATTCGCTTTGGTGGCGATCTTCGCCGTTCCAACGGACCCAATTTTCACCCAGGTTGGTAACGATCGCGTGTCCATTTTTGCTCTTGGCGCGGTCTGCCTGACGCTTGTCATTCCGCCCTATTTCGGTTTCGGAGGGTGTTGCGGAAGCGAACGCGATAATATCGCCAAAGATAGAAGCCTCGCGCCATTCCTGGCTTTGCGACCGCTCACGACGCTTCAAATCATCGAGGCCAAGGTCAAAATGGCGACTCGGGTGGCGTTTCGGCTAGCCGTACCGTGCCTTGGGGTTTCCCTCGCGATCCTGCTCCTGCCTACGTCGTTGGATGGACGCTATCAACCCACATTGGTTTCGCTTGCTCACATTTTGACCGTTCCACAGGCGCTTGGATTGATGGCACTCTATGCTTTGGTGATCTTAGGAGGAATCAAAGCCGCCATATCGGGAATTTGGTGCACGTTGGGTCGGATTCCAGTCTGGGCGATGATTGCGATAGGCCTTACACCCATCCTTGTGGTATTTGTGGGGATCGCAAGGCTCGCAACGCATACCGAAGAGATCCCCCGATTTGTTGCCTTTCTACCGAAGCTGGTATTTGGATTGGCAGCCATAAAGTTGGCGGTCCTCACTCTAGCGACAGTCAGGCTACGCCAGACAAGGTTGGCGCCGGACTCCTTGATCGTCAAATGGGTGGCAGGGTGCGCCATCGCCGGAATCGCGTTGTTTGCTGTCGCGTGCTGGAATATACCAGCGGCCGCTTACAGTCGGTGGGCCATCGCCGCACAAGTCTTTTTCATATTGCCTCTTGTACGAGTCGCACTCGCACCAGTCTTTGTAAGCCGCGGCAGACACGGGTAGGTAAATGGCGAACATAGCACGACAACGTCTTGCTCTGTTCGGCTGCACTTTTGCCGCAGACTAATTGCAGTTTGGATGGGGACCTTCTACGTCCGTGCTCCAGTAGCAGATGTTTCCGATACTTTGCTGATAGGCGAGGTTCTTGGCATGGGTATCCGTGAATTCCACATTGAATCGACCGATGTGGCGCTTAATATCTGCCGCCAGGAAGTCGGCCGCGGTTGGGTTCGTCGATGGTGTAACGTACGTCGGATTAGAACCATCCTGGGAGTAGTTGCCGGCGCCCTGGTTAGCCCAGAAGCTTACAAAATAGGGGCTTTCGCCTGAGGGAACGGTTCCGCCTATTAATTGGTAGTACTCCGCATTCGTTCCACCGATTCCAGGACAGACGCCAGCGGTCAGGTTCGCACATACGGTAAGCCCAGTTGAGTTCGTGACGTCTGGTCCGACACCCCAGTAGCCGGAATCCATGATGAGTATCGTACTGGCGATCCTTGGAACCGACGTTGTAGTGGGCGGATTCGGGAGTGTCGCCGAGCCTCCATTGCTGGATGCAGCGGGAGACATCCACCCGTTGTTCATGCCGTAGCTATTCTGCCCGCCGTAGTTAAGACCATTCTGCGCTCCATCCCCTTTGGTGAACGATACAGAACCGCCGCTGCCGGGATAGAAGCCGTTCACCGCATCTGGACACATGAACATGGTGTAGTTCTTCGTGTAGGGGAAGAGCGTATACACCCAGAACATTCTCATGTTCACCGGTGAGTTAATCTTCGATTGGTCCGGCGCGGTGGGGAGTAAGTTTCCATTGCCGTCCAAATAGGAAGGGCAAACTTCCACCGCTCCATAGTTGTTGCTGGCGTTCGCCCCGCAGTTGTATCGATGGGCGAATACTTGGTCGTCGTAGTCATTTACATAGAGGTAGGTGGCGGTCCCCATCTGTTTGAGGTTGCTCAGACAGGATGTCCGCTTCGCGGCTTCCTTGGCTTGGGCAAAGACCGGGAAGAGTATCGCGGCAAGAATCGCGATGATAGCTATGACGACGAGTAATTCGATCAACGTAAATGCCCGTGACCGGGCGGTAAGGAAACATGTTTGGTTCATGGGGACCTCCTTCGGAAATGCAACGAACTGCACAGCCGGAGGATCCCGGCTACGCAGGCGACGAACAGGCCAAAGAAGCTCTGGGCGGCCCACGTGCGAACTGAGGTTCTTGATACTCGTCTCGGTACGACTTAACCTCAACGGTTGAAATGGCTCCGGCAAATTCGGTTGGAGGGTCTACGTCGACATTGCCTTCGCTGAACTCTAAAGTCTCAACTGATTCGAGCGAATGCCGGATAACTTCGCGGGCTCCCGCAGCCCCGCGAAGGCCGTTTAAGGTCGGGAACAAGTCCACTCCAAAGGCACAGGGAGCGCCGACCACACCATCATAGGATGAAGCCACAATCGGACAGCCGGTTGCAAAATGCCGACTCGCCAGGCTGCGGAGCAGTTCAGGTGTGATTCGGGGCTGATCGCACAGAGCGATCACTGCGCATTTGATATCCCGCCTAACCGCGCCGATCCCACACCGTATGGAACTGGATATCCCCTCGGTCCACTCACGGTTACGAACAATGCGGATCGGTAAGCCGATTAGGAGTTTACGAATGGATGCCGCTTCCGAGCCCACGACAACGACGATCTCGTCGGCGCCTGATGCGATCGCAGTACGAGCGGCATGCTCAACGAGCGTCTTCCCAAGGTAAGGAAGCAGTTGCTTGGGACGCCCGCGCTGAGTCGATGCCCCCGCAGCGAGAATGACAATCGCAAAACTCTGGCTCATCTCATTCGTGATGGATCTATTATCGTACATGGTTCGGAATCATGCGCCTCAATAGTTCTAAGAATCGTTCTTGACTGTCCAAGCGATCTCTTAGAGCGGCGATGATTGCGGAATCCTGTTGCGCGGTCGCAACGCGGTTCTTCTTGAGGACGAACAGAGTCTGCAAAAGCGGTCCGTCGAACGTGTCTCTCGACGAAAAGTCATGGGGAATAGGAGAATAAGCCAAATAATTGGGTTAACAACTCAGCCTATTGAACCGATAATCCGACAAGGATGAACTGAATGAGAGAATTCCAACGAGTCTGAATTTAACGGAATTATGTGACCGCAACTCAGACTCCGAGTCTTAAACAATTAGATCAGTACTAGAAATCCAAAAGAAGTCTGCGTCCATGAACTCAAATGCCCAAGCTGATGACAGTCCCGAATGCCGCTGTCCACGCTGTGGCAACCCTTCGATGCCATCGATGGCAGATTTGCGAGATGTAGTCTCTTCACCTTCAAGCGAGTTCTCGTCCGACATGACCTCTTGGTTATCTCCGCCCCAGCGTCCAAGTCGACCTGTCTCAAGACGCCACCGGACGGGGATCAGAAACAGCATCGCTTTCGGATTAGTTTGGACGATCGTCTGTACGGTGGCCTCGTTCGCCTTGACCGGTCGAGCGCCCGCGATTGGCTTTGAGATAACGATCGTAGCAGTTGCGCTGTTCGTGGGGATTCGCACTTGGCGCGCCGAGTCGAAGCTGGCGGCCAAGGAAGATAAGCTCTTACTGGCCACTCACTTGGAACGCTATCGGGCCTACTTACATCGACGCAGAGTCTGGTCCCGCCTCCGGTATTGCGCACCGTGCGGTCTTGTTGTGGATCCTGTCACACGCGATACTAACTCGCTTTTCCATGTTCACGAACTTGCCAATAGTGCCGTGAAGGGAGCCAGCCTCCTATGAGGCGGATCATTCTTGCCTTTGGGGTCGCCATGGCATTGTCTTTGGGTTTTGGGGCGGAGTATCCGGTTCATCCGTTCACTGAGGACAAGACAATGCACGCAGACAATTCCAAGTGGAAGTACTTTTTTGAACTCCCGAGGCACGTTGGCATCTCAGGCGATGGCTCGCTTCAGTTGGATTTCGAAGCATCGCCGGCAGTGGCTGGTCTGTCCGCGAATCTAACCGTTTACTTGAACGGAGTTCCACTGGCTTCTCGGTCGCTTGCAGGCGAGAATGAAGCTCCCGGGCACTGGAGGGTGGTTCTTCCTAGGAAGTACTTCAAAGAGGGTTTCAATGAACTTGACCTTGCCAACCAGAGTAAAACGACTGAGGGTCCCTGCCGGGAAGATGATGATTTAAGGAACTGGGTTCGCTATCTTTCTACTTCGATTCTGCGGATCAATTTAGATTCCAAGGCGATGTATCCCCTTGCGTCTTACCCATTTCCCTATGTTAATTGGCTTTCTCAGACCGCTACGAGTGTTCCCATCCTTATCTCGCGATCGGCGGATGAGAAGACGGTATCGTCGGCCCTGAATTTCGCCGCCGGTCTTGGGGCCCGTTTCATCGACAAACCTCTGGAGGTCTTACTTTCACGCGGGGCAAGCACGTCGTTGGCAGTTCACCTCGGTCTTGAAAAGGAACTTAGCCCGAGTCCGCCCAAATCGGCGATTGAAGTCAGGCCAGATGGACTCTGGATTTCCGGAGCCAACGCCGAGAAACTTGATGCGGCAGTCAGAACTGTCAGCAATCCTGAAATCACTGCCCAGATGTCCGGCTATGCCTCGAGCGCGATCGATTACTTGGTCAAACCTGGCCGACCTTCTACACGGCTCGGCTCGACAACGTTTTACGAACTCGGTCTCACAACCGTATACTTGGCCGGCCTTGGAAATCAAACTACCTCGATCGTAATACGTCGTCCCCTTGTCGCGCAGTTAGGCCGAGAGGGTGCGCTAGTCATCCGATTTCGACACTCGGCGACTTTATGGCGATCAAAATCGCTGCTTTCGGTGACCGTTAATGATCACCCGATCTCAAATGTTGCATTGACTCCGGAGAATGCGAACGATGGAGAATTGGCGTGTCCGATGCCGATTGAAGTCGTGAACTCAAATGAGTGGCGTATCCAGATAACGTCGCATAACGAGGTCTCGAACCCTGACTGCTCCAAGGCATATGAGGATGTCGCATGGACGGCGATCCTCGGCAGTTCCAGTTTTCAACTTAAGGACGGGAAGCTTCCCAGCACTCCCTATCTCGACGGGTTCCCCTACTTTCGAGGAGCCGCTGGGATTCTCCCGGAGTACGTGACCCTTAGCTTGGCCACGAATCCTAGCGACGAAGAGCTGACTTTGGCATCGACGATCGCGGCGCACGCTTCCCAGATGAACCGGGAGAGCGTCCATTGGCGATCATCGACCGGGGCGATTACCGGTCAGGAAGATGTATTGATCGGACGCCTCGATGACGAAGAGCGATTTCGCTCGATTTCTGCGAACCTGCTTGTCACTCCGTCGAAGTCGGGTCCTCCCCGTATCGATAGAAGCCTCCCGCTCTTGCCTTCGTCCTTAGACGATGCGACCGTGATAGAGGCGGTTCGGAAGCAATCGGGCGGAGTGGCATACGTCGTCTTGGGATCTTCTGCGTCGGCACTTGACCGCTTCGCAAAGTACATAGCGAGTCTTAAGGGATATGATGCGCTTCACGGTCAGGTTGCCGTTCTAACACGAGACGGGGAGTTACTGACTTTCGAGACCGTTTCTGCGGCAGAGAAGGCTGCCGCAGAGGACGAAGAGATGAACCGCTATCGACCTTCCATGACGGTGATCATGACTGCCATCGGAGCCCTGTTCGTTCTTCTCGTGATCTTCATTGGCAGCAAATTCATTAAGAGAAAGGGCGTCAAAACCTAGGACGAATCGAATTGATGCCTGACGCGTACGATTGTCTGCTCATGCTCCGAGATCTGTTCTCATGCATGACGTGGTTTGTCGCGATCGTCTACTTCCTTAGCGGTTCCCAGGACCTTGTTTACGATATCGGCGCCTATTGGTTGCGATTTTGGAGGCAGTTCACCTACCGCAACGCGCCTCGACTGTCTCTCGAGAGGCTGCGAGCCCGAGAACAACAACGCATTGCGGTCATGGTTCCCGCTTGGAACGAGGGCGAAGTCGTCGCGAGCATGGTTGACAACATCATCAAGCGAGTAGAGTACGACAACTACTCGATATTCGTCGGCACCTACCCAAACGATCCGGCAACTCAAGGGTGCGTCGATCGACTTTCCAAGGAGTTTCCGCAAATCATCAAGGTGGTCACCGCACGGCCGGGGCCAACCACGAAAGCAGATTGCCTACACAACGTCCTAGCCGCGATTCGATCGAAGGAGGAGGCGGAAGGGATCAACTACGACATCATCTTGATGCACGACGCCGAGGACTGGGTCCACCCCCAAGAGTTCCTGCTTCACAACTACATGATTCCTCAGGTCGATGTCGTTCAGCTTCCAATCCTGCCCTTTCCGACGAAGTGGAACAAATGGGTGCACTGGATCTATGCCGACGAATTCAGCGAAAACCATATGAAGGATGTACCGGTTCGCGAGAAGATCTCCGGATTTGTGCCCTACGCAGGTACCGGAACCGGTTTTTCGCGAAAAGTGATCGATTATCTGTCCGACGAGCATGGAGGGCACGTTTTCAATGAATCCTCGATGACAGAGGACTACTCCATGTCGAAGAAAATTCGCGAAGCCGGCATGAAGTCGGTATTCGTAAACGTCGTCTTGGGAGACGACGACTCCCCTTGGTGGAGACCGTTATGTAAGCGACCCATGTTTGTCTCCAATTGGTCCTACTTCCCGATGGACTGGACGCGATCGGTGAGACAGAAATCGCGCTGGATCATTGGAATCTCCCTGCAAGAGTGGGAGCAATCTGGTTGGGAGGGCAATTGGCTGATGAAGGAGAACTTCGTCAAGGATCGCAAGGTGTTTGTCGCCGCATCTGCATCGTTCCTTGGCTACTTCATTCTCCTTTATTTCTTAATTTATGCAATGGGGCAAGCAGGATGGATTCCCTTGAAGCTTCTTTCGATCCTTAAGCAAGGCTCCGCTCTTGCCAACCTGGTCAAGTTCTGCACTTTCTTCATGGTCTTGCGAATTACCCAGCGCATTACCTGGGTCGGCTTAACATACGGATTTGTCCCCGGGATTCTGTCTGTGCCAAGGCTTATGGTCGGCAACGTCTTGAATGGCCTGGCTACGTTTCGCGCCCTCAAAGTCTTCTCCGATTCCCGAAGTGGGAAGGCCGCTGTTCGTTGGGACAACACACAGCACCTTGAAGGCATCGGTGATATGGGGGGCGAGGATCAAGCCAAGAAGAAGGTCGCAACTCAAGCCGTTCCGATCGAACAAGTTCTCTCGGGCCTGATTTCAATCGAACCTGACGAGATCGTAAAGGCCCTGCGCGCGATTCCATCTGACGTCGGACTCATCGAGCGTGCCGAGATCGTTGCATACATGCGGACGCTCGTGTCAAGCGACCACTTGAGAGTCCGGGCCGCCTTGGCCCAGGCGCTGGGCTCCTTGGTCTGGAGCGAACTGACACCAACCTTGTTTCATCTCTTGAGCGATTCGGATTCCGTGGTGCGAACAAACGCGGCGCGCTCACTATTGGAGCGCCCACGACTTGGCGCGTTGCTGGAGCAGGCTTTCATCGCCCAAGGGCCAAGAGCCGTCGAAACGCTGGTACGTGTCATCGAGCAGGACCGAAAACGTCAACGGCGCCTATTTGAAATGATCGGAAGAGAGAAATTGACGGTCACGAAGACGACCTTCATCATGTCATCCCCAATCCTCAGAAAACGCTATTTGAAGTATTTAGAAGCCACAAGCATGGACCCTGGCGATACGGTCGCCGCTCTGCCTGCGGACCTAAGCGCGCAAAAAAGCCATTGATCTTGGGTTGGCTGATTCACCCTCCATGTACGCCCCCCAGGGTGAGCCTGTGTACGCTTGAGTGGGCGGTTCCTATCTCCGATTAAAGTTCCGTTCCATGAACCGAGGTTACGGCATCGCGTCAAACCAAAGGGCAGTACCGCTTAGTAACGTCCGTGGAGCCTGATCGAACCCAAGCCCCCAAAGTGTGGGTTTCATCGACATCAGCGGCAAATACGTTGGGCATATGTCCGAATGCGCCTTAGTTTATCTGCTGCGTCTCGCATAAAAGGAGTTATGCTAGGCGGTTCGGCGAGGGAATATACTCGTGGACATGTGTCACTTTCGGAATTATTTGGCCGACTTTTTTGCTCGCTATCTGGCATGGACGTTGCGTCCCACAAAGCAACGTTTCTGGAACACCTTCTTGGCGGGGACAAAAGGGAACGGGAACTGCTGAAATCCAGCCCAATTTTTGTTCCACAACCCGTGCCAATATCATAGTTTCAAAACAAAGGGCACCGCACTGACTTTTGGTGCTTGGTCAAATACGCCATTTAATCCCGAAATATCTACGCCAAATAATTCCGAAAGTGACATCCTCTGGCCGTAATAATCGGGGCCTGGTGGAAGAAAATCCCCTCACCCCGTGAAAATGCTTGTACAATTTGAGTGTGGCGACTTCACTCCGTCGCGTGGTCAAAGAACAGTTCGTAACGCCGCACAAGGTGGTCCGTGAGTTTCACAGGATCGACGACTCCGAGTTGGCGATTGAGGTTACGAGATGCAGCTTGAGGGTGAACATGCTTACGCATACGCCCTCCATAACCCAACGACCTATATTGATCCGGAAGGCGCGTCCCCCGTTAGAGGATCGGGGCGTCCAGTATATGGCCCTGGATATTGGAGCTCCCCTGGGATATTTGACAACAACAACTGCTGGTCCTACGCCTGCAATAGGCCGATCACCGGCATGCCGCCTGGCTTCAAGCCGCAACCCGGCGGACCCGGTTGTATCACTAGCGCCTGCAGCTGTGCTAACGTGATGGCCTGCGTCAAAAGGGAGCCCGGCATATGGCCGTGGAAAGGAAAGCACTGCCCGCCCGGTACACATACGGTTATCTTGTTTGTTACCTCTCAGCCGGAAGCACAATACGGCGGTTGCGACTACCACTGGATTCGACTAGACTCTAATGGCTCGTGGTCGATGAAATGTGGCTCGGACCTTGTAGGTCCACAATTCTCTGATCCATATCAGGTTGCCGGAGCTCACGGATACGACGTTGCATGCCAGGTCTATTGCGTGAAGGATCCCCAAAAATGAAGTTGCCAGCGATGGTAATCGCATTACTGATGACATTTGCCCAACCTCGGGTTACGAGCAGTATGGACCACTCGAAGATGTTAGGTCAATTTGAGCCACCCACAAGCGCCTCTTCTAAAGATCGGCTTATCGATATTTTCAAAGCCTTAAAATCGTATTTTACTGTGGAAGAAGTGCATTATCGTGGGACGGATTATCTGTTCTTTACAGTGGATAAAGGTTCAGGAATGTACTTGATTCATGGTTATCTGTACAAGACGACGGCCGGACACCCCGTTGAAGTCTTGCGATTATATCCACAAGCAAACGCAAGTAAATTAGCAGTATTTCTCAAAGGCAATAGGCTAACCGTCAAAGCTGTCATGCCCGACAGGAGTTCGAAGAGCGTTGCTGATTATATATTGAGCGAAGGAGGATAGTTGCACACTCCAGTCCCCTTGGAATCCCGACCTGCTAGCCGCCCCAAGCGCTTTCTAAGCGCCGCGCCCTTGTTCGGTGCCGGTTGCGCCATGTGCGATCCCTATTATCGACCAGCAGTTGGTGACGCTTTTGACGCCGGACTCATGAGGGTAGTTAATGCGTCTTATCCGGGATGGGAAGGCCTAGAAATTGAAGTGATGGACACCTTCGCGCCGAAAGGTGGTCGAGAGTATGTCGTTCGCTGGCCCAGGGTTTCACTTTGCAAATTATTCGGTGTAAATATTTGCGCGCTATTTGGCGTAACCTCTCGTAGTGGACCAACTGGCAGCACTGTCGGAAGACGCCCGAGAACTTGCTCTCGGTCGATTCCGCTTGTTGCAACCGCACATTGAGAACGGGACTTCTTTCCGCCAGTTCCGGCTTACCGCGGCCCCCGGGAATGTTTGCGGCGCAGTGCTTATCTTGGGAGAAACTAATGAGTTTGGGTGATAGTTAATTCTGAATGTGACAGGGGAGTGATTGGGCCGTCTTGGGTGCTTTGGAGTGGCAAGAAAGGTGAATGCGGAGATAGTCGTATGAGCCTATCCTAAAATTACGTAGGTTCGTAGTCAAGAAACGTCACATGTTAGGTCTTTGTTGGCTTTCCCTCTCGTCGAGTGCCAATCGTAGTTTGGCGTAATACTGATCAAAGAGTTCTTCTTCGCCTCCGACAATTCTCGCGACTATCTGCGAAGGCAGCAGGTCTGCAACCTTGGCAGCAGCCGTGGGATCGTAGCCCTTGTTCAGAGCAATCTGGATTACCTCGTGCCTACCGTTAGGTTCATGGGCAAATTGAACTATTAATTTCGACTCTGCGTGTAACGCATGGCGGTAGGTCCTCAAAGCCTTGGATAATTCGGCGGCCTCTATTTTTGCGTATCCAGCTGCAATTAGACGGCTAATACGTGCAGATCGTATGGCCCTGGCAAGGACCAATCCCGCAAAGAGGCTAGCGACGAAAAGGACTTGGATCATACAACTGACGTAGGGCCGGCACATGCGGCCCTAATGGGCCACGGGTCCTCGACCGGCAACTTCATTCCGAGGCAGGCACCCATGCATTTTGGGTAGCAATAAGGATCTGAGTAGTTGATGCATTTCCTGTTACATTCCGCCGAACAAATTTGCCGAATATCAGGCGGTCCCGGGAAGCCTATGCACGAGCAAGTTGAATTACACGTGAGGCCCAACTTCAGGCAAAGGCCTAACTGCCCCTTGAAGCCGCACGTCGCCGCGCATGTGGATTTCATAATAATATTGCACAGATCTCCAGCCCAAATGATAAATCCACACGTATCCCACGGCCATAGGCCGTTCGGCTCCACCGAGAGCACGGGCGAATTCATGCAATATTCATACGCTTGTGCGTGTGGCCAAATCAAATCTACCGTTTGCCACCTTGCAAGTGCCTGCCGCAAATGCCTGGCCCTGACGTAGACCAGGCTCCCAAGCAGGTCGAGGTAATAGCCGAGTGTTCCGACGAAGGTGAGCGGCGTGGTGCTGGAACCGTTGTGGTCGGCTATCTCGCCGTAGGACCAGTAGGTGTAGGTGTCGGTCACGACGCCGGCGGGGCTCAGGAGCATGGCGGTGGAACCGAGGGTGTCGGGGGCGTAGAAGCTCTCG